>Ga0190367_1000279_pt1 | contig 38680 bp, 37 predicted proteins | sample 4872181011_MG_FD_171838 | JGI IMG/M metagenome (GOLD analysis project Ga0190367, IMG submission 171838) | Hydrothermal vent microbial mat bacterial communities from Southern Trench, Guaymas Basin, Mexico - 4872-18-10-11_MG | ecosystem: Environmental > Aquatic > Marine > Hydrothermal vents >... | reverse complement strand
ATAGCTGTAATAATCTACTTATTTCTGTAGCTAATTCTGTTGATGCAACTGTATATCCGATTCTAAACCCAGTCATAGCATAACTCTTTGAAAATGAATATACTGCAATGACTTTCTCATAATCTGTCTGTAGAAAGCTGTAAAACGGTTTTCTTGAATAATCAATATACACCTCATCAGCTATAATATAAGCATCAATCTTCCTCGCAAAATCCGTTATCATTTCAACAGTTTCTTTATCCCAAACAACACTAGTCGGATTATTTGGGTTATTTACTACAATAGCCTTAATATTACAATCCTTGTATTTCTCTAAATCTTCCATAGTGGGTGTCCACTTATTCTCCATATTTGTCTTTAAATTATAATATTTAATTCCAAGGTCGTCAAGCATTACTTGATATAAACCCCATACAGGAGAGATTAATAGTACTTTATCATCATGTCTCAACAAAGCCCTAAAAGACATGTATACACCTGACTTACTACCAATTGTTACTGAAATATTCTCTTTAGTAACATTAACCTTAAGCTTATTATTTAAATGCTCTGACAATTTTTCTCTTAACGGCTCTACTCCCCTGGGATCTCCATAATGTGTATATCCCATCATAGCAGCTCTATAAAGCTCATATGCAATATCATGATTGACTTCTATCTCTGGGTCACCAAGCTCTAGGTGTATTACTGGATATCCAACTTTCTCCAAATCTCTCGCTATTTTAGCAATCTTATAATGTGCAGGAGTTTCCTTCTCCTTCACCATATATAAAATCACCTTGGGGGATCAATGTATAATAAGTCATAAACATAATTAAGAATTAAAATTATATTTCACTTATAATTAAATTAAATATAAAAATTAGTTTAGGTGGATACTCATGAATAAGATTGCAAAATCAATTTTAATGTTACTAATATTACTATTACCTATTATATCTGTATATGGTCAGGCTACTTCATGGGTTATAGTTGAAAGAAGTGGAGAATGGGAAAAAGTTGAGCCAGAACACCTAGAAACTAAAATGAATAATCAAGATGCAACAATTACTTTCCAAGCTTCTAACATAAAATTGGGATATTACAGAACAACATTTGTAATTGATTTATCAGGATCAGGTATTATATATGGCGAGCTACTTTTTGAAATAAAAGAATTAAAATTTACTATTAAATATTGTGAATATTATAAGCCTAGTTTCCTAGGTATAAGTGACTACATTAATAATACATTATATGTTAGAGCTGATGAGTATGAGTACCACTTATCTAATGATGCAAATTCACCATTAGACTCAAGATTAAATACAAGATTATATATCTGGATCTGGAGATCTAGTGAGGAAGAAGTTTCATGGATCATTTCTGACGGCTATATTCAGAAAGATGGGTTTGGCAATATCTATCTGAATGGTACTTTACCATATCATGGTGAGGAGTTATCATTTACCTTAATGGCTAGGAAGCATGTTAAAAGTGGAGAAGGAAAGTTGAATGCATATCTAATATATAATGAGATTGATTCATCTGGAAATGTCTTTGAGGATTTTGAATTATCAACATTAGACTATGGATTTAATAGCCTCTTTTACGCCTCACTCTCTTTCTTCATAGTAGTCATTACAGGTCAATTACTACATAAAATACTTTTGAGAGAAATGAAGATTGAAACCGAAGTTAAAGAAACTAGAAAAAAGGTAAAGAGGAAGAAGAGATAACTTCTCCTATGGATATATATGTGTACCTGCTTCACCACGTAGATTTAGTAATGCTTTATCTAAATGTCCTATAATTGCGTGTTTACCACCAGATTCTAAAAATCTTATCGTAGCTAGTACCTTTGGACCCATACTTCCAGCTTTAAAATGTCCCTCTTGATAATACCTCTTAATTTCACTTAAAGTAACTTCTCTTAATAACTTTGCATCTGGTCTACCGTAATTTAGGTATGCCCCGTCAACGTCAGTTAATATCATAAATATGTCTGCTTTAATATTTGAAGCTAGTCTTTCGCTAGCTAAATCCTTATCTATAACCGCATCGACACCAACATAACCATTTCTAGTTTTTATAACAGGTATTCCTCCTCCGCCACAAGCAATAACAATATGTCCAGAATTAATGAGAGTCTTTATCGCATCAATCTCAACTATTTCTTTAGGGTCTGGAGATGGCACTACCCTTCGGTATCCTCTGCCACAATCCTCTATAATAACCCAATCTGGATGTCGCTGTTTTAACTCTTCAGCCTCTTCTTTAGTGTAGAATGGACCTATAGGCTTAGTTGGATTCTTAAATGCAGGGTCATCCTTATCAACTATAACTTGAGTAATAACTGTCAGTACAGATCTATTAATTCTCCGCCGCCGCAATTCATTAATTAATGCTTGCTGTATCATATATCCTATAAAACCTTGAGTTTCAGAATCAGCTACATGAAGAGGGAATGGAGGAACAATATTTTTAGCTGCTTCATATCTAAGCATTGTAGCACCAACTTGAGGACCATTTCCATGTGTGATAACTAATGAGTGTCCTTCTTCAATAATATCAGCGAGGATTTTACATGTATTAACGACATTTCTAACTTGCTCCTCATACGTCCCTCTTTCTCCACGCCGAAAAATAGCATTACCACCTAATCCAACTAAAATTAACATATTATTCACCGAAATCACTCAGCTATTATAACTATGAATTTGAAAAGTTAACATTGGATAAGAATTATTTAGATTTCCATAAGAAATAAGTTTAGCTATGTATATTTTAAGTTGTTGTATGTGCTAAACCAATTATATCAGTTATACTACTAAATCCCTCACTCTCCAAATACTTAGAGACGCCATCAATTACCTCTTTAAAGATACTAATTCCCTTAGAGTAAACTGCTGTGCCAACTTCAACTGCACATGCACCAGCAAGCATCATTTCTATAGCATCTATCCAGTCTTCTACGCCACCAACTCCAATAATGGGAATATTAACGTTTTTATACAAGTCGTATATTACTCGAACAGCTATCGGATGTATAGCTACGCCAGATAAGCCGCCATATACGTTACTTAGCACAGGTTTTCTAGCATATATATCAATGACAACAGACCTTATTGTATTTATAGCAACTATACAATCAACATCATATTTCTCAAGAAGCTTAGCTAACTCGATAATATTATCCTGAAGTCCCAACTTTACAAATAGAGGAATCTTAATTGTAGTTTTAACGTGCTCTATAATTGATTCAACTAGTTTCATATCTTGGGAAACTGTTAGTCCAAGCTTTTTTGTATGTGGACAGCTAAGATTAAACTCTACAGCATCTACACCAGTCTCCTCTAGCTTATGTGTAATTTTTCCTGCCTCCTTAGGATCTGAAGAAGCAAAGCTTACTATTAATGGCACATCGCTTGGCAAAAAAGACTTTACATTTACTATTTCTTTAACTGCCTCATTAAGACCAGGGTTAGGCAACCCCATCGCATTAACTAGCCCTGCCTTTGTTAATGCTATGACAGGGTTCTTATACCCCTCTCTAGGATTGAGAGTTATAGTCTTAAAGGTTACACCACCAACATTACCTTCAGAAACTACCCTCTTAATAATTCCAGCTGTATTACTCAAGACTCCACTCGCTAAAATAACGGGATTCCTAAAAACCAAGTTTCCAATTTTAATCCTCAAATCTGGCTGTTTCCCTGACATTCTTACCAAAACCCTTCAAATCATAATTGATATTACCATCCTCATAAACTAACATACCCCTAATAAAGGTAGCTATCGGCTTACCAACAAGCTCCCAACTATTATAAGGCGAGTACTTAGCCTTAGAAAAGAATTTACGAGAATCAACTACCCATTTCTTCTTTAAATCAACAACTGTAAGGCTTGCATACGCTTCTCTTTTAATTACACCATATAAACTGGATATACCTAATAACCTAGCTGGATTATAAGAATATAGCCTTACTATATCTCCTACACTTAAAAGCCCCATATTCATCATTGTAGCTAGTAGTGAAAACGAAACTTCTAATGACGGATACCCTGGGGATGCTTCATCATAGGGCTTCAGCTTTTCATGAAGAGCATGTGGAGCATGATCACTTGCAATAATATCTATAAGCCTAGTTCTAACAGCATGATACAAGAACAAATTATCAAATTTAGTTTTCAATGTTGGATAAACCTTGTATAGAGAACTATTAATGTTATACATGTGATTATCCAGCAGTAAATAATGCGGCGCAGTATCAATTGATATACTAACTCCTGGACCTAACTCGTGTTTAGCCTTAATAAGTAAACCAGCTCCTATTGCAGAAGAAATGTGGGTAAAATGTAGCTTAAGAGAGCGATATCCCTCCTTAGAGCATCTTAGCTTTGAGAGGATATAGTCTATAGCGGAATATTCAGACTCTGGGGGCCTTTCAAATCCAGGTTTCACATTACTACGGAAGAGCCTGGGATCCTCTGCATGCAACACAATTACCAGCCTATACTTATGAGAATACCTAAAGAGTTTGAGAAGAGTATCGTTATCTTTAAAAATGTCATTAGGATACAGTTTAAATCCGACAATATATTTAGCTACTTTATCTAAATCTAAAAATTCTTCTGGTAAACCATAATAAACTCCATAATCAATTAAGGCTTTATGCTCTACTTCACGAAGTTTTAACATTAAATTTTCTAGTGTATTTGTTTTAGGTTGCGTATTTGGCATGTCGCATACTAAGGTAAATCCACCTGCAGCTGCTGCGGCGGTCCCAGTTAAATAATCCTCCTTATATGAATATTCTAAGTCTCTTAAGTGTACATGTATATCTATAAGTCCAGGAAGAATTACTTTATCCCTACCGCTATAATCATATATGTTATCTCCATTAAAGTAGCCAGCGTTCTTAATATCAACAATTTTACCTGACGTTTCGTCAACAAGAATATCTACCTCTCTGATGTATCTGTTATAGATATATGCTTTACCTCGTACTATCATATGGAAATCTTCCTCCCACTACTATCTCTCCTATATAATCCAAATGAAGTACCCTTTAACTCATCTAATGTAAATACTGGCCCATCTCTACATACTCTTAATCCATCAAGTACACATGAACCACATACTCCTAAACCACACTTAATATACCTCTCCAGAGAAAACTGGGCATTGATATCAATCTTATTCTCGAGAATGTAGTTATAAACTTTTTTCATCATTGCCTCTGGTCCGCAAACTAAAATACACTCGTATTCATTAAATGGAATCGAGTCAAGTATATCTGTAACAACCCCCCTATAACCTGCTGATCCATCTTCTGTAGTAACTATAACTTGCGCCCCTAGCTTTTTAGCTTCATCTATAAACAATAATTCACCATTAGTCCTAGCACCAGTAACAAATAATTTTTTCCCTTTAAGGTTGGATACCTTGTGTAATGCGAAGATTAGAGGTGCTACACCATAACCTCCACCGAGAAGAATAATGTTACCACTAGTTAGCTTAAATGGTCTCCCATATGGGCCTCGAATAATTAATCTATCACCTATAGTTAAATTATGTATTGCTTTAGTTGTATCGCCTACACAAGCAATTGTTAACCTAATTATATTCTCTTCTTGTAGTGATACTGAAATAGGAATCTCCTCGTAGCCAGGAAGCCAAACCATTACATACTGGCCAGGCTTAACGTCTAACCCAAAGCCTAAGTCAAGATAGAAAGATTTAACTCTTTGAGATTCATGTACTATGTTAACTATCTTAGCTGGATACCTAAAGTAATTGTGTAGCAATCTCTTCTCTGGTAACATATCTTCCACAATATAAGCATAATAGTTTAACTGGATACTTCTGGATTACTTTAAACTGCGATTTAATAGGTTCACTAGGTCTATTTGAGATACAATTTGGATTCGGACACCTTATTATCCCCTCAATTATATCCTGGAGTTTAACCTTTACTTTTTTAACAACAGTATAATCCCTAATTATGTTTATCGTCGCTGTTGGAGCTATAAGCGCAATCTTATTTACTTCATTTGGATCCAACTCCTTATTCTCAACCTTAACAATATCCTTCTTACCAATTTTCTTACTTTCAACGTTCATTAATACAGCGACTACTATTCCTTCTCTACCGGTTATTCCTAAAATTCTTAAGACGTGTAGTGCCGTTCCAGCTGGAATATGGTCAATAACAGTGCCGTTCCGAATTTTTGATACTATCAATTTTCTATTATTATTCATGATACTATACACCTCCTAAGACCAGAGATAGTAAAGCCATTCTAATTGGTACACCATGAGATGCTTGCTTAAAGTAGTATGCGTATTTAGTAGTATCTACATCAAATGAAATCTCGTCTACTCTAGGTAATGGATGTAGGATTATAAGGTTATCCTTAACGTTAGTTAGTATTTTTGTGTCAATTCTGTAGCTTCCTCTTACCTTTTCATACTCAGAAGGGTCAGGAAATCTTTCCTTTTGAATTCTTGTAACATAAAGAACATCAATTTCACTAATAATGTCATTTAGTGATACACTCTCCTCAAAGTTGATACCACTACTTCTAAGATAATCCCTAACCTCATCTCTTACTTTAAGGATATCTGGTGAGATTAAATAGAGCTTTTTAGGCTTAAACTTTGAAATACCGTAAATAAATGATGCAGCTGCTCTACCATACCTTAAATCACCGAGTACTCCAACCGTAAGGTTATTGATCTCACCATAAACTCTCCAAATTGTATATAGGTCTATCATTGCTTGTGTAGGGTGATGCTGTGTTCCATCACCTGCATTAATAACAGGAGATTCAGCAATTTCTGCGGCATATCTGGCTGCTCCCTCAAACTTATGTCTAATGACAATACAGTTTGCGTATGAATCAAGCATTCTGAGTGTATCAGCTAAATTCTCTCCTTTCGCTAGAGATGTTGCTTCAGGCATTGAGAAAGGTAATACTGAACCGCCAAGTCGAAGCATAGCGGTTTGGAAGCTAAACATGGTTCTAGTGCTTGGTTCGAAAAACGCTAATGCTAATACTTTATCCCTAAGTATATCAGTTCTGCTCTTATGATATTTCTCCATTTCACGGGCAACATCAAATAGATAAAGTAATTCATCTTTTGTAAAATCCAGGATGGAGATTACATCTCGTCCTACAAATTTATCTTTCATATAAATCCCCCCCTTATATACCGCATAATTTTATCATAAGTTTCAGAATCAATTACATTATAGTTATAGAGTATTTGGAAAAGTTCAGAAACCTTCATAGCAAATTTAAGCTCCACATTAACATCTTTTAGTTTAGAAATTGCACCTTGCTCTCTATCTACAAGTACGACTGCATATCTTACCTCTAGTCCTAAATCTCTTACTGCATTAACGGCGCTAATGAGACTCGAACCCGTAGTAGCAACATCATCAACTATAACTGTATTCCCCATTTTTTCCACAACACCCTCTACAACTCTTCCAGTTCCATGGTGTTTAGCTTCCTTTCTCACATAAAGTAATGGTTTTGAGTTTATGTATGCTAGGACGGAGGCTATCGGTATTCCCCCTAGTGCAATACCAACTATATAGTCAGCCTCAAGGTTTGCTAGAAGATTATTGTAGATTCTAATAATCTTGTTAAATAGCTCTGGATACGAGGGTGCAATCCTCAAATCTATGTAATATGGACTTTTCAGCCCTGAAGTTAACGTAAACTCACCAACTAAAATGCATTTATGTTTATATAGCTCGATGGCTAGCTCTTCAATACTAGCGTCTAAGGTCATATGCTCCACCTCAACTTTGATGCATAAGTTTGAGCGGCTTTTACAGGATCATCGGCTAAATACACGCCTCTACCTATTATCTCAAAATCTGCACCATACTCTATTGCTATGCCTACCTCAGCACCCTGATGAACTACTCCAGGAGAAATCACAATTTTCTCTCTGCCAATTTTTTCTCTAGCCATCTGAATATATTTCGGCTGAGTAGCAGGTAATATAAATCCATCTACACCAGCTTTTAAGCTAACGTCCAACATCTTACTAAAGTTGGTATTTAGAATTTCCTCAGCTCCAGGGTGACTCATAGCACAAACAGTAAATACAGATCCTCCCTTTGAATGAACTTCATCTACAACAACTTCTAATCCATTTTTTAAACCAATAATAGCATGGGATATAACAGCATCAAATCCCATTCTATCAGCATAACGACATAGTATTCTATCTATATGACCAACATCTGAAATCTTCATATCAGCGATAAAGTAGTAATCTCTATATTTGTGTAGTAATTCATGTAACTCATCTATTCCTAGGCATAGGATAGTTGGTAAGCCAATTTTAATTGCAGCAACATAATTAGTTAATTTCTCCAATAATTTGTCTAACCTATCAATAAGTAATGATTTACTATCGACAGTATCAGTATATAAGTCTAGAGCAACTATTAAACGACTATCTAGGAATTTTGCACGACGAATCAAGTAGGAAATATTTCTCATAATTAGGAAACCCAATTTTACATAAAGGTGTAAAAATGAGTATATAAATCTTTTTGAAATTAATCTTTAATTTCAAAAAACTATGTCTAACTAAGAAACTGTAACCTTACCCTCATATATTATTCTATGCGTTGGTTTATGCATAATTAATATTCTATATGTAGCTGGTGGTAAATTCTTAGCTATAACAATATCAGCACCTGGCCTAAGGTCATCTGGAGCCTTATTCCAAACTATTGGCGGATTCTGCTTCTCATCAAAAATTATATATTGCCAATCGTTAGCAGGAATATTTCCACTAACAACTTTAATTCGAACTTCATTATTAACACAGTAAACTTCAATCTCGACAGCTGGCGGTTGACCCATACCAGTTACTAGAAATGTAAGTGTACTGACGATAAGTATTAAAATCATTATTAGATAGAAGATCTCTGAGAAGCCTAATTTCCCGAATACTCTTGGTGGAGCCGATTTCACGCCTCTTCCCTCCTATACGGCTTAAGTAGAGCAGATGGGTAGATAACTCTCCGAGATACGATAATTAATGCTATTATTGTCATGATATACGGTAGTGTAAAGAATAGCTGATATGGAATATTAAAGTATCCGAGCGCTTGAATTGACAACTGAAATGCATCGATTCCTCCAAACAATAAAGCTCCTAGAAATATTTTCAGCGGATCCCACATACCAAATACAACTAGAGCTATACATATCCATCCTCTACCTTGTGTCATTCCAGGTAGGAATAAGCTTGTGTGTGCTATAGAGAGCCATGCTCCACCCCATGCTATGAAGAATCCAGCTATCATTAAAGCAATATACCTAATTAAGTATACATTTATTCCTGCTGTATCTGCTGCTCTAGGATTTTCTCCTACAGCTCTAATCATCATGCCAAGATTAGTCTTGTAAAATACAAACCATGCAAGTACAACAACCAGTAATGCGATGTATGCTGGTAGTGGCTGATTTATAATAGGGCCTATATATGGGTCATCACTTAAGCCTGGTATGTAGATTGGTGGAAATGAGGTTACATGTGGCGGTATTCCGCCAGGCGTAGGTACGCTAATTCTGTATATATAAAAGCTTAGTCCAGACCCTAGTATTGTAATCCCAAGGCCAGCAACATGCTGCTGAACACCAAGAGTTACTGTTAGAAATGCCATTAAAATACCCATTAATAGCCCGGTAATTCCAGCAATAATAAATCCTAACCAATAGTTTCCAGTGTTAAATGTAACTACATAAGCTATAGATGCACCCATCAACATCATACCTTCAATTCCTAAGTTAAGTACTCCTGCTCTTTCTGCAAAGGCTTCACCTATAGTGCCAAATATTAGGGGTACAGCACTTCGAAATGTTAAGGAAAAAACACTAATCCAAAATGTTACTTCAAGTAGCTCTGGTGGTATCATTATTTGGCACCTCCAACCTTCTCAACCTTATACTCCATGAAGAATACCGCTATTAATGCGAAGATTAGAGTTATACCTTCAATAACGAATGCTAGTGGATACGGTATTCCAGTTGTTCTATGCATAGCTTGACTACCTGTTTCTATAGTTGCCATAAAGAATGATGCTAGTACAACGCCTATTGGATGAAGTAATCCAAGCATCGCAATTACTATACCAGTATACCCATATCCATGTGATAATGCCTCTCTCAAGTGAAAGTGTATTCCCATAAGCTCAACTGCACCTGCTAATCCGGCTATACCGCCACTAACAAGAGCAGCTATCATCATATTTCTCACAACATCAATACCTTGTACTGATGCAGCCTTAGGGTTTAAACCAATAAGTTTTAGCTCAAATCCCCAGTAGCTTTTACTATAAACTATGTAGTAAAGCATGGCTATTGAGATTGCTATGAATAAACCAAGGTGTAATCTAGTTCCTGGAAGAATTCTCATGAGTTCCGCTTCTTGAGCTATTGCTGGAGACTCTGGCCATGCACTAACGGGATTTCTCCATGGTCCATATATAATAGCTTGCATAATGAAATAGATAACCCAGTTAAGTAGTAGGGTAGTAACTACTTCGTCAATACCATACTTGCATCTTAGGAGGGCTGGTATAAATGCAGCCGCTGACCCTCCTATAAATCCAGCTATAAGCATAAGGGGAATAATAACATAACTTGGTATCCCGTAGAATGAAATTCCAAAAAACGTTGCAAACATTGCACCTAAATATAACTGTCCTTCAGCACCTATATTCCAAAATCTCGCTAAGAATGCTAAGGCAACAGCAACACCTGTAAACAGTAAGGGAGTAAATCTTACTAATGTTTCACTTAGAGCTAGCTTACTTCCCCAAGCACCTTTAAATAACTCGTAATATGCTATTAGAGGATTAACTCCTAGCGGTATTATTAGGATACTTGAAACGAGCATTGATCCTATGACTGCTACTACCATTAAACCTACACGCTTATGTAGCGGTAAAGTGTCAACTCTCCTAACTATCCTATACTTCCCAATAAATCCACTTATAAGTGTGGCCATTCCTAAGTTACACCTAACCTTTTAACTCCAGCCATCATTAAGCCAATTTCTTCTAGAGATGTTTCCTCCGGCTTAACAATACCCATAACTTGACCTTCATAAAAAACAGCTACTCTATCACTTAACATTAAAATCTCATCTAAATCCTCGGAAACTAATAATACAGCTACACCAGAATTTCTCTGCTCAAGTATCTTCTTACGTATGTACTCAGTTGCTCCTACATCTAATCCTCTTGTTGGCTGATTAGCAATTAATAACCTCGGCTTACTCGCTAATTCCCTAGCTAAAACTAATCTCTGCTTATTCCCTCCAGATAAATTCTTAGCTAAATTATCCCTACTTGGAGTTAAAATCTCATACTCCCTAATTAATCTATCCGCATAATTATCCATCTTAACATAATCTAGGAAAATAAGTCTTTTGAGAAATAAATAACGGACCTTAGAGCATAAATTATCTCGTATACTTGCATCATGAAAATAGCCACTTTCCTCTCTATCCTCAGGAAGATAGGCAATATTTAATGTAACAATATCCTTTGGAGCTCTATTCGTAACATCTTCTCCATTAATAAGTACCCTGCCCTTATCAGCCTTTCGAATACCAATTATAGTCTCAACAAATTCTCGTTGGCCATTCCCGGAAACTCCAGCTATACCAAGTATCTCTCCACTTTTAATACTTAATGATATTCCTTTGACAGCATATGTTCCTCTATCTCCTCTAACCCATAGATCCTCCACCTTAAGAACATCGGTATTCCCAACTTTGGATTTATTTCTTTTAATTGTAAATACGACATCTCTCCCTACCATCATCCTAGCTAATTCAATCTCATTAGTTTCAGCTGTTACCTTAGTTCCAATTACCTTACCCCGCTTCAAAACAGTAACTCTATCACTAATCTCCATAACTTCCTTCAACTTATGACTAATGAATATTATTGATCTACCCTCACATTTCATCTTCCGTAAGAACTCAAATAAATTTCTTATCTCTTGTGGTGTTAACACAGCCGTCGGTTCGTCTAATATAAGGATTTTAGCATCTCTAAATAGCATCTTTAAGATCTCAACTTTCTGTTGCTCTCCAACAGATAACTGCCAAATTTTAGCATCTGGATCTAAACCTAAATTATACTGTCTAATTAATTTCTCTATTCTTCTTCTAGCTTCTTTAAAATTTATGATTACACCATTATCCTCGTATCCAAGAATTACATTTTCGGTGACTGTAAATGGTGAAACTAAGGTAAAGTGTTGGTGAACCATTCCAATACCATACTTAATCGCATCCCTCGGATTTCTAATGTATACTCTCTTTCCATTAATATATATTTCACCAGCATCTGGTCTATATAGACCATATAATATGTTCATTAATGTAGTTTTTCCAGCTCCATTCTCACCAAGTAAAGCGTGAATCTCTCCCTTCTTAACTGAAAAGTCTATATGATCGTTAGCAACAACTCCAGGAAATACTTTAACTATTCCGCGCATCTCAACAGCATATTCATTATTACCCATACCTAATACACCTTAAATTAAGGCTGTACTCAAGCAATATTACAAATAAAAATAGAGGAATGGGGAGAGTATCTAATCCGAAACTGGTACTTGTTCGTTAATCGGTACTTTAAATCTCCCAGACATAATATCATTAATCAGCTTATCTACAAGATCAAGTACTTCTCGCTCCTCAATTTTCTCTACAATTGATGGATCAAGTCTTTCTGCATAGTTATGCCATGTATCAGGCTTTTTACCTGTCCACCCAGCTAACCTTGCACCACCCTTAGCCATCATAGTCCACTCAGCTAAATCCTTAGCTTGCCATCTACCCTCATTAATCATTGATACAACTTCATTTACCGCTGGCCACATATCCCACTCTGGACCTGTAATCACGACTTCTGGCGCCTCTTTCCACTGATCTAGTAAATTTCCAAATGTCGGTATCTTTAACTCTTTTGTCACGCTAAATGGGTCATATCTTTCTGCATATATTACATCTGCACCAGCATCGATTTGACTCCTTGCAGCTGAAGCAGCAGTCGGCGGGTCAAACCAGCTATTAATAAAGGTTATCCTTACAAGTGAGTCTGAGTTGTAGTCTTTTACACCAGCCTTAAATGCGTTTACTAACCTATTAACCTCTGGTATTGCATATCCTCCTACAACACCAATTACGTTTGAGTCTGTTAGCTTTGCAGCTATTGCTCCGCAGATATATGCTGGCTCATGGATCCAATCGTCAAATACACAAACATTGGGATCCATCGGTCCCATTCCTGATCCAAGTACAAAATACACATCTGGGTAGTCAGCAGCTACATCTCTAGCTTCTTCCTCACAGCCAAATACATCAGCGAAGATTAAGTTATAGCCACCATCTACAGCTTCCCTCATGACTCTAGGTACATCTGAGTACGGAACGTTCTCTGTCCAGTCATATGTCACATTTTTATATGTCTCAGCAGCTTTTTGTAATGCGTGATGAACAACACCTACCCAAGGTTCCTCAATAGGTGTTGAGGGAATAAAGTAAGCCTTAATTTCCGGTAATTTTCCTTCTTCTTCCTTAGGAGTTATGACTTCTTGCGTTGGTTTAAGGAACCAACCAACAGCAGCACCAACAACAAATCCACCGACAGCAGCTACAGAAATTTTCAGAAAATCTCTCCTATTTACTTCGCTACTCACTAAGCCCTACTCTATTACCTACCTCAAATCCTTTATTAATGTTATTGATAAATTATTTTAAACTAGAACTATCATACTTATAAACTCCACTTACCACTAAAATACTGAATTAAGAACTTTACAAAAGTTTTTATGGAAAACATTACCACTTAAGTCATTTAATAATTTGTGGAGTGAGTGAATTGATGAGTGACGTAGAAAGTGCAAATTTAAAAGCTCTTAGTAGGTTACTAAATAGCGAGCCTTGGCTTATAGACGTAGATTTAGCTTATGAAGTTATACCAAAATTTAAAAAGAACATGTTACTTCATGCTGGTCCGGAGATTCAACCTGAGCATTTACCATCTATAGTTAAGCGGAATGCATATACTGCAGGACTATTTGAGGAGTGGGCTAATAGCTATGATGAATTTACAAAAATACTTAATGATAAGAATATTACGCTCTCACCCTGTTTTTACCACAACTCAGCTGTACCACTGGCAGAGGTAATATCACCATCTACACCTGTGTTTATCGTTAAAAATAAAACTTATGGAAACAAGGTATATTGTAAAGTATTTAATCATCTCGATATTAGGGCTACTGAAGATATAACTAGAGAGTTACGGCGAATTAGAGATGTATATTCATCGGTTTTGAAGGAGGCAATTAAGCTTGCTGGAGGTATAAATCTCAGAGAGATTATATCTGAATCTCTATATATGGGTGATGATTGTCACTTACGAACTTCTGCAGGAACAGCATTATTCACGAAGATACTCTCAAGGTATATAATCGAAACTGATTTTTCAAAAAAGGATAAGATAGCTACGATTAAGTTTATCGCCGATAATGAACGTTTTTTCTTAAATCTAGCGTTACCAGCTATAAAGGCATCTCTCGATTCTGCTCATGGAATAAAAAACGCGACTATCATAACAGCTATAGGTAGTAATGGAGATAAAGTGTACGTTAGGATATCGGGACTAGGGGATAACCTCCTTTTATTCCGATCTCCAGATCTCGAAGAGATATACCTTGGTAATAATGCTTCAAATAGCTGTGTTAAAGGCATAGTTATCGGAGATGACCTCCTTATTGAAGCTTATAGCTTAGGATATTCAGTTATAGTGTCTTCGCCAGCGCTAATAAATACTTTCGGTAAAACTATTGACAATGCTATGAGGTACTTACATAATGTGTATGAAGTATCAATAGGTGAGCATACAAAATATAGAATACCCCTCCTTGGGTCTAAGGGGATACCAATAGGAATAGATATCTTAAAGATTGTAGATAAAAAAATGCAGTTTATGATTGGCACTTTTATTCTGTGTATAGGAATAGAGAGTGAGAAAGTTGGATTAAGCGCTTTTCCGTTACCATTGAAAATACTTCATAATGCTATAAAAATGTTTAGCGAATTATAAAAAATCGTGAATTTACCATTAAAATAGTTTTGCGGAAATAATATTATATTCAAGCAAATTTTGGTGAGGGTGTATGAGCCTAGATAAGGCAATCACTTTTCTTAGAAATAATGGGGATGAGATCATAAATTTTGCTTCTAAATTAATAAGTATTCCAAGTGTTAATCCTCCAGGAGATATGACTGAAATCGCTAGCTTTATTAAGGATTATTTAGGCTCTTGGGGCCTAGATGTTAAGTGGATAGAGCCTAAAAAAGGTAAGATCACTCTTCTTTCATCCATTGGAGATGGAGACGAGTTATTAATGTTAAATGGACATATGGATGTAGTTCCACCTGGAGATGTCAATAAATGGAAGCATCCTCCATTTTCAGGGAAGATTGTTGGTGAATACCTCTATGGACGTGGTGCAAGTGATATGAAAGGCCCTTTAGCATCAATGATATTCGCATATATCGCTTTTGCCCAAAACTTTAGTAATCTAGATCATAAAGTTTCCTTTTCGATAGTGCCAGATGAAGAAACCGGAGGGCAATACGGTGTTGGATATTTAGTTGAAGTGATGAAGCTCAAGCCAAAATATGTGTTGATTGGTGAACCATCAACAATTTATGTGGCTAATATTGGTGAAAAAGGAATATTATGGTTGAGATTTAGGGTTGACGGGAAACCCGGTCATGCTAGCTTATCACCATATGTGGGTCAAAATGCAATTGTCAAAGCTATGGATGTAATTAAAGAAATTTATGAATTAACAAAAGTAAATTTTGAGCCTCCGCAGGATATAAAAGAAACTGCAGTAAAGAGTGGGGAAATTGTAGCGAAAACTACGAAAAATAGGGAGTTAAGAAGAATATTTTATAGCTTATCCTGTAATGTAGGGGTTATTAAAGGCGGTGTTAAGGTTAACGTTGTAGCACCATACTGTGAATTTGATGTTGACCTAAGGATTCCTCATGGAGCATCAACTAATGACATAATAAATCTAGTTAAAAATCAAGTTGCTAGTAAATTTAATGTTAAATTTGAGGTTGTAGCTAAGGAGGAACCTAACTATACATCACCAAAAAGTAAGCTTCTAGAGAAATTATCTATTGCTGCTAAAGAAGAACTTAATGTAGAAATTACGCCTACATTAATAACTGGAGCTACTGACGGAAGGTATTTCAGATGTGTAGGTTCTGATGTGATTATATATGGACCTGCAGATTGGTTAGGTATACATGGATATGATGAAAAAGTGAGGGTGGATGAGTTAAAGGCTGCAAGTAGAATTTACCTCCGAGCAATATCTTACTTAGTTAAAGACAGTTAAAGTTACTTTTCAAGTATAATCTCTTTTTCCTCTCCCGGTTTTAGTACAATAACCATAGTATCTGTTTCCTCCTCTACGATCTTTTTAAATATATATGGGTCTGCCTCAATTACCGGGAATGTATTGTAGTGCATTGGTATAGCGATCTTAGGATTAATAAGCTTCACGGCTTCAACTGCTTGTGGTATATCCATCGTGAAATAACCACCGATAGGTAGTATTGCTACATCAATGCCAAATACTCTACCAAATAGCTTCATATCGCCAAATAACCCTGTGTCGCCAGCATGATAAACACAACCCTCATCAGACTTGATTATAAATCCTGTTGATGGAGAAGGTTCTGTTACATGAAAGCTATGAACCATGGTAATTCTAATATTGTCATGGATGTATGTACCGCCAATATTCATTCCTATAACATTAAGACCACCTTCTTCCTCAGTTAATTTACTACCTAAATCGAATGACGTAATGATCTTTGCCCCTGTAGCTAAGGCAATAGCTTTTGTATCACCAAGATGGTCAGCATGACCATGAGTTACTAAGATATAGTCAATATTCTTGATTTCACTCACTTTAACTGGAGCCATTGAATTTCCGCTAATAAATGGATCTATAAGTATCCTAGTATCCTTGATTGTTAATATAAAAGCTGCATGACCGAGCCATAAAACCTTCATAGTTAAAACACCAAAAAAAGCATTTTAAGTATCAAAAATAACCTTTTTTATGAATAACTTAAACTAATTGATATCTCAATAATTTGAGCTAAAAAGCTTATTGTGATAATTCTACGTTTTCTTTTTGATGTATAATGTAATTTCATGTGGTGCTATTAACTGGGATATTAATTTATTTGTTTCGCATTTACCAAAGGAAGGTGAGGAGGTTAGAGTTTTAAGGATAGAGAGAGTTCCTGGAGGTACTGCTGCTAACGTTATTGTAGCTGCAGCTAGATATCTAGGACCTGGAAAAACAGCTATCATTGGTGCTGTTGGGGATGACGAAATTGGACGTAAACAGATTGAGATTTTAAAGAAAGAAGGTGTATCTACAGAATATGTCTTAATTATTAATGGTGTTGAATCTGGGCAGGCCTATATATTAATTGATAAGGATGGTGCTAATGTTATTAATACCTTCTTCGGGGCAAACACATATTTATCAACGAAATATATCGCATCTATCTCAAAAGTCTTTAGGGAGTCTAAGGTTAAGGTTGTAATGGATCCTCCTCTAGATGTAGCAATTAAGATTTTAGAGTTGGGATACGGGTTTGGTATTAATATCTGGGATCCAGGCGTATACATAGAATATGGGATTAAAGCTTTAGCTAAAGGTTTAAGATACACTGATATTCTTATACTAAATCATATTGAAGTTAAGGAGCTATTTGGAACGTTGCAGCTTACTAGTCTAGTTAATAGATTGCGTGAGCTAGAATGTAGTAAACTTCTTATTAAATATGGTTCCAAGGGATCTCAGCTAATTAACATAGATGAAAACACTATAGTCAATATGTCAACGTTACCTTTGGATAAAATTAGTTTGAAAGTTGTCAATACTGTTGGCTGTGGAGATGCATTTATTGGAGTGTTTGGTGCTGCACTTTCTGAAGACAAAAGTCTTATTGATGCAATGTTGCTTGCTACTATAGCAGCTGGCTATAAAGCCTCTAGAAGAGAGACTAGAGGATCTCCTAGTAGAGATGTATTAATAGGATTGCATAATCGATGTAAAGAATATATCAATATCCAAATCAAAAATATATAATTGGATTAAATGAATGAATTAATTTTTATGTAAGGGGCGATTACATGCCCATAGAAGAGGAGAGATCTGCAGGTGCAGTGATTTTCTATGATGATCCAAGTGGAAAGAGGTTATACTTATTACTTCATTATCCATCCGGTCATTGGGATTTTCCAAAAGGGAATATCGAGAAAGGGGAAAACCCTCGTGAAACTGCTAAAAGAGAAATTTATGAGGAAACTGGTTTAAAAGATATAGAATTTATAGAAGGTTTTCAGAGAAAAATCGAGTATTACTATAGAAGGGAAGGAACAACGGTGCATAAAGAGGTAATATACTATCTTGCTAAAAGTAAGTCTAAAGATGTAAAAATTTCTTGGGAGCATAAAGGCTATATTTGGCTACCATATAAGGAAGCTGTGAGAAGAGCGACTTTTAAAAATAGCAAGGAAGTACTTATGGCCGCTGAAAGCTACTTGAAAAAATTAAGTCAAGGACTAGAGAAATTTTTATAGCTAATCTTTTCCTCTTATCTAGTCAATGTAATAGTTAAACAACTAGATCTCCATCTATATTCTTATTATATAGAGCTATGAGATAATAGATTGTCTAATTTTTCTCTTAAAGGGTGGTAAAATTAAAAATATATATGTTTCTGTTAATAGTTGGTATCTCGAGTATTTAAATGGTTTAGATGGTTTAGATATTATTATTGATAGCAACATAATATTTGTCTCCCATCCATTAATGGCGGGTAATAAATAATGGTCGTTTATGATAGATTTGGGAGACCGGTTAAAGGTGTTAGGATATCATTAAATAGCTCTAGTCATTGTAATTTCAACTGTATCTTTTGCCATAAAGAAGGGATATATTCACCACCAAACTATATGACAGCTACCGAGATTGGTAGGATTATTCGAGTATTAACTAGATTTGGAATAGAATATGCTAAATTAACTGGCGGTGAACCATTACTAAGAAGTGATATCGTAGAAATTGTTAGAGAAGTTAAAGACGCAGGTATAAAAGAGTTGTCTATGACTACAAATGGAACAAGATTACCAACGCTAGCTCATGAGCTTAAAGAAAATGGGTTAGATAGGATAAATATTAGTCTTCATAGCTTAAAGAGAGATAGATTTAGATTTATAACTGGAGTTAACATGCTTGATAATACCTTTAAAGCAATTCAAGAAAGTATTGATGCAAAGCTAAATCCTGTTAAACTAAATGTTGTGGTACTTAAAGGCGTTAACGATGATGAGATTCATGATCTCATTGAATACTCGTATTCATTAGGTGGTAGAGAAACAAATGTTCTCCAATTAATTGAGTTACTAAAAGTTGATCAAGAATTTTATCAAAAGTACCACTTTGACCTAAATATTATTGAGAAGGAAATTTCTAAAATCGCTATTAAGGTTAGATATAGAAGGCTACAGAATAGACCAGTATATTACTTAAAGAATGGTGTTCAAGTTGAGTTTGTTAAACCTATGTATAATCATGCTTTCTGTATGGGTGGGGATCGAATAAGGATTACATATGATGGAAAGTTTAAACCGTGTCTAATGAGAACTGATAATCACGTAGATTTTCTAGAAGCTATGAGATCTGGAGCTTCAGATGAAGAATTAGCGCAGATATTTCTAAAGGCGGTTTCACTTAGAGAACCATTCTTCAAAACAGAAGTGTCAAAAGAAGAAGTGTATCATGTAGATACGTCATCATGTATAATTTAAGTCATCATCACGCTAACTTAATTTTTGAGAATTGGAATTTTATTATTAAGTTAATAATTACTAGGTGATTCCGTTGGATAGTGAAAAGAAAGGTTTTAAAAAACTTACTGATCCTGATCAAGCACTTAAGCTCTTTATGGATAATGTAAATATCAGCCCAAGAGGAATAGAACTAGTTGATATTAGAGATGCACTTAATAGAGTATTATCTGAGGATATAATTAGTCCAACAGACTCTCCACCATTTAATAGAGCTGCTATGGATGGGTACGCCGTAAGATCCGTAGATGTATCTGGTGCGTCAGAAACTAACCCTATTAGACTTAGAGTTATTGGTGAGTCAAAAACTGGTGAGCCATTTAAGGGTGTGGTTAGAGAGGGTGAAGCTGTGAGAATAGATACTGGAGCAGAGATGCCTGAGGGTGCGGATGCTGTAGTTATGGTTGAATATACTAGGAGAAGTGGCGATTACATCGACGTCTATAGAGCTGTAGCACCATATCAAAATGTATCTTTGAAAGGTGAGGATGTAAGGAAGGGTGATATGGTAGCATATGCCGGTATCCCACTTACCCCCTTTGACTTAGCAGCTATAGCATCACTAGGAATTAGGAAGGTTAAGGTATATTCTAGGCCGAGGATTGCTATAGCATCTGTTGGTAATGAGCTTGTAGAAATCGGTAGCGATCTAGGTGAAGGTCAGATAGTGGAGACTAATAGATTAATGATTAAAGGTATGATTTCTGAGTATCCTATCAAAATAGTAGATTATGGAATACTAAAGGATGAGGTGAACGATTTAAGAAACTTCTTCTTGGATGCTGTAGATAAAAGTGATTTAATAATTGCTATGGGAGGAACTTCTATGGGTAAAGGAGATTTAGTTGCTAAAGTATTGATGGAAATTGGGAATATTATTGTTCATGGCGTTGCACTATATCCTGCTAGACCGGTAATCTTAGCTTCAATAAAAGGTAAACCTGTAATCGGATTACCGGGGTACCCAGTGGCAGCAGCTATCGCTATGCACGTATTTGGACGACCAATAGTAGAGTCACTATGTGGGATATCAGGATATAGAATTGATAGTAGATTTAAGGGTGTTCTATCTAGAAGAGCGCCCAGTAGGCTAGGACTTAGGCACTATGCAAGAGGAAGACTTAAGTTTAAGGATGGAAAGATCATAATTGAACCTGTAGCTATGGGTGGTGCAGGAGTACTAACAAGTTTATCACTTGCAGACGGATATATTATTGTTCCAGAGGATAGAGAAGGGTATGAAGCTGGAGAAGAAGCAGAATTGATTTTATACCGAAGGTATGTACGTGGATAATTTTCTCCTATACTAAATATATAACTATTAAAAGCATTTCTATTTAGATGCATTAACAGTATTTAATTTAGTAAGTCTGTTTAGAATACCTAGTAATTAGTTAATTTATAATTAATCTAAATTTATCTAGGAACTTATCGTATTCAAAGTATAAGTTGTAATAATTAACTTAATTAATAAAATTATGTTTATTTTTGAGTGATGAGGAAAATTTTTCGTACTCTTGTTTCAGTTGATGAAGCTAGAGAGTTGCTCACTGATGCTCTGAGGAAGTTAGTAAGAGTTGTTAGTGTAGATGTTCAAGATGCTGTTGGATATGTTTTAGCCGAAAGCGTTTACTCTATAATTAATATCCCTCCATTTATGCGGTCTATGCGAGATGGGTATGCAGTTAGGCATATTGATGTAGCTAAAGCTAGAGAGAGTATGCCAGTTAAGTTAAAGGTTATTGGTAAGAGTTCTATTGGTGAAAAAATTGATTTACGTGTCTCTCCTGGTGAGGCTGTAGAAATAGATACTGGAGCTATGGTTCCTGCGGGGGCAGATGCAGTTGTTATGGAGGAGTTTACTGAGAGAAAAGGTGATTACATCCTAGTATATAAGCCTGTTAGACCAAATGAAAATATACAGCAGATTGGTGCAGATGCGGTTAGAGGTGAGCTACTGGTAAGTAGGGGTACCCTAATAACCCCACGAGAGGTTGGTGTATTATCGGCTTCTGGGATAAAATCCGTTAAAGTGTATACAGGTATTAATGCTGGAGTTATTAGTACGGGAGATGAAATAGTAAGACCGGGAGATAAACTTGGATATGGAATGATATATGATGTAAATGGTCCAATGATAACTTCTATACTTAGAGAGCTTGGTATAAAAGCTGAGTATTATGGAATCGCAAGAGATGATCCATATGAAATTATGGGCTTAATAGAAGATGCTCTAAAAAAGTGTAGTTTAGTAATAACATCTGGGTCGACATCAGTTGGAACTAGAGATCAACTGATTAACATTATTGAGAGTTTAGAGGGTTCAGAGATACTATTTCATGGTGTGAAGCAAAAGCCAGGTAGGCCAACATTAGCAGCGGTAGTTAAAGATAAAGTCCTTATTGGTTTACCAGGCTTTCCTGTAAGTGCATTAATGGTTTTCTATAATATTGTTTACCCAGCATTAATGCATGTATACGGGTTGTCTGGCGCAGGATATATTTTGAAGGGTAAGCTAGGCGTTGATGTATGGGGTGAAGCTGGGCAACTCGACTTAATTCCAGTTATAGTTAGAAGAAGGGAAGGTGGGTATATTGTTTATCCTGTTAAAACTGATAGTGGAGCTATAGTAACATTATCATTATCGGATGGTTATATAGAGATTCCAAATGGACAATTCTATCTAGAAGCTAGGGAGGAAGTAGAAATTCATATGTTTAGTAAAAGTATTGAGATTAGTGATTTACTAGTAATTGGTAGTCATAGTATAGCTCTCGATAGAGTAATAGCAGAGTTTAAATCCCAATTTCCAGAAATATCAGTTAGACGAGTATGGGTCGGGTCATCGGGTGTCTTTGAAGCTATTAAAGTTGGATATGGTGATCTGGGAGGTACACACCTACTTGATGAGAAATCTGGAGAATATAATATTCCTTTCCTACATAAGTTCGGAGTTAAAAACGCAGTTTTATATAGAGGATTTAAGAGACAAGTTGGTATTATTGTTGCAAAGGATAATCCTAATAATGTCCATAGCTTATGGGACGTTTATAAGAAAAAGCTTAGATTCATTAATAGAGTTAAAGGATCTGGAGCAAGAAGCCTTATAGATATGTTATTCAGATCGGAATGTAAGAAGAGAAACTTAAGTTTTGATGAAGTAACCAAAAGTATTGATGGATATTTTATTGAAGCTAAAACTCATGATGCTGTAGTTACTGCTGTTGAAATAGGTTATGCAGATGTAGGTGTTGCAGCAAAATCTGCAACTATAGGTCATGATGTTGACTTTATACCATTAACTGAAGAGTATTACGACATATTAGTTTCTAAATCTGCATTAAATAATCCTGCCGTTAAAAAATTCTTAGATTATTTATTCTCTAGAGACGGTAAAGAGATACTCAGAAAAATTGAAGGTATTTCAATACCAGAGAATTATGGTGAGGTAATAGCAGAAGTCTAGCTATATTATCTGGCTTAGGAATAGAATTATTCCAGCTAGTGCTAACGCTCTATCAAAGCTCATACCACTTACCGATGAAGATGTAGATGCTAGATATACAGTTGATATGAATTGAATGAATGAATTCAATACATTACTATTAATATTTAGAATGAAAGTTAAGATTGTTATAGCATTTAGTATCGATAGTGGTACTATCTGGATAAGTAGAATGTCAAGAATTTCTCTTAGTTTATATAATGTACCTATACTAATCCACTCGATTATGAAGTATATTATGGATATGATAAAGAAGCTAAATATAGCTGATATCACAGAAAGTGGAGGTGATAATCTAATAGGCTTTAATAATATAAAACCTACACTAAAGTTATAGGTCATTACACATGTCCAGGCTATAGCAAGTATCGAAAGTACTTCACCGTAAATATTGAGGTATATTTTCTTAAAGAATCCCCTTAGCAATATCAGTCCAAAAATATCGATTAAACCATATTTTGGTTTTTCATATTTTAAATCTCCAGATAAAATAATTTCAAGAACTTTTCTACCTTTCCTAGTTAGTACGTATTTTCTACCCTCCCTATAAATTAGCTCTCGCATAACATTTAGGTGATGGTAAATTGTTCCAGTTGATAACCCCGTTTTATCCCTAATTTCTGTAAATGTAGCTCCATTCTTACCAATTGCCTTTAAAATCATAACTCGATATGGATTACTAAGTATTCTCTCTATGTTCATTTCTTCACCAAAATGGCTACCAACACTCAAAGTAGGTTCTATACTTAATTAGTCAATTACTCATAAATACATAAATACTTCATATCTAATTAAATTAAAACTTCTGATATAAAGAATTCAGCAATTTAGTTTCATGAATTCTTAACTAATTTTTACATGTAAAAATGTCTGCCCCGGGACCGGCGACTATTCATCGTCCACCATCAGCGGTGGGCTCTAGCCGCGTGAGGCCGGGGCCAATATCATAATTTGATATTAAAATATAAATTCATTGCCGTAAAGTTTGTGATTGAAATGCCTAAGGTTTATTTGTCAAGAGAAGCTGAGCGATTGATAAAAGATAGAGTTTATACAATTTATAGTAAGTGGATTGGTAGTGTAGATGCTAAACCTGGAGATTGGGTTGAAATATATAATTGGAGAGGTAAGTTAATCGGACTAGGTTTTTATGAAGGTATAGGAGCTATAGGATTAAGGGTATTAAGATATTGTCTAGATGAGGAGGAAGAGTATTTTGAACCGGAATATCTTTTGGAGAATTATATTATTAGAGCTTTGAAGAGAAGGTTAAAAATAGTTGATGAGTGGGATTCATATAGGCTAATAAATGCTGATGGAGATTTAATTCCAGGATTAATAGTAGATGTTTATCGTGATATTGCTGTTATTCAGTCATCAAGTATAGGTATAGATAAGTATCTTACGTGGATTAGTGAATTTATAGTTAAGGAAGGAATTGCTGATAGAGTGTATATTAGAAATGACCATAGGGGGAGACGTGAAGCCGGCCTACCGATCTACAAAGAGTGGCTTATAGGTAATGGAGATACGAGAGTAAAAATTAGAGAAGATGAAGCTTCGTTTTATGTAGATGTTTGTAATGGTCAGAAAACAGGTTTCTTTCTTGATCAGAGGCTAAATAGGTTAACAGTGAAAAAGTTTGCATTCGGTAGTGTTCTTGATTTGTTCTGCTATACTGGTGGATTTGGAATACACTGTGCTCTCTCAGATGCTGAATTTGTAGTATTAGTTGATGAAAGTGGCTATGCTGTATATGAGGCTAAGAATAACGTCTATGAAAATAACGTCTGTGGTAAAGTTAGCATTATTCAGTCAAAAGTTGAGTATTTCCTAGATAAAATGTTAAGAGAAGAAGTTAGTTTTGACGTAATTATCTGTGATCCTCCTGCATTTATACAGTCTAGAGAGTATTATGAAAAAGGTCTCTCCAGTTATAAGCGATTATACAGTAGCGTAATGAAGATAGTTAGTAATGGAGGTTTAATTTTTGCATCTAGCTGTAGTTACTTCTTAGATAAAGATACATTTAAATCTCTTTTATCTAATATCGCTCATGAAATTGGAGTTGAAATCGTTTTTCTAGGTGATGTTTATGGATTACCGCCAGATCATGTTTATCGCCCTTCAGATAGAGAACTTAACTATCTTAAAGCCTATTTATTTAGAGTTGAGAAGCTATGAAATCTATAGAAATATCAGTTCCATCGTCGGTTAGTAATTTAGGCAGGGGATTAGGACAGCTTGGGCTAGCTCTTGAAGCTTTCAGAATATCTATTGTTGTTCAAGAAAGTGATAAGTATGAAATAGACTTTGGAGAACTCGACAAAGTGTCTTATAAGGATATTAAGGAGATTATTGACGGCGTTTATAATGAGCTCAGGAAAGGTTATGGACTAAAGGGAAGCTATAAGGTGATACTTAAGGAGGTTTTTCCACAACACTATGGTTTAGGGTTATATGAAGCTATAACATTAGCTACATGCTATGGATTAGCATTAATTGAGGAGATAGAATTAACAGATTATGAAATCTTAATGATTTCATCAAAGTATTTAAGAGATGCTCAGTTTTGGGATCACTTAGCATCCTCCTACTATGGTGGTTTTGTGTTTATAAACAAGTATGTGGAGCCCCCAAGCTTAATTAGAATAGAACCTCCTGATTGGCTAGAAATTCTTCTATTAACTCCGAGGCTAAGAGTATCGAATTGGTGGAGGAAAGTATATGATAAAGTGAGGGATAGAAAGATCGTAATTGATGAAATGGTTAAGGAAGCATCTGGATTAACTACGCTTATTCATGGATTAATGGATGGGAATGTTGACGCCTTTATACATGGGTTAAGGAATGATTTACTAGAATCAGTGGTATATGAGAATTATCCATATGTAAAAGAGATAGTGAGGTTTTTGCTTAGCAAGGGAATGCTTGGATATATGGTTTCTAGACTTGGCCCCTCAATTGTTTTCTTCTTTGATGAGCATCAAGTTGATATTAATACTATAGCGGATGAGCTAAGAAGTTTTATCATAAAGAGGAATTATCCTTATAATATGTATAAAACTACGTGGGCAACAGGGCTTTCATCAACCTACTAAAACTTGGCTTTAGCAATTTCTTGATCAAACGCTACTAGAAAGTCATTAAGGTTGTCTTTTGGTATCCTAGCTCCCGCTGCATCTAGATGTCCACCGCCCGAACCACCATACTGAATACAAATCTTTCTCAATAACTTATTCAAATCAATTTGAACATACTCCTTTCTTCTTCTAATACTCATTATAGCAGTATTATTCTTAAACTCAACCGCTATACCAACTATTGTATCCCCCTCAACATAAACGTATCTTGCGGCTCTTCCTAGACTTCCGCCTGGCTCAATAACATATGATAAATTCTCCAATCTATGTATACTTTCTTTAATCTTCTTTCTCATCTCATCTTCAATATAACTCATCTTAATGGCTCTCTTAACTAAATCTTCAATTTGACTTGGAAGTTCATTATTAGCGAGTAAATCAACAAGTTTTCTTTTAAAGTCATACATTCTCTTACTAGCTTCTAATCCCTGGCATAAAATACCAGCTTCAAAATAAATTAGTCTTTTATCCCAAAGGTTATATAGCGACTTTATATAGTCAGTTTCATCTGAATAGTCTCCAACAGCTCCAAACAAGGCAACTCTACTATACTCCCTAGGTAAGACGTGTCTGAAATATTTGTAAATTAACTCAGAAGTGCTAACCCCAACCTTATGAATAAATTCAAAGCTAGGTTGTTGAAATTGTTCTGGTAGTGGGTGATGATCAATATATAATACTTCACCCTTAATGCTAGAGAGAAAGTTGACGGTATCTTTCCATAACCTTTCATCTAAAGCGATATCCAATATTACAAGATTATCATTTACATTTACATTAGCTAATAGATCATGAAATAAGCCATGAGGATGAGTAAAGAATACCTTTGCATCCTTATATACAACTTTAGCTAGTGCTGCAGCGGCGACTCCATCAGTATCTCCATGTGTGAATATCCATTTCACAACAAGTAGATAAGATAATAGTAAAATAAATATAGTGTAAAGTTAAAAAAGGTGGGGGTTTTACTCTGCAGTCTCCTCAACAACCTCCCATCTACAAATTTTTGAAGGCATCTCTAATGCTCTATTAATAGTAATCTCCGCTATTCCATCAGCGTTATCAGCTATCCTCATTATGCATGACACTATAACTCTAAAGACAGATAGTATCAATGGGTCTTTGATATATGTAATAAAATTTGTATCAAGCTCCTTAATTCTATCTCTGAATACTTTTAATGTGTTAAGTATGTCATTCGCTTTTGTAATATCAAGCTCTATAAATGCCATCATAGAAAGACTTAGTAATTCCTTTAAATCTCCCAGTATAGAATCTAGAATAGCAATTACCTCCTTAAACTTCTCTATATTCTCTGGCTGTATCCTATTTAGTTCATTAGCAATATCCTCAATCCTATCACAGATCTCCTCAAGAGACTTTGCCAATGCCCTATTACCAATAATATGGTATGGATGATCAACACCAATTTCCTTAGCTACTCTCCAACTCTTCTGAGCTAATAGTATCTGTCTAACAATTAACCAGTATAGCCTATCAGCTTCATTCTCCATATTTATAACCTGCATTAACACATTTTGATCAAAGTCTTTAAGATACTCCTGTACAGCTTCTAACATAGAGAATATCAATGTATACATTCTTCTAATTAAACCAGTTAACCTAAACTTTGTTGGATCTATAAAGCACTGAACAACAACTTTATGCAGATCCTGTTCAACAATCTCCATAGCAGCTAATCTACTTATAGCATCTTGAATCTCCTTTAACACCTGAGGTGATAATCTCTCGTTCTTATTCAGGAATATTATGTTATCGTGTCCCAGTACGTAATTGCCGATCAATATTCTCTTAACTAATCCAGGGCTTTTAATCTGTGAAACATCTATAACATATTGTTCTCGTTTTCTCTTACCACCTTCAGCTTCATATGGCTCTATCCTAAGATTTCCATCCTCATCAACACGTACAATAACGCTATCTCCCTTCTTCAGGTTCTTCTCCTTCACCCAGTTCCTAGGCAGAGAAACGACAATTGTGCTATAACCTAACTTTTGAACTTTACGGATTTCCATTTTTACCCCATCCCCAATATAAGCCATAAATATTATTAGTACTACTATGTATATAAGCATACAAATTGTAATAACTACCAAAATTCTATCAAAATTTTACTATGAAAATATATGCTAACTTTCTAACGACGGTTACGGCTGTTAACCACATTAAAACACATTTTAAATATATAATATATAAAATCATTTCAATAAAAGGGGGTATTATAATATATTTGCGTATATATATTATGCAAATAAAGAAAGATTTAAATTTATATCCTAATATGAATATAGATGGATAAAATAAGAATAAAGGAGGTGTCAATTATGGCGAAGAAAATTAGGATAAGTATACTTGTTGATGAGGATGATTGGAGGAAGTTTAAATCCAAGTCTAAGGAGGAGGGATTAACTGCCTCTACAGTACTTAGACTACTCATTAAGTCATACCTAGGTGAAGAGATTAAGCTAGGTTTAAAAGCATAAATTAAGTTATGGATAAACCATACCTACAGTGTACAAAATGTAAAAGAAAATATAGTTATGATAGTACTCAATGGTGCTGTGAACATTGCTCTGCCCCATTAAATGTAGAGTATGAAATTAACTTTTCACTTGACAATATAGACTACAAACAACTCGGCCTTTGGAAATTCCATAATTTTTTACCTCCAATTAAAAACAAAATTTCTTTAGGCGAAGGTAACACACCTATAGTAAAAATTTCTTTGCTAAATAAAACTACCTATTTAAAACTTGATTATCTAATGCCTACTGGATCATTTAAAGATAGAGGTAGTTTCATAACAATCAGCAGAGTTTTAGACTTAGGAGTTAGTAAGATTATTGAAGATTCTTCTGGTAATGCTGGTATATCTATAGCAGCATATGGAAGATATGCTGGATTAGATATCGAAATTCATGGTCCAATCGACATGCCTAGAGGTAAAGTTGAAGTATTGAAGAAACTTGGTGCTACTGTATTCCTAATGGGTAGTAGAGTAGATGCACATAAAAGAGCTATCAACAGGAAGGATGGGCTATATATTGGCCATTTATATAATCCATTTTATCTTGAAGGAATGAAAACAGTTGCGTATGAGCTATATATACAGCTAGGAAAAGATGCATTCAGAAATATTGTTGTTCCAATTGGTAGTGGAACCTTACTTCTCGGCATTTGGAGAGGAGTTAAAGACCTTATGAATGCTGGACTAGTTGATGGAGTAAAAATATTAGGTGTAGAAGCTGCTGGATATGAAGAAGTTTATGAAAATATTTATGGTAGATCTGCTGGATATGAAAAGACAGAAGTTGCTGATGGACTGAGGGTATATAATAAGCCGAGGTTAAAAGAAATCGTAGACGTAATTAGAAAATATGGAGATGTCACAGTAGTTGATAGGGATATGATTTGGCTAGCATACGACGAGTTATGGGATAAAGGATTTATTATAGAGCCTTCATCCGCAGCCACTTACGCTGGAGCTGTCTACGGCATAAAATCAGGATTTTTAGATGAACCAATTGTAATAATTCTCACTGGTAGTGGACTAAAAATGATTTGAATATAACATAAAGAATATTAGCATTATGATTTCTACTGCAGAAATTAAATTCAATTTTTATAAATGCAATTACTCTTTACTTATACGCGTAGAAATATTTATATACTTATTCCAACAAAGTTAATAGGGCATGGTGAAATTACATGGAAAATTATATTCCGACTCCAGATGTATTGAGGAAAGGTATAGTTAGTAGGTTAATTAATAATGGCGTCATAAGGGGGAAGATATTAATCCCCTGGTGTATGTTGAGGGAACTAGAAAGTGAAATTTCTAGACCTGGTACTTCAGCTGAAAGAAGTCTTAAGGAGCTCGAGAGAATTAAGGAATGTGCTAAGAATGGTTTAATTGGAATTAAGTTTATAGGAGAGATTAACCCAACTATAGAAAACTTATTTTATTATCTAATTGAGTTGGCTATAAATAATAATGCTGTAGTAATTACTGATAACCCAAATCAAGCTCGACTTGCTGAGGCATTAGGTTCAAAAACCTTATTAATAAGGAAGGAGATCTCTAAGCTACCAAGAATCACTAAGTTTTTTGATGATAATACGATGTCTGTACATCTTAAGGAGGGAACGCCACCTAAGGCTAAGAAGGGTAAGCCAGGAAGCTGGATGTACGTTAATATTAGGGATGAGCCATTAACTAGAGAGGAGTTAGAAGATATAATTACAGAAATTTTAGATTTTGCCGCTGTTGATGATGGTAGCTTTATCGAATCAGATAGGAAGTATGTAAAGATTGTCCAAATGAGGGATTATAGAATCGTTATTGTTATACCTCCATTTAGCGATGGATATGAAATAACAGCTGTAAGACCTGTACGTAAACTTTCTATCGAGGATTATGATCTTCCTGAAGAGTTAATTGAGAGATTTGAAAAGCGTGCTGAAGGTATCTTAATAGCTGGTGCGCCTGGTGAGGGTAAAAGTACTTTTGCACAAGCTCTAGCTGAGTTCTATATGAGTAAAGGTAAGGTAGTTAAAACTATAGAGTCTCCTAGAGATCTACAATTACCGATGGATATAACCCAGTATTCAAAAGCAGCTGGAGACGCATCAAGTCTCCATGATATTCTACTACTCTCAAGACCAGACTACACGATATTCGATGAAATGAGAACAACAGAGGACTTCGAGTTATTTATTGATTTAAGATTAGCTGGTGTAGGAATGGTTGGGGTTGTTCATGCAACAAGTCCTATAGATGCAATCCAGAGATTTGTTGAAAGAGTAGAATTAGGCATGATTCCAAGCGTACTTGACACAGTAATCTTCCTAAAGGGAGGTAGAGTAGATAAGGTATATGAGGTTGTTATGGTTGCTAAAGTCCCTTATGGATTAACTAGAGATGAGTTAGCTAGACCAGTAGTTGAGGTTAGAGACTTCTTTACTAAAAAGGTAGAGTATGAGCTATATGTCTTTGGTAGACGTGTGTTTGTAATTCCAGTTTCACCGGTAGCTAGGTATGAAGAATATCATGAGGAGTATGAGAGAACACCAAGTAGTTTAGAGGAAGCAATTAAAAGAGAATTTGGAGATATAACTGACGAAATAGATATTAAGCTAGTATCTAATAAGGAAGCTATAGTATTTGTTCCACCATGGGGATATAGACAGTTAAAGAAGGCTATTAAGAGAAAAGCTAGGAAAATCAAGAAAAAGTATGGGGTTAAGTTAGTGGTTGAGCCTGCTATAGGTTTCGAAGAATACTAGTTTTTTATAAGACAGTTTCTATAATTGATGAAATATCAATACCCTCTTTATCTATTTCTAGAAGTCCAAGTGGAGTTTTTTCATATAGACCAAATTCTTCTTCTAAACTAGGCTTTGTATCATCGTGATAGAATACTCCCATTGGTATTTTATTATTATGAGGTTCAGATAAGTATTTATATGCCATAGATTTGCTTGTTACATCATAATCACTTAATTCATCAACGTAAATTACCCTATCTTTATAGTACTTCATAAATGGTTCTCCATTAACAGTGGGGTTATAAATAACACATAGTTGGATTACATCAACAAAAGAGAATCCATGTTTGTTTACATATGAATGTTCAATTGCTTTTGTAAATATCTCCTTTAATTTACGTGGATCTCCAGTCCATGCTCTTGCAACAAATGTAGCTCCAGATGCTAACGCTAATGAAATAGGATCTAGGCTTTCAGAGTATGCTTCTCTAAATCCTTTCGGTGCAGTGGGACTTGGTTGCCCTCTTGTTAATCCAAACACACTATTATTCTGAACAATTACTGTAATTCCAACATTAGATCTTGCTGCATGAATAAAGTGGGCAACGCCAATTCCATATGTATCTCCGTCTCCAGCTACTACTATGACATTTAAGTCATGTCTAGCTATTTTAATTCCTAACGCTATCGGAATTGGTCTTCCGTGTATAGTATGGAAACCATTTGACCTAATATAAAATGGTATTCTCGAGCCACAACCAATACCACCGAGAACAACCGTCCTATATGGTGGTATATTTAACTCAGATAGTACCTGTCTAAGTGTATTTAATATAACATAGTTTCCACATCCAGGACACCACTGTGGCCTAATTGGGCTTACATAATCACTAACGCTAACTTTAGTTATGACCGTCATGCTAATATCACCTCCAACTTTGAAACAATTTCATTAAGGCTAAATGGTCTACCATCATACTTTCTAATTCTATGATCTATACACATACAAGTCTCATACCTAATAATCTTCTCCATCTGTCCATCGAAGTTCGCTTCTACCATAATGATCCTATCAACATCATTTACAGCATCTAAGAATGTATCTGTAGGGAATGGCATAGCCCAACGTATCTGAACAAACTTAATATCATAACCCTTTTTGTTTAAATATTCTGTAGCCTCAAGAAGTACGCCTTTACTTGAGCCCCATCCTACAACAGCTACCGAAGAATCTTCCTCTCCATAAATCATAATTGGACGATATATCTCTTTTCTCTCTTCTATCTCCATTAGTAAACTCCTAAGTTTCCTATCTCTCTTCTTCATCATTTCTGTCCTTATTCTCTCATTTTCAGTTACAACTCCATACTCATCATGCTCCAATCCTGTTGATAGTACAAAGACTCCTTCTGTACCTAATATTGGTCGTGGTGATACTCCATCTTCAGTTATAGCGTAACGTTTAAAGTATGGTCCATCACTATTGTTAGATAATGTAATCTTGCCTCTTTCAATTGGGATATTTGATTCTGGAATTGGTATTGTATAGTAGCTTTCAGCTAAATGCTTATCATAACAAACTATAACTGGTATCTGATACTTTTCAGCTACATTATATGCAATTATTGCATCATAATAAGCTTCTTCAGGATCTCCAGGTAAAATAACCGCTTTTGTAGTATATCCCTGTCCAGCATATACCACCTGCAGTAAATCTCCTTGTTCAGTCTTTGTAGCCATACCAGTACTCGGCGCTACTCTACTAACTTCAAAAACTACGACCGGAATTTCAGCCATCGAAGCAAGGCTTATCGCTTCAGTCATTAAAGCAAATCCGCCACCAGAAGTTCCTACACCAGCTCTCACTCCTGCGTATCCAGCTCCAATCGCAATATTTATAACTGCAAGTTCACTTTCTGGCTGAAGAACGACGAGACCATACTTCTTCTTAAATCTATTAGCTAGATTGAGTAGTGGAGTGCTCGGTGTCATTGGGTAGTGTGCCCAAATCTTCATGCCTGCTTTAATACTTCCAGTCATAGCCATAAAATTACCATTAACATAAATCCTGCCATTTACTGAACCCGGCTTAATATTCAGTTTAACATTTGGATAGCTACTTTTTACATAATCATAGCCAGCCAAAATAAGGTTTATATTAGCTTCAACAATTTCTTTTCTCTTCTCACCTAACCTCCACTTAATAGCTTCAATAAGCTTCTCTGTATCTAAATTTAAAATATAAGCAGATGCACCGAGACCTACAGTATTTCTCATAACAAGATTCGGTTTTTCTTGTCGAGTTGTCTCCTTAACAATACTCATAAGTGGAATATCAATAATACGTATCCCCTTGTTAGAGAGCTCCTCAAAATATCCCTTAGCAATATTTGACAATTCACCATCATAAATAAGTATAGAATTCCTATGTAACTCGGTTACATGTCCATGCGTATGAATTCCATGTTTATCTCCAACTATAGTCATATCATCAAGAGCTAATAAAACGTCAGTATCGTCAACATGACAATATACAGGTTCATTACTAAACCTAATCCTGGCAAATATATGTCCACCGCGTATCCTAGATTCATACTCTATATAACCAAAAACATAGTACCCAGACTTGAATAATGCTCTGCCAAATATTTCTGCAGATACATTAATTCCGTAACCAGCCTCCCCCCCAATAACCCATGAAAAACCAGGAAATTTCTTACCTCTCGCATGCATATCCATGAATATATAGCTTAAACATACTTAAAAGTTTATAGGTATGAAGGAAAAAGTATATATATCAATATTCCAAATATATATATGATTTTAATAATAATACGGAAAAGTATGATTTAATATATAACGTAGTTGGATATATATATGATAAAAGAAAAAATAAAAATTGACCTAAACTTTAGATACTTTTCTTATTTCCGCTTCGACAACATCAAGAGCTTCGTCAATTTCTTCTCTTGATATGTTTAGTGGCGGTGCGAATCTAAGTGTAGAGTCTCCAGCACCAATTATTAAAACTCCACGTTTAAATGATCCTATGATTATCTCCCTAAGTTCTTCTCTCGCAGGTGTATAGCCATCTTCCTTAACTAGCTCCATCCCGACCATTAATCCTAAGCCTCTAACATCGCCTATAATCGGATATTTCTCTTTCATTTCAAGTAGTCTCTTCATCAAATACTCACCTTGCTTAGCTGCATTTCCTAAAAGTCCATTCTCAAGAACTTCTATCGTTGCTAGAGACGCTGCTACGCATATAGGATTCCCACCAAACGTAGTTGCATGTGAACCTGGTGGTAATCTCATTATATCCTCACGACCTATAATCGCACCAAGTGGTAACCCTGAAGCAATACCCTTAGCTAAAGTTACGATATCAGGATCAACACCATAATGTTGTATAGCTAGCCACTTACCTGTTCTACCCATACCACTCTGTATCTCATCAGCTATAAGTAAAATTCCATATTCATTTGCTAATGCTCTCAATTCCCTAATAAATTCTTTTGGAGCAGGTATATATCCACCCTCTCCTTGAATAGGCTCGATTATAATCGCGGCTATTTCATCTTGAGGAATAAACTTACCTATTACCCAACGTCGAATAAACTCTAAACAATGTAACCCACACTCTGGATAACTTAGCTTATAGGGGCATCTAAAGCAGTATGGATATGGAACGTGAATAACTCCTGGAAGAAGGGGACTAAAGCTTCTTCTGTGAACAGGTTTACTTGCGGTTAAGCTTAGTGCTCCCATAGTTCTACCATGAAACGCTCCAATAAATGCTATTATGTAGGGGCGCTTACCCTCAAAATATCCACGAGCTATCTTTATAGCACCCTCTACAGATTCTGCACCACTATTTGTAAAGAAAACTTTATCACCAGGCATTATAGAAGTTAATTTCTCGGCCAATTTAACTGCTATTTCATAGTAGAAGTCTGTTAAGCTATAGTGTAAGAAACTATTTAACTGCTTCTTTATAGCTTCAACTACTAATGGATGTCTATGTCCAGTAGAGAGAACAGCTATCCCAGCATTCATATCAATATACCTATTACCATCAACATCCTCAACTATTGCTCCCTCACCAGACTTGATTACTAGTGGGAACCACCGAACATACGACTGCATAAGAACTTTTTTATCCCGTTCAATAATTTCTCTAGCTTTAGGACCAGGAGGCTCGACTAAAATCCTAATTTTGCCCATTTCAATCATAATCTAGTATATATTACCTCAACTAAAATTAGGATATAGATATTTCAATATAGGATAGTGAGGTATATACTATAACGTGATGTAGTATGAGAATAAATGAAATAGATATTAAGGGATTTTACAGGGACTTCTTGAACTTTGGAGATAAGTTAATTAAGCAGTACAGGGATTTAAAGGCAAAATCCATACCAGCTCTACCAGCAGCAAAAGGCATCGTTTTCTCTGGTATGGGTGGCTCTGGCATTGTAGGTGATGTCATTAAAGATTACCTATATTACAGCGAAAGTTATAACTTTAAAAAGCTGCTATTAGTTAACAAATCGCATATACTACCAAGCCATGTAAATGAAGAAACACCACTAATAGCTATTAGTTACTCTGGAAATACGGCTGAAACTATAAATGTTGTTATTGAAGCTTTAAAGAGAGATATTAGTGTTATCTGTATATCGAGTGGAGGTAAATTAGAGGAGTTATGCCAAGAGAAAGGCTTAGCTCATATCAAGATTCATAAAGCTATGGCACCTAGATCTGCATTACCAGAACTGTTAGCTGCAACACTAAGAGTTCTAGAGGAGACATTTAACTTAGACTTTACAAGTGACGTCGAAGAGGCATATAATTATCTAGTTTATCTCAAGGAGTATTGGGGGCCAAGTGAAGAATCCCGACCATTTAAATTAGCAAGAGAAATTGATGGAAAAATCCCAATTATTTATACGCCACACGACCTTATCTCGGTGGGTATTCGGGCTAAGACGGCTTTTAATGAGAATGCTAAGATTAATGCATACTATGATATATACCCGGAAATGTTCCATAACGAAGTTATGGCATATGAAGAAGAAATAAACAGTTCACTTCTACCAATATTCATTGGCGGGAACTCAAAGGTAGAAGTATTCTATAGATATCTACTTGATAAAAGATGTAATGTAATTTCTGTAGAGTATCCATCTGATGTTGGTAGGTTAGCAGCGATACTAAAGCTAATAAAACTATTTGATTTAACTAGTGTGTATCTCGCTGTATTAAGAGGTGTAGATCCATACCCGGTGAGGCTCATATCATGGCTTAAGGAGCATGGCTAAAATGTCCATTAACTTTGAACCACAAGCTATATGTATAGATGTTGACGGAACAATTACAGATGAAAAGTACCTGCTAAATCTTAAAGCTATAAAATATCTAAGGATTCTTGAAGTCAATGGTATTCCAGTTATGTTTGCAAGTGGAAACGCGCTCCCAGTATTAAAGGCATTAGCTAGATATATTGGATGTTCAGGCGCAGTTATAGCTGAAGATGGTGGTGTTGTAGAGTATAAAGAGAAAATGTATTTGTTAGGTAGTAGAGAAGAGCCACTAAAATTTCTATCTGTATTAAAAAGTAAGGTTGGAAATATTGAAGAGAGTTTTTTTAATAGGTATAGACATGTAGATGTAGCTATAAAGAGGACAATCGATATAGATATCATACTATCCATACTCAAAGATTTCCCAAACCTAAAAGTTGTTGATAGTAAATTTGCTTTTCACATCCATGATAAGGATGTCGACAAGGGAAGAGGACTGAAATTTGCATGTAAACTAATGAATATTGATGTATCGAAAGTAATTGCTATTGGTGATAGCGAGATAGATATTCCGATGTTTACTGTAGCGGGGTACTCTGTCGCATTAGCAAACGCTCCGAATAGTGTGAAATCTCTCGCTGATTACGTAACTAGAAAATCTTATGGAGATGGGTTTGTAGAATTTATAAAGGTATTACTAGATAGTTTAAGGTTAACGGATCCACTCCGGTAATTTTAATACCTCTACTCTTTCAATTACTGGTTTTATATCTAACACGGGAGTACCATCTAGAGCATCTAAATTCTTAACAAGTAATCCATCATTATCTAGTCTTAATAGTTCTACAATCGATAATCCAACTAAATTTGGTCTATACGGGCTTCTAGTAGCAAATACACCTACTAGCGGTAAATCTCTTCTACCCATAGGATGTACAAGAAGGCTATAACCCTTACCTTCATTAAGATGAAAATAGTATATAATGTAAAGATGGCTATATTCATCTAGGCCTCTTAGTCCATCTACAAAGTCTCGAAAAATAATAATTTTACTGATTTTATTATCCTCATCTAGCACTTTAACCATACCAATAGGCTTAAATTTAATCTCTAACATATTACATCACAAAAATAATCACTAAAACCGATATAATAGTTGGTTTGAGGGATCTTAATGATAGATTTAGATGTATATGAACCTGAGGTATACTTAATTGCATGGCTTAGAGGTGAGTACGGTCCAGAAGAACTTGTTGCGTATGGAGCTAATGCATGTATTAAGAGAGATGACCCACTGACGATATATAAGTCACACTTAGCAGAGGGAAGAGATATATCATCATTTGTTGATAGAGTTCTGGATGTTACAATAGGTAGCGGTCATTTAGGGGTACTTGATCAAGCATCATTTACATTTGTAATAAGAAATGTGCC
>Ga0190367_1000278_pt1 | contig 38712 bp, 37 predicted proteins | sample 4872181011_MG_FD_171838 | JGI IMG/M metagenome (GOLD analysis project Ga0190367, IMG submission 171838) | Hydrothermal vent microbial mat bacterial communities from Southern Trench, Guaymas Basin, Mexico - 4872-18-10-11_MG | ecosystem: Environmental > Aquatic > Marine > Hydrothermal vents >... | reverse complement strand
TAAATTCGTTATAGCGATGGGTGCCTGCGCGATAGATGGGGGCGTATTCTATAACAGCTATAACATAGTTAAGCCGCCCGAGATTTTCCCAATAGATTTCTACATACCTGGTTGTCCTCCCCGTCCAGAGGCCGTAGCTAGGGCGATAATCATGCTTCAAAGGAAGGTAATCTCAGGTGAGTACGTGAGGGGTGGTAAACGTGTCGTTAAATGACATTAAGGCTAAGCTTGAAGGTTTGGCTGAAAACATCACGGAGTCTCACGCTGGTTTCATATTAGTAGAGGTGAGCCCTGAGTGCTTAAAGGAAGCTGCTAATATCCTGGTTTCGACTGGATTCGATCACGTTTCATGCGTTGAGGGGATTGACAAGCCAGGAGATGGCGTAATAGAGGTTACGTACTACGCGGAGAGCTACGACGAGGATAAAAGGGGGGTTATCATCGGGCTTAGGGTTAAGGTTCCTCGGGATAACCCGACCGTGCCTAGCCTGATAGACGTATGGCCAAGCGCCTTCTACCCTGAGAGGGAGACTTGGGACTTAGTTGGAGTGAGGTTTGAGGGGCACCCCGAGCTTAAAAGGCTTCTTATGCCTCCCGACTGGGAAGGCCCGCCACCCTTACGTAAGGACTTCAAAGTTAAGGAGGAGGGGATAGTAGTTGGCGGGGGGAGGTAACGGTTTCTTCAGCTGGAAGGAGTTAACTTCGCCCGTAAGCGGGGAGAAGGTCTACGAGTTGTTCATAGGTCCCCAGCACCCAGCATCGGGTCACATGCGTTTCATAGTGAGGCTTGACGGTGACATCATAGTGGACGTAGAGCCAGACATAGGCTACGTTCATAGGACCATGGAGAAGCTCTCCGAGGGGAGGGAGTACATTAAAAACATACCCCTATTCGAGAGGGCTACGATAATAGACTCGAACAACATAACCCTTGGGTATGTCAAGGCCCTCGAAAAGCTCCTAGGGGTAGAACCCCCGCCGCGGGCTAAGTACCTTAGGACTATACTATCGGAGATGAACAGGATACAGAGCCACCTCTACGGTATGGGGATAGCTGGTATAATGCTCAACCACTCCACAATGTTCATGTGGTGCTTCGGGGATAGGGAGATATGGATACAGCTAGCCGAGGAACTAACGGGGGCTAGGCTGACTCACTCATACAGCATACCCGGAGGAGTTAGGCGAGACTTACCCGCTGACTTCAAGGAGAGGTTCGAGAAGGCCGCTAGGTACATGGAGCGCAGGCTGAAAGACTACGATAAGATATTCTTCAGTAACCCCATGATTAGGAGCAGGTACGAGGGGGTCGGAGTCCTAGACAAAGACACGGCTAAAAGACTGGGAGTAGTAGGGCCTAACCTAAGGGCCAGCGGGGTGAGGTACGACGCCCGCCTTTTAGGGGACTACGGCGCCTACGACGAGCTGGACTTCGAGGTGCCCACCCGGGAAGAGGGCGACTCCCTAGCCAGATTGCTGCAGAGAGTTGAGGAGATAAAGGTCAGCTTAAGCGTAATACGCCAGGCCTTAGAGAAGTTACCTGAGGGCCCCATACTAGCCGACGAGTACTTCAAAAAGCTCCCCCCGAAGCTCAGGGAGAAGGTGCTAAAAACTGGGAGGGTGAAGTTCCCCGCCATCTTCGCCACGCTCCGCCCACCACCAGGAGAAGCTATAGCGAGGGTCGAGATGGCTAGGGGTGAGGTTTTCTTTCACGTAGTTAGTGACGGGTCTCCGAAGCCGTATAGAGTTAGGGTCATTACTCCCTCGTTTAGGAACCTCGTTCTGTTGAGATACCTGCCTAGGGGTTGTAGGTTCATGGATTTGCTCGCGATTTATGGTAGTGTAGACTATTTCCCTCCGGAGGCTGACAGGTGATGTGGCTGGAGTTAATAATCCGGTTGCTGCTGTCACCGTACATCTTCGCCCCCCTAATCTACCCGGGGCTGGTAACAGCACTCGCGATACTCCTAACACTAATATGGCTAGAGAGGAAGTTCGCAGCTAAAGTCCAGCTAAGGTACGGCCCCCTCTACGTGGCTAAACAAATAGGGGGAGCCCCGCAGTTACTAGCAGACGCTATTAGGTTCATGTTCCAAGAAGTAATAGTACCACGCAACGCCGACAAAGTCCCCTTCCTCTTAGCTCCGGTGCTGGCTATGTCTCTCGGCATACTGCCGATAGTTTTCATACCGGTAGCGCCGGGGTTCGCGGGTATATTGATAAACTTCAGCCTGCCAGCCGCCTTAGCCCTCTCTGCCCTTATGCCTATAACTATAATTCTCATGGCTTGGAGTGCCAATAACAAGTTCACTATCCACGGCGGAGTGAGAGAGGCTTTCATAACTATAGCGTACGAGATAGCCCTGTTTGTCTCCGCCCTCTCGATGTCGATGCTTTACAGCTCTCTTTCACTACAGGACATCGTCGAGAAACAGGCGCTTGTTCCAGGCATCTTATTAAACCCCTTGGCGGCCCTCACGTTCTTCGTCGCTATGTTGATGTCGGCCGGTAAGCTACCGTTCGACATAGCTGAGGGGGAGCAGGAAATAGTGGCTGGCCCATACACGGAGTATACGGGCATCCTTTACGGGCTGGTTATGGGCGCGGGCTACGTACAACTATACGTATCCTCCCTAATATTCACGGAACTCTTCTTGGGTGGCTGGCACCCGCTCTTCGAGGCATTAGGAGAGCTTTACCCGCCTCTTGGGGGGATAGCCCTTTTCCTCAAGACTTACCTGGTGCTCGCCTTCGCCGTGTTCCTAAGATGCGTGTACGGTAGGTACAGGATTGACCACGCGTTGAGGATAGGGTGGAGGAGGTTAATCCCCCTCTCGATACTCGCCCTACTACTCTCGCTAGGTCTTAGGTTTGTGGGGGTGGTGGTATGAGCCTGCTTAGCTCGTTCCTAGAGCACTTAGAGGCTATAGGAACGGGACTGAAGTACCTCTTCTTCTCCAAGCGGATGACGGTCAGGTACCCCGAGGTAGTCATCGAACTCAGGCCGGGCTATAGGGGGATGATCAGGTGGCACAAAGAGCGCTGTATATGTTGTTCCATGTGCGCTCGTATATGCCCCGCTGCGGCTATTAGAATGTACAGGATACCTGGGGAGAAGAAGATGAGGCCCGGCATCAACTACCAGCGCTGCATATTCTGCGGGTTCTGCGTGGACATATGCCCCACCGATGCGCTCGAATGCACTACGACCCACGACGTAGCCTTCGAGAAGTTAGAAGACATGGTGTATCCTCCAGATAAGTTCGACAGGGAGTGGGTCTCCCCGGCCCTCGAAGAGGGGGCTCGCAAGCTAAAGGTAGAGTTTGACGAGGAGTGGGGGTTAAAGCATGTACCTGAGTGATTTCTTATTCTGGGGAGCGTTCGCAACGCTATCCATAACCGCCGTATTGTTCGCCCTCATAGCCGTTAAAACGAAGGACTCCGTATATGCGGCCATATCCCTGGGATTCGTAGGCTCGTCCGTAGCTGGCATGATAGCCCTGATAGGATTCGGGTATCTAGCAGTTTTCCACCTAATAATATACGTGGGCGCGGCTGTCACTTTTATGACTTTCAGCGTGTTAATGCTGAAAGAGAAGCCAGGAACTATCAGGGGGATATGGCCCTTAGCGTTATTAAACTCCGTTCTTCTAGGCGTAGTTGTATTTCTCGTAACTAGCAGAATACCACTAAGCTCCCCGAAAGCTTTGCCAGGTATCGTGGAAGTTGCTGAGACTTTATTAGTTAAGTACTGGTTCCCAATGCTTTTAACGATTTTATCCTTAGCTACGGTCATCATAGAGGGTATAGTTATTGCGAGAGGTGGTGAGCGTTGAACGTAATATTAGGGTCTATTGGGGTGGCAGCGACTCTTTTCGCTGTGGGAGCCTATGGAGCTATTACACATAGAAACATAATCAGAGTGCTCATTTCACTTGAGTTGATGTTTAACTCCGTACTAATATTATTAGTAGTACTAGCTGCAACACGCGCTCCACTAGACGGCTACGTTTTAGCCCTGATAGTTATAGCTCTAACTAGTTCTGAAATTGGTGTTATAGTTTCTATTATTGTTCTTTTATTCCGTAGGCTTGGGTCTACGGATGTGACCCAAGCCAAAACTTTAAAGGGGTGAAAAGTTTTGGCCGTGTACATACTGGAGTTCCCCGTACTATTGTTGTCGGTAGGAATACCCCTGGTAGCTGCCCTGCTATCTCTAGTGATCGGAGAGAGAGCTAGGCCTAAGCTACACGCAGCTCTAAACGGTACAAGCTTGCTACTATCAGCCTTACTAATACTCTACGCAGCGTTTTCCGCTGGCCTATACGGCATTGCTAAAGACCCTATGTATTGGAATATACCAGGCATAGGGACTTTTGCGTTCGTACTCGATCCCGTAGTCTTCCCGGTGGCAATATCCATAGCCGCAGTAACAGGGATGGTCGCCTTCTACTCCGAGCCCTACATGGATCATAGGTACAAAGAGTTAGAAGAGGAGGGTGTAAAGGCGCCTGGCTGGGGAACGTACTACTTCCTATACACTTTATTCGCTCTCTCGATGATTGGGAGCGTTTTAACCACTAACACCATCGAGTTCTACATCTTCTTGGAGTTAACGCTGATACCCAGCTTCCTTCTCATAGCGTTCTACGGCTACGGAGACAGGGTCAGAATAGCCATACTCTACCTAATCTGGACTCATGTAGGCGCCTTACTGTTCCTCGTGGGGGCTTTAGCCGTGGGATCTAAAGTTGGCTTCGACTTCCTAAACCCAGTGACGTGCAAACCATTATTGGGACTCGGCGAGAAGGCCTTATCAGGGTCAATGCTGTGGGCGGTTTTAGTAGTCATGACGATAGGACTTCTAGTAAAGATGGCTGTCTTCGGCGTCCACATATGGTTGCCCTATGCCCACGCGGAGGCCCCAACCCCGATATCGGCCCTGCTAAGCCCTAACCTGATCGGGATAGGTGGCTTAATGCTCTTCAGAATAGTGACGACGTTGTTCCCGTCCTCGTTCGCGAGCTTCTCGGTCTACCTCTACGGCTGGGCTTTCCTAACGATGATCTACGGCGGGTTAATGGCGCTGGTACAGACGGACTTTAAGAGACTGCTCGCGTACAGCAGTATCTCCCAGATGGGTTACATACTGCTAGGCTTGGCCAGCGCTACCGACTTCGGAGTCTCAGGGGCCATACTTCACTACTTAGTCCACGCGTTCGGTAAGGCCGTCTTATTCATGGTCGCTGGTGTCTTAATAGCCACTCTACACGGACTGAGGCAAATACCCAAAATGGGTGGTCTAGCCCAGAAAATGCCCTACACAGCAGCACTCGCACTACTAGGTTTCATGCACATCACTGGTATACCGCCAACCGCTGGTCTCTGGAGCGAATATCTTATAGTCCGTGGGGCTATCGACAGGTGTCTCAGCGAGGGGTCAACCTTCTTCATAGTTACGGGCGTGCTATTGTTGATAGCCATAGGATTATCAACAGCATATGCCTTCCTAACAATGAAAAGAGCCTTCTACGGTTCCCTACCCGATCACTTAAGGGGTTCCCATGAGGCTCAGGAGGGATTGCTAGTACCAATCGCTGTGCTGGCTGCTCTAGGCATACTCTCGTTCTTCTTGGCGTCTGTATTCATAGACCCCTTAATCAGTTACCTCCATGCGCTCCACGGGTGAGCTGCGAATGAAAGAACTGTACATTGCTTCTTGGCTTTCTCCGTACGTAGGCGCAGCCCTAGTGTTATTGCTGCATAAAGTAGGCAACAGCAGGATAAAGGGCGGCGTTGCAGTGCTTTCAATCCTAACTTCAGCTTTAATTTCGACGGCCGCCGCCATGGAGGTGTACGGGGGTGAACACAGCGTCCACGTCTCGTATACGTGGGTTAAAAGCTTAGACGTGACTATCGGAGTATACTTCGATGCGTTATCGTCTCTAATGGCGCTCGTGGTCTCCTGGCTCAGCTTTCTGATAGCTACCTACAGCCTAGAGTACATGGGAGAAGACCCTGGACAGACCAGGTACTGGTTCTTCTTCAGCTTCTTCGTCGGGAGCATGATGATGCTGGTGCTCGCCGACAACTTGATAGCGATGTTCATAGGCTGGGAAGGTACGGGGCTGGCAAGCTATAGCTTAATAGGCCACTGGTACACGGACGAGGAGGAGAGGTGGGTGGGGGATCCGGGTAGGAAGGCCTTAGGAATGCCTATGTGGTTCGAGCCCAGCCACGCTGGTCTCAGGGCTTTGGTGTTTACGAGGCTTGGCGACGTAGGTTTCATAGTTGGAATAGCGGCGCTCCACTGCTTAACGGGAACGACGAACCTCCACGTACTGCTGGAAAAGGCTGGGGAGTGGTCTTACTCCCTCTACGCCACTGGCATCTTACACGTATTCCTAGCCCTGTTTGTAATGGGGGCCCTGGCCAAGAGCGCGCAGATACCGTTCCATGAATGGCTGGTAACGGCGATGACAGGTCCAACGTCTGTTTCAGCGCTGATACACGCTGCCACGATGGTGAAAGCTGGCGTTTACTTTCTCTTAAGGATGACGCCGATATTCATAGCCGCCCAACATGCCCTACACCACATCGAACCCTTAGCCGCACACGTCTACACGGATTTCTTCTACGCCCTGGCTCTCATAGGGGGGTTAACGGCATTCGTTATGGGCACGATGGCGCTTGTCAGCAGAGAATTGAAACTCATATTAGCGTTCTCCACGGCAAGCCAACTCGGGTACATGTTCCTAGGTACCGCTGCGGGCGCACTCATCGGAGAAGCCTTGTTAGGAGTATTCTCTGGGTTCTCTCACCTTATGAGCCACGCCATGTTTAAAGCCTCTTTATTCTTAGCCGCTGGGGCGGTAATACACGCCGTACACTCACGTTTCGTCGATGACATGGGGGGTTTAGCCCGCCATATGAAAACTACATTCATCGCTATGACCCTAGCTGCGCTAAGCCTGGTAGGTTTACCGCCTTTCATGGGATTCTGGAGTAAAGATGCCGTAATTTTAGTCGCCATGGAGTCTAAGGCTTTTATACCCTTTGTTTTAGGAATAATTACAGCTGGCCTAACGGCGGCCTACTCTATCCGAATGATTATTAGAGTATTTCTTTATGAGCCCTCCAAAAAGTCTGGACATGCGCATGAACCTGGCTTGCTAATGCTAATGCCGTACGTAATACTTGCAGCCGCCAGCTTGGTACTAGGGGTCTTATGGCCTTTAGTAGAGGAGGGGTACTTAGAATTCCTAGGTAAAGCTACTCTTGGAGTAGAGGAGGCCGAAGTACACGTAGGAGTAGAGCCTAGCTTAGCCGTAGGGACTTTGACACTCGTCGGGTTTGGCATAATAACTGTATATTATATTTACGAGTTTAAGAAGCTAAAACCCTATAGGTTAGCTGAAAGAGAACCGCTGTTCAGGGCAATCCATAACTTTCTCTACGATAGATGGTACATTAACTCCGTCTACTACATAGTGATAGTCGGCGGTTTCAGGAAACTTAGCAGCACGCTTTACAGGGCTTGGGATAGGAGCGTTGTGGATTACTTGTACCATAACGCTATACCTGCCTTCTTCTCTAAGCTGTCAAGCGGCGCTAAAGCTTGGGATAGGAGCGTTGTGGATTACTTGTACCATAACGCTATACCTGCCTTCTTCTCTAAGCTGTCAAGCGGCATTAAGGCCACTCTTGAGCTGTGGATAGATGAGGGGTTCCACGTGTTCTTAGTAGAGGGCGTCCTCGCAGCTTCTTCTCGAATAAGGAGGGTGCAGACAGGAGTGCTGAACCACTACATATTGATGCTGTGGTTAGGTTTCTCCGTGCTCGCTATCATATTCTTGCTAATGGGGGTGTAAGCCGTGGAACCCGTACTTGCGTTATTCTCTGTGGTTTTAGCACTACCAGTAATCTCAGCCTTACTAATACCTTTACTTGAGAAGAAGCCGAAGATAGCGCGCACCATTTGTATTGCGATCTTAGCTGTAAACATAATCCTGCTAATGGCGCTTCTAACGAGAATAAAGGGCAACTACTCTCTCTTTGAGGGAGCCATAGTAGTAGACAAGTTCTCTATATTATTCGCCGTATTAATCACCTTATCCACGCTGATAGCGACGTACGGCGCTTCCCCAACGCTCGATACTTGGCATGGAGGGGCAGCTTTCTACAGTCTGGCACTCTTAGCTCTCACAGGAGTTTACGCAGCCTCAATGTCTGGTAATATTTTAACGTTGCTTTCAGCCTGGATATTATCCTCTATAGCCTCGTACACCGTGGTAGCGCTGGCGAAAGATCCCTTGTCAGTTGAAGGAGCTGCAAAGTACGCGGTCATGGGGTCAGCTTCATCGACTCTCCTCTTCCTAGGCGTTACACTATTCTTCGCGATTACGAGCGGAGTGATCATAAACGGCAAGTTAGTACTCAGTATCGAGCAAGTCATACTCGCAACAATGGTATCTCTCTTAGCCTCTATAGGCTTTAAGATGGGGGTCTTCCCCTTCCAGGGCTGGCTACCGGATACCTACGGGGGCTCACACCCATCCCTAATCGCGCTAGTATCAGGAGTAGCGAAATGCTTAGCTATCGTTACATTGCTTAAGTTTTCTTCTTTACTCTCATCGGCGTGCCAGTATTGGTTGCCCTTAATAGCCCTGCTTTCTATCTTGACTATGTTCTACGGGAACCTAGGAGCTTTAGTTCAAGAAAGCGCTCAAAGACTGCTAGCCTATAGTAGTATAGCGCATGCCGGTTATCTTCTCGTAGGATTCGCCGCGTTATCACCCCTTAAAGGCATGATGAGAGATTGGGCCTTAGCGGGCTTAGCAATACATTTCGCGGCTTACTCTATAGGTAAGGCCGGGGCTTTCCTAGCCTTAACTGTGATACATGGAGAAGGGGGAGTTAAACTAGAGGATTTAAAAGGGCTGGGCAAAGCAGATCCCTGGCTCGCAGGGTCTTTTACCGTGCTGTTACTCAGCCTAATGGGCATGCCTCCTCTCATAGGGTTCTGGGGTAAGCTGTTTCTATTCGCTTCCGTGGTATTTGCCACGCCGTGGCTGACATTAATAGCGCTGCTTAACACGGCTATATCCGTAGCGTATTACGTGAGAATAATCAAAGCGATGTACTTCGAGAAGGGAGTAGCGGAGGTTAAAGTTAGGGGAGGATCAGCGCGCAGAGCGGTTATAGTAGCGGCTATTCTCTCACTAGTACTGGGTCTAGGGCCCATACAGTTACTCACCTACATGAGCCTACCTTAAAATACCACTAAGGGCTTTTTCTACACATGCCTTCTGTCTACTTTTTAACTGGAAATCCCCATAAACTAGAGGAGGTAAGACTCATTCTCAAGCCATATGGAATAAAGGTGTTACAGCTAAACGAGAAAAAACTCGAAGTACAGTCTGACACCCTGGCAGAAATAGCTAGAGCAGCTGTTGAGGCTTTAACTCCCAGACGGTACGTTTTCTTTACAGAAGACGCAGGACTCTTCATAAACGCCTTAAAGGGATTCCCGGGCCCTTACTCCTCCTATGTGTACAAGACAATAGGAATAAAGGGCGTGTTGAAGCTTATGGAAGGAATTAAGGATAGAAGCGCTTATTTCGAGTCCGCGGTCGCCCTCTACACACCAGAGCATGGAGTAAGGGTTTTCGTAGAACGTGTATACGGACGAATAAGTGAGAAGCCGAGAGGTACTGGCGGTTTCGGTTTTGATCCCATATTCGTACCGGAAGGGTTCAGCCAAACGTTCGCAGAAATGACAATAAAAGAAAAAAATAAGATATCTCATAGGGCTAAAGCGGTTAAGTCTATGGCTGAATGGTTTATTTCTAATTATTTCGCCTAGCTTTATTCGGCCATTCTTAGTAAGCGTCTAATTCTCTTAACGACGTTGGGGTGCGTGGACAGCAGCTCCATTAACTGGTCTGCCAGCGTCACCTCTCTTGAAGCTACTCTTTCAACAAGTCTCCAGTCACCATGAGAGGTTAGTTCCACAGCATCTCTAACCGCGCTGTCAGGGTCAGCTATTAGTAAGGCTTTAAATCCGGGGACTTTAGGCGCGATACCCATAGAGGACATTTTAGCCGTGGATAAGACTATCTTAGCTAAGGCCTCAGCAAGTCTCCTAGCTCCATCCCTAATACTCGGAGCGAGCTGTACGCTGAATTCGTCAGCGTAGTACTCACGTAGCCTACTTAGATGTAGAGTTAATAGTGTCAGTATCCAGTACACGAATAGAGAGGCTAAGCCTATAATTATTGCGGAGCCCCCTTCTCTTTCTCTCCTCCCACTATAAAATAGCGCAGAACGAGCTATGATGTAAAAGATGGATGGAATCATGGATACTAACATCATCACTTGTACATCTCTATGCTTGAGGTGGCCTAACTCGTGACCTATAACCGCCTCTATCTCCTCCTCGTCTAGCACGTCTAGGAGTCCCTGGGTTACCGCCACCATATTACCCGTGAGCGGGCTACCGTAGGCGAAGGCATTGGGAATAGGCATATTCGCTATCATTAATTTAGGCGTCGGGAGCCCCGCCTTAGCCGATAACCTCTTAACGATGTAGTATAGTTCGGCGTGTTCCACGGGGTCGGCCTCCTTAACGTTGTACAACATGTTTATGACATAAGGCCCTATCAACCACTGGAAGATGTTGAAGCCTATGACAAGTACTGCCAGCGTAGTTATGTCGAAGAGGCCTAGGTAGTCAAGTATGAAGGCGAACGCTAGCGTGCTTATCCCTATTATCGCCGCGAGGGTAAATATCATGGATAGTGCCAACTTGCCCTCCATTACTCCCTACCCATTAAACAAGCATTATTCCCTCTTCGATATAAACCTTAAGAACGACATTATATGTGCGGTTTAAGTATATTAACGATAATATTTTTTGGATTATCTATATAGAAATATTACCCATCTACACGGATTATTCATTTTCTACTCAAAAACCTTGGCAAGCTCCTTAGCGGCACGCCTAACTTCATACATTACCAGCCCTAACCTAGCGCCCTTGCGGACGACTATTACCAGAGCAGCTTCAGGAGACGTGCTAGTAACCAGTATTCCACCGTTATCGCCCTCAATATAGACCTGCTTCAAAATCCCGACGTTTAACTCCTCCGATACTTTCTCCGCAACGCCTTCGATAGCGGCTGCCATGGCAGCTATTTTAACCTCATCTACATTGGGCGGCATTATGGCCTCTATTGGAAGTCCATCCGAACTGACTACAGCGCAGGCCTCTATGTCTGGACTAGCCCTTTTTAAATCGCCCAGTACCGCTCTTATACGCTCAACCCTAGTTGACATACACACTCACGTATTATGAGGAAATATATTAGTTATAAACGCTTTCGCTCTTGTAGCTATTTTGAGTGGTTGGCTTGTTCGTAAGTTTGCTGGGGCTGGTTGATGGGGGTTGAGCGGGGGCGCGCCGGAGATATCCACTAAGACTCCAACCAGGCCACCCGCCGCACTCCTCCCAGAGCAGCCACACCATACACACCAGCTACAAGAGCGAACGCTTTTATGAAAATTAGACATTTCCTCTACCTTCGCTTCTACTCGGCCTTTCGATGCGCTATGTAATCTCTACTGTGAAGAAAGCGAAAGGAGCTAGCGTTTTAAAGTCAATAGTCGCGTCCGAGAAGAGATTGTCTAATAAACGCTTAAGCTTATCGCTGGTTAGGGTTTTAAGAACACCTACTAACGCTAAGTATGGCTCTAGAGGACTTGGCTCTGTAATTCCACTTCTGACGGGCAGCAGGCCCACTACTCTGAAGGGAGCCTTCGCCCTCTTAGCGATAATAGTCAATATTTTTTCTGGGCTCAAAATCCAAGTGTAGGGGGATAGAAGCACGATAAGGTTATCTACTTCCGGTATTCTCTCCACGCTTAACTGCAGAGCCTCAGCTTTTACGCGGAACCTATAGGCGTTTTCGACGAGCATCTCCAGCGATATTACGTCTTCACTCACCCCCCTTACCCCAACCCCTATCTCTTTCGCTATCCTAACGGACTCGTAACCTGACCCCGAAAACAGCGAGTCTACGCGTTTCATGTCTCCGGAGGCTGAGACTATATCGTCTACTACTTGCTCGGCGATTTCCGTATGCATTAAGGCATCTGAGAACAACCTGAGCGGGCCTATATCGCTCGTAGTTACCTCTAACAGTCTCTCCGGCCGCTGGGCGATGTACTGGAAGGCTTTAAACTCTATGGTTTCCTCCTTCTCTCCCCCTCCCCTTATTATATCTATGAGGTATAAGGCTCTCTTCAGCCTGTCGGCATATTTCCTCTTGTAGACGCTGGGCAAATCCAGCACCTTTCTCCTGAGGACGGGTAGGTAGGCTCTAGCGGCTCTTTCAACTCTTTCACTCGCCTTGCTGGACAAGCGAAACCACCCCTCTCCGTCTCAGAGCCAGTAATAGTTCAATGTACTCGTAAACCGTGTAGGGATTTTTGCCTTCTAGTAGATCAAAAACCATGCCCCCCCGGTGTTTTAACAACTCGTCAAGAGTTACCTGCGGCGGGTACCTACTCATGTAGCTATCCGCGTAGCTCTTGAAGAGGTAGAGTTCCTCATCGTTAACCTCGATTCTTAAAAACCTCGAAAGTAGGAGGACTTCGAATATAGAGTTAGCATATAGCGGTGCCTCTCTATCCAGGACTGTGTCTAACGTAGCTATTGACCTCCACACGCACGCTATAGGTATCTTTTTACCCACACTGGCGAAAGCCTTCGACAGGGCTTTTAACCACGAAGCTTTCAGCTCTGGTTTCTCGTACTCCTTGGGCAAGAGGTCTACGTAGGTCTCGCCTTCGTAGCCTCTCAGTAGGATCTTCGTGCTCGGTACCTCCTCTTTGAAGCCCTCGATCGTTATGTCCGCCTGTGCTATGTAGACCCTAAACCCGTCAATCCTCTCTAGTTTCTCTAAGTAGCTAATCGGTACGTGTATCAAGTTTTTCTTCTCCTCGATTATCGTGTGCGACAGAGGATATACCCTAACGCTCTTCACATTGCCCCCCTTATCTACGTAGATCATGATAGCATGGTCTGCGTGCAGCTCCATTATTGTCGCTAGGCCTATCGCACTTTTCGCGGCTCTTGACACGATCTTGGAGGTCAGCGTGATCTCGTCTACGCGGCCACACTTAGGGCACTTCACGGTTATCTTAGTCTGCGTGGGCGTTGCCAGGGCCAAGTGTCACACCTCTATGACTCTTATTTCTCTCCTGCTTCGAGAGGTAAAAATCTTAAGCAGAGCTCCCGGCTCAAAGGGATAATCGCTCTTAACTGCGGGTTCTAACTCCACCAACCCAAGAACTTCTAAGTCTTCAAGCCCCTCCATCTTACTCAGCTGGGAAAGTATGGATGAATAGTCGTTACAAGGTATTCTAAGTAGCGCCAGCGCGCTCTTCGGCATATCGTAGGTCACGAAGGCGGAGTATGTGTAGGGCAGTTTCATTGCGAGTTCTAGGAGTTTAAGCGCATAGCGGGGTGCGCTGACGTCGATACGTATAAACAGAAGAGGGGCGGGCTCCAGGAAGGATTTCACTCTGACGCCGTTATACATCCACTGGCTCAGTACGTGGTGCCTGAAGTGGTAGGAGATTAACTGCTGGGAAATGTCTAGGACTCGGCCTATAGAGGCTAGGGGTATGAAGGGGAAGTCCATCTTCTTCCACAAGATAACCATGTCTATATCGTCCGGACGTACAATTCTCCTTTCAGCCTCCCTGTACTCCCTACACTTCCTGTAGACTTCGGATAGCCTCTCCAGTCGCACCACAAGCCTGTTATCCCTGCTCTCGGCCAACCCGTCCTTATCAGGCCTCCACATAACCTCGAAGCGCAACCTGTAAACTTCTAAGGGTTCTACGCCCAGCGTATCCAGGACCTCGTCAGCCCTGTCCCGCGGCGGTAGTAGCTCTATTAATAGCCTCTTCTTAAGCCCCCGGTACATCAACCTGATAGTCCTCAGGTAAGGGATGTGCTTCTCCGTCTTACGGAGGAGGTCAGGTTCGTACTCGGTCACGACGACCAGGGGGAGGAGGCTCATAGACCAGAAGTCTACCTTAAACACGAAGTCGAACCTGTTCTTCATGCTCTTAATCTTGTTGGAGACGTAGGGCTGGGAGAACCCCGCCTCCCTCGATATTTCGGAATAATTCAACGCTCTGGGCAGTGCTTTAAGTATTCTAAGATCGCTCTTTGATATCCTTATCATACTCGGCTATATTATACGATTTTAAGTGATAAATTTCTTTCTAATATCCTTATAAATAGTTAAAAATCTCTAAAAAGCTGCATAAAAACGAAAAATTCACTTACTATCTAGGACTATATAACCGATAAGCAGCATAGTTAAAATGTTAATAACATTAATTTAGATCAAATGGAATTCAGTCCGCGGTAATAATGTCATCCCCCTAGGGGGTCATTCTATGGGGGCAAGCTACATCATTCGCTTCTTTATAGTGTTAACTTAGAAAATAAGGATATTGCTTTTACTGGCCGCTAGAGCTTTCCTGTTAAGGCCCTGACGAGGTCTTCGTAATGGTGTTATGCGTGTTGTAATAGTCCAGGTTCCCTGTCGGTTTGTCGGCTAGCAGTATCTTCGGTCTGCCGACTATGGCCCTGGCTATAGCTACTCTTTGTTGCTCTCCTCCGCTGAGCGTTAGGTTGCTTGAAGCCTAGACTCTCTAGAACCCTTAGAGCTCTCTCTTCTGTCCTCCCGAGACATCTCTCTGGCTATTAAGGGTAGTTCGACGTTTTCCAGCATTGTGAGGCGCGCTATCAGGTAGAACATTTGGAACATAAACCCTACAGTTGAGCACCTGTACTCGCTTAGCTCGTCATCGCTGAGGTCGTTTTCCACTAAAGGCTCAATATACCTGGCACTTACTGAGACCTTGACTTCCAGGAGGTTTTTATCCCCGTAATAAGCTATCTCCACTTCTATTATGCCCAGCCGAGGTCTCTGCGGCTCTCTAACCCACCTCCACCCATAGACTATGAAGAGGGGCTTCGCCCAGGCAAGCACTAACCCCATAACTACTGGTAAGGCTACTACTGCCGGTATTGACACAGCTAGCGTCCTCATTTTCACCACCACGCCTAGCTGGCTTCCTGCTCTGATAACGGTTCTTGAATAGAAAGTCAGACAATAGAGGTCGAAACATTAAGTTATAGCAGCAGAATCATTATCAAAAACCACTGGCATTCCGCTTAATTCATTAAACTCACACTTAGTGGCGTTTTCCTCCCGGCGAGCGATACACTCAGCCGGAAAAATATCAAGGCTTATATTACACATACACTTTATGAGGACTGGTGATGAAACGAACCCGGCTCGAACGGATGAGATAGGCCGTCGCAACTGACCCCCGGTTTGGGGGTCATTATTCTCAAGGGTTTAGTATATTATTTCGACCAGCAAGTTTCTATCGGGTGGGAGAGTGGCGCTTGTGCTTAGCTTCGCGGAGTTCGTGGGTTTAATACTGGGCTTCGTAGGGCTGATAGTCCTAATCTACGTCTTGATTTACGAGTATAGGGCCTGGAGGGCTAAGAGGATTACCAAGCTTGTTGTTAAGGCTGGCGAGGAGTAAGCTTTCCGTCTTCGAACACTAGCAGCGGGGTTACTTTGGTGAGTTGTTCGTCGTCCTGCATTACTAGGAACAGTACTCTTTCGTGCCACTTTAACCCTTTCCTTAAGGGTCTTGGGTAAACCTCTATGCGGCTCCCGGAAGCGTATCCCTTCATATGCGTCAACTCTTCTTTCACCTCGTCAAGGGAGAGGGGTCCACGGCTAGTCACTAAACGATACGCCTCAGCCAGTGTCGGCCTCATCAGTATCTTAACTCCCAACAGGTACATGCCGCAGCAATCCGGAGCCGTGTGTAGGTCGAAGAACCCCTCCTTACACGTAGCGAAGGATACCCCTCTCTTAGTGAGAACTTCCCTCAGCGCGGCCATCTTAGCCCTGCGATACTTCAAGGGAGGTTTCAGCGGCCCCTTCTCCCCTCTAATCCTGTAGTACTCCCACTTCTCCCTGTAAACATCTTTATCCTTGGCCAGCGATTTAAAGAATCCCAGGTTCTCCTCGTAAGTCCTCAGGTATTCGGCTACTACATGCTTAACTCCAGCCTCTGAGAACAGCTCCGCCGCCTTCTCAAAGGCTTCTTCCGTGTCTGAGAGACCCGGTATGAGGGGTTGATACCTTACCACTACCGGTACGTCTCTCTCCGCCAGGTAGGAGGCTATTTCGAGGAGTTTACTAGGGCTGGGGGCGCCCGGCTCTATATCACCTACCTTCTCGTCTATGTGTGAGAGACTTATTTGAACAACTACGAGCCCCTCCTCGCCCAGCTGAATTAGTAGGGCTCGCCAGGGGTCTCGCCTTATTAAATCGGACTTGGTGTTTATTATTAAGGGGTACCTATGCCTGAGCGATATTTTAAGTACTTGAAGGCTTAGCTTCCTCTCCTCCTCTAAGGGCTGGAAGGGCTCTGTAAGGGTACTTAGGCGGAAGGGTATCGGGATAAGACCGATGCTGTCTACCTCGACTATGGCTCTCTCATAGTCACGTACTTGGCGGACACCCCCACTCAGCGAGTACCAGTTCCTGTAGCAATACACACAGCCAAAGGGGCAGTCTCTGTAAGGCTCAACCCTGAAGATGGAGTAGCAAAGCCCGCTTACATACGGGCTAGCGCCTATGAATAGCTGCTCGCCCCATCTCCTACCTCTGGATCTCCTTCTTGGCAAATACGAGCACCAGAAGAAGGAATTACCCTCCAGCTAAAAGAAGTTAGAGCTTGAAGAAGCCGTCGTAGAAGAATGAAAATCTATAGGCGTATTCCTGGGCCGGATACTCCAAAACTCTCAGCTCGTCAACGTATACAATGTATACATAGTCTACCTTAGCGTGCCTTAGTTCCTCTAGACTTATCGGGGGCCTCCTGTAGTATTCGTCGAGGAGCTTTTTGGCCGATACGAGGTCACTTTCATCCCTCTCATCGGGTTTCGCGACCAGGAACTCCGGGACGTAAACCAAGTGGTAGGGGGGCGTAGCCATCACGAAGCGGTCGGCATAGCGGCTGTAACGGGCGACTTTACTTATCTCCCTAGCCACCCTATACCTAACCGGGTCTAAGGCGTTCGACGGCGGCACAAATCCTGTCTCTATCTCGACGATTATACTCTCCCCGCTTTTCTCCCCGTAAACGTCGCAAACGAGGCTTTTACCTAGCTCTCTCTCTACGTCAACTTTGTACTCCTTGGAAGCCAGAAACGCGGCGACTATGAGTTCCATCACACTATGATTAGACTTTACCAGCCCCTCAGAGGCCAGCTTCAAGAGCTTGTCACCGATTTCCGTTAAGCGGGGCGTTATTCCGTCTCCGTATTTCTCCGCTAAGCGCTCCACGAGCGCCTCTATATCTCTCTTCAAACTCATCAAGAGCCTAACACGCCTAACTTGATATGTAGCTATCCGGTAAAATACTGCTATGATAGTTTTCTCTTGAGTCTTCTAACTCCCCCCCTGTAACTGTAGGCCTTAAAGCCAGCTTCTCTCATTATTCTAGCTGCTTCGAGACTTAAAGCCCCCTCGTCACACACTAGGATGTACTTTTTATTCTTATCCAGCTTTGGGAGTTCTGAGGGTAGGGCTAAGAAGTCTATGTTTATGGCCCCTTCTAAGTGCCAGACCTTGAACTTTGAGGGTGCCCTCAGGTCTATGACCACAGCGTCGTCTGGTATTTCGCTTATTTCGAGTTCCCTGTAGGTCTTGGGCGCTGTCAGCGACTTTAAGTCGATTTCTCTCATTTCCCCCAATATCTCGGTAAGTATATCTTGGCTGATTTTAGCCTCTTCTCTCTCCACCTCCTCGACGTCGGCGTGCGTGCGGGGGTGCTCCGCGAACGACCCGCAGTACTCCCTGACGAGAGCAGATAGATCGTACGTGCCTATCTCCTTGGCTATCTTCATGATGTCGTCTTTATCCATCCCTATCAGAGGCCTGTATATCGGCATTGATACGGCTAACGAAGAGACGTAGAGGTTCCTAAGAGTCTGTGAGGCCACTTGTCCAAGCGACTCACCTGTAACTATACCTTCGGCGCCGATCCGTAGGGCTATGGCCTCAGCCGCCCTGTACATATACCTTTTCAGTAGGACGTTTAGCAGGCTAATGTCAGTTTTCTCTCTGAGTTCCTTGAGGAGGGGGGCGAAGTCCAGCACGAACACCCTAGGCCTATAGCCATAGCTCCACTTATCGGCGAGGACTTTAACCACGCTTAGGACGGCGGCTTCGTAAGCTGGCCCCCCTAAGTTGCAGAACACGTAGTCTACGTATGCCCCTCTCCTCAGCATGTACCAGGCAGCCACGGGGGAATCAAAACCCCCCGACACCAAAGCCACAACCCTCCCCTCAGACCCCAGGGGGAGCCCGCCGTAAGCCTCTACTACGTCGGTGTAAAGGTACGCGCGGAGCCCCCTAACTTCGACGAACACCTCTACGTCTGGCTTCTTTAGATCTACACCCGAGGAGAAGGGCAGGAGGGCGCTACCAAGTTCCCTAGCTATATCCATAGAGGTGAAGTCGTGCTTCCCTGCTCTCCTAGCTCTAACCGCGAATTTCTTCCCTCGTACTTTTTCCTTAAAGTATCTAGCAGCTCTCTCCACGAGTTCTCCGAGGGCCTTAAACCTAATTTCTCGTGCTACGGAGAGAGATTTTATCCCAAATACTCTTTTTAACACCTCTACGGCTTTCAAGTCGTCATCTGTGTATGCGAAGAAACGCCCCGGCTCGCGCTTTATACTATGTCCTAGGTTAACCGAGGATAACGCCTCGTCCATGTTTCTAACCAGTAGCTCTTCAAACCTAGCCCGAGTCCTACGGCCCTTAATCGTGAGTTCTCCTGGCCTGACCAATACAACCATCTATAATCTCCACTATAACATGAGAGAAGCCCTCTTATCTCGCTTCTCCTAACTTTTATAGCTTTGTAACTACAGTCATGATACTACTATTCATTAATGAAATAACGCTCTAAGTAACACACTTTTTATGTTTATTAACCAACAAGCCAAAAAATATAAGGAAAGATATTTAATCAATGTAGCGGAGAGCATGAAGGGTTATCATCGATTTAAAGGCTGTAGAGGGGGAGTGCCTTGGAGGTAGACTTGAGGGTAGCTGTGCTCCTTCTCATCTCGGCGTTGATAATCTTAACATATGTCCCTAGCGTGTCGTCGGCGGAGCCCGACCAGCCTCCAACTAGGATTTGCTTTACATTCCCCATGCCGCTCCAAAAGAAGCTGGGTACGTACGACCTCTTCTTACTTCCCGATACAACTCTCTACCTGGTTCCAGGAGCCCCGATGGTGCCTGTGAAGGTAGTTGTGTACAAGGTGCCGCGAAACGTCAATATTACGGGGGTACGTGTATACCCCCAGTATATCCAGCTAAGCGGTAAGTACAGAATCATCCCTTCTCCTCAGCCCAGAGTTCTTGGCCCACAGGGGTTTAACCAGAGCCTGTACATAGAAGACCCGGCGATATACAATTCCTCAAACCCATACCCTAGCTCCCCCGTGATCTACGAGGTTAAGAGGGGTATCGACCCGTATACCAACCAGAGAGTGAGCTACCTCGTGTTGAGGATATTCCCGATCATGTACATACCGGCTGAGGGCACGGTTATGCTCCTGACAAACGTTACTGTGGAGTTAGAGTACCAGCTTATGAGCGAGCTAACACAGCCGCTGCAGACCATAGACCTAGTGGTGATAACTTCTGATACCCTGGAGACCGCGGCTGTCACGCTGGCTCAGTGGAAGAACAGTACGGGTTTCACGGCTAAAGTCTACACGGTCACGTGGATAGAGGCTAACTTCGCCGGTAGCGATACTCAGGAGAAGATTAGGAACTTCATCTCCTACATGGTCAACAATCACGGCACGACATGGGTCATCATACTTGGCGACGTAGACCAAGTACCTGTGAGGAGGGCCTACATACCGGGCCTCGGAGACTACGACTACATAGAGACAGACCTCTACTACGCGGACTTAGACGGAACTTGGGACACAGACGGAGATGGCAATTACGGGGAAGTAGAGGACGTTATAGACGGGTACCCCGACGTCTACGTGGGCAGGTTGCCCGCAAGTACTCTCGACGAAGCGAATACCATCATAGATAAGTTAATGAATTACAACCCCCACAACGAGTGGTTTAGGAAAGCCCTTCTCCTGGGTACAGTGACCTTTAACGATGCACTCCACCCTGAGGGAGAGATACTTAAAGACTATTATGAGACTAACTATCTGCCATCGGATTTCTATTGGAAAAAACTCTATGAGGGCCTAAACAACTTAACAGCTTCGAACGTGATTGACGAGATAAACAAGTGTTACGGCATGGTCAACTTTGCGGGACACGGCAACGTTGACTTATGGTACTTCGGTGCTGGTGGATATTTCTTGACAAGTGATGTATACTCGCTAACTAATGGGTATAACACTTCTGTAATAGTTGCTATGTCCTGTCTAACTGCGGATTATGGTGATACTGACGTATGTATTGGGGAAGCTTTCCTACTGCACTCTGGAGGAGGCGCGATAGCTTACTTCGGAGCCAGTGATACGGCGTATGGATACGGTGGGGACTGGGTAATAGATGGTCTGGCGGGGGAGATTGATTGGCGTATACTTAAGGCTTTTAAAGACTTGGAAGACGCTGGAGAGACTCCAACGCCGGGAAAAATGCACGTAAAGGCTATTACGGAGTACTTATCTGCGCATGGAAGGTCAGACACTTACGACTGGTATACGGTAGTTGAGTACGGTACTCTCCTTGGCGACCCGTCTCTAGCGCTGGTTGGTATTGGAAACCCCCCTCCACCGCCACCGACTCCTACGCTAAAGGGGTATGTCGTAGATGAGAGCGGGATACCTATAATAGGTTCCTGGGTGGAGATTTACGACTACGATACGGGGAGCCTTCTCTATAACATAACAACGACGAATGGGTACTACGAAATTGTGGATATGAGTTACGGAACCTACACGATAGTGGCTAAAGCCCCGACCTACACGGAGTCCTCGGAAGACTTCTATTACCCAAGAGTGGTACTGGAGAAGAACTTGACTCTTACCGGGGGCTACCAGATCCCTCCGAACACTGTATTGGTGGTCGTTGACGACGACGGGAACGGGCGGGTTGATGAGGGGGTATGGCCGGGCGAGATTAAGAGCGTCGTAGAAGCCATGGGTTTCAATGTCACGTTATGGAATGAAAGCCAGAGCGGCGCCCCACCGTTAGACGTACTACTACATCCGAACGTTAAAGCAGTCATCTGGCACGCGGGAACGTACTACGACTGGGCTGTAAGTCCAGGCGACGCAGACACACTTACACAGTTCCTCAACAATGGAGGCAGGTTACTACTAGAGGGAGAAAACATAGCTCAAGACCACGTAGACGACGACTTTATGAAGGAGGTAGCTCATTCCTCCTTACTTCTTGACAACGTTTACGCCAATAATGTTACGGCGTGGTTAAAGCATCCTGTAATCGAGGGACTAGATAACTTATACTTCGATGTCTGGCCGCCGAGCCCGGACGGCGTTGAGGCAGTGAATAACGGGTCAGCGATAGCTGGGTACAATGGGACGGAATATGCTGCCATCGTCGTCTACGACGGGTTGTACTGGGGTGGTAAGGGTAGGGTGGTGTTCTTGACTTTCCCGCTACACTACTTATCGCTTAGCAATAGGAGCAAGTTAATCGAGAACTCCGTGAGGTGGCTCACAACCTCGTACTACATTAAAGCCACGACTAACGCGACTACCTACCTCTACGGCTGGACTATTAAAATAGTGGCATCCGTGGTTAACGGGTCAGACCCCATGACAGGGTTAAACGTCTATGCTAGGATGTACTATCCTAACGGGTCTCTAGTATTCGAGAGCCAAATGGTGGATGACGGAACTGGCGGGGACGACGTAGCTAACGACGGCAACTACACGGCGCTCTACACAGTGCCGGAGGGAATGCCCATAGGCTATTACTTCGTCGAGGTCTACACGTACATAAGCGGGTACACCACGATCTACGACCAGAGGCGTATCAAAATATTATCTCCGAATATGAGTCCGAAGTTTACGATAGATGTCGTAGACCTAGAGGTGATTGAAGGAGTAATACACATGTACTTGTCCGTCACGAACAACGCAACATTAGACATCGAGAAAGTTCAGTACCGAGTGGACTCGGGCACCATAGTTAACGTCTCCAAACCAGTCGATGGGGCGTACGACTCGCCTGAGGAGACCGTCGAGATAGTAATAGACGCGTATACGTATGCGCTTGGCAAACATAACATCACAGTTAGGTGTCTGGCGGAGCTGGGCTACGAGTCGGACTGGGTGACTTACCACTTCGTAGTGAGGCAGTTAGAGGCTAGGTATAACTTAATCGCGCTGTCGCTAGAACCCTTATTACCCGTCTACGCTTCAGATATAGCGGAGGCTGTGGGGCCAGACCTCCTGGGTATCTGGAGGTGGGACGTAGGTGCTCAGGAGTTCACGGGTTACGTACCCGGGGTCAGCTCCCCCGAGGAAGACTTCCAGTTAGAGATGGGGCAGGGCTACTTCGTGTACATGTCGTCACCAGCTATTTTAGTTGAGGTGGGGTGGTAGGCATGAGGAAGCTAGTCTCGGTTTTATGTGTACTAATACTGCTGTTCTTACTGGTGAAGGTTGAAAGGGTTAAGGCACAAGTGCCTATCAGGGTCTGGGGATACGTATACATGCCTAATGGGTCTCCTGCGGTGGGGGCTAGCGTAACGGTTTCAGCTGGCGGTAAAAGCAAGTCTACGACTACTGATAGCTCAGGGAAGTATAGCGTAGACTTAACAGTGCCCAGTACGCCAGTAACTGTTAAAGTTACCGCTAAAAAAGATGGGTACAAGGGCTCAGCCTCTAAGAAAGGTGAGGGAGTAATTAGGATAGACGTCTACCTAAAGAAGACGACGACTGGCGGCACAAGGGGGGGTACAACTATTAGGAAGCAGTCAACTAAGCTCAGCATAACAGTTGAGAAAATGAGCTATTTGGTGGGCGAAACCGTCCACGTATCGGGGAAGATCACTCCTGAGATAAGCGCTACAATAGTTATTTACATATCGATCCCGAACGGTACGCAGGTAAAACATTTAACTAAGAGCAATAAGGAGGGAGCTTTTCACTACGAATTCGTGGCTGACGTTCCAGGAGCCTGGAAGGTGTATGCCCAGTTCCAGGGGACTAAAGAGTTCGCCCCATCGAAGTCTTCCGAGATAACGTTTTACGTAAGGGTGAAGTCAAACATAGAAGTTGACACGTCCGTTACTGAGAAGGGCACAATACTCATAAGGGGGAGAACAGAGCCGCCTATACCTAATGCAACCGTACAGCTCTACGTGAGCCTAGACGGAGGGAAAACGTGGATGTTTTACTGCAACGTAACCACAGATGAAAACGGCTACTTCGAGACATGTTTTAACCTGACTGTAAGCGGCGACATACTCTTTAAAGCTGTGCTTCCTGAAGGTACATCCTACACGTCAGCCGAGGAAGAGAAACCCCTATCTTACGCCCCCAAGGAGTTAACAGAGGAAATACAAAGGCTTTCCAAACAAGTAGAGGAGCTAGAAAAAACCGAGAAACAGTTAAGGGAATTAATATCTAAGTTAGAAAGCGAGAACCTAGGTTTAAAGAGCAAGGTGGAAGAACTAACTCAACGTCTTAGGGAGTCTAACGAAACAATAGCCAGCCTGAGCCGATTAGTGGCGGAATATCGAGAAAAGGCTAAAAACCTTGAGCAGCTAGCATATGTTGCCGCCGTTTTATCACTAATAGTCGGAGTTGCCGTGGGTTACTTACTATCTAGAGCCAGAATCCCTCAAGCAGAAAGTGTAGAGAGAGAAGAAGTTCTGGAGGAGGAAGAGCATAAAAAATCCGCCTATTACTTATAACCCATCTCTTTCAGCGCCCTAATAATAGCTGGCGCTACGCAGATCTTCGAGATTGGGGAAGGCACAGTATCCGTAGCTACGACCTCTTTAACTCCAGAACCATATATCTTGTCGAGGGCTCCAGAGACTAGTAAGGCGTGCGTACAAGCTACATATACTTCCTTAGCCCCTTGCTCTAGGACTGTCTTCGAAGCTAGGGTTATAGTACCGCCGGTGCTAATGATGTCGTCAACTATTAAGACTGGCCTGCCCTTCACATCTACGCTTTTAGGCGTAATTTTCACTTCGCCTGTAACCCTATCCCTAAACTTCTCCAGGTAATCGTACTCCACTCTCAATATTCCAGCCGCAATCCTAGCTCTCTCCACAGCGCCTTTATCGGGGGCTAAGACGACTCCATCCTTCATTAACAGTTTGAAGTAGGATGCGAGTTCCGGTATGGGCATGGCATTAGCGTGAGGTATGCTGAGCCACTCATCGAGGCTCTTAGGGGAGTGGACGTCGACTGTAATGAAAGCATCGGCGCCCACAGACTCTACACTCTTCAGAACAACGCCTACACTAACGGGTTCTCCCTCTAAGAATCTCTTATCCTGCCGGGCGTAAGCCAAGTAGGGGACTACTACGATTACCTCGTCGGCGCCTGCCCCTTTAACAGCGTCTATCAATATCAGGAGCTTCAGGAAGTTGGTGTCTTGAGGAGGAGCTATAGAGTGTACGACGATTACGTAGCCTCCCACTTTAGAGGGCAGTTTGACGTAGGCCTCGCCGTCCGGGAACTTCTTCTCTTCAGCTATTACTAGTCTCCACCCGAGTTTACGCGCCACTCTGGCCGCTAAGCCATACGAAGACGAAGACGCAACCACGTACATCTTCTCTTACCAACTTAGTCATTACGTGGCATTAAAAATTGTGATTGTTCAACTGAAAAGCTCAGTACTTTTGACTAGTATTAGTTTCCCATCCTCTATCAAGAATACCAGTACGTCCCCCTCTTTCAGGTTTAGCTCCTCTCTAACCCTCTTCGGCACGGTTATCTGGAACTTATGGGTTATCTTACTCATTCCCAGCACTTCTTTCCTCATTCCACCTCCCATACCTACGGCTTCTCTAGGAAAAACCTACATTTATGTGAATCCCAGGAAATCCTTAATAATAAGGAAAGTAAGAAATTTAAGGACGGGGCTAATCTTTTTAAATTCGGTAATCATTTACATTACTAATAAATCATCTACTGCCAAAGGGTGAGAGAACTTGCCTGAAAAGAGCAACATTAGGGCTAAAGTGGTTATATCCTACAAGGGTAATTCGCCCGGCTCTTTCCAGATAGAGGTTCCCTCAGAGTTCTACATTAGATTGCTCAGAGACTTCTTAAAAGGAGCTAAAATCGAAGGTGAGGACTTGACTCTCAATGATGTGTTGAAGATTGAGATAGTAAAATAGTGTCCAGCTTGTAGAATATATCGTGGCTCCATAGCCTAGCTGAAGCTACCTAGCGTCGAAGAGACGCTAGGTAGCTTTATATGTCTCTCAACATTTCAGCCTGCTGCTAAGTATAACCAATATAAAACTCTGCAAGCTTATAGTGTCCGAAACCATAATATTAAGGCTCTGGCACGTAGAGCGTGGATGAGGAGGAAGAGACGATCTGAGCTGTGAAGAGCCCACTCTTGTCTGACACCTACCTAGTACTTGTATGTCCATTAGTCTAGGGAAATATCTATTTGTTTCACTATTTATGAGTAAAAGTCTCGCCATGCCCGGGTAATTAGTTTTTTAAGCGGTAAGGAGTTAGAGCTGTGGCGGGAAATATGAGTGTGGCGTCTATTTTAAAGTCTGCTAAGCCCGAGGAACTAGAGGTGCCACCTAAGAGCTTAGATCACGCAGACCACATTCTCAGGACAGCACTTCTAGGCTACCCGGAGTTGGCCGCAGACCACATTCTAAACCCAGCGCTCGCTGGCAAGTTGGTTGGCGTAGTAGGGCCTCTGATTAGGAGGGCTAGGTTAGAGTTCTTGAAGCCGGGGAGTGAGGAGGAGATTATAGTCAGGAGGGGGAGAATATACTCCGTCCTTCTAGAGATAGCAATGAACCTTTTCGGTATGGAGAAGGAGTGGGCTGGTTTCAGCGACGAGGAGGCGGATGAGGCGGTAACCGCAATTGTGAACGCGCTAAAAGAGTTCGAGGATATCGAAAAGAAGGAGCGCGGCGAGCCTGAGATTTTACGTGCGGTCATCGACCTAAAGATAGAGGACATGAAGAAGGTCATGAAGGGCGACCCTAGAGGCAGGAAGGGGATGATAGCAGTCATGGGTGAGAACGTAGAGGCGAGGCTGGACGAGGACAGCTTGGCCGAGAGCTTCCTCAAAGCTATGAGAGAGGAGATTCAGAGCAACGTCTACTACGTGATGAGTAAGAAGGGGATGTGCCGCTTCGGCAACGACTACGCCGTAGGTTTAAGGTGGCTTAGGAGACTGGGCTATGTACAGGTCTCGACGAACCCCGTGCTGGCGGCTATAGCCTACAGAGACGACCCAGAGCTGTGGGAGAAGTACAAGGACTATCTCAGGAAGCACCCAGAGCTTCTCGACGATTCTGAGAAGAACGCGGATGAGCTGGCCATGGCGGCTACTCTGCTGGCCCTGTGGCCAAATATGGAGGTCTTCAGGCCCCCGTTCTTTCTTAAGAATTACAGCGACGGGATGATCAGCTATCAGTTAAATCCCAACGTGGCCGATAGCGTCGAGGGGAGCCTCAAAGATGCCTATAAAATATACACGACCTGTGAGGAGTACTTTAGGAGGTACGATGCGTACTTGGTTTGGGGCTGGCCGCTTAACGTCGAGAGGGGGAGACCTAATATAGTGTTCAAAGTGGCTGGTAGCAGTCCCGCGGCTATAACTATCACTACCGAGTTAGAGGCTCAGGGTATGGGTACCAATAACACGGTCGTCTACACCGTAAGTCAGGAGGCTAGGCTGATACTCGCCAAGTTTGAGGGTATGGCGAGAGCTGTTAAGCGCGCCATAAAGGTGACTAGGAACTACGAGACAAACATGGGCGGCAGGCTAGAAGACCACTTGAGAGAGGTCGTCGCCGCGGACTTGATAAGAAAAGCCCTCGAGAGGGCTAAGAACAAAGAGGAGGAGTTGTTCAAGCTGGCTAAGGCCCTAGGCGTGCCAGTCGAGAAACCCGAGGATGTCTGGAAGGGTACGAGCGGTTGGGGCTACGACGTGGAAGCTTCAACTCTAGATGAGAAAATAAACCTGGTAAGTGCTAAGGCTTACCTCAGACCTCTCACCAAGAAACCATTCGCCGAGTTCCTAGCCCGTCTAGGCCTTTATAGGAGTAAGGAGGAGGCTATGAACTCCCTGAAGGAGCTGGAGGAGGCGGTGGGTATGTCGGGCACCCTTGTAGCCCAGAGAGTTTGGTGGCTGTTTTTCAGCCCTGAGAACAGGCCTAAATGGCTTAAGTGGTTGATGAAGAAGTACGGTCTGACTAGAAAGCAAGCCGAGAACATCTTGGACAGCATAGACGTGCTCCCGGCCTCTAAGAGGAAGCCTATGGACACCTATCTAACGCTAGCCCGTAACAACATGACTAACACGGAGTTCCCCGACCACCAGCTGAAAGTCCTAAAGGAGTCTAAGAGGCCGGGCTTCAAACTGGAGGACTACGACAACGCGATAATGAGGAAGCACGACGACAAATACGTGAAGATACTTTACCAGTACGACGATTTCATAAAGGCCTACGAGCTAACCCCAGAACTCATAGAAGTGTTCAAAGAGGTAGGAATAAACGTTGAAGGTATGGGTACCAGGGGCCTTAAACCGGAGGAGTGGGGCGCTTTTGGCTCCACGGTTAAGACTATGAAGGGCTTCACAGAGGGCTATAATAAGTTTAGAGCTAAATGCGTGGAGCTAGCCAAAGAGGTAAAGAGGGAGCTATCCTCTTAACCTTAACTCACCCCCTTTCTATGTTTTTATTCAACGAGCGTTATAATTCCCTACTTGCGTAATTATTCTATTGGATCTCTATGGAGACAGATAGCAGGAACAATACGTGGCCCTTAATGGAAGAGGAGGTACTCATAATACGTTACGAGGATAAATTAAGCTTCAATTTTCCGTACCATTTCTACGAGAAGCACATCGAGCCTATGATAAGGAAGGGGATGATAAAGCCCCTGAGGGTCTCGGTCTCTGAGGGAGAGTACAGCAAGAGAGTTGAAATAGATTTAGAGCCAGAGTCCGGGGCCGAGCTGAGAGCGTGGCTTCTCATTAAAGTTATTGAGGACGACTCGTTCTTCATTAGTGAGGTCGGCCCTTAATGACGACCCGTGTAAGGGCTTAGGGAGAACCTGATGGTGAGACCGCTAAGGGCCAAAGGGGCTGACCTCCAAGTTGTCATTTCCCGTACGATCATCTTATTAAACTGCTAAAATTACTCTGCAGCAGGGGTGAGTGCCTGGTAATGCCTATTAGGATAGACGATGAGACTAAAGAGAAGTTGAGGACTATACTGAGCCAGCTAAAGGGAGAAGTCAAGCTTAGGTTCTTTAAACCCAAGGGAGAGTGTCGGTTCTGCGACGATACCGAGTACATTCTTGACGTTATCTCGTCCCTAACCGACAAGGTGAGGGTTGAGGTAGGCTGGGAGGGGTCTCCTGAGGCTGAAAAATACAAGCTCCCCATGTACCCGGCGTTGCTCGTACACGGTGAAAGAGATTACAACATACGTTTCTTCGGCATACCTGCAGGCTATGAGTTCGGAGCCCTAATAGAGGACATAGTAGACGTCTCCCGAGGCAGGACCAGCGTGAACCTGGTTGTAGAGAAGGTCGTGAGGGAACGTATACGTAAGCCTGTTAGGATCATGGTGTTCGTAACTCCTACGTGCCCCTATTGTCCGCTGGCTGTTAGGGCTGCTCACAAGTTGGCCCTGATAAGTCCGCTAGTCACAGGGGATATGATAGAGGCTATGGAGTTCACAGAGCTAGCAGACCGCTACAACGTCTTTTCCGTGCCTAAGAACGTTATACAGGTGGATGGTAAGGACGTACTTGAGTATGAGGGCGCTGGCCCCGACGCTTTCCTGGTCGCTAAGGTTCTAGAGGCGTTAGGAGAAGAGGTTCCAAGCGAACTCACTAATATATTATATTGAACTTGCTGACTCTACTCCACAGTTTTGCTCGCCAAAGCGAGCTAATATAGCGGCTTCCTTACCACTTCGCTCACCTCATCTCTAATCCTCCTTAAGTGCTCCACTTTTTCTTTCGTCGGCTCCTCTATGCTTAGCGTTATCGAGTAGTTCTCGTAGTTGGGTTTAATCCACACAGGCCCCCTCTTTGTCATGATTTTCAGCCCTGTGGGGGCTAGTACGTCTACGCCGTACCTCTCCACTATAGTATCGAGAACCCTGTTTATCTCCATGTTAGACGGCAGGATTATCTCCTCCGTGTGTACGGGCACCTCGGGAAGCTCGTCTATCATCGACGACAACTTGCGCTCGGTCTTAGCCAGTATTTCCAATATGCGTCCAATGGCTAGGAGGCCGTCCGACGCGAGGGAGAATCGAGGGAAAATGTGCTCTCCAAAGTCAGAGCCCCCGTACGCAGCCCTCGACCTCCTTACCTGCTTAGAAACGTCTCCCGGGCTATCCTTAACCCTCATAACTCTAACCTTCTTTTTCTTAGCTACTTTGTCTATGACCTTTGACGCCGAAACGGTAGTTACGACCGTGGAGTTAGGCGGGAGAATACTCGCGAACAGGGCTATGATCGTATCCGGTGGTAATGCCCTGCCCATGTCGTCGACGAAGAACACCCGGCTAGCATCTACACATAACGCGGCTCCAAAGCTAGCACCTGAGGCCTTGACCATCCTCCCAAGTTTAAGTATTGAGAGGTAGCTAGGGTTCTGCTTTATTCCTTTACGCGTAGGCGGTTTGTGAGCGTTCAGAGTTATAGCATCGACTCCCAGCTCGGAGAAGAAGTTGGGTACCACCTCGGCGGAAGGGCCGAAGTTCAGATCCGCCACCAAGTTTAACCCGCTACCCAGTATGGCGTCGGAGTCCAAGTACGATGTCAGGGAGGCTACGTATATTTCGTGGATGTACTCGGCGTAGGTTACCCACCCTATTCTCTCCGGTAAAGTTCTAACCAGGTGCCTGGTCTCGTATAGCCTTAATAGGTTCATCAGCTTCTCTCTGCTGAACTCAATACCCAAATAGTCTAGTAGCCTAATGTTGATGTAGTTACTCCTATAAAGAGAAACTGTAAAATGTGCGCCAGCTTTAGCGCCGAATTTCTTTATGGCGAATGCTAGCTCCGGGTACGTGGCGGCGTGGAAATCTACGACGCTTATCCCGGTGGACATTAGCCCCGCGGAGAAAGACCTCTTAAGCATGCGGGAGGGTGGGTAGTAATCCCTCGCAGTTACTACCAACACACCCTCCCCGAGAAGTGTGCCTAAAGCCGTCCCTAGTTCAGCCGCTACCTCGGGCGTAAGCTCTACATTCGCCCCTCCGTATATCCTACCGTCTCTAGTAATGTCTTTACTTAGCATCAATAATCACTTTAACAGTCTCTGTTAAATGAGTGTTAGGCTCTACGACGACCCCCTCCTTCACTTTAACCCCGTCTTTAATTATCGAGTAATGGCCTATTACGGTGTTATAACCTAGCACTGCTCCTCTCCCTATTACTGCGCCGCTGGCCACTATACATCCATTTAACACAGCGTCTGCCCCTATCGTAACGTTATCCCATATTACGCTGTTCTTAACCTTAGCCCCTGGCCTAACCTCGGTGTTCTCGCCTAGAGATACGTAGGGCCCTACTACGGCGCCCTTATGTATCCTCACGCCGTCCCCTAACACTACTGGGGGTATAACTACGCAGTCGTCGTCTAGCACAATGTCATAGCCGGTCCATATTCCCAGAGGATCCACGAGTTCTCCTTTGGGCTGGAGGGGCTCAACCATCCTGTCCAGTACGTCTCTATTAGCCTCTAGGTACTTAGGCGGTCTTCCAAGGTCTTTCCAGTACGCGTTACCTACGTCCCACGCCACTACGGTCTTTCCGGTCTCTAGGAGGAAGGGGAAGACATGCCTGCCGAAATCCATTAGGAAGTACTCGTCTTTCAATATGTCTACGATCTCGTAGCTGAAGGCGTACATACCGGTGTTCACCAGGTTGGAGTAGAAGGACTTGGATTTCTTGTGGTGGTAGGCTATGCTCATCATGTATATTTCCAGGCTGAAGGGTTTCTCCAAGAACAGGTCTATGGTTCCGTTCTGGTCTACAAGTACTAAGCCATACTCCAGGGGGTTGTCCACGGGCTTTAGGGCAACTGTGGCGATCGCCCCCTTTCTCAGATGGTAAGACCCCACTGCTCGGAGATTGGCGTTGGTCAGAACGTCTCCCATAATTACGAAGAAGGGCTCCCCCTCGGGTATGAAGTGGCTACACCTTCTAACGGCGTCGGCAGTATCGAGGGGTTTCTCATCACATATTATTACCTCAACCCCCCACTTCCTAGAGGATAGGTAGTCTATGATTTTCTCAGCCAGGTAGTTTACGGCTACTATTACCCTTTTGACGCCGTTGAAGGAGAGGAACCTTATAACGTGACCAAGGAGCGGGAGGTTTCCGACGGGGACAAGGGGCTTAGGAGTAATATACGTCAGGGGCTTCAACCTGGTGCCCTTGCCCCCGGCCAGTACGACAGCTGTACGAATCAACTAAGGCACCCACGATAATAGAGAGAGAACAACTATATTAGCCAAGCGTTCCCCCTACCCTGTGTGGCGCGATGTATTAATCTGAGCCCTCCACAAAGCTGGATGGTTGAATCCCCATGGTAGACTTGAGTTACGACCTCCTCAAGAGGTTGGTTGAAGCGCCAGCACCTCCGGGCTTCGAAGATAGAGTGCGTAGGATAGTGTTAGAGGTTATTTCCGACCTGGGCTTTGAAGCCGAGGTGGATAGCCCGGGCAACGTTTACGTTAAAGTAGGGAATGGCCAGCCCATAACACTCATAGCCGCCCACATGGATGAGGTTGGTTTCATGGTTAAGGGGGTAACCTCTAGAGGCTTTCTTAAGGTAGTCAGCTTGGGTGGTATAAATCCATCTGCGGCCATCGGCAGCGAAGTAGTCGTCATGGGCGATAAAGGAGACCTAGCTGGTATTGTTGGTTCTATACCCCCGCATATCGCTGGCCGAGAAGGGAGGGAGATGAGGATAGAGGATTTGTTTATAGATATAGGCGCGTCTTCCGCCGAGGAGGCGGAGGAGATGGGAGTAACGAAGGGTTCTCCTATTACGTTCATGGGTAGATTCCGCGAGTCAGGAAGAGTCGTCATGGGAAAGGCGTTTGACGACCGCCTGGGATGCTTCACGCTCTTAGAGGCCCTTAAAACGGCTAATTCCCCCGAGAAGGGCACAGTATATGTAGTGTTCACGGTTCAGGAGGAGGTGGGCACTAGGGGCGCAGCGGCCGCCGCCTTAAGGGTAAAGCCAGATTACGGCATAGCTGTCGAGGGAACGCTGGCGACCGACACCCCGGGGATACCGAAGGAGGACTGGGTAACTGAACTAGGTAAAGGCCCAGCAATTAGAGTAATGGACGCCACCCTAGTCGCCAACAGACGCCTAGTAAACCATGTCGTGAAGCTAGCAGAAGATGCGGGTATACGAGTTCAATACCAACTCTCCCCTAAGAGCGGAACTGATGCTGGGCGTTTCTCCCTAACGGGCGCGGCTTCGACGGCTATCTCAATACCTACGAGATACGTCCATTCCCCCATAGCACTAGCCCTCAAGGAAGACGTGGAGAGCACCGCTAAACTCTTATCATTACTGATAGAACACCCATTTCCATGACAGTTCTGGGGGTCGGACTTGCCAGTCATAAGCTTCGACGTATGGGGTACACTTATCAGTCCAAGGGCGTACGTGTGGGAGGTCGCGAGGCACTTAGCGGCGTATATGTCTCGGGACGTTAGCGAGGTTTTCAGGCAGATATTGGAGGGTTATGCTAGGATTAAAGAGCTGAGAGCCAAAGAGAAGGTAAGGCCGGAGCGTATAGTCCAAGACTCTTTACAGGTGTTACTTGAAGTATTGGATTTATCTAATGCAGAACCCGCTAAGATGTCCTTGGCTAAAGCCATACTGTCAGTCTATAGCAACGACTTAGTATTGGACTCTTCTCCCGAAGTCTTAAGAGAAGTTAGGAAGAGAGGCTTTAACGTAGTAACTATAGGTAACGTGGTTTTCTGGCCAAGCTGGTACACACGGGCTCTCTTGGAGAAGTGTGGTCTTTCCCCCCTAATAGACGTGCAAGTATACGCGGACGAAGTTTGGTGTTATAAGCCCAGGCCGTGCATTTTCGAGGCCGCGGAAAAATCCCTTGAAGCAGCGGGTATAGAGCCCCGCATAGTAGCGCACATAGGCGATAATTTCAGAGAGGACTTCGTAGGCGCTTTGTGGTACGGTCTAAAAGCGGTCTTCATAGATAGGGAAGGACTTTTCGCGAAGGCCCCAGCTGTTCTCATTCCATCCAAGGGATTCGTTATTAAACGCCTAGGTGAGCTTCTCTCTATCATAGATACCTGGATGGATTAGACTCGTAGTAGCTGTATTGATACGTAGAGGGAGAGAGTAGTGAGGGCGTCTGCAAGGGTGCTAACTATAGGTATCACAAAGTTGTCTGGGTTAAGGCCTCTACGAGAGGTGAGTATAGCGGCTACCAGCGCTACACCTATAATCATGGGTATGGTCAGCGTATTCGTAAGCAATAGAATGTATAGCCCTCTCCAGAGATTATGTAGGGGTTTTCCCAGAAGGAAGAGGGAGAACAAGAGGTAAACCGCGAACATAAACATGGAAGCCGCCCAAACCCCAGCTATCAAGCCAGCGTTATCGTACAGGAGGGAGATCGAGGGCTCTACTTCACCAAATACCAGTTTCGTAGTGGATACCGAACCGGTGATTGAGCCTACGTCTCCGACTGCGGCTAGGAGGGCTGGGTAAGCCGTAATTATCTCTGTCTGATTCTCTATCGGAGCTACGATACCGGTCAGGATGGAGCCTGAGAAGTTAACTATCAGCGATATTATAAAAAGCATCACAACGCATTCTTTCACTATCCCTATGAAGTCTCGCTCCGTGGCGTTCACTGAGATTAAGTAGGCTTGAGTCGCTAGGAGTAGTAGGGCGAGTACGAGCAACGGTGATAGGAGCGATCCCCTAAGAACGTGTTCTACGACTTTGAAGTAACAGAAGGTTACTACTACGTCTGCTAGCGTGGACATTACGGGGTAAACTATCTTGTCCGGGTCTAAGTGTAGCTTAGAGGAGTAGAAGGCTACTACGGTCGTCAAGGGTGAAAGAGCGAAAAAGGAGAGAGTCATTGTGGCTACGGTTACTAAGGGGATAGCATAAAGATGCGAAATATCGATCTTCAACACACTTTCAGCGACGAGCAGCGATACGAATGACACAAACAAGCTGCCTATGAGGGCTAGAGCGGCCATAGAGCTGAAAAGAACCTTGTAATCGTCAGAGGGTTTCCTCAGGCTGGGCTCTATGTAACCCAACTTCAACTTAGTAGTCAGGTTAGCGCTGAAGATGCCGCTCACAACCCCCCTCGCGCTCAATATACCGGGATACAGCAAGAATATCCAAGGAGGAGGGTCTCCGAGGGACACCAGGTATATAGAGAGGAGAAAACCCGATAGAATGTTGCCTACGTTAAAGCAGAGGGCGATCACGGATTCCTTAAAAGTCCCAAGGAAATCGTACACGAAGTCTTCAAGGCGCTCGATCACCGCCCCATAGGCGTTCACCTAATTTTGGTTTCAAAGGCTCTTTCTCTCCCTTCTAGAGGCTCTTAAGCGTAACGCTTAAAAATGTGCATCACTACATTCTGTGCTATGTTTAGTCTTCCTAGTCTAAAGAAGGCTGTCAAGAAACAATTTTTAACTACGACCTATTTGAAGAGTAATTATTCTTCAGTGTATTTTGGAGGTTTTTCGGGTATCAGCCCCTCGGACTTATACATTAGTATCAATACTAGCAGAGCGCCCATGATTATGTAGCTCAGGTAGTTTATGTCGAAAGGTAGCATAGGGAAGTACTGTTTGACCATTGCGATCCCTCTCTCTATGACCAGGTAAATCAGGGTTCCGACAGCCGCGCCGACGTTGTTACCGGCCCCGCCGAGCACGACCATGACCCAGACTACGAAGGTACGTATAGGGGTGAAGTCCGTGGCATGCACAGTTAAGGTGTAGAAAGCGTACATAGAGCCCGCCAGCCCAGCCATAGCCGAGCCTATCACTAGCGCTATCATCCTAGTTTTAGCCACGTCTTTACCCAGGGCCTCAGCCGCTACCTCGTTATCTCTCACAGCTCTCAATAGCCTGCCGAAAGGTGAGTTCATTAGTCTCTGAGCTAAGAACCACACAGACAAAGCTATGGTGAACATAACTCCAGCCTTAATAATATCTGAGACTGTGTCACCTAAGACTACTAAAGGATTTTTAACAGTTCCCAAGCCTACTACATCGAACGTCCACTCTGGAGATTTAATGAAGCCGAACACGTTAGGTACGTGCACCCCGAACGTACCGCAGATAAGGGGGTCGTAATTATAAGCTATTAGCCTTATCAGCTCACCAGCTACTACCAGGGTCATGCCAAGGTAATCCTCTCTCAACCTTATAGCCGGGTAGCTAGCCAACCAGCCTATTATACCTCCAATTATAGCTCCCAAGGCTAACATTCCTAAGAACACTGCTAGGCTCTCTATAGGCCGCTGCATTAGGTAGGTTTTACTGATGCTTTCAGCTATCTTGATATTTTCTATCTTAAAATTAGTGTTAGATAGGTCTATACCTACAAGTGGTGCTAACAGTCTGGATGTCAGCGCGCCCACTGTGAACGCGCCTGCTCCGAAAAACATGACCTTCCCGAAGTTAGGTATGCCCGTGTACCCGTACTCGATGTTCAGGCTTATGGAGAGTATTAGATATATTGAGTAGAAAGTTAAGAATGCACATATGAATTCCATCATCCCTCCCCACCCCGCAGTATCTTCTTCAGCCTTCTCCAATCAGTACCCGTTATCCCCCGTGGCATGACTAGGAGAACTATTATGAAGAGAGCGAAAGGTATGGCGGGTCTATAGGCTGTGGATAGGTTCAACGGAGGCCTTGAGAGCAGGTATATCCCGACTACTTCTGCAAACCCTGTAATATACCCTCCCAGTATAGCTCCAAAAATGCTGTTTAGACCTCCTAGAACGGAAGCTGCGAATATCTTAAGCAGGAGTTCCCATCCTGTCTCTGGTGTCGCTGAGATCCTAAAGGGTAAGAAGAGTCCAGCTACTCCTGCCAGCCCCCCTGCTAAAAACCACGATACTGCGTAAACCTGCTCTACATTGATGCCCAACGTACTCGCTAAGTACGGGTTCTCTATGGCTGCTCTCATAGCTGTTCCGAACTTAGTCTTGTTTAAGAATAGATAAAGCGAGCAGACAAGTGTGATGGTTGTAAGAGTTGTCGCTAAGAGTACGGAGGGTAGTTCTAAACCAGCGATGTTAACTGGCTCGTCAAACCTGGCTAAGGATACCCTCCTGCGCAAGCCGAGGGCGCTCGCATATATATGGATCATGCTACGAAGAGCTATTTCAACTGCTATGGAAGCTATCATTAAAGTAACAATGTTGCTCTTTCTTTTCCATAAAGGCCTAAACACGAGGATGTAAGAAGCCAGCGAGACTAGCCCAGCGGTTATAAAGGCGAAAGGCGGAATTAGGTAGGGGTGTAAGCTGTAAAATTCATTGAAAGTAAAGGCCACGTAGATCCCTATCGTAGCGAGGTCTCCATATGCGAAGTTTGGGACTTTAAGAGTGAGGTAGGTCAATGTAAGCCCTATCGCCAGTAAAGAGAGCAAGTTGGAATAGATTAGAGCATCTATGAATACCTCGGGCGGCAGCATCATCTCACCCCTAGGTACATCTTGGCAAGTTCCTTATTGGAAAGGAGGTCAGAGGCCGGACCTTTATATACTTCTTTTCCTGCAACCAGTAGCACGGCGTTATCGCTTATTTCTAGAGCCACTTTAGCGTTTTGCTCAACCAGCAGAACACCTATCTTAAACCTATCTCGCAACTCGACTATTTTGTTCAATATATTTCTCGCTATTTTAGGCGCTAAGGCAGCCGTAGGCTCATCGAGCATTATTATATCTGGTTTTCTCAGGATAGCCATGGCCATTGCTACCATCTGCCTCTCTCCTCCACTTAAGGTTAATACCTTTCTATTCATCATAGCGCGTACTTGTGGCAGGAAGTCTAGTACTTCCTCAAGTCTTTCCCTGTATTGTGTGTGGTCTAATGTGTAACCCGCTAGCAACAAGTTCTCCCTGACAGTTAACCTAGAGAACACGTTGTCTAGTTGGGGTAAGTAGGCCATCCCCATTCTAGCTTTTTCGTGCGGCTTTAGCCGCGTTATATCTCTCCCGTTTAGTAAAACTTTCCCCTCGTATATGTTGGCCAGTCCAAAAATGGCTTTTAACAGCGTACTTTTACCGCTCCCATTAGGGCCAACTACGCAGTGTATTTCTCCTTTATTTAGAGAGAGGCTGACGTCGAAGAGTACTTGTAGTTTACCATAACCCGCTTGTAAATTCCTCACTTCTAGCAATGCCATTACTTATCCTCCCAAGTAGGCCTCAATAACCAGGGGATCCTCTACTATTTCCTTGGGGGTGCCCTCAGCTATCACGCGTCCTCTGTGCATGGCGTATACCTTATCCATGTACGGTAACACTATGTCGAGCCTGTGCTCCACTATCAGGAACGATATCCCCAGCTCGTCTCTAAGAGCCATTATATGCTTCATAATGTCGTGGGCGAGCGTCGGATTCACGCCTGCTACGGGCTCATCCATCAGGATTATCTTGGGTTCACTCATCAATGCACGCCCTATCTCTAAAAGTTTCATCTGTCCTCCGCTCAGCTCCGCTGCCCTTCGGTTCTCAACTTTTCTTAAATCCAGTAAGTCTAGTATATGTCTAGCTCTCTCCATAAGTTCCCTCTCCTTCTTAACCCATTCTTTTACCTTAAATAGAGCGGTCAGAGGGTTTTCTCCTATATGGTTACGAGCGGCTACTAACAAGTTCTCCAACACCGTCAGCTTTTTAAACGCCGCTGGTATCTGGAAAGTTCTCACTAGGCCAGCGCCGTACACTTTGTGAGGCGGCCATCCTGTGATTTCGTAACCGTTGAAAAAGACGTGCCCTTCGTCCGGCTTGTAAAGACCTGCGACAACGTTAATTAGAGTAGTCTTACCGCTACCATTAGGCCCTATAAGCATTGTTATGGTATTTGGGGTTACCTCTATCGACACCCTATCCAGCGCTATCAACCCTCCAAACTTCTTCACGAGTCCCTCAGTTTTCAAGTGCGAACCCATACGGGGCACCCCCTTTGACTCTCGGTAATAAAAAAGGTTTAAAAAATTTCCTAAAATTATTACTTCAAGTAATACATTCTAGTCTTCAAACCACTGCACCGAGTTTGTGGTGAAGCTGTAAATACCCGCCGCTTTCCATTCGTACTTGCCTCCGCCCTCCACTATCTTGT
>Ga0190367_1000277_pt1 | contig 38760 bp, 47 predicted proteins | sample 4872181011_MG_FD_171838 | JGI IMG/M metagenome (GOLD analysis project Ga0190367, IMG submission 171838) | Hydrothermal vent microbial mat bacterial communities from Southern Trench, Guaymas Basin, Mexico - 4872-18-10-11_MG | ecosystem: Environmental > Aquatic > Marine > Hydrothermal vents >... | reverse complement strand
ATTCTACTTCGATATCTACGAGAGGTTTTACAGAATAAGGAAAAGCGATGTTATAGTTGACGCAGGAGCTTTTGTTGGAATGTTTGCTGTAAAAGCAGCAAAAAAGGTTGGAAGTAAGGGGAAGGTTATCGCAATAGAGCCCGAAAAAGAAAATCTGCGGTTCTTGAAGAAAAATATTGAGGAGAACAAACTGGAAAATGTGATAGTAATTGAAAAGGGGCTGTGGAGTAGAAAAGAGAAGAGAAAGTTATACTTGGGCTACAGATCGTCGGCAAGTTTGGTGTATCCTTCAAAAAAGTTCATCGAAGTTGAAGTAGATGCGCTTGACAGTATAATCTCTGAGCTTAACCTGGAGAACGTGGATTTTATAAAGATGGATGTCGAAGGAGCTGAGATTGAAGCTTTGAAGGGAGCAAGCAAGATTTTGAACAGAAAACTCAATCTTGCAATTGCAGCTTACCATAAAATAAACGGTGAGCCGACGTACAAGCAGATAGTTCCATTTTTGGAAAAGATGAACTTTACTGTCAGAAGAACGGGTGGAATTGTTTATGCGAGTAAAAATAAAAAATATTAGAAATTAGTTATCTGTAGAATAAAACACTTTCTGATATAACATCCTTCAGTTCCTTGACGACTTCCTTAAACTCGTTCCAGTCTTTTATTCCCCTTTCGTAGCATATACCCCTAAGTGCCCCCAAGAAGTACGCTATCATTGCATCTCCAGTAAGTAAGACGCCAAAGCCTTTAAGCAGGTCTTTTGCCTCCTTTTTTCCAGCGTCCTTCTGCGCCTCTATTATTTCTTCAAGGGTGTCGGCAATCTCCTTCGGTACCGCCATGTTCCTCAACTCTTAATGGAGTTTAAAACGTTTGCGATATAGTTTCAGAATATTTAATTCAAAATTAAAAAAGATCAAATTAATGGGCTGGAGCAGATATGGAAAGTCAGAGAAAGGTATCTGATAAAAAATTGCAGAGTACAAGCTAGAAGTGAATTCTCTTCTGCTTTTTTGGTTTGAAATGCTAAATCAAAAAATTTAAAAATTGCTCCTTCGAGCAAATAGCTAAGCGGAGGTGATGTGTATGGCAAACATTGTTGTGGATCATGACAAGTGCGACGGGTGTGGAGAATGCATTTCTGTCTGTCCGAACGATGTTTTCGAGCTGAACGATGAAGGAAAGTCTGTTCCAGTTAGGCCCGAGGACTGCGACGCTTGTTGCTCGTGTGTTGAGAGCTGTCCCAACGGGGCAATAACGAACGATGAATGTGAGTAACTCTAAATTTTTTTAATTAATTATTTCTAACTTCTATCCAATTATTGATAAGATTGACAACCATCATTGCTTTGTTGTTTTTGAAGATAAAAATGCTTTAACCCGGTTTACAATCCCCTCTGGAGCTTTGATAATCAAAGCTATTAGCAGGAGGTATAGAAGGAAATCGTCAGAAACGGGAACAGCAAGCGATTCGGCAATTATTCTGAAGAACCAGTTCTTGGCAATGTATATAGCGAATCCACCAACTATGGCGCCGTAAAAAGTTCCAATTCCACCTATTATCACTCCGAGAACTATCGCAAGCATCAGGGGTATGTCGAAGAGGTCAACGCCAACTGTAAGGCGGTAGTGAACGGTCATAGCTCCCGCCAAACCCGCAAAGAACGCGCTTATGCAGAAGGCGATAAGCTTGTACTTTACAACGTCTATTCCTACTGCCTCTGCAAGCTCCTCATCGTCTCTGACAGCCCTCAACTTGATGCCGATTTTACTCTTTACGACAATGTACATAGCTGCAATGCTTATGAGCATGAAAAGAAGGGCTATGTAATATCTAAGCTTTAGATCGGTGGCCAAACTCTTCCCCAATCCGACTGAGAATCCCTCGTATCCACCAAACACACCCGAATACACGTTGGCAATCTGGATGAATATCAAGGGCAGTATTGCCGTAACGAGAGCGAGGTAGTAACCTCTTAACCTCAAACAGATTATCCCGATAACAAGACCAAAGCTCAGGGCATTTACTCCTCCAGCCAAAATCGTCAGCCATACAGGGGCTGAGAGTTCAATACCAAGCCTGCTCGTGTTGAGCAAAGCTGTAGTGTATGCTCCGATTCCTATGAAAACTGTGTGACCGAGGTTTACTTGGCCTGTGTAGCCAGCTACGATATCCCAGCTTACTGCGTAAACAACGAATATGAACGCCAAACCAAGCATGTAAAGGAGAGAGGTTGAAGCGGTAAAGGGCAAAGCTACAAGAACTGCGATGATTGCAGCGGCTAGGTATTTTGCATCTATCCTAACATGCATCATTCCACCCCCATCAGCCCTCTCGGCCTCACTATTAAAATCGCTATTATCGCCAGCATAGCAGCGATCTCCGACCATCTTGCTTCGAGAGCTATTGAAACCGCTACCTGCATGAAACCTATAATGAACGCTGCGATTATGCTTCCTCTGACGCTACCAAGCCCGCCAAGGATTACTATTGCAAATGCGTATATCAGCACTCTTATGGCTGTCTGTGGATTAACAGCGTATATCTGCGAGTAAAGAATTCCTGCAAGGGCTGCTAAGGCTGCAGACACGAACGTGACTATTACATAAATCCTCTCCACATCTATGCCAACGAGCATCGCCGCCTCGCTGTCTTGAGAAGTTGCGAGAATTTCTTTACCGGTTCTTGTTGCATTAATGAAGCGATCGAGGAGGGCAATCACCAAAATCGCTACTACTAGAGCTACGAGCCTCGTGTAGGGAACGGGAACGCCCGCAATGCTAACAACACCTGAAAGAGGAAAGGGCACGGAAATGGGAGTGTCGCGGAAAGTAGTAAGGAGTATCTCTTCGAACAGCAAAGCTATTGCGAGTGTGACAAGGATTATCATTACTCCGTACATCTTTACCGGCCTAATGCAGACCTTGTAGACTGCAACACCGATAAAGCCTACGATAAAAATTGAGAGAATAATTGAGAGGATAAGAGAAAAGCAGTCTGACATAAAGTTCTTCAGCGCAGAGTTTAGAACTACTGCAACGTAAGCTCCCAAAGCGAAGTATGTTCCGTGTGCAAAGTTCAGTATCCTGGCGACACCGAAGACTAAGCTGAAGCCCGAAGCGACGAGAGCCCAAATTCCTCCGATTATGCTTCCAAGTACTATTACTTCTGCTAAGCCCATTGAATCGACCTCACTGAATCAGCCCCTTTCCTTCTTTAACTTCTCCTTAATTCCCTGATACACACCTTCGGGCATTAGTATTGCAACTACAATTAAAATGAGGTATAGAATTACGTCATCATTAATTGGTAGAGCTGTGAATCTAAATACATCAACGACTTCTTTAAGCCACCAGTTTTTTGCAAGGTAAATTAAAAGCCCCCCAATCATTGGGCCGTATATCGTTCCCAAGCCGCCGATCACTGCAGAAAGAATTACGAGCAGCATTAGCGGAATATCGTAAAGATCGGGAGCCACAACCATGCGGTAGTGGACTATCGCTGCTCCCCCAATTCCGGCGAAAAAAGAGCTGATCACAAACGCCATAATCTTGTATTTTACGGTGTCTATACCTACGGCCTCTGCAAGCTCTTCATCTTCCCTTATCGCCTTAAGCTTTAGGCCTACTGGGCTGTTAACAATTAGCAGCATTACTGCTATTGATACGAATGCGATTAAAAGGGCGGCATAGTACTTCTCAACCACACTGCCAGCAAGCCCATGCTCTATCGTAAATCCCTCCTCCCCGCCGAAGATGTCGGGCCAGATAAATACGGTCTGCATGAAAACGAGAGGTAGGATTGCCGTTACCAACGCAAAGTAGTATCCCCTCAACCTCAGGGTGACGATCCCTATGAACAAACCGACCAACGCTGCTACAAAGCCTCCCATTACTATTGATGCGGGCACAGGCAACGTAGGCAACGCTAGGCGTTGGGACTGAAGCAAAGCTGCTGTGTATGCACCAATTCCAACGAAAACAGTATGGCCCAGGTTCACGTATCCTGTATATCCAACCATAACATCCCAGCTTACTACGAGGATAGCAAAAAGCAATGCTAAGCCTAGCAGGTATATGAAAGCCTCCGGTATGTAGAGCGGCAAGCTTGCAGCAAACGCCAACGTTATTGCCAACGCTATCACTCTCTTCATCCCTTTCATTCTTCCACCCCGTAAAGTCCAGTAGGCTTAACGATTAGAATTGCGATGATTGTTAGCAAAACGACGAACTCAGACCACCTCGCTCCAAGCAGGGATATGGTTATTGCCAGCGTATATCCAACTATGAAAGCTGCCACGATGCTTCCCCTAACACTTCCTAATCCGCCGAGGATTACAATTGCGAATGCGTAAATTAGCGCTTTAAGCGAAACGATGGGTGTTGTTGCAAAAATTTGAGAGTAAAGGAGCCCGCCCAGGCCCGCAAGGATTGACGAAACGAACATCGTAATAACTAAGGCCTTCTCGGTGTCGATGCCTATAAGCATCGCAGCTTCCATGTCCTCAGCTGTCGCCATAATCATTTTACCGGTCTTTGTTCTCGTTATGAAAAATTCGAGGGAGATTAGAGCGATTACAGCAATAATAAAAGTCAGAATTCTTTTGTAGGTTATGGGTACTCCAGCAACGTAAACAACGCCTTCAACCAAGGAGGGAAAAGATATACCATGTTCACCAAACGTCATCATTAAGATCTGCTCAACCAGCAGCGCAATAGCCAGAGTTACGATTATTACCATAACTTTACTTTCCCTTATTGGCGATAGCGCGATTTTGTACATAGCTACACCAAAAACGCCAGCGAAGAGTATTGAAGCAACAAACGCTACGTACGGATTAACACCGTAATTTGTAAGCGTAATACCAAAGTAGGCTGAGAGCACGAAGATTGTTCCGTGAGCAAAGTTAAGAATTCTTACAACTCCAAATATTAGGGAGAAGCCGGATGCCGCTAAAGCCCAGATACCGCTTGCAACTGCTCCGAAAACGATTATTCTTAGCAGCAGTTCTGCGGAAAGTCCCTCCATGTGGGACGAAACAAGATAAAAAATAAAGATTTTTTGCTATTGCTATTTCTGGAGGGCATGTAAACATCTCCTATCCAAAATACAATAACTAGTATAGTCAACTATAAAACTTATTTAAACGAGTTACGGAAAACTACGACCCAAAACTAACTTTAGTCTTCGACTTCCATAACCAGCAGTTCAAACAAATATCTAGTTGTGTTGGTGTTTTAGGCTTGGATAGGCTTAACAGGATCAATTTTCGGTTCTTAGCTCTGATTACAAAGCTGTATTTTGACCAATCCATGTAGTTCAACTTCAAACTCGCGATAAGTTCATTTTAAAGCTTGAAGGAAATTATTTAAGAAGTGAAAGAAGCAACAACGGCTTTATTCTGCTTATGGCTACTTTGGCAAACTGCATCGAGTATTTGAGCCACAAGTTTGGCGTAACTTTCTACGATCTGGTTAATCTTTGCTCCGTTGAGATAATACGGCATTTATTTATGTGATCACACAGTCAGTTTTCTAGGTTTAAGGAGAGAACAAAGAGGTTCTGGAACAGGTTTCCTTTCAATAGCTCTTTTGATTCTGTTCAGAGCTGGATAGAGAGTTTTATGGCTTTCTATAACTACTGGAGGTGTTAATTTGACAGCGCCGGAGAGACGTGCCGATAGATGTATACATAATTCCAACAGAGAGCGATAGGACGCTTCTGTTAATTGGAGGATCTTTCTACTACTTTCCAAAATCGAAAAATAGTGTGTATCATTTTAGCGGATCGGGAGTAATTCCATCCACATCTCACCTTATCACAAATCAACCGTGGAAACAAATTTGCCCATGTTAAACTAAAACTTGAAAGCAAAGAAACAAGTGAGAATGCATTATCTCCTCTACTCAAATGATTGAACTTTTTACTTCACTATCATTTCCTTTGCGTCCTCTGACATCCGCATCGACAGCTTTTCCTCGAATTCCCTGAGCATAGCGACGAATGGATGTTTGAGATTTATCTTGTAAAGCTTAGCCCTACCGATTTTTCTGGAAATTTCTACGATTCCATCTTCCTCTATCTCTTTAAAGTATTTGTAGAACGTTTGCTTGTTCATACCCAAAGCTTCAATAACCTCTTTCTTTGTAAAGTCAAAGAAGGGGTTATCTAAGAAGAAATCTATTATCCTGAGCTTTGGAGAATCACCAAGCATTTTTAGCAAGATGGATTTCTCCCGTGTATAGAGTTCTTCTGGCATACTATACAGTTATGCTAAAAGTATTTAAATCATTCTTCTAAAGGTACTAAAGTGAACCTAAGTGATGTTCAACTTAAGGCCGATATACTGAACAGATTGTTAAGAAGGCATTGCTGGGGTGCCAAGTATCTTCCTGTAGACACGCTTGTCAGATGGGTAAGCAAGAAAATAAAGAAAGATGGGAAGAGAGTTGAAAGTATCATAAAACAGCTTGTTAATGAGGGATATCTTATCCTACATAAAAAGGGTAGAACAGTTTCATTAAATCCAGCAAGGAGCAAGGAGATAATAGAGTTTATTAGGAGATTTATGGTCTAGTATCCAAGGTTTCAAAAATTTTTCTGCCTTTCGTAACTTCTTCAGCACTAATATTGATAGGAGAAAACTTATCTAACCATCCTTCATTGCTCGTCTTATTGTATACTCTTCGAATTCTAAGCTTTCCAATCTTCTCTTCCACACACTAAGACCGATTGGAAGATAATAGGAGAAAGCGATGTAAGTTCTTCCTTTACCTGCCTCAACTTTTCTTCATCTATATTCAGCTCCTTACGATTCTGCAGAAAGGAAAATACATCAGAAACAATCTTGTATAAGCGTTGGAAATAAAAACAATACATTCTGGCGTGTTTGCAATTAGATAACATGTTGGGCTTCCGCCCTTAAATACCCAACCGAAATAAGATTGGAGGGATAAGATGGGTGGAAGCCGTATATACGTAGGTGTAGACGTACATAAGAAATTTCTCCTTCGTATGCGTTATGAAAGAGAACGGAGAAACAATCCTAGAAAAGAAGGTGAGAACAGAAGAGCTTGAAAAACTTTGAGGATATAGATAATAAGGGAGTTTATTAAGTGAATACAGAAATCTCACACGATCCTTGATTCAAAAAATTCTTTATCTTCCTCTAATAATTTCTTTCACAATTGCCATTGAAGTGTCAAGAACTACGCATCCAAGAAAAGAAGCTGAAAGGCTGTATCGGTTGATTTTAAATTAATGTTACCGAGAGTTATGATGGTTATGTAGAATATAAGGGAGAAGAATTCTATTGTGTTAAAATAAAAGATCTAAATCTTATAGACATTTTTAGGAAAATAAAAAGAAAAGTAACTACTGGGCAATCCAAGGCGGAAGTTTAAGTTCGCCATTTGCAACGTTTTCAGGCCAGATTATGTACTGCTTTCCATCCTGCCATTGTGAGATCCAGTTGCGGACGAATTCGTCGCCCCAAGCTAGTGCATGGTTTTCGTGCCATGCTATTACCCTCGTAAGCCTTGCTGGATTCTCCGGATTGAACTTCTCAAGATATTTCACTACCACATCTGGGTCGAAAGGATTTGTTTCTCCAGCCTTAGCAGCTTCTTCAACAGCAAGCTTGTAGATGTAGACGGCGTCGTATGCTCCGTATGCTTGATGAGATTCTGGATAGTGACCGTATTTTGCCTTGTAAGCTTCAAGGAATTGTTTTGCTCTATCTGTCGGAGGAGCGGTTACAAGAACACCTCCATCGGCGAGAAATATCTCGTAATTTGCCTTTCCTTCAGTCTTCTCATAAAATCCGGCGTCTATTGCCGCCAAATCATGGCCTGCAAGCAGAACTGGAATTTGGAGTTCGGCCCACTGCTTCGCTAAAACGTCTCCGGTTCCAGCTATTGCAAGTATTGGCATTATCAGGTCTGCAGTGTCCTTCGCTTCGAGAAGGAGAGGTTCATAATCCGTATAGCCTCTGCCAACTTCGACATCTCCAACTATCTCAACTCCCCTCTCCTCAAGCAAGGGCCTCAGTTTTTCCATTACCGCATCCGTCCATATGTGCTCATCTCTTATAATGTAAACCTTATTGATATCCAACCCCTTACTTCTGAGGAAGTCTATCATCTCCGCCAAATCCCAAGCAAAGGTCGTTCCGTTGTTCTGCGAAACCCTGAACCAGTACTTGTACTTCTCGTAGTTTTCAGCAACCTTTGTTGGGTGTGCAGGAGATGAAGCGTCTGCAAGGAATATCGTTTTCGTTTCGGCCATGGTTTCCATCATGGCGTTCATAACTCCGCTTGAAAAACCTCCGGTTATCATGTCCGCTTTTTCAACGGTGGCAAGTCTTCTGAATTCGGTCATCGCTGTGTTTGGATCCAGCTTTGTGTCGCCAACGACGAGCCTTACGTGCAAGCCGAGAATACCGCCTTGCGCATTTATCTCTTCAACTGCTAGCTGTGCAGCGTTCTTTTCTGCTATTCCTTCGGGCAAAGACATCGGGCCTATTACGCCTATTACAACTTCCTTTTTTCCTTCAGTTGGAGTCTGCGTTACTTCCGGCTTGTGTTCTGCTGGCTGTTGGGCACATCCTACTAGCAGCAACGCAACGACCACTAACGCTACTAACACCTTCCGCATACACTTCGGAATGGAGGGTAATATTTAAATATTGTGTTATTGAGTGACATTGTGCCATGCTGGAGGTTAGAGATGTTGCTAAAAAGTTTGGGGAGTTAGTGGCATTAAACGGTGTAAGTTTTAAGGTTGATAGTGACTGCCTCGGAATAATAGGCCCAAACGGTGCTGGAAAAACAACACTTTTCGATGTAATTTCCGGATTCCTTAAGCCAGATAGCGGAGACGTAAGATTTAGAGGAATTAGTATAGTTGGTAAGAAGCCAAGCAGTCTGGTTAAAATGGGGCTCGTTAGAACATTCCAGCTCATTAAGGTTTTCAAGCACATGAGCGTCGAAGAGAACGTTCTTGCAGCAGACGGCGATGGCGACATACTCAAGAGGGTTGGACTTTGGGAGAAAAGAAACTTGCTCGCTTGCAAGCTCTCCCAAGGAGAGTTGAGAAAGCTCAGCATCGGATTGGCCCTTGCAGCAAAGCCAAAACTGCTCATGCTCGATGAGCCATTTTCAGGCTTAAGCAGTGCCGAATCAAGGGAACTCGATGGAATAATAAGGGAGCTTATGGACGATGGAATTTCTCTCGTAATTATTGAACACAAACTTAAGGAACTCTTCAAGCTTGCAGACAGAGTAATCGTCCTCAATTTCGGCGAGGTAATCTTTGAAGGCTCGCCCGAAGAAGCTGTAAGGGATAAAAACGTTATTGAAGCTTATTTAGGAAAAAGTGAGAATCATGTTGGAAATTAAGGGATTAAAAGCGTACTACGATGAGGCCGAAATTCTTAGGGGTGTGGATATCAACGTTGGTAAGGGTGAGGCCGTTGCCATTTTAGGCCCCAACGGAGCTGGCAAGACAACACTCCTTAAGGCTATATGTGGGCTTGTTAGATGTAAGGGCGAGATAACATTTGACGGAAGAAGGATAAATGACCTCAAGACGCACGAAAGAATAAGGCTTGGAATGGCCATATGTCCGGAGGGCAGGAGGCTTTTTCCAAATCTGACTGTTGAGGACAATCTGCTTCTGGCCGGGGATGAAGAGCTGGATACGGTCTATTCTCTCTTTCCAAGGCTAAGGGAAAGAAAAAAGCAGCTCGTAAAAACAATGAGTGGTGGAGAGCAGCAAATGGTGGCGATAGCAAGGGCGTTGATGCGTAAACCAAAGCTGCTAATGCTGGATGAGCCATCTACGGGTTTAGCTCCAATAGTTGTTGAAGCTATCGGAAGTGCGATCTCAAAAATAAGAGATGAGCTGCGAATATCAATTCTCATAGTGGAGCAGAACATACACCTTGCATTCAAGGTTGCTTCAAGAGCATACGTGCTTGTAAAGGGCGAAGTTGTTAAGGAAGGTAGAACGAGCGAGCTTCGCGAGCTTGAAAAAGAGTACTTTGAGATGTGACGTAATTATCCTTTTTGTGATAGATAGTATGAGTTAGAAAGTTCTCACGAGTACTCCAAAGCTCTCGAACTCACCTACTTTTCGATAGGATTCCCCCAAGTGTTAAGTACCCAATTTGAAATACCTCCGTCTCCATCTCTAAGCTTAAGAAATTCTGTAAAGTATTTTTCAGCCCTTTTAAAATCACCCGATATAACACAATAAGGCTGCAAGATTTTTATATATCTTTGACTTTGTAAATTCATCTTGGCAAGACTACTTATAGGAAGGTTTTAACCAACTTTTTCTCCATTCGAGAAATCGTAGGTTCCACTTCTAAACCTCCAAAGGTCGGGTGCATATTTTGCAACGATTTTCTCGAGTTCTTGAGGTTCATTGAAAATTGGAAATTACAAACAAGAGAAGTTTTTCCTTTAGCTAGTTTTAACTCATTTAAGAATTCCTTTAATAACTGGATGGACATCATACCAGACCTCTCCATTAGAATATTCCAAAATTGCCAGGCTAAAAAGAAGTTTGTTAAACTTGCCCCCATCAATCTTTTCCTTAGACCTAAGAACTCTCCTCAGAACTTCATAATCCTTTTCTGATAGAATTCTAATGTAGTTATTTCTAATTTTCTCGATAGCAAGTTCAATATCTTTGACCTCTATTCTCGTTCTACCCTCCATGTCTGCTGTATTAGCACCTCTTCTAATAAGTCTTACAAATTCAGACAAAACTCCTCCAGAAAACCTTATCGCTTTATCAAGAGCACTCTCAGTTATAAGATGTTCTTCCATCCTCTTAAGAGCTACCTCTTTTAGAATATTGTAGCCTTCGGCTAGATTTTCATTTTTATCTAGTACATTTATATTCTTTAAGACCTCAAATTCATCGAAGTACTGTAAAACAATTTGTCTTATTTTGTTGGAAAAATATAGAGGCTGGGAGATTGTGTAGATAATTCTACAGCGAGGCTGTGTGAGCTCGGCACCATGTTCATAAAATAGCTTTTCGGCCTCCTCAAGACTCATTTTATCTAGGTCATCGACAATAACGAGTACTTTCTTATTGGATGTTGCTTCGCTTCTAGTTCAATCCCTTTTTGTTTCTCTTCAATACTCTCACCTTTTAGAGGCTCTTGTGTCAAATATATCATAAACCTCAGAGAGCTTAGCTTTCATCTACATAATAATCTTTTTCGTTTTTTGAGAGGATTACTACTTAAAATTTGTCTTGAGTGAGCACACTCGCTCCAAATTGAAACGAATTAAATTTATAGTGGTACTCCCGCATACTTCGGAAAGCCTTAAATAAGCAGCATCTTTGATTAAATGCGGTGATTGGTATGGGTACTGTAAAGCCCGCGTACATCAAAGTCATTGCTAGAGAACTACTAAGGAAATATCCGGATGTATTTACTGGAGACTTTGACGAGAACAAGAAGCTGGTAGCCGAGCTAACCAACATAACCAGCAAGCGCGTGAGGAATAGGGTGGCGGGTTATATAACTAGGAGGGTTAACAGAGGGTTGATAAATGTCTGAGTTTAAAGGTGTAATTCCAGCGTTGGTTACGCCCTTTAAGGAAAACTTCGACGTTGATTACGAAGGCTTGGCGAGGAATCTAGACTACTTGGAAAAGTACGTTGATGCTGTAGTTCCTGCGGGAACGACAGGCGAGGCAGCAACGCTGAGTTACGAAGAGCACATCGAAGTTGTTAGATACGTTGCAGAGGTTTCAAAGGTTCCTGTTATCGGTGGAGCTGGTTCGAATTCGACAAGAGAGGCAGTATATCTGGCAAAGGAGGTTGAGAAGGCTGGAGCAGATGCTGCAATGCTCGTAACGCCTTACTACAACAAGCCGAACCCGGAGGGGCTTTACCAGCACTACAAGACTGTAGCGAGCGAAGTTTCAATTCCTGTCATCGCTTACAACGTTCCGAGCAGAACTGCTTGCAACTTAACGCCGGAAGTAGCGGAAAAGCTTTCTCAGATAGACAACATAGTTGGAATAAAGGAGGCGAGCGGAAACTTAAAGCAAATTGCTGAGATAATAAGGAGAACTCCCGAAGATTTCGTCCTTCTTTCAGGCGATGATTTCCTTACGCTACCGATTTTACTTCTCGGAGGGAAAGGTGTTATCAGCGTTGCTGCGAACATCGCTCCAAAGCTTATGAAGGAGATGTACACAGCTTTTAAGGAAGGAAACGTAGAAAAGGCAAGAGAACTCCACTATAAACTTATGCCTCTCTTCAGCGTTCTCTTCATCGACACAAACCCAATCCCTGTAAAGAAGGCGATGAACCTGATGGGGCTAGCAGCAGGCAAGCCGAGGATGCCCCTCGTCGAGCTCGATGATGCAAAAACTGAAAAGCTTAAAGAGGTCTTGACGTCTCTTGGCTTGCTATGATACGCGTTGCGGTTGCTGGAGCAGCAGGCAGAATGGGTCGCCTTATTGTTAAGAACGTTGTGGAAGATGAAGAACTTCAGCTTGCTCAAGCGTTCGACATAAGGGAGATTGGAAGGGATGCGGGAGAGCTTGCTGGCGCAGGCAAAACCGATGTTAGGATTACAGATGCTGCAGAAATGGAATCAAAGCTTGAAGCTGATATCCTCGTAGATTTTACTACTGCAAATGCTGCCGTTGAAAATATTAGAATTGCAGCAAATAAGGGAGTAAAGCTCGTCGTTGGCACAACGGGCTTTAACGAGGAGCAGAAGAGGAAGATAGAGGAATACTGTAAAGCCGTTCCGGCAGTAATATCGCCCAACTTCAGCGTCGGTGTAAACGTCTTCTGGAAACTGCTGGAAAAAGCATCTGAATTGCTATCGAATTACGATGTTGAAATCATGGAGATGCACCACCGCTTTAAGAAGGATGCTCCGAGCGGGACAGCCGTTAAGGCAGCAGAACTCATAAAAAGTGTGATAGGCGAAAGGGAAATCGTAACGGGGAGGAGCGGTGAGTGCTTAAGGAAGGACGAAATTGGAGTGTTTGCAATAAGAGGAGGAGACGTTGTTGGCGAGCACACGGTCTTTTTCATAGGAATGGGTGAAAGGGTAGAGATAACACACAGAGCTTGGAGCAGGCAGGCCTTTGCAAAGGGGGCAATAAGGGCGGTTAAGTGGATAGCCAACGTTAGCAAACCAGGGATATATGGAATGGCCGATGTTCTGGGATTATGAAAGAAATAAGAAGGGCAGTAAAGGCTAGCAGCGACGGGGTTTACATTTCAATCGACGTCACACCGGCATCATCAAAAACTTGCATCTCCGGCTACAATCAGTGGAGGAAAGCCGTATCCGTCAAGGTTAAATCTCAGCCCAAGGGCGGAAAGACAAATGCTGAAGTCGTGGAGCTTTTTTCAAAACTGTTGGGCAGAAAAGTGGAGATAGTAAAAGGCCACACTTCGAGCCAGAAGGTACTGTTCGTTCAAAACGCTACGGTGGAGGAAGTAGTGGAAAAACTTTTGCCATGACACCCCTCGAGTTTTTCGAACTTTCGGAGATAATAGACGATCTCAAAGCTAAATCGGAAGAAGGAGCGATCATTATCGTAGAAGGTTCCAAAGACGTTGCAGCTTTGAGGGAGTTGGGCATTGGCGGAACGATAGTAAAGGCTTCATCCATTCCAACATCCGTAATAGTTGATAAGATTGGAGCGAGGGACGTAATAATACTCACAGACTGGGACAGGAGAGGAGAACTGCTCGTTAGAGAGCTCGCAAGGAAGTTCTCTTCATGGGGAATCACGCCAGACGTAACAACGAGGAAGAGAATTTTTGCTCTGGTAAGCAAGGAAATCACGTCTGTAGAAAACCTTTCTTCATTTTACTTTAAAGTAGAGGGAGAAATTCGGAGAGGAAGGCTTTAAAATCTCGCAGCCAACTGCTTTGCGTGAAAGGACGTGCGAAGGCATACGCTGCGGGAACAGTAATAAACGCCCTCGCTACTGGCATAGGGTCGGCTTTCGGCATAGAACTTGAAACGAGGGTAGATGTTTGTTTTGAAGAAGATTTAAAACACTCTATTCTTTACGTTAATGGAAAGGAGAGCAATGCATCACTTGTAGAAAAAGTGCTCCACAAGTTTGGGAAGGCTGTTGTTAATGTAGAAAGCGAAATCCCAAGGCGAAGTGGCCTTGGAAGCAGCAGTGCATTCATGAATGCCCTTATAACCGCAACGTTCAAAGCATTTGGGCAGGAGCTTGATGCATTCAAGATACTTACGATGAACGCTAGAAACTCCCTTGACTGCGGGATAAGCTATACCGGAGCGTTCGATGACGCTTCGGCATCTCTTCTTGGCGGAATAGTTATCTCAAACAACCTCAAGATGAAGCTTGTTAAGTGGGAGAAGATAAGTGGAGAGGCATTAGTTCTAATACCGCCATGGAAAAGGGGGGAAGTTTCCCTCGAAAGGATAAGGAGCGATGTATCTTTAGTTTCTAAGGCAATAGAAGGTGCTCTAAAGGGCGATTATCGAAATGCGATGCTTAACAACTCAAAACACTATTGCAGTGTGATAGGCTATCCTATCGAACCCGTGGAAAAAGCAATCGAGTTTAACGTTTGTGCTGGCTTATCCGGCAACGGCCCTGCTTACGTTGCTTTTGGAAATTCGCGGGATATAAGGGAACTTGAAGGAGTTTGGGAGGAGTACGGGGAGGTTGTTAGGACTAAATTGGTAGAAGAACCGGCTGAAGAAGTTAACGTTCCTGGTTATCTCTTCCTTCAATCGTAATCCTACTTTTAATCTACTCGTAGCGTAGAGCTTCGATAGGCTCTAGCCTTGAAGCTTTCCATGCGGGGTAAAGACCGCTGAGCAACGCAGTTATCACTCCAAAGGATAATCCCTCTGCTATGTAGAAGGCTGTAGATGGAGCGAGTACGTACTTTGCCGAACCGAGAATTAGCATGTCTATCGCATACCCGCCAGCTATGCTCAAGATGCTACCTGTAACGCTTCCTATCAGTCCGAGTGTTAGGGCTTCAAGCAGGAAGATTTTTAGAATGGTTTCTCTGTATGCTCCGATTGCCCTCATTACTCCTATCTCCTTTGTCCTCTCCAGCGTTGACATCAGCATAATGTTCAAAATACTAACTCCAGCAACGAGGAGCGAAACTCCAGCAATGGCCATTAAAAATAGGGTAATCTGCCTGAACACTTCCTCTATTCTCTCTAGAATCATTCTAAGCTCGAAGACGGAAACCTTCTTTTCTCTAGAGTTTATCGTCTTCTCGACGGACTCCTTGAGGGCTTCTATATCTTCTATATTTCTAACTTTGACTATCACCATCGAGTATCCTTCATCGAATATCCTGTCGAAGTCGCTTACTGAGAGAATTAGCGCGTTGTTTGGGTTTATATCAAATCTTGCTCCCTCCTCCTTTAAAACTGCTGAAACTCTGAACTCCTTACCTTCAAGAATAACTTTACTGCCTGTTCTGAGCTTAAAACGCTCTGCAACGTGCTTTCCTACGACGCAGTAACCCTTTAGCTTTATGCCTCCCTCTTCAGCCTCAAAAAGTTCTTTGCATGCTTTCTCCTCCATACCGTAAACGGTCAGAGCTCCTTTTTTCCCTTTAACATCCATACTTCCCCAGCCACTTTTTACGGGCATCGCAATATCGACGTATGGTATCTTCTTTATTTTTGCAACAATCTTTTCCTCTATGCTGCGATAACCAGAGGAATACGCTGGAGTTATTATTACTTCGTCTGCTACCTTCTGGAAGTTCTCCATAACAGTTGCCTTTAGACTTTCACCAAAGATGCCTATTGATGCCACTGCCATTACACCTATGACTATTCCAACGATTGCGAGTATACTTCTAGCCTTGTTTCTCATGAGGTTTCGCTTCGCAAGCTGGAAGTACATTTTCTCCCCAGACTTTCCATTAATCAAACGATTAAATCTATAATATACTAATCTACGAGCACACCGTCCACTATTCTTACCACGCGCTTGGCGAAGGCAGCAATTGCCGGATCGTGTGTTACTACTACAACAGTTACTCCCTCTCGATTCAGTTTGCTTATGATCTCCATCACGGCTTTGCCGCTCCTCGTATCGAGATTGCCAGTGGGTTCGTCGCACAGCAAGATCGAAGGTTCGTTGGCAAGAGCCCTCGCAATAGCCACACGCTGCTGTTGTCCACCACTCAATTCCATTGGCCTCCTGTGCATCTCTTCCTCAAGTCCTACAAGACTGAGGAGTTCCTTAGCCCTTTTTTCCCTTTCTGATTTCGCCACTCCTTTGAATATCATTGGCAGTTCCACGTTTTCAAATGCGGTGAGTGTGGGAATGAGGTTGTACTGCTGAAAAATAAAGCCTATTGTGTCTCTTCTTAGTTCTGTAAGCTGTTTATCCGATAAATTCGCTGTGTCGACGCCGTTTATGATTACCCTCCCCTCCGTTGGTCTGTCGAGGCAGCCTATGAGATTTAGCAGTGTTGACTTTCCGCTGCCTGAAGGGCCCATGATTGCTACGAAATCTCCCTTTTCCACACTCATTGTAACCCCATTGAGGGCGTAGACTTTAGACACACCAGCTTCGTAAATCTTTCTGACGTTCTGAAGCTCTATGACTATTGATTTCATTTTCTCCTTATCCAAGCTAAACCTGCGATCGCAATTATGGCAACAAACACGACTACTGAAATTGTAATTATCGCTGGGTTTGTTTCAGCTTCAAACTCCTGTTTTTGCGGTAGCTTAACTGGCAGGACTTCCTCAATCCTTTCACCGAGCTCGTTGTTCCACGTCACGATTAGATGCGGAGTTGCCGATGTTACGTTTTCTACTGAAAACTCGAACGTATCGAAGTCTGATGGCTCTATTTTGCCAAGATAATAGGTCTTTATAATTCCATCACTTTGAATAGCGAGCATGACGTTGTAGACGGTGCTTTTGCCGCTGTTGCTAACATCGCCGGAAATTCTTAGGTTGCGATTCCACTTTACCTCCAAGTTGCTAATCGAGATTGCTTTTTCTTCAAGAACCTTAAACGAAACCCGTTTCTCCATAGAGTACATGTTATTAAGTGCATCTTTGAACTCCACGCGAATGTAGACGTCTTGTTCTCCCGGATATTTTGCAGTACATAAAAACTCAATAGATCTGCTTTCCATACTGCTCAGGCCTGCAATCTGGGATTTTTTCGAGAAGTTTTTCAAGCTTGCAGTTACTTCTATGCTGTAGATAGCATCATTTCTCAAGTTTGTGAGTTCAACTCTAATGGGTACGACATCTTCTAAACATACGGCATCATACGGAAGTGAAACGTTCAGCAGCACACCCTTGCTCTCTCTGTATTCGGGCATAATCGTTTGGATCACTTCGTGATAGTTTTCACCGTTGTAAAAACTTACCCTAAACTTAAGTTCTTTTTCTTCAGACGCGTAATACGTGAAGGATCCCTCGGAATCCGTCAGATATATTATTTTGGGCTCTGCATCAAAAAGAGGCTCAACCTTCAAGTTGCTAACGCCAATCGGGTCGGAAATTGTAAACGTTACTGTATTAACTTCGTTTAACACTATTGCAGAGTTTAAAACGATTTCCGGTGTTAAATCCCTGACGTCAACGAGGATTAACTGATTTAGCGTTCCATTTGTTGTGTAAATGCGAGCTTCGACGGAGTACAAACCTTCCTCGTTGGCATAAATTCTGAATGGCAATTCGTAACTCCCGCCTGAGGGAATGTATCCTATGGAGGAGACGCTTTTTGGCTCAACCTTTAGATCAGAAAAGAAGGTGACGCCTGTGACTTTGATACTCGCAGTTCCTTTATTTGTGAGGGTCAGAATACCACTTGCAGTATCTCCAGGTAGTAAAATGCTTGGTGTGAGATCAACGCTTGCAGTAAGTTGGGCTGAAGCTGGAGCAATGAGAGTAACAAGGGTTACAAGTATAGGTAAAAATAGCAAAGACTTTTTCATGTTCTAACACCTCTTATACTGGTTAAAAGTTTTTCTTTGACTTTGAAGTTTCGATCACCCTCATCGTCTTTGCACACCTTGTTTAACCACACACCTACTTGCTGGATTTAATCACCTCTTCCGCGATTTTTAGAGTTACGTTTGCCTCGATCCATGCAGCAATTACGATTAAAATGATAGATATTAATGCCATCGTGAGGTATTCTTTTATGTCTTCTTTCGTTAGAACTTGCTCCTTTTTCCCGGCTAGATAACGGATAATTTCATAGGGAATTTTGAAACCTGCTGCTCCTGCCATGATTATGGCGGGGATTTCGAATATGCGTGTGGGACTACTAGGAGGAGAGTAGTGAACCCCAACCGTTTTCGTATACTTCATATGCTATGTATACTAAGTTCGAACTGCCTGCAAGCGCTATGGGGGTTATTGCCATCCCTGCCATAGCCAGTACTCCTAACAGCGCTAAAACTTTCACAACTCTCTCGTCTTCCACCGCAAACCCATACATCACCCCTCACCCTTGTGTCATGCTTCGACTTAACCCCTTTCATTCTCCTTATTTAAATTTTTCTTTTTCTGTTTTTTTTTTCTTGACAGAAAATGATAAAGATTAAATATTGACTGGAGACAGCCACAACTATGCAGCTTATAACGAATCCCGACAATTTCTTTTGCTAAAATGGTGCGAGAAGATGTAAGAATTAGAAAGCCACTCGTGATTGTTTTTGACTTTAGCCATTCTGGTCTCAATATATCAGTACCTACCATCTCTTGTCAGTTCTCTCATAACGATTCCAATGTCCACTTACTACGTTATGAATGCAGAAATTCCGAAGATTAGCATAGAGCAGTTGCGGCATAATCCCGGGATTATGAAGTCTTTAATTTTGTCAATAATTCCACAGGACTTGATTTACTCAAACTTGCTGATAAATCTAGCCGTAACTGTATGGTCTTTAACACTCTGGACTTTCGCCATAAAGCATGCTCGCAACCTGACGACTAAGAAAGCATTTATCTCAGCTTTGATTCCCGCGGTGGTGTTTGGACTCTACCAGATTTATTCAATTACTAGACTTCTATAATTTCTCAATCGAAGACTTCAAGAAAATCGAGCCTCTTAAAATCGATATCAAAGGTTGCTATCTTCTTTATTCCGTGATATTTGCATGTAGCAGCAATTAAAGCATCGTTTGGAAGCATGCCATAGGCTTCGATAACATCAAACATATCCGTATGTTTTGCGGGAGGTAAGACTGTAATTTCTAGGAAATCAAGGACGCTTGAGATATCAGAAATAACTTCTCTTGCAATTTCTGCCGTAATTTTTGGATTCTCCCTTAAATACGTTAGCAGATCATAGTGTTTTTCAATTCCCGTTACTTCTTTTGCTTTCTCCTTTATCAGGACGTATGCCACCTCCTCAATAACGTTTATCGAGGTAACTAACTTACCTTTAAGTTTTTCAAAAATATCCACACCATCTATAAAAAACGCTAAAAATACAGAGCTATCTACGAATATGGCTTCTTCTGTCATAAATTTCGTCCTTTAATTTTAATAATTCGGTCTTCTTGACTTTTCCGTACTTTCCTCTTAGGTGATTTATATTCCTTTTTATCTCTATTTTTATTTTCTCTCCTTCTTTCAGATCGATTTTTTCAAGGGGTTTAAGAACCCCTTTTTCATATACTGCTTTAATTACTTTTGTCATGCTTTTTAAATCACCTCGGATCTTCAAATACCTTTCGTCTTCAGCATCGCTTCGCTCACGAGACGGATACTCTATCGCATACTCGGCTTTCGGTGGCAATACTTTTCAACTTGCTCGTGTTTAGTACTAAAAAAGGAAAGGCTAGTTTTGTAGCTAACTTTAGATTGCATTAAACGTTCCTCTGTTTAAACGCCTCTTTAACTAGCTTTATCGCACAAAGATCACCGCACATGCTGCAAGCCTCGCTATTTGATTTCCTGTTTTCCCATGTTCTCCTAGCTCTTTCGGGATCTACAGAAAGTTTGAACTGCTTCTCCCAGTCGAAGTCCCTCCTTGCAAGGGACATTTCGTAGTCTACGTATCTTGCTCTCTCCCTTTGTCCTTCTTTCACGAGGTCGGCTGCATGGGCAGCGATCTTTGCAGCTATAACGCCCTCTTTAACATCGTTAACAGTCGGCAAGGCGAGGTGTTCTGAAGGAGTGACATAGCAGATCAAGTCAGCACCGTACATCCCAGCGACTGCGGCGCCTATCGCTGCAGCGATGTGGTCGTAACCGGCGGCTATGTCTGTTACGAGGGGGCCAAGAAGATAGAGAGGAGCGTTCTTCGTGACGTACTTCATCGCCTTAACGGAAGTCTCAATTTCGTCGATTGGTACATGCCCCGGCCCCTCTACCATCGCCTGCACGCCAGCGTTTCTACACTTCTCGACAAGCTCTCCGAGAAGTATGAATTCTGTAAACTTAACGCGATCGCTGGCATCGTTGATGCATCCTGGCCTGAAAGCGTCACCCAAGCTTATTGTAACATCGTATTCCTTAAGAATCTCGAGAAGGTAGTCGAAGTTCTCGTAGTAGGGATTTTCCTTTTCGTTGTGGAGCATCCAGCCTATCGTTATTGCACCTCCCCTGCTCACAACGCCAAGCAGTCTGTCACTTCTCTTTAGCCTCTCGACGCTTGTCCAGTTAACGCCTGCGTGAATGGTCATGAAGTCAACACCGTCTCTTGCCTGCCTTTCAACGGCATTAAAGAAGTCATCTTCATCCATGTCAACAACTATGCCAGCACTACGAGCAGCCTGATAGATCGGGACTGTGCCAAAGGGAACGCTAACGACTTCCATTATCTTCTTTCTTATCTCGTCGAGGTTTCCTCCTGTCGATAAATCCATTACAGCATCTGCCCCGTATTTTTGAGCAATTCTCGCTTTTTCGATTTCTTCTTCAACGTTTACGTAGTCTATTGATGTTCCGACGTTGGCGTTTATTTTAGTGCTCATAAATTTGCCTATAGCCTTTGGTGAATTTTCCCTCCTAACATTTTTCGGAACTACCACTTCTCCACGGGCAATGAGCTTGATAAGCAGTTCTAGATCAATACCCTCAAACTTTGCGACTTCTTTGAGCCAATCGGGAGCTTGACCTTTTTTTGCCTCCTCAATCAAAGTTTCCATGAAACTGCATGCTTATGAAAGATTGATAAATACTTTGCTACATTCTAAAATAGTTATGTCTGCGAGAAAAATGCTGTCTTTAATTGCTTAGTACTCAAATACTAGGTGTCTAGCCTCGGCGTGGAAACCTTTATCTTCAAGTATTTTTGCGATAAGTTCCGCTTCTTCCTCGTTTCCTGCAAAAAGCCTTGCTTCGATGAGCCACACAACTTCTCTTTTTCTTCTAGCCCATCTACCCTAATAATTGTTCCACGCTAGTCTTTGGGTTCGACATATTTAAATCTATTGTTCGTCATTAAACGAATTAAAATTAAGTTATGCGATCGTTTTGTAATTATCAAATCTTAAAATTAAGCAAATGCGAAAAATTCAATTTTTAATCATTTAGTTTTTTTCAATTATCGGATTAGGCTCGCCGCAGATACGTTTTAATAACCGCTACGTCAATTAAAAGTAATGCCGAGGTTGGCAGTACTACCTTTGGTATTAACACTATTGCTGGCACTGATTTTTGCTGGATGCGCGGCGATTGACAGTGACGGCGATGGCTTAAGCGATGTTGAGGAGTATCGCCTGCACACAGACATTAACAATGCAGATACCGATGGCGATGGAATCGAAGATGGAAAGGAAGTCAAGCTCGGCTTAAATCCACTCCTGAATGACAGCGACAGAGATGGAATTACCGACGGAAAAGAACTCAAGCTTGGAACCGATCCGTTGCTCAACGATTCCGATGGAGACGGACTTTTGGATGGGAAAGAGCTAAGACTTGGCACAAATCCGCTGTCAGCAGATACAGATGGCGATGGATTGAAAGACTGGATGGAAATCAAATACGGTACTTCTCCCCTCATATCGGACTCCGATGGAGATGGAATTGCCGATGGTGAAGAATTGAAGCAAGGTTTAAGTCCTCTTAAAGTTGACAGCGATGGAGATGGACTCGAAGATAACTATGAGCTTCTTATAGGCTCAAATCCAGCAAAGAGCTGGAGATATTCCTTCGATGAGGCAGTAAAAAGTGCACTGTGCAAAAGGTACCTCGAGCAGGTTGAGTACGTATCGCAGAACATAAAAGGAAGCAACACACTCGAAATTGCGTGGAACATCCTTAAATGGCTTGACGAGCACATCGAATACAATCACAGCAAAGCTAAAATAAAGAACGCATCCATCCAAACGCCTTACGAAACAATCGTGATCGGAGAGGGAATATGCACAGATTACACATTCTTAACTGCAGCGATTCTCCTAAACCTTGGAATTGAACCCTACATCCTGGAAATAAAATACAAGGGCAGAGACGTTGGCCATGCATGCGTTGCCGTTGAAGTTGGCGGAGAGTTATTTGTACTCGACCAAAGCCCACCGCTCAAACAGCTCGCCTCTTACTGCTACGAATCCGAACTAAAGGGAAATAGAATAGAAAAAATCCTGGTTCATAAGGTTAGGCGAGCCGGAGAAGGTGTAGAAATCGAAACTAAAGAAATTAGCGAGCTTGAAGCACCATACAGCGTAACTCCTATGGACATCGAAGACTTCAAACAGAGCGTTTCGAAGTTCTTATTAAAATACGGTTATAAGGAAGATGAAAGGCTGAAAAGCGTGTCGGATAGGGAGCTTGAGTGCGTTATCAAGGGCTACGACTGTAAAATCTACCTCCCCCATGGCTTCACTAAAGGTATGACCTACTGGGTTGCCAAACCAACGATCTACTACCATCCCGCTTTAAAGGAATTGCTCGCACGCTGGATTTTAGAATCTCTTGAATCCGATTTAAGAGGTTATACGAGCTTTTACGTGTCTGCTGGATTGAAGAATTTACACGAGTTTGAGACTGACAGTGGTAAAATCGTAAAAACAAAAGCGATAGTTGTTGTTATAGCTGTTGCAAGGTGATAGCGAGGTGATTGCATGTCTAGCTCTCGCTTCAACTTTAATTCTTTTAATTTCAGCTCTTACCCCTCATCCCACGACAACGGACACGTTGAAAGAGTTCTTAAGCTTGCTCTGTACATAGCCGAAAGAGAAGGAGCAGAAATCGAAGTAGTCAGAAAAGCGGCCGAACTCCACGATATAGCAAGGGATAAACCGAACCATGCGATTGAAGGGGCGAAGCTTGCGAGAGAAATTCTGCGCAGAGAAGGTTACAGCGAAGATTTCATCGAGAAAGTCACACACTGCATCGAAGCTCACTCCTTCTCGTCGGGTGTAAAGCCAAGAACGCTTGAAGCGAAGGTTTTGAGCGATGCGGACAAGCTTGATGCCATTGGAGCGATAGGAGTTGCAAGAGCTTTTCTTTACAGCGGTGAACGTGGAAGAAGCATTGAGGATACTCTAAAGCACTTCGAGGAGAAGCTGCTAAAGCTGAAGGATTTGATGGAAACTGAGACTGGTAGAAGACTTGCCGAAAAAAGGCACGCTTTTTTGGTTGAGTTCTACGAGAGGTTGAAGGAGGAGCTTAGAGGAGATTTCTGATTGATTTTAGAACAATCCACCAGAAAAGCCAAGTATTGAAAAGTGCTGCAAAAACGAGGAGATATGCTTAGCCTTACAGTAAGCAGAATCAAAGCTATCGGTGCAAAAACGACTAGAGTACTTTCTTCCTGTTCTCAAAACTCATCAGTCCGGTAGTGTCTGGACACAAAGGAAAAAAGGAAGGAGAAGGCAGGAAGGCCGGAAAAGGCGCCGAATAGAGCTTAGATGGCCAACCTGATTTAATCGAAGAATTACGCAGTAGAACAGACAACATCAGTTCTTTCACGGAAAGAATCCTTAGAGCAGTTTTATTTGGTGAAGATGTTGATGTCTTGTGTGTAATTAGACACAGCCATGCCGAGGGGGGGATTCGAACCCCCGACCTCCTGATTATGAGTCAGGCGCCCCAACCAGCTAGGCTACCTCGGCTTAGACAGAAATATATGTAGAGGGTTTTAAATCTTTTGCTACGGAATGCTAATAAAATAGCGTTTGGACGACACAATGGGTCTCTATTAGATAAATAGGTAAATGGAAAAAAATTTATATAGTTTTTAGTATAACCATCCGCTACTAAAGAGGTGTTTGCAATGGTCGAAGAACTTACAGACAAGGAAGAAAAAATCGTCAGGCTGCTTTCGGAAACGGGGCTTAACAAAAACATCGCTAAGGTCGTTGTCTTCTTATCCAAGAGTGGCGAAGCGATATCAAGAGACATAGAGAGGGCAGCGAATCTCAGACAGCCAGAAGTCAGCCTTGCAATGAAAGAGCTCAAAGAATGGGGATGGGTTAAGGAGAGAGAGCTCAAAAAGAAGGGTAAAGGAAGACCCCTCAAGAGTTATAAACTTACGCTTGATTTGAAGGAAATAGTTTCAGAACTTGTTGAGAAGAAGAGAGAAGAAATTAAACGAATAGAAAAAGACTTAGAAGAACTTGAAAAACTCGTAGGTCTTAAATCTTGATTTTTTTATGTTTGTAGATATAAATATTTCAGGAAACTTTACACGAATCTACGCTGAAAACGTGGTTTTGATTTGCCACGGGTTGCCGGCTGAACCCGGTTCGGTTGTTGAGAAGAACTATGATAAACTTGCAAAGTACTTTTCGAAGTACGTCACTCCGGTGATATTCGATTTCTCCGGTTGCGGGCTTAGCAGAAAAGAGTTCAGACTCAAAAACTGGGTTGAGGACGTTATCAACATTGCAAGCAGCTTTTCAGCAGTAGACATTGTTGCCTTTAGCATGGGAGGCGTTGCAGCTGTTTACGCTGCGGCAAACCTTAGGCATGTGAGAAGTTTAACCCTCGTAGCTACACCCTGCTGTTTTGAAGTACTTTCAGAAAACATTCTCAACAAGATATACTCAAACGCCAAGTCAAAGGGAACTCTTAGAGGATTAAGGGACTTTGGAGGCTTTGTTATGGACTTAAAGGAAGATATGATGGAGTTTGAGCCCCTAAAATGGATCGAAGACGTAAGGAACGTCATGTTCGTACACGGAACAAAAGATGACATCATACCCTTCGAAAGTTCAGAAAGAATGTTCAGATTTGCAAGAAGCCCAAAAAAGCTACTGAGAGTTGTAGGAGGGGGGCATAGGCTTAGGCAAGAGAAAGTGGTAGTAGATGAAATCATCAGATGGATTACAACAGAAAAGAAAAAAGATAGTATTGAAGATCTGAATCTTCGAGCCTGATAACTTTGGCTAACCCTTAATCTTCTCCAGGATAGCTTCTACCTCCTTGGAGACCTCTTCTATCGTCTTTGTTCCATCAACGTTATAGAGCAGGCCTTTCTTCTGGTAGTAGTCGATTAACGGTTCGGTCTGATCTCTGTAAACTTTGTACCTGTTTCTGACTGTTTCCTCTTTGTCATCGTCTCTCTGGTATAGCTCACCACCACACTTATCGCACTTACCCTCCTCCTTTGGAGGGTTGTAGATGAGGTGGTAAACAGCTCCACAGTTTCTACAACTCCTGCGATTTACGATCCTCTTTACAACTTCCTCCTCTGGAACGTGAATGTTGATGACCCCATCTATCTTCTTTCCAAGCTCTTCGAGCATCTTGTCCAAAGCTTCTGCTTGGGGGAGAGTTCTTGGAAAGCCGTCGAGTATAAAACCTTTCTCGCAATCCGGCTGTTTTAACCTCTCCTTTACGATCCCAATCACAACCTCGTCGGGAACGAGTTGCCCCTTGTCCATATACTCCTTTGCCTTCTTACCCAGCTCGGTTCCCTTCGCCACAGCCTCTCTCAACATATCTCCAGTAGAAATCTGTGGAATTCCGTATTTTTCCACAATAAACTTTGCTTGTGTTCCTTTTCCGGATCCCGGTGGGCCAAGCAAAATCAGGTTCATAGCTGGGCTGAGGTTCGAAGATTTAAAAGTTTTCTATTTTTCGCCTTTCAGCTATCAGTGGACAGTAATAACAAAAGGGTAAAAGATTTTATCCGATTTTATCTTATGATTGCTGATAAAATCATAAGATCCGGAGGGCAGAGCTTGATAGGCATCGTTGGTGGTACGAACATACTTGAGATCGAAGTCTTACGTGATGTCATCGAGAAAAGAATAAGGACGCCCTACGGAATGGCTGAAGTTGACTTGGGCTATATAGAGGATATAAAGGTAGCTTTAATTCGAAGACATGGAAGAAAGCAGAATAAACCTCCTCACACAATAAACCATGCTGCAAATTTTTCCGCATTAAAAAAGCTTGGAGTCCGCTACGTTATTGGAATGAGTTCCGTTGGATGCCTAAGAGAAGACGTAGAACTTCCGGCGTTAATAATTCCCGACGATTACATCGACTTTTTCAGCAGTGCTACAGTTTTCAAGGATAAGCTCGTCCACATAACGCCGGGCTTCGACGAAGACGTAAGAAGAGTTCTCGTGAAATGTGCAAAGAAATACGGAATAAACGTAGTTGATAGGGGGGTTTACTTCCAGAGCAGGGGGCCAAGACTCGAAACGAAGGCTGAAATTAGGGTTATAAAGAACTGGGCGGATTGCGTTGGGATGACCGCTGCATCTGAAGCAACGGTTGCGAAAGAGCTCGGTTTGAAGTATGCCGTGATATGCACAATGGATAACTATGCTCATGGGATTAAAGATGAGGTTGTGGAGTACGAGAAAATAAGAAGAAGGGCTAAGGAAAGCGCCTATCTTTGTCTGAAGGTTATTGGAGAAGCTGTTAAGGTGATATGGAATGAGTATATTGATAAAAAACGCTAAAATCGTTGATAGCAAGAAGATTTTGGAGGGAGACGTCTATATCGAGGAAAATAGGATTGCTGAAGTTGGCGAGGTCAAAAACAATAAACACGATGTCGTCATTGATGGAAAGGGAAAGGCTGTAATCCCGGGCTTGGTAAACACCCACACCCATGCAGCAATGGTTTTGTTTAGAAGTTATGCCGACGACATGCCGTTAATGGAGTGGCTGAAGAAAAAAATCTGGCCTTTGGAAGCGAAATTAACGAAGGACGATATATACGTTGGAACCAAGCTTGCATGCCTCGAGATGATAAAGTCTGGAACGACAACTTTCAACGACATGTACTTTGAAGTTGAAGCGATTGCTAGAGCTGTTGAAGAGATGGGAATGAGGGCATGCATTTCTTCAGCCTTCTTCGACTTCTTCGATGAACAGAGACTTGTCGAGAGTCTCAAACGTGTAGAAAGCGATTTGAAAGAGCTGAGGAGGTTCAAAAACGTTATTCCAGCAGTAGGGCCCCACGCGCCCTACACGGTAAGCCTTGGGGGATTAAAAGCATCCATAGAGCTCGCCGAAAAGTATGACGCTTTGATTCACTTCCATCTTGCGGAAACGAGAGAGGAAATCGAGGAATTTAGAAAGAGAAACGGCAAAAGCGTAGTAGAAGCTCTAAACGAGATAGGATTCCTAAATCGTAGGCTAGTAGCTGCCCACTGCGTGTGGCTCAGTGAGGAGGAAATAAGGCTGATGGCCGAAAAGGGCGTGAGTGTTAGTCACTGCGCTACGAGTAACATGAAACTCTGCGTAGGAAACGCTTTAAATTATTCTGCGATGAAAAAGCATGGTTTAAACGTCACGCTTGGCACCGACAGTGCTGCGAGCAACAACAACCTCGACATGTTTGAGGAGATGAAGTTCGCTGCCCTGCTTCAAAAGTACCACTACAACGTACCAACGCTTCTGAACGCTAAAGAGGTATTTGAAGCTGCAACGCTTAATGGAGCAAAGGCTCTTGGAATAAAAGCGGGACTTGTAGAACAAAACTACCTCGCAGATTTGGTACTAATAGACCTCAAGAAAGCATACCTTACCCCAGGGCACAACCTCGTAGGCGATTTAGTTTATGCGGCAAAGGGAGATTGCGTTGAGACTGTAATCATCGATGGAAACATAGTAATGGAGAATGGGAATGTTGAGGGAGAGGAAGAGATAATGGAGGAGGCAAGAAAAATAGCCTTCGATCTGATAAGCAGAGAATAAGCAACCACTTCAACTTCAAATAGCTTTTCTCCTTTTCAATTCTCTCCAAAACACTTCTCCATCTCAAGCAGTACATTTGAACTTCCTGTTGCTATTTCAAGACACTTCGATTCCGTGCTTCCCGTATAGCTTCCACTTTATCTCCTCTCGCTCATTTCCATATTTGCCAATCATCAACGATCAGAGCTTTTCACCTCCAATTCTCCGAAATCGCTGATTTTTAGTTCCTTCTCCCTAGTTCCTCTGTAGTGCTCTACTCTCACGCTAACGAGTTCTGGAATACCAAGAAGGTCGCAAAGCAAATTTCCAGCAAACCAGTCACCCTTTGCTTAGTTATTTTGGATTATATCTCTGAGTTCTACGACTGGTGGCATTTCCCTCTTGTGTTTACTTCTTTCGACCATCTGGATAACAGCTTTAACCTCGCTTTCGCTAACTCCCATTGCAAGAATTTCTTCAGGCTTGAGCCCTTTATCAATCGCTTTAAGAATTGCATCGAGCTTTTCGTAACTTATGCCCATCTCAGCTTCATCAGTCTGACCTTTCCAAAGCCTCGCACTCGGTTTCTTGGAAATTATCGATTCGGGAATGTTCAAAAAGCGGGCAAGCTGGAAAACCTCAGTCTTGTATAAGTCGCCTATAGGAAAAAAATCGACGCCACCATCTCCGTATTTGGTGAAGTATCCAACCATAAGCTCGGTCTTGTTCCCCGTACCAGCAACAAGTAGATTTCTCGAGTTCGCATGGAAATACAGCAGCATCATTCTTATCCTCGGCTTCAAATTGGCAACGGCGATTTCAGGCTTACTACCAAGGATGGAGATGAAGGGATCGATGAACGGATTGATTTCGATAACCTTGTACTCAACTCCAAGTTCTTTGCAGAGGTTTACAGCGTCCTCGACATCTTCTTCCGGCGTAACACCTTTTTCTGGCATCACGAGAGCGAGAACTGACTTATTTCCGAGAGCCATTGTGCATAGCTTTACCACACAAGCACTATCAACACCGCCACTAACACCAACGACCACACCATCAGCTCCAGCGTTTCTAACACACTCTCCGATAAAAGACGTTATTCTATCAACTATCGCATTCCAGTTACTCACTCTCACCACCAATCAGCTTCAACAAAATGGCCTTCTGCGCATGCAGCCTATTCTCCGCCTGATCGAAAACTACTGAGCTTGCACCCTCCATGACTTCGTCGGTTATTTCCTCACCTCTATGAGCGGGTAGGCAATGCATGACTATAACATCTTCCCTTGCCACATCGACAAGTTTCTTGTTCACCTGATACGGCCCAAAATCTCTGAGTCTCTTTTCCTTTTCAGCCTCCTGTCCCATTGAAACCCAGACATCTGTGTATATAACGTCAGCATCTTTTACAGCTTTGACTGGATTGTGCTCAAACGTGAGATTTGCGTTAAGCTCCTTAGCCTTCTTAACAATTCTTTCGTCGGGCTCGTATCCAGATGGTGTTGAAACAACGATTTCCATGCCCATGAGGGCTGTTGCAAGAATGAGCGAGTTGCACACGTTGTTGCCATCCCCAACCCAAGCGACCTTTACGTCTTCAAGACTTCCTTTATACTCTTTGATAGTAAGAAGGTCTGCAATAACCTGGCAAGGATGTTCGAGGTTGCTGAGCCCATTAATAACAGGCACTGCTGAATAGGCAGCGAATTCTTCGAGCGTTGAATGGTTTCTTACCCTCATCATAACGGCATGAACGTATCTCGAAAGTACACGGGCTGTATCTTTTATAGGTTCGCCTCTACCAAGCTGCAACTCGTTCCATCCGAGATAGAGAGCATGTCCCCCCAAATCCGTCATTGCAACTTCAAAGGATACCCTCGTTCTTGTTGAAGGTAGCTCAAAAATCATTGCAAGGCTTTTGTTCTTCAAATAGTCTGTGACTACGCCTTTGTACCTCTCAGCCTTTAGTCTTTCCGCAAGTTCAAGGATTTCTGCCAGCTCCTCAGTGCTAAGATCTGAGATCGAAAGCAAGTGCTTCATGGCCATCGCCACCCATTGCTGAGTCTAATTAATCTTTTGATTTTTGATTTTTTTCGTTTTTCCTATTTTCTTTTTAACCCTTTATTTTTAACCTATAACTTATATGGTACTCAAAACTCCTTAAGTGCTTCGAGGACAAGTTGCGGTTCGTACCTCTTAACAACAACCCTCGTTCTCCCTCCTCTCTGCTCGAACCTCGTGTCGATTAGTCTTATACTTTCGAGTTTTGAAAGCATTTCATAGTATTTTGTGTATCCAATTCCGGTAAGCTCTTTAAATTTCCTGTATAGCTCGCCAGTCGTAAGCTCATCGTTCGAATAAATCAGCTTGAGCAGCGCCCTTTCTTCATCGCATAGAGCCTGGATACTTTTTCTGAGAAAGACCTTCCTGCTACCCTCGTAAACAGCTTCCACATGCTTCACCTCTATCTTCCTGCTCGCTTCCCTCTCAGCCTGTAAGCCGGCGAGCTTCATCAGATATATTCCAAACCGCAAATCTGCGTAGTTGTAGCAAAGCTGCACTATTTTTTCCAGTGCCTCATCGCTAAGAACCCCAGGATAGAAACCGTATTTAGCTCGGGAGGCGAGTATGTCTCTTATCTCCTCAATGCCGTACAGCGGGAAGTATATTTCGTCGGGATGGAACACCGAAGATACGCGTTCATCAAACTTTGCGGTAAGCTTCACATCTGTTGCTATGCCTATTATTCCAATCTTAACGCCCTCAACCTCCTCGTGAGCCTTAAGCAAGGAATAAATAATATCGTTTGCAACTTCATCGCCCAAGAGGAAGTTCAAGTCATCGAGGGCAACAATCAAAACCCTGTCGTCAAGCCCCTTCAGCGTTGAATAGTAGAGCTTTGCAAAGGGAATTCCGTAGGATGGCGGTTCATAGCCGTGCACGGCTTTAAATATCTTCATGAAGACCTGCTGCCTGCTGTTAACTATTTGGCAGTTGATGTAAACTGGTAGAACGTTTTCGAACTCGACAAGGTCTTTGAAAACGAGTTTTACCGCTGTTGTCTTTCCTGTTCCCGGCGGGCCAAGGCAAAGACAGTTTATCGGCCTAGCATTTCTGACAGCAGGTTTTAAATTTGTTATAAGCCTTAAAAGCTGTGATTCCCTATGCAAGTACTCCTCCGGCAGGTAATCTTCGTCGAATACTTCGTAGTCCTTGAAGAGCGTTTCGTCCCATCCGAGCATCAATACAACTTAAAGCAATAAAGTTTAGCTTTTTCGATTGGGAAGAAATTTAATCCATTAGCGCGTAGAGCATACATGGAAAAGCTGAGTGTTGATGAGGGTATTAAAGCCGTAAAACTCGCAAGAAGAGCAATAGAAACGTACCTCGAGAGTGGAGAGGTTATAAAAGAACGCTACACGGGAGCATTCGAGAAGCAAAGAGGGGTTTTTACAACCCTGACAAAGAGCGGAGATCTCAGGGGCTGTATAGGATACCCGTACCCTATAAAAAGGCTCGACGAAGCAATAATCGAGTCTGCGATATCTGCAGCCGTTAACGATCCCCGCTTTCCACCGGTTAAGCTAAAGGAGATGGACGAGATCTGCGTAGAAGTTACAGTCCTTACACTTCCAGAAAAAATAAACGCAAAGCCTGTAGAACTTCCAAAACACATTGAAATAGGCAAACATGGACTTTTAATAAAAATGGGGCCGTTTTCAGGGCTTTTATTACCACAGGTTGCCGTGGAGTTTGGCTTCGATGCAGAAGAATTCCTGAGCCACACGTGTATGAAAGCTAATCTTCCACCAGACTGCTGGCTCACTGGAGCTGAGGTTTACAGGTTTGAAGGTCAGATATTCAAGGAAGTAAAGCCGAGAGGTGAGATAGTCGAAGTTAAGGAGCGAGGAGCCTGCTAAAGAAAAAATATAAATATTTTTGCCATTATGTTTTGTTCAGGTGTCGCGATGATAGACGTAATAGTTTCAGGGGATGTCATCAAAGCAGTGACGAAGGCAATGGTAGCTCTTGTGAGCGAAGCACGTTTCCATTTCGATAGCGAGAACATGCATTCAAGGGCAGTCGATCCAGCAAATGTGGCAATGGTGATAGTCAAAGTCCCGTCGAGCAGCTTTGAAGTTTATAAGGTTGATGAAGAGAAGGTCATTGGCGTAGATGTTAACAGAGTTTTCGATATCTCAAAGTCAATAAAGGGTGGAGAACTCGTAGAGCTAAAGGTTGAGGATGATACCACGCTGAGAATAAAATTTGGAAGTGTCCAGTACAGCGTCGCACTTATAGACCCGTCAGCGATTCGTAAAGAACCGAGGGTTCCTAATTTAGAGTTGCCGGCAAAAATAGTGCTTGACGCTGGAGAGTTCAAGAAGGCTATAGGCGCTGCCGACAAGATCAGCGACCACGTTGTATTCAGGAGCGATGAAACAGGGTTTTACATTGAGGCTGAGGGAGACGTTGACCACATAGAATTTCATATGGGCGAAGCTGAGCTGATAGAGTTCAACAGAGGAGAAGCGAGGAGCATGTTCTCTATAGAGTATCTAAAGGAGTTCATAAAAATAGCTGGTAGCGGCGATGTGCTCACGGTATACTTGGGCAACAACTACCCGGTAAGGCTGGTTTTTGATGTCGCAGATGGCAAGGTAAACGTGGAATACATACTCGCACCACGTATTGAAGCCGAGTGACAAAGCGAATACAAGCAGATGCCCCAGCATTTTCTGCCAATCCTGCCGATTATAGCGAAATACCCATTTATTCGTTTTACTGCCCTTTTTCTCCAGCGAGAGTATAGAAGTATTGACTCTATGCTTTCTTCCAAGAAAAAGATAGACATCGAAGCGAAGGAACTTGGAAAGAGAATAGTTGAAGCCGTTATTGATGGGCAAGACGTTGAAATCGACTATCCAAAAGCTGGATTCATGTGTTCATCCTGCGATGCCGCATGCTACGACTGCATTGCAATCACATCCAAAAACTTCCACCTCTGCAACGCATGCGGAAAGTGCTTTGAGAACTGCCTTCATGAGGTTAGTAAGGAAACCTACGAGAAGTGGTATAGATTGGCCAAAAGGAATGCGGTAGCCTATCTATCTTCCAGAGTAATCGTCTCTAAGCTCGATCCCTGGGTGAGAAGAAAATATGCGGTTAAGGAGGCTGACAGGTACTCCAGAATCATGGAAGAGGAAGAGGATGAAAGTGTTATAGGGCTTCTCTCCGCAGACTTGGGTATTAAAGCCGAGATCGGGGAGGACTACAGAATTCACGTTGCATCGTATCTAAGATGTGCTGCAAGAATAAAAGCCGATAACTGGAGGCTGATAAACAGAAAGCTTGAAAGCGGATGGATTGTACTCGATAAAAGGGAGTTCCTGAGACTTCTAAAGGAGAGACTAAGAGAGAAACTCGAAGAGCCAATTGCCTATGCCAAAGGACTCGAAGGTTACATTGCTAGGCTTTCAACTAAAGCTCAGAGGGAAAGGGGAGATGTAAAGGAACTTGGAAAAGTCGAAGTTTCCTGCTTCCCACCGTGTATGAAAAGAATTTTATCTGATTTGCAGCACGGCGTTAATGTTCCCCACACTGCAAGATTCGCTCTGACTTCTTTCCTGCTGAACATAGGTATGAGCGTTGACGAAATAATCTCACTTTTTAGAACTGCTCCAGACTTCGATGAGGAGAAGACGAGGTACCAGGTTGAGCATATTGCTGGAGAGAGAGGAAAGGGCACGGAGTATAGCTGCCCAGCGTGCGATACGATGCGGACTTACCACAACTGCTATGGTGAGTGCGAAGTTTCGCATCCAATCTCCTACTACGAGAGATGCATGAGGAGGAAAATGGATGAGAATCGTCGAAGAAAGGCTAAAGAAAAGAGGGAAAGAAGAAAAAGAGGGCGAGATAAAGCTGATACCGGAAACACTTGACGACCTCTGGCACCTCAAGTACATAATTGAGCCAGGCGACGTCGTGTTTGCGCTAACGAAGAGAGTCAGCGAAAGTAGCGACAAGCTTAGAAGTGATAGGGAGAAAGTGACTGTAAGGTTGGGAATTCAGGTAGAAAAGGTTGAATTTCATCGTTTTGCCAACAGACTCAGAATAACGGGCAGAATAGTCGCTGGAATAGAGGATTCTGGTTACCACACGATAAATATAACGACAGGAAAGGAGCTTAGTGTAATAAAAGAGTGGAAAGCCGAGCAGCTTAAAAGGTTAGAAAGGGCAGTAGAGGCTTCAAAACAGCCGGAAGTTGTAATAGTGACCATAGAAGAGGGAGATGCCGTCATAGGCATAGTTAGGCAGTGGGGAGTTGAAGAGGTTGCAAGTGTGAGGCAGAGCTATGGAAAGGAAAGTTCTGCAAGGGTTGAGTTCTTTTCTCAGGTCCTATCAGCCCTCGAAAAGCTCGACTTCAAGTATGTAATCATCGCTGGCCCGGGTTTTGCAAAGGAGGACTTTTTAAAGTTTTTGAGAGAGAAAAGCCCAGAAATGGCGAAGAAGGCGATAACAGTTGACACTTCATCGATAGGAACTAGGGGCTTTACTGAAGTTCTCAAGAGAGGAGCGCTGGAAAGGATTGCCAGCAGCATAAGGCTTGCAGAGGAGGTCGAATACATGGATTTACTGCTGGAACACATTGCAAAGGGTGAGAAATTTGCATACGGGCTCGAAGACGTGAAAAAAGCGTTTAATTACGGAGCAATAGAAGTTTTACTTATTGCAGACGAATTTTTGAGAGAGCAGAGAGAGACTTGGGATATAGATTCATTTTTAAGGGATGTAGAGCTTTCAAAAGGTAAAATTGTCATTATGAGCACAGAATTTGAGCCGGGAAAAAGGCTAATGGCTCTTGGCGGAATAGCTGCCTTGTTGAGATTTGACATCGATTAAAACTCTGGTTATGGAAGCTCGTTGAAGAACAAGAAATCTGCCATAAATCTATTGCGATAGCGAGGTCAGATATGCACCTGTTATACCGTGGACTTATCACCATTTAAATCACCCCGTATATTCTAAATAATTTTCCTAAATTTGAATCCTCTAAAACTTCTATAGGTACAGAGAATCTGTCTTTATATTTTTCTATCATGTTTTTGAGATTCAAGGAACATTTTTTAGCTGTTAGAAAAATTACTGCGCAATATTTGTAGTGAACAAAAGGTCTTAATATCTGATAAATAAACTTTTCAGGCACTGTAGAAGATATTTCCCTCCCAGACTTTATTGGAAAACACACGTATAATGTCTGTCCACCAATTTGTATTGGAAGCTCAAAATCTGAAATTTCAGCGCCCGTATGGGGTCTTTGAGCTTCCATTTCTAATCTTTGTTTGACGTAATTGGGGATTTCACTACTTGTTTTGATTATTTTCACAAGAGCCTCTCTAATTTCGGAATCACTCATATTATATAATTTAGACATATCGGATAAAGAAATGTCTACTTCTTGAGCCTCCAAGTATTTGGGAAATATTATCCTATAAATATCTTCAAAGTTTACCCTTTCAAATTCTACGGGAAAATTGAATTGTAGTTTTTCATCACACTTATCTGAGAGATAATACGCTAGACATAATACCACTTGTGGCAATAGCTGTCTATCCACGTATTTGGTCTTTGAAAGTTTTTCTATAACTAAATTCGCTACACTATTGGAAATCCCTTTATCAATGTGATGTAAATTTATATACATCCAACAAAGATCTTTAAATGGGGCTTTTGAGTAGACATTAAGTAAAGCTTCTTTTATTTTTACCATAGCTGACTGGATAGAGCTGTTAGAAGGTACAAACTGCTCATTCCTTTCTAAATTTAAAAGAATATAAGTAAACAAGGAGGGACGTTTGTAAATTTCTCCGATATCACACTGATTAACAAACTCTGAGAGAAGATGAGATATCTTTTTGCATAGGACAATGGAATCCTCTTTATAAGTCTTCCTATTAGTTCTTAAATATAAATTTAAGACTTTATTAGCTGTGCATAAATTATATAAAGTTACAATCCAGAGATGATGTAAGTCTTTATTTTCAATCACTAATTTATCGCATTCTATCATATCTTTAATCCTATCAAAAAAACTATTAGTTAGTGAATCCTCCAAATTTTCATATGAATTATTTAAAATAGAGTTTAGAATGTTAACATGCATGATTTCCATATCATAAATCGCCCAATTAATTTGTTGTTCAAGTTTAGGATAATTGCCATACCTGTAGGACAATAAAGATTGATACAAATTTCCAAAGAAATGGGAATACGTGGTTTCTATTAGTTTTTCATATATATTAATAAACCTTTTGCGAAGGTATATATCATCAAGCGGCTCTATTCTATTCTCATATATCTGTAGAATCTCAAATATAGTAAATGCCACATTTGCGGGATATCTTTTCTCTGTGAAACCATACAGTTTATCGAACATTTCTTGTGTATAGCTAATTAACTTCTGGACAAGCTCCTGAACCATTCCTCATCACTAATGTATATGATTTTCCAACTCCTTAAAAATGATTTGAAACCATTGCAATTGAATAGTTCAACGAATTTGCTTCTTGATAACCATATTGCGTCTATATATCTATTAGTTAAACTGCAAAATTTATTAAGCATGTAACTCCTCTTAAGATTAGATATATCTTTTAATCTGTCTACAACTATCAAAATATCTACATCCGGGCGTATTTTTCTTTTATTAATTTTAGTTCCAGTAACAACAGAACCGTAGACCATTACTAGACAAGGATTAAATAAATCTATTAGGGAATCTAAATCAATAACATTCTCAGTAAGCGTATCTTGATATGCGCGATACTTACCTTCCATTTTTGTCACCACAGTCTATGGTGTAATAACATAGTATATACGAACTTCGCATTTTGCCCCAACTTGGGAAGATGTACAATCCTTATCACCCTTCAACCATCAAATTAAGCGAAATCTCACCCCTCTTAAATCTTGCACGGCAACATGAGTGTATAATATTCCTGTCGTTTTCGAGCTTTTATGTTCCCAATAGCTGAATATATCTCAAAATCAACACCATTTTCAAACAGATGGGTTGCAAATGAATACCACAAAGGAATAAACCATTACATCTTCTTTATTCCGGCTTTATTCTCGCTTTCTCAAAGATTCAAAATGCCTGTCTTCCTCTACCCCGGAAACAGCCACTTTTCTGGCCCGTACTTCTCAATGTATTCTTTAAACTTTTAAAGCAGCACCATCACAAATTTTTTAGATTTTCCATCGAAAACTCGTTATGGAAGAAAAACTCGAAGAACTCTTAAAAAATCATTCCAGAACTTGAACGAATTGTGCCCGAAGCGATTGCTGAAAAGCTGAAGATAAATTCGTGCCAAGCGTCAAATCTCTGCATGAAACTCGTTGAAAGGGGGGTTTGCTTGCATGAGATTCGAAGTCGTCTGTCCAAACGTTCATCCGCTACAGCCTTCAAAAGCGTAATGGAGATACCGGATGAGATCAGATGCGAGTGCGGATATGTCTTTATTCCACTAGGGAAAAACATTCGAATCTTCTTTGAATGCGTATGATCAATTTATAAGGTGGTATAAATGGAGAAGAAGATTGTTTACTTCGAGGAAAGAGGTGAAAGAAACACGGAAGAAACTCTAAAACTTGCAAAAGGAAGGGCTTTGGAGCTCGGAATAAAACACGTAGTTGTTGCAAGTACTTCAGGAGAAACAGGAAAGAGAGCAATCGAAGTTTTCAGTGGAACGGGCATAAACGTAGTTGTCGTAACGCATCAGGCTGGTTACAAACAAGAGAACAAGCTTGAAATGAAGGAGGAGTACAGGAAATTTATAGAAGAGAAAGCTAAACTCGTTATTAGCTCAGATTTGTTCACAGGAGTGCCTAAGCTCGTGACGCAAAAGTACGGTGGTTACTCTCCCTTTAACCTGATTGCAGACACTCTAAGGCTTTTCTCAGAGGGGATGAAAGTTTGCGTTGAAATAGCCGTTATGGCTGCTGATGCTGGAGCGATACCAGTTGATGAGGAGGTTATAGCAATAGCGGGAACTGCAAAAGGAGCAGACACTGCAGTTGTTTTAAAGCCAGCAAATGTCCACAGATTTTTTGATATCGATATCAGAGAAATTATTGCGATTCCGAGGGAGAAGTGACACTACATCTATCCTGGCTCGAGACCAATGAATCCCATGGAAAACGTTAATTAACATGCCACCAACTTTAAACGAATGTTTGGTTGGGGAGAGCTCGGAATAATTATCGTACTTGCGATAATTTTGCTTGGGCCCGATAAGCTACCGGAAGTAGCTAGAACTTTGGGCAAGGTTTACGCTGAATATCAGCGGGCAAAGAAGAAGCTCGAACTCGAGCTATTGTACGGTTATGAGATTCCAAGCAAAGATTACCTTGAAGAGCTTTCAAGAAAGAAGCTCGAAGTCCTGAAAAAAGACATAGTTGCCCAGCTTGGGGTGGAAGATTTAAATACTGATAAGTTGGACGATTTAAAGAGTGTAAAAGGAGGAGAGAAAGATGTTCTCGATAGGCCCAAATGAACTGATGGCGATTTTAATAATAGCATTTCTGCTATTCGGAGCCAGTAAGCTGCCAGAACTCGCAAGGAGCCTCGGAAGAAGTATGGGTGAGTTCAAGAAGGCACAGAGGGAAGCAGAAC
>Ga0190367_1000276_pt1 | contig 38818 bp, 39 predicted proteins | sample 4872181011_MG_FD_171838 | JGI IMG/M metagenome (GOLD analysis project Ga0190367, IMG submission 171838) | Hydrothermal vent microbial mat bacterial communities from Southern Trench, Guaymas Basin, Mexico - 4872-18-10-11_MG | ecosystem: Environmental > Aquatic > Marine > Hydrothermal vents >... | reverse complement strand
CCAATAGCCCCTACCTTTTTCCCTCTTACCTCTACCTTTGCCTCTTTTACTCTCTGAACCACTGCCCTCATTTTAGTTTTTTTAATTACAACTTTTCCAAGAAAAAGAAAGAGACATTTTTGCCATAAAATAGTCATAAAACGCCATATTTACCAGAAAATCAGTTATTTGACCAAGTTAGAACAGAATTTTTGGTGAATAATGGCTTTTTTGCCCTAATTTTTAAAACCAGATCTTTTAAATACTGTATTCTGGATGAGGCATATATTTTGCAAAAACATCTGGATGAAAATTTTAAAAAAAAGGAAGAAAAATGAGGTCTTTAATAAGACAAGCTCCAGAACTTTTTGGTTTGATTAGTCTGACAGTCCTTGCTTATCTCATTATGCTCCTGTTCAATCAGCTTGAGGCTACAAAGGTCCTTACTCCAACTGGAATGTGGTTTATTGTTGTTGCTTCATTTTTATTCAGCACATTTATTGCAATTGTAGCAGTCATTGCTGGAATTGGTGGAGGAGTCCTTTTTACTCCTGTAATGCTTGCATTTACTTCCATTGATACTGTGCTTGTTAGAGCTACTGGACTTGTCGTTGCCATGTTTAGTGGACTTATCTCAACAGGACCTTTTATGAGGACAGGGCTTGCTGATGTAAAAATAGTCTTTTTCTGTTCCGTTCCTATTGTAATCGGAGGAATGACAGGAGCATTTGCTGCCATAAAGCTTGCTCAGACAATGGGAGCAACAGGAGATGCAATAGTAAGGCTTCTCTTAGGAAGCATCCTTGTATTTATAGCATTCATGTTCATATTTGGTGGAGCAAAGACAGAGTATCCTCAACCAAAAAAAATTGACAGCTTTAGCAAAAAGATAGGTCTTGCATCAGCTTACTGGGAAGAATCACTTCAGAAGATTGTAAGATTTCAGGCTGTAAGAGCTCATCTTGGATTCTTGCTATTTTTTGCTGTAGGCTTTACTGGAGGATTTTTTGGACTTGGTGGAGGTTGGGCTGTTGTCCCTGTTCTCAACCTTATAATGGCTGTTCCTCTTAAGGTGTCTGCTGCTTGCAGTGGAGTTCTTCTTGCAATGGGAAATGCTGCAGCCATATGGCCGTATATAACATACGGCTCTCTTATTCCTGTCCTTGCTGTTCCTTGGATGCTTGGACAGGTTATTGGTGGACTTTTAGGAGCTTTTATCTTGGTAAAGATAAGAGCAGGATTTGTAAGAAAGGTTCTGATAGCCATTCTTTTCCTTACAAGTGCAAAGCTTATTTCTCGTGGTATAGAAGGGCTTTTTGGAATAGATATTCCTTTCTTCTAAAGGAGAGCTTTTATGAAAGAAAGACCAGAAGTATCTTTTGCTGGAAGGGTTTATGGAGAAATAATTTACTGGGGAACTATCCTTGGTTCTGTGATTTCTATAATAGGCTCAGTAATAACCTTTGTTACAAAAAACAATTATATTGATCCTGCTTATCTGATTTCTTCCATATGGCAAGGAAAATCAGTTAAGGAGATATGGGAAGGAGCAACTGGTTCACTTCCCAATGGACACTGGTATATTCATCATCTGTTTACTGGAAATGGTCTTTCTATGGCAGGTCTTGCATTTGGAGTCTTTGTCGTAATTCCTGCCATATTTGGAGCAGCAATCTTTCTGTTTAAAGAGAAAAAGCCAGGATATGGAATTCTTGCACTTATTGCTGGAGCTATAACAACAGCTTCCATGTTTGGGCTTTTAAGTGTCAAGTGATCCTTAGGAAATAATAAAAGGTTCTGTTTCAATACTTATCTCTCTTACCCCTTCAATTGTAGAAACTATTTCTCTTACCTTTTCTGTTACCTCTTCTTCTCTGATAAGAAGTGTCCTTAGATGAATCTTTACTTGCCCATCCTTAGAAAGGACTTCTGCTTCAGGAGCAATATCTATAATTGCTGCCTTTACTTCTGCTGCAAGTGCAAGATCCTCTATCTGTTTTTTTGCTTCTGGTGTTGTTTTGAATCTATCAAGCTTTACAGTGTAACAGATAATTTCTACAGCATCATCTATGTTTAGCCTATCAATATGGATCACAAGATCATACAAGCTCGGATCTCTCGTATCAATTCCATAAAGAGACTTTCCCCAGCGAGCTCTCTCTTCATCAAGCTTCTTTATAATCTTTTCTGCTTTTTCTCTTTCAACCTTTTCTTTTTCCATAACAAGCTTAATTCTGTCTTCCATATTTGCAATGATTCTTACCTTCAGTGCATGAGGGACATCCTTTACAAAGTAATGTCCAGCAAATCCATGATATACGACATTGTCCTTTTTCAGATGGTTCAGAAGTGCTGCTTTTACATAAGCCACATACTTCTCTTTTCCATATGTAAAGCGGTCTAAGAAAGAAGGAGCATTTTCTATAGCTTTTAAGAGCTTTATTTCAGGAACATTAAAATGCTTAGAAGCTTCTATAAGAACTTCCCTTGAGATACATTCATAACCTAATTTCTGTGCTGTCTTTTCAGCTATCTCCTTCCCATGACTGTAAGATCCTCTTGAAATTGTAATTATTGCCATAAAGATTCCTCCTTAAAAGATATTTCTCAATACAATTGTCTGGTTTCTTGAAGGTCCTACAGAAACAATTGATACAGGAATTTCCGTAACCTCTTCAATAAAGCTAATATATCTTTTTACATTTTCAGGAAGCTGCTCAAACTCTCTTACACCTGAAATGTCTTCATTCCAGCCAGGAAGTTCTTCATATATAGGCTCACACTTAGCTATATCTTTTATACTCGCAGGTCTTGAAAAAATCTTTTTTCCATTCAGCACATAACCTACACAGATCTTAACCTTTTCAAGTCCAGTTAAGACATCAAGCTTTGTTATTGCAAGACTGCTCAGACCATTCAGTCTTTTTGAATCTTTTACAAGAACAAGATCAAGCCATCCACACCTTCTCTTTCTTCCTGTTGTTGCACCAAATTCTTTTCCTTTCTTCTGTATGTATTCTCCCACATCATCCTTCAGTTCTGTGACAAAAGGTCCTGCTCCAACTCTCGTCGTATATGCCTTTACTACTCCAAGGATGTGATGAATGTGATTTGGTCCTATTCCAGAACCACTGCTTACATTACCCGACACACAGTTTGAAGATGTTACATAAGGATATGTCCCATGATCTATGTCAAGATGTGTTCCTTGTGCTCCTTCAAAGAGGACTTTTTTTCCTTTTTTTATAGCATTTTCAAGTTCAACTGATACATCTCTTACATAAGGAAGGATCCTTTCTGCCATCTTCATGTATTCGTCAAATATCTTCTTTGAATCTACAGGATCTGCATTCAGAAACTGCGTAAGATAAAAGTTCTTCTCTCTCACATTTTCTTCTAACTTTTCCATAAATACATCAGGATCTTTCAGATCAATCATCCTTATCCCTCTTCTTGCAACCTTATCCTCATAACAAGGACCAATCCCTCTTCCTGTTGTTCCTATTCTTCCCTTTTCCCTTGCAATATCAATAGCCTTGTGATATGGCATGATAAGGTTTGCTTTTTCACTTATAAAGAGCCTATCTGGCCCTACTTTTATCCCCTGTCTTTCAAGTTCATCTATCTCCTGAATAAGAACTTCTGGATCTATTACTACACCATTTCCTATCATGCATATCTTTTCTTCATAAAGTATACCTGAAGGAATAAGATGAAGTATTATCTCTTTTTCTCTTATCCGAATAGTATGTCCTGCATTATTCCCACCCTGAAACCTTACAACGATGTCTGCTCTTTCTGCAAGAAAATCTACTATCTTTCCTTTTCCCTCATCTCCCCACTGTGTTCCTATTACAGCAATGTTACTCATTTTTTTTCTCCAGTCTCTTTTTTATCTTTTCCCATGTGTCTTTAAGTGGAACGATTCTGTTAAAGACGAGCTTTCCTTCTTCTATCTTTGTATCCTTTGTGTCAACACAAAAGTATCCAAGTCTTTCAAACTGGAATCTGTCTCCTGGTTTTGCATTTCTTAGGCTTGGCTCAAGTTTACAGGATTTAAGAACGATAAGTGAATTTGGATTTACATAATCAAGAAATGTCTTTCCTTCTTCTACATCTGTTGGATCTTCCTTTATAAATAGTCTGTCATAAAGCCTTACCTCTGCCTCAATACAATGGCGTGCAGATACCCAGTGAAGTGTTGCCTTTACCTTTCTTCCATCAGGAGACCATCCTCCTCTTGTATTAGGATCATATGTGCATATAAGCTCTTTTATCTTTCCATCCTTATCTTTTATCACCTTCTTGCATTTTATATAGTATGCATATCTCAGCCTTACCTCACGACCAGGTGCAAGTCTCCAGAATTCCTTTGGTGGATCTTCCATAAAGTCATCCTGTTCTATATATATCTCCCTGCAGAATGGAACCTTTCTCGTTCCCATACTTGGATCTTCTGGATTATTTATTGCCTCAAGCTCTTCTACCTTATCCTCTGGATAATTCTCTATTATCACCTTAAGTGGTCTTAGAACTGCCATAACTCTTGGTGCTTTTTTGTTCAGATCCTCTCTTATACAGTGTTCAAGAAGTGCAATATCTACCATGCTGTTTCTCTTTGACACCCCTATCTTTTCACAGAACTTCCTTATTGACTCAGGCGTATATCCACGCCTTCTAAGTCCTGCAATTGTTGGCATCCTTGGATCGTCCCATCCATCAACAATTCCTTTTTCTACGAGCTGTGAAAGTAGTCTCTTGCTAAGGACTGTATAGCTTAAGTTAAGTCTTGCAAATTCTATCTGCTTTGGATGGTGAACACCAAGCTGATCAAGAAACCAGTCATAAAGTGGTCTGTGATCTTCAAACTCAAGTGTGCAAAGGGAATGAGTTATTCCTTCTATTGAGTCTGAAAGACAGTGTGCAAAGTCATATGTAGGATATATGCACCACTTTGTTCCTGTCCTTGGATGTGGTGTATATTTTATGCGATATATTACAGGATCTCTCATGTTCATATTTGGAGAAGACATGTCAATCTTTGCTCTGAGGACCTTTTCTCCTTCCTTAAACTCACCTCTTCTCATCCTTTCAAAAAGCTCAAGATTCTCCTCAACACTTCTGTTCCTGTAAGGACTCTCCTTCCCTGGCTTTGTAGGAGTTCCTCTGTATTCTTTTATCTCCTCAGGTGAAAGATCACATACATATGCCTTTCCCATCTTTATAAGCTGGACAGCATATTCATAAAGCTTTTCAAAGTAGTCTGAGGCATAATAGATTCTGTCTCCCCAATCAAATCCAAGCCATCTTATGTCTTCCTTTATTGCTTCAATGTATTTTATGTCCTCTGTTTCAGGATTCGTATCATCAAACCTGAGGTTGCAAACTCCACCATACTCTTCTGCAAGTCCAAAATTAAGACATATTGCCTTTGCATGTCCTATGTGAAGATAGCCATTTGGTTCTGGTGGAAATCTCGTATGGACCTTTCCTCCAAATGTCCCTTTTCTTATGTCTTCTTCTATTATTTCTTTTATAAAGTTTGGTGGAACATTAACGAGCTTCTCTTTCTTTTTCATACCTCCTCACTTCCTCTATAAACTTCCTTAATCTTTCTGGATCTTTCTTAAATCGGATAGGTCTTCCTTCCTTGTCTCTTTTATTCGTTCCGGTGCAAGAATCTACTCCATCTGGACCAACCTTACAAAGGGCATCATATACATTTTCTGGACTGAGTCCACCTCCTAAGATAACAGGTCTTGAACTTATTTTAACAATCTCTCTTGCCAAATTCCAGTCACATGTCTTTCCAGTAATTCCTATATATCCTTTAACAGGAGGATCTTCAACATGTGTGTCTATGAGATATATGTCAGTATATGGATCAAAAGATCTCAGGTCTTCAGGATCAAATATCCTTTTTTTTCCGGATACAGGAACAGGAATACTTCTCATTACAAGGACCTCTGGAAATCTTTTCTTTACCTCTTTCTGTCTTTCTATATGTTTTTCTGGCAATCCTATTTCTTCACAAAAATGCACTATGTCAGGTTCATAATAATCTATCTCTCTGAGTATTTCATCCATATCTTTCAACAAAAAGATTATACTGCTTTTTTTTCCTGCTTTCTTACATATCTCAACGACTTCCTTTATCTTCTCATCCCTTCCTTCCTTCAACACAACACTTCCTATGTGATCCACATCCATCTGGACGAGCATTTCTGCTTCAGAAGGTTCCTGTATTTCATATATCTGAATGATTATCCTTTTTGTAGAAAAATCTGATTTCTGCATCTTTAAGTCTTGGAAGACTTCTGTCTTTTTGAGATACTACAGGATCCTTTACAGGCCAATCTATGCCAATCTCAGGATCATTCCATATTATTCCTGCTTCATATTCTGGTGCATATTCCTGTGTAGTCTTATAAAGGACCTTTGCACTTTCACTTAAAACACAGAATCCATGAGCAAATCCTTCTGGAATGTATAACATCTTTTTGTTCTTTTCTGAAAGAATAACTCCTATCCACTTTCCATATGTTGGAGATCCTTTCCTTATGTCAACAGCAACATCAAATATCTCTCCTGAAATTACCTTTACGAGCTTTCCCTGTGCTTTTGGAGGGTTTTGATAATGAAGTCCTCTTATAACACCTTTTTTTGAGAAAGAAAGGTTATCTTGAAGGAATCTCTCTTTTATTCCAAATTCAGAAAAATCAGAAAACTTGTATGCCTCCAAAAAAAATCCCCTTTCATCATAAAATACTTCTGGCTCAATAAGGACAACTTCAGGTATCTCTAATCTTTTGAACTTAAAAGGCATCTCTTTGCTTCTTCTATGTCCTTTGAAATCTGCAAAGAAAGCTCTTTTGGATCCTTAAATCTTTTTTCATCCCTCAGTCTTTTTACAAATTCAACCCTTATCTTTTTTCCTAAAAGGTTTCCTTTAAATCCAATAATATGCGTTTCTACAGAGAAGGACTTGTCTCCAAATGTCGGATTATATCCTATGTTTGCAACTCCATCATAAACCTTGTCTTCAACATAAACCCTTACCGCATATACCCCTTTCTTTGGAGTAAGTTCATCTATGAGATTCAGGTTTGCTGTTGGATAACCCAAAATCTTTGCTCCCCTATCTTTCCCTTTCACAACGATTCCTTCTATCTGATAATTCCTTCCAAGAAGGATCTTTGCCTCATCTATCCTTCCTTCCTGAACAAGCTCTCTTATCTTTGTGCTTGAAACAACTGTCCCATTTATTGAAACAGGCTCTATAACGATTACATCAAATCCAAATCTCTTTCCCATCTCTTTTAAAAAAGAGATATCTCCTTCTCTTCCTTTTCCAAATGCAAAATCATATCCAACTACAACACACCTTACCCCTATCTTTTCTACAAGAATCTTTTCCACGAATTCTTTTGCTGATATCTTTGCAAACTCCTTTGTAAAAGGAAGACAGAGTATAATGTCAATTCCAGCTTTTTTTATAAGACTAAGCTTCTGTTCTATAGGAGTTATAAGAGGAGGTCCATCTTTATTTCCCAATACTTTTATCGGATGAGGATAAAATGTCATAACAACAGAAGTCCCTTTTATTTCCTTTGCAACCTCTTTTACTTTATTAAACAAAGCAAGATGACCTTTATGAACTCCATCAAAGTTTCCTATGGTAAGAACTGGATTTTTTAATGGTTTTTTAAGCTCTGAAAGGTCTCTTATTATACTCATCTGAAAAGAAGTCTTCCTTGACAAGAGTATTTGTTTAATATAATTTTTTAATTGAAAAGATCAACTTCTTTTTGCCGAAGTGGCGGAATTGGTAGACGCGCTAGATTCAGGATCTAGTGGGCGATAAGCCCGTGCGGGTTCGAGTCCCGCCTTCGGCATAAGGAGGAATTTATTATTTTTTTTAAAGATGAGGATAATATTCTTTGCAGGAAAGGGTGGAGTAGGAAAGACAAGTATCTCTGCTGCTACTGGAATAAGGACAGCAGAAATTGGATATAAGACAATCGTAATGTCTCTTGATATAGCTCACAGCCTTTCTGACATATTTGACCTTGAAAAAGATCTTCTTGACATAAACAAAGGAAGACCTGTTCAGATAAGAGAAAATCTCTGGATACAGGAACTTGACATAAATGAAGAGATACAGAGAAACTGGGGAGAGATATATAAATACATCACTACTCTTTTCAGTTCTACTGGAATAGACGAAATACTTGCAGAAGAGCTTGCAATACTTCCTGGAATGGAAGAGGTAAGTCTTCTCCTTTATATAAACAGCTATGTAAAGAAAAGGAGCTATGATGTCATAATACTTGATTGTGCTCCTACCGGTGAATCAATAAGGTTTATAAGTATCCCTACTACACTTGAGTGGTATATGAAGAAGATATTTAAGCTTGAAAGAAGGATTGCAAAATATGTAAGACCAATTGCTACGAGAGTTTCTGATGTCCCTATTCCAGAAGACGAATATTTTTCTGCAATAGAAAGACTTTTTAACAGACTGAGTGGTGTAAATGAAATACTTGAAGATCCAGAGGTTACAAGTGTAAGACTCGTAACAAATCCAGAGAAGGTCGTCTTAAAGGAGACTCAAAGGGCATTTATGTATTTTTGTCTTTATCATGTGAATGTTGATGCTATAATAATAAACAGGATATTTCCTGAAAGTGCAGGAGGTTTTTTTAAACTGTGGAAAGATACACAGAGGTTATACATTGAAAAAGCAAAAGAGTATTTTGATCCAATTCCTATATTCCAGGTAGACCTTTTTGAAGAAGAAGTTGTTGGATATGATTCTCTAAGAAGACTTGCTGACAGTTTATATAAAGACAAGGATCCTACTGAACACTTCTTCAAAGGAGAACCATATAAGTGGATAAAAGAAGAAGGGGGCTATAAGCTTATAGTAAATCTGCCATTTGTTATGAAGAAAGATATAGAGTTGAATAAAGTCTCAGATGAATTAATTATCAGAATAGGGAATGTAAAAAGACACTTCCTTCTTCCAAGACAGGTAACAGGGATGAATTCCGTAAGTGCTCGCCTGGATGGGAAAAAGTTATATGTAATATTTAAAGGAGATGGGAGATATGCAGAAAAATGAAGAAAAAAGGGAAGAAAGGGTTGTGGAAAGAGAAGTAATTATGTGTCCTTTAGGAAAGCTTTTTATGGATCTTTGTGTTAAGAAAAAGTCTAAGTTTTTTGAACATCTTATAAGGTCAAAGATAGAGTTTTTAAAGGCAATAAGGTCTATATTGGATGAAAAGATAGAAGATCTTGAAAAGGAGATGTCTCCAAAAAAGAAGGTTACAAAGATAGAAGTAGAGTAAGTTGGAAAAGATAAGAGTTTTTTTAGAAGATTTTATATCCTATTTGAAGTTTCAAAAAGGATATTCTGAAAAGACAACAAAGGCATACAGGAAGGATATAGAAGAATTCTTTAAGTTTTTGATTTCTGAAAAGAAGATCCAGAAAATAGATCAGGTTAATTTAGCTTACATAAGAGGATATCTTGGGAAGCTTTACAGAAGATGTAAGAAGACTACTATATCAAGAAAGCTTTCTGCTGTTCGTTCTTTCTTCAAGTTCCTGGAGAAAAGGTCTGTTATCAGAGAAAATCCTTTTTGGAATGTATCTAATCCAAAAACAGAAAAAACTCTCCCAAGATATCTCACAGTAGATGAGGTTTTAAGACTTATTGAAAGCAGCAATGGAAAGGACTGGAGGTCTATAAGGAACAGAGCCATACTTGAACTTCTTTATTCATGTGGAATGAGGGTAAGTGAGCTGAGAAATCTTGATCTGGATGATATAGACTTAAAAGAGGGGATTATAAAGATAAGAGGAAAAGGAGAAAAGGAAAGGATTGTCCCTGTTGGAAATTATGCAAAGAAGGCTTTAGCTGAATATATGACGATTCACATACCGAGAAAAGATAAAGCAGTCTTTGTAAATTCAAAAGGAGAAAGACTTTCTACGAGGACAATAAGGAGGATAGTAAAAAGATGTGCAATAAGGTCAGGACTGAGTCGTGAAATAAGTCCACATTCACTAAGACACAGCTTTGCTACTCATCTGTTAGAAGGAGGAGCAGACCTTAGAACAGTTCAGGAACTTTTAGGACACTCAACTATATCTACGACACAGAGATACATCCATCTTACCTTAGACAGGCTTATGGAAGTATATAATAAAGCACATCCAAGGAGTGGAGAAGATGAGGAAAAGTCCATTTAGATCAACTACCATAATAGCAGTAAGAAAGGATGGACAGGCGGTTATGGCAGGAGATGGACAGGTTACATTTGGTGAGACAATTATGAAGCACAAGGCAGCAAAGGTAAGGTTCATATATAAGGATCGCGTCCTTGTTGGGATTTCTGGTGCTGCAGCAGATGCTTTCAGTCTTATAGAAAGACTTGAAACAAAGCTTGAGTCATATAAAGGAAATCTTGTAAGATCTGCTGTGGAGCTTGCAAAGGACTGGAGGACAGACAGGGTCTTAAGAAGACTTGAAGCACTTCTTCTTGCAATGGATAAAGAGCATATGCTTATAATCTCTGGAACAGGAGATGTAATTGAACCTGATGAATCTGTTGCAGCAATAGGATCAGGAGGACCTTATGCACTTGCTGCAGCCCGTGCACTTCTTGCACACACAAATCTTAGTGCAAGAGAAATTGCTTATGAGGCAATGAAGATTGCTGCATCTATATGCATATACACGAATGATCAGATTGTTGTTCACGAACTAAAATAAGAGGTCTTTGCTTATGCAGGTAAGAGAAAGAGAAAGGGATCCTGAAGAGCTTCTTACACCAAAGAAGATAGTAGAAGAGCTTGATAAATACATTGTTGGTCAGGATGAGGCAAAAAGGGCTGTTGCTATTGCACTCAGAAACAGGTGGAGAAGACAGAGAGTCCCTCCAGAACTCAGGGACGAAATTGCACCTAAGAACATAATTATGATAGGACCTACAGGTGTTGGAAAGACCGAGATTGCAAGAAGACTTGCAAAGCTTGCAAATTCTCCATTTCTGAAAGTAGAAGCAACGAAGTTTACAGAAGTTGGTTATGTTGGAAGGGATGTAGAATCCATGATTAGGGATCTTACTGAGCTTGCAGTAAACATGGCAAAAAGGGAAGAGCAAAAAAAGGTTGAGGCAAAGGCAAGAGAGATTGCAGAAGAAAGACTCCTTGACATACTTCTTCCAAGAAAAAGAAGGAGAAGGGATGAAGAGCATACTGGACTTGAAATAGTAAGACAGAATGAAAGCTATGCATATACGAGAGAAAAGCTGAGGAGGATGCTAAGGGATGGAAAGCTTGATGAAAGGTATGTTGAACTTGAGGTAACAGATACGAGTGTTCCTATGATAGAGATATTTTCTGCTGCAGGACTTGATGAGATGGAGTTTAACATAAGGGAGATATTTGGAAGCATATTTCCTCCAAGGAAAAAAAGAAGGAGGGTAAAAGTTCCTGAAGCACTTGACATACTTACACAGGAAGAAAGTCAGAAGCTCATAGACATGGATAAGGTGATAGAAAAGGCAATAAAGATGACTGAACAGAAAGGAATAATCTTTCTTGATGAGATAGACAAGATTGCAAGCTCAGGAACAACAACTGGTCCTGATGTATCAAGAGAGGGTGTTCAAAGGGATCTTCTTCCAATTGTAGAAGGATCTACAGTGAATACAAAATATGGTCCAGTAAGGACAGATCATATACTCTTTATTGCAGCAGGTGCATTTAATATAAGCAAGCCATCTGATCTTCTTCCAGAACTTCAGGGAAGATTTCCAATAAGGGTAGAACTTAAATCACTTACAACAGAAGACTTCGTAAAGATCCTTACAAAACCAAAAAATGCCCTTATAACACAATACAAAGCACTTCTTAGGACAGAAGGAATAGAGCTTGAATTTGACGATGATGCAATATATGAGATTGCAAGGATTGCAACAATTGTGAATGAAAGGACAGAGGACATAGGTGCAAGAAGACTTCATACAGTAATGGAAAAGCTCCTTGATGACATACTCTTTAATGCACCTGATATGGAAGAGAAGGTAATAAGGATTACAAAGAAGTATGTTCAGGAAAAGCTTTCAGACATAATAAAGGACGAGAACTTAAGCAGATATATCTTATGAAAGAGAAGGAAAAGGCAGATATCCTTATAGAAGCACTTCCATATATACAGCAGTTCAGCGGATCTACATTTGTCATAAAGTATGGTGGAAGTGCGATGAGAGATGAGGGTTTAAAACAGAGCTTTGCACTTGACATAATTCTCATGAAGCATGTTGGAATAAATCCTGTAATTGTTCATGGTGGAGGACCACAGATAAATTCATTCTTGGAAAGACTAAAAATAAAGACGAGGTTTGTTGATGGAATGAGATTTACAGATCCTGAATCTATGGAGATTATAGAAATGGTCCTTGTAGGAAAGATAAACAAGGAGATAGTGAATCTTATAAACAAGAACAATGGTCAGGCAGTAGGAATTTCTGGAAAGGACGGAAGACTCGTTGTTGCAAAAAAACTGGAATATCCAAAAGAGATAGGTCTTGTTGGAGAAATCGTATCCGTAAACAAGGACATCCTTGAAAGTCTTATAAAAGACGGTTTCATACCAGTTATTGCACCAGTTGGATCAGACGAGAAAGGAAACACATATAACATAAATGCAGACACATTTGCAGGACACATTGCAAAGGCTCTTAAAGCAAGAAAGCTCATCCTTCTTACAGATGTAGAAGGTGTCCTTGATGGTTCTGGAAACCTGATTTCAACACTTACACTGGATGAAGCAAAGATGCTTATTGAAAGAGGAATAGCAAAAGGAGGAATGATTCCTAAGATAAGATGCTGCATAGATGCAATAGAAGGAGGTGTTCAGAAGGCTCATATAATAGATGGAAGAAAGGAGCATGCACTTCTTCTTGAGATATTTACAAAAAAAGGAATAGGGACGCAGATAATTCCATAAAAGGAGATGATCATGGATATATTTGAAAAAGCAGAAAGGTATATTTTTAATACTTACAGGAGGTATCCTGTCTGTATCGTAAAAGGAAAAGGATGCAGGGTATGGGATAAAGATGGGAAAGAATACATAGACTTCATAGGAGGGATTGCTGTATGTGCTCTTGGACACAGCCCTGATCTGGTAATAAAGGCTATTGAGGAGCAGGCAAAGTTGCTTATACATGTATCAAATCTTTTTTACACAATTCCACAGACAGAACTTGCTGAATTTCTGGTAAAAAACTCATTTGCAGACAAAGTATTTTTTTGTAACAGTGGTGCAGAAGCAATTGAAGCAGCAATAAAGCTTGCAAGAAGATGGGCAAATATAAGGTATGGTGGAAAAAAGGATACTATAATCTCAATGTATGGGTCATTTCATGGAAGGACAATTGGAGCAGTTTCTGCAACAGGACAAAGGAAAGTGCGAGAAGGATTTGAACCACTTCTTAAAGGATTCAGATTCGTTCAATTTGGTGATATATCAGATCTTGAAAGGGCTATAGATGATAGAGTATTTGCTGTTCTTCTTGAACCAATACAGGGTGAAGGAGGAGTTATATGTCCTCCTGAAGGCTATCTAAAGGAAGTAAGAAGGCTTTGTGATGAAAAAGGTATCTTGCTTATACTTGATGAGATCCAGACAGGATGTGGAAGAACAGGAAAGCTTTTTGCTTATGAACACTATGGAATAGAACCAGACATTATGACAGTTGCAAAGGCAATGGCAAATGGTCTTCCAGCTGGTGCAATGCTTGCAAAGGAAAAGCTTTCAGAAGCATTTACTTATGGAACACATGCATCAACATTTGGAGGAAATCCACTCGTTACATGTGTATCACTTAAGGTCCTTGAAAAGATAAAAACACTTCTTGATCATTGCAGATCAGTTGGAGAATATTTTAAATGTGGTCTTAAGGAACTTAAAAAAAGATATGGCTTTATAAAGGATGTAAGGGGAAAAGGACTTATTCTTGGAATGGAGCTTCAGATCTCTGGAGATGATGTTGTAATGAGATGTCTTAAGAAGGGATTTCTTATAAACTGCGTTCAGGGAAATGTCTTAAGATTTGTTCCTCCTCTTATCATAGAAAGGAAGCACATAGACAGTCTTCTTGAAGCACTTGATGATGTCTTTAAAAAAATCTGAGAGGGAAAAGTTATGAAAAAAGATCTTTTAAGCATAAAGGATCTTACAAGGGATGAGATACTTTATCTTATAGAAAGGGGACTTGAATTTAAAAAGATGGGAAAAAGGACTGATTACAGACCACTTGAAGGATATGTCCTTGGACTTCTTTTTGACAAAGCATCTACAAGAACAAGGGTATCATTTGAGGTTGCAATGATTCGTCTTGGTGGAAGCACGATATTTATGAGAGCAGAAGAGACACAGCTTTCAAGAGATGAAAGTCTTGAAGATACAGCAAGGGTCCTTTCAAGATACCTTGACTGTCTTGCAATAAGGACATATGAACAAAAAAGACTTGAAATTATTGCAGAATACAGTGACATTCCAGTAATAAATGCACTTACAGACCTATATCATCCGTGTCAGGTGCTGAGTGACATAATGACAGTAAAGGAAAAGAAGGGAAGGATAGATGATCTGAGGATTGTATGGGTTGGAGATGGGAATAATGTTGCAAATTCATGGATAAATCTTGCAAGGATCCTTGGATTTGAACTCATAATCTCATGTCCAAAAGGATATGAGCCATACGAGATAAGAGAAAAGACAGAGAATGTAAGGATTGTATATGATCCAAAAGAGGCAGTAAAAGATGCAGATGTAGTAAATACTGATGTATGGGTAAGTATGGGAAAGGAAAAGGAAAGGGAAGAAAGGATAAGGGCATTTAGAGGATATCAGGTAAACAGAGAGCTTCTTTCTTATGCAAAAAAAGACTGTATTGTCATGCACTGCCTTCCTGCTCACAGAGGAGAAGAGATAACAGACGATGTCATTGATGGACCAAATTCTGTTGTATTTGATCAGGCAGAAAATAAACTGTATCTTCATCAGGCACTCCTTGAAATGATCCTGATTGGGAGAAGATGAGATGGATGTAAAAAAGATCGTTCTTGCGTATTCAGGAGGACTTGACACATCAGTAATCCTTAGCTGGCTAAAGGAAAGATACAGATGTCCTGTCATTGCATTTATTGCAGATGTAGGACAAGGTGAGGATCTTGAAAAGATAAAAGAAAAGGCATTTAGAACAGGAGCAGACGATGTCATAATAGAGGATCTCAGAGAAGAGTTTGTAAGGGATTATGTGTTTCCTATGCTGAGGGCAAATGCAATATACGAATCCTTTTATCTTCTTGGAACATCTATTGCAAGACCAGTCATTGCAAAAAAACAGGTAGAGGTTGCTCACAAAGTAGGTGCAGATGCACTGAGTCATGGTGCAACTGGAAAAGGGAATGATCAGGTAAGGTTTGAGCTTGCATATATGGCACTTGATCCAAAGCTAAAGATAATCTCTCCATGGAGAGAATGGGAATTTAAGGGAAGGAGTGAGCTTATAGAATATGCAAAAAAAAGAGGGATACCTGTTCCTGTAACAAAGGAAAAGCCATATTCAATAGACAGAAACCTACTTCATGTAAGCTATGAAGGTGGAATACTTGAAGATCCGTGGAAAGAACCACCTGAAGACATGTTCCTTATGACAGTATCTCCTGAAAAAGCACCAGACAGACCAACATATATAGAGATAGAATTTCAGGAAGGGAATCCTGTTGCAGTTGACGGAAAGAGGATGAGTCCTGCATCTCTCCTTTCTTATCTGAATCAGATTGGAGGAAAGAACGGAATTGGAAGGGTTGATGTTGTTGAAAACAGGTATGTTGGGATAAAATCTCGTGGTGTATATGAGACACCTGGTGGAACGATATTAAGAATTGCTCATATGGCAATAGAGTCAATAACACTTGACAGGGAAGTCATGCACATAAGAGACAGTCTTATTCCAAAGTATTCTGAGCTTATATATTACGGATACTGGTTTTCACCAGAAAGAAAGATGCTTCAGGCACTTATTGATGAAACACAAAAAGCTGTAAATGGAACAGTAAGACTGAAGCTTTATAAAGGAAACTGTATTGTTGTTGGAAGAAAGGCAGAAAAGTCTCTTTACAAAAAAGATCTTGCAACATTTGAAAAGTCAGAACTTTTTGATCATAAAGATGCAACAGGATTTATAAGACTCAATGGACTTAGACTCAAGATTGCAAAACTGACTGGTCTTCTTTAGTCATGGCAAAAAGGCTTGAGATAAGACTTAAGGATGAGATATTTGATGCAGAAGGAGAGAGTATAAAGAGAAAAGCAAAGGATTATTTTGGCTTTGATGTAGAAAAGATCCGGACAATAAGGGTCCTTACAATAGACAAGGAATTTTCAGAAGATGAGCTTCAGAGGATAAAAGAAGCATTTACTAATCCAGTAACAGAACTGTCTTCATTTAGTCCAATTGCAAAAGACTTTGACTGGATTATATGGATAGGACTCAGACCAGGAGTAAAGGACAGTCCAGGTAGCACTGCAATGGAAGCAATAGAGGATCTTCTTGGAAAGAGATTTTCAAAGGATGAGGCAGTTTATTTTTCAAAGATTTATGAGATAAAAGGAAGCCTGAAAAGGGATGAAGTAGAAAGGATAGCAAGGGATCTTCTTGCAAATGAGCTTATACAGAACTGGGAGATATTTTCAAAGGATGAATGGGACAAAAGGAATGGAATAGGGATAAAAGTTCCAAAGGTCATACTGAGGCATAAGCCAGAGATAAAAAGATTCAGGATAGAAAGTGATGAGGATCTGAAAAGGATATCTGATGAGAGGGGTCTTGCATTAAACGAAAAGGACATTCCTGTAATAAGGAGGTATTTTAAAAGAAAGGATATAGTTGAAGAAAGAAAAAGGATAGGTCTTGACCTTCCAACAGATGTAGAACTTGAATACATAGCTCAGGCAAGAAGTGATCACTGCAATCACAATACATTTAAAGGGATTTTCCACTATCGTGACCTTCTTACAGGAGAAAGCTTTACAGTAGATAACCTTTTCAGGACATGTATAGAAGAGCCTACATTAAGGATTAAGGAAGAAAAGGAATGGGTCATATCTGTTCTCTGGGATAATGCAGGAGTTGGAAGATTTGACAAGGAATATCTTTATTGCATAAAAGTGGAGACACACAACAGCCCTTCTACAATGGAGGCATATGGAGGAGCACTTACAGGAATTGTTGGTGTATACAGAGACATTATGGGAACAGGAAGAGGAGCAAGGGTAGTATGTGGAATGTATGCATTCTGCGTTGGACCAAGGGATTATAAAGGAGGCTTAAAGCCATATCTTCATCCAAAAAGACTTCTTGATGGAGTTGTTGAAGGGGTAAGGGATGGAGGAAACAAAAGTGGAGTTCCAACAGTATATGGTCTTCTTCTTTTTGACGAAAGCTTTATTGGAAAGTGTCTCGTATTTGTTGGTGCAATAGGAATTATGCCAGAAAGGATAAAAGGAATTCCATCATGGACAAAAAGACCAAAAAAAGGTGATCTTATTTTCATGTGTGGTGGAAGGGTGGGAAAGGACGGAATACACGGAGTTACTGCTGCATCAGAGGAATACAGTGAGAATATTCCAGCAGGACATGTCCAGATTGGTGATCCATATACGCAAAAAAAACTTCATGACTTCCTTTGTGAGGCAAGAGATGAGGGACTTATAAACTTCATTACAGACTGTGGAGGAGGAGGTCTTTCTTCTGCTGTTGGAGAAAGTGCAAGGATAAGTAATGGATGCAAGGTATATCTTGAAAGGGTTCCTCTTAAGTATGAAGGGCTTGATCCATGGGAGATATGGATTTCAGAATCACAGGAGAGGATGATAGTTGCAGTAAGTCCAGAGAATGTAAAGAGATTTATGGAGCTTTCAAAAAAGCATTCTGTAGAATGCACAGCAATAGGAGAATACGATGATTCAGGATATCTGAAGCTTTATTATGATGGAAAGCCATGTGCATATATAAGGATGGATTTTATAAAAAGTGAGTTTCCACAGTGGGAATTTGATGCAGAATGGATTCCTCCAGAACTCAGGCTCTTTGAACCAGCAATTGATGAACCAAAAGATTATGGAAAGATCCTGAAAGAGCTCCTTTCACATCCAAATCTCTGTGACAGAAGCTGGATAATAAGGCAGTATGATCATGAGGTTCAGGGAGGAAGTGTAATAAAGCCTCTTGTTGGAAAAAAAAGGGACATCCCTTCTGATGCATCTGTAATAAGACCTGTTCTTGAAAGAAATAGGGGTATTGCAATAGCACTTTCTCTAAATCCATTCTATTCCCTCATAGATACATATCACATGGTAAGTGTTACAGTTGACGAAGCAGTAAGAAAACTGATAGCAGTTGGAGGAGATCCAGATCACATAGCAGGAGTTGATAACTTCTGCTGGCCAAATATAAAGTATGATCCAGAAAAAAATCCTGATGGAAAATACAAGGCAGCTCAGCTTGTAAGGGCATGTCTTGCATTAAGGGATATATGTCTTGGATACAGGATTCCACTTCTTTCAGGAAAAGACAGCATGTATATAGACGGAAACCTTGAAGGACCTTTTGGTGAAAAGAGAAAGGTATCAGGGATTCCAACAATGATGTTTACTGCATGTTCTGTTATTGAAGACATAGAAAGATGCATAACAATGGACATAAAAAAAGAAGGTGATCTTGTTTATGTCCTTGGAAAGACAAGGGATGAGCTTGGAGCAAGTGAATATTATAGACTTATGGGAGAGGTTGGAAGGAATGTTCCAAAGGTAAGGATAAAGGAATTCTGGGAAAGCTATCTTCTTCTGAGAAAGGCAATCTCTGCTGGACTTTTAAGATCGTGTCATGCTGTTGGAAGAGGAGGAATTTGCTTTCATCTTGCACTTGTCTCTATGGCAGGAGAGCTTGGAATGGATATAGACCTTGAAAAAGTTCCAAAAGAAGAAGAGCTTCCTCCAAGCAAGCTCCTTTTTTCTGAATCAGCAGGAAGATTTATACTTACAGTCCCTCCTGAAAAGAAAGAAGAATTTGAAAAAATCTTTTCTGGAAAGGATTATGTATGTCTTGTTGGAGAAGTAAACAGGATTGGAAGGCTGAGGATATTTTGGAAGGGAAGGGCAATTATAGATGAGGAGATAATGGAATTGAAAAAGATGTGGAAAAGGACATTTGAGGATCTATGAAGGTAAAGGCATGTATACTTACTGGATATGGGCTAAACTGTGACATTGAGACGCAGTATTCATTTAAGATTGCAGGTGCTTTTGCAGAAAGGATTCACATAAATGAGCTTATATGGAATAAAGAACTTCTTAAAAAATTTCACATACTTGCATTTGTTGGAGGATTTAGCTGGGCAGATGATCATGGTGCAGGTCTTCTTCTTGCACTGAAGATGAAGAATCATCTTATGGATCAGATTCAGAAGTTTATAGATGACGGAAAGCTGATCATAGGGATCTGTAATGGCTTTCAGACACTTGTAAACATGGGACTCCTTCCTGCAACTGAAATGTATTGGAAAAGGGAAGCAGCTCTTATATCAAATGATAGTGGAAATTTTATAGACAGATGGGTCATGCTTAAAGTAAACAGGGATTCTCCTTGTATCTTTACAAAAGGACTGGATGAGATTGAGCTTCCAATAAGACATGCAGAAGGAAAGTTTTATGCAAGAAGGGATGTTCTGAAAAGGATTGTAGAAGGAAATCAGATAGTTCTTCAGTATAAGGAAAATCCAAATGGATCACTCCTGGACATAGCAGCAGTTTGTGACAGAACAGGAAGGATATTTGGTCTTATGCCACATCCAGAAGCATTTAATCATCCAACAAATCATCCAGACTGGACAAGGAGAAAAATAAGCAAGGCTTTTGGCATAGAAATATTCAGAAATGCAGTTTCTTATGTAAAGGAGAATCTGCTTTGAAAAGATTATTCTTTCTCTTTTTTGTATTATCACTTTTGATGTGGGTAATATTTGGAAAGCAGGGAATTTATAGCTTATGGAAAATGGAAAAAGAAAAAAGAGATTATGAAAAAAGGATAAAGGAGCTTGAAGAGGAAAATTCTCTTCTTATAAGAGAAATAGAAAGACTCAGGAATGATCAGGAATACATACTTTCTCTTATAAGAAAAGAGCTCAGGATGATAAAAGAAAACGAGGTTATCCTTTACTTTAAAAAATGAATTTTCACTTCTCTGTAACGCAGATAGGCAGTCTTCCTTTTTCTGATGTAAAAGGGACATGTATCTGGATAGCAGAGCTCTTTCATGAAATTCCATTCTGGCCACAACTTGTAAAAAGAAGTATCTTTGAGGACATGATAATTCAGTTCAGTGAAGGAATTCCTTTTTTAAGGATATCTGAAGAAAAAAGGGCTGTTTTTTACATAAAAGAAGACTATGATGAGGCTTTGAGTTTCTACGAAGATTTTCTTTCTGAAAAAACAGAAAGATTTTCAATAAGCTATGACTTTGCTCCTTCTCTTTATGAAATGGTAGAGATCGTAAAGGACAAAAAGTGTTCCTTTATAAAAGGACAGTCTGTAGGACCTGTAACATTTTCTGTGGCTATAAAGGACGAAAATGGAAGGTCAGCGGCATCTGATCCTGAGATGTTTGACATCCTGAAAAAGGCAATATCAGCAAAGGCAGTATGGCAGATAAGAAAGCTTAAGGAAACTGGAAAAAGAGTCATCCTTTTTTTTGACGAGCCATATCTTTCAGCTTTAGGTTCACCTTTTTCTGCCATAACAAAAGAGGAAGCAGAAGGTGCACTTAAAGAGGTAATGGAATATGTGAGAAAAAAAGAGGATGCTATCTTAGGAATACACTGTTGTGCAAATACAGACTGGTCAATGATATTTTCCATAAAGCCTGATATAATAAGTTTTGATGCATTTGGTTTTATGGAAAGTTTTCTGATATATAAGGAGGATCTTCTGAGGTTTATTCAAGAAGGTGGAACTGTTGCCTGGGGAATAGTTCCTACGAGAGACGAAGAATTTGAGAATTCAGACATAGAATTTCTTTATTCAAAGATAAGATCTGCTTTTGAAAAGCTGAAAAAATGGGGAGCAGATGTAAAAAACAGCATTATTACGCCTTCTTGTGGGATGGGAGGGATGAAGGAAGAAAATGCAATAAAAGCTACTCAAATCCTCTTAGAGCTTTCCTCAAGACTTAGATGGGAAAGATAAGAAGACTTTCAGAGGAAGTAATAAGAAAGATAGCAGCAGGAGAGGTTATAGAAAGACCTGCATCTGTCGTAAAAGAGCTTATAGAAAACAGTATTGATGCAAGTGCAGACAGGATTTCAATAAAACTTGAATCAGGAGGAAAAAAACTCATAAGGGTCATAGACAATGGAGAAGGAATGACAAAAGATGATCTTCTTCTTTCAGTTGAAAGATATACGACGAGCAAGATAAGTTCAGCAGTTGATCTTTCAAATCTAAGGACACTTGGTTTTAGAGGAGAAGCATTATCAAGTATAGCAGCAGTATCAAAGCTCAGTATATCTTCAAAGCCAAAGGATCAGCTCGTTGGATATAAAATAGAAGTAGAGGAAGGAAGGATACTTTTTTTGGAAGAAGTAGGGATACCAGAAGGAACGGTTGTTGAAGTAAGGGATCTTTTTTTTAATGTCCCTGCAAGAAAGAAGTTCTTAAAGACAGAAAAGGTTGAACTTGAACACTCAATTGACGAAATTCTCAGGTTTTCTATCTGTTATACTCACATTGGATTCTCTGTTGAGCACGGAAAAAAAGAGCTGCTGAATCTTCCTCCAACAGACGATCCAATAAAGAGGTTTTCAATGCTTTTTGGTGAAGATGTAGCAGATGACATAAAGAGAGTATCAGAAGAATATGATGACATTGTAATAGATGCATATCTTACGACAAGCATAATGAGACTAAAACCAGACAGACTTTTCTTTTATGTAAATCGGAGAAACATAAGGGACAGAGAGATGATCTATTCTGTTCTTAAGGCATATGATCAGAGGATAATAAAAGGAGAGTATCCTCAAGGAGCTGTTTTTATAGAAATTGATCCAAGAAAGGTTGACTTCAATGTCCATCCTCAAAAGACAGAGGTAAGATTTCAAGATGAGAAGGTCTATTCAAGGATAGCTTCTTGTGTGAAAAAGCTTTTTAAGAAAAGTATAAAGTTTCCAGTCTCTGCTTCTTTTCCAAAAGAAGAAAGTTTTCTTTTTGTAAAAGAAAAAAGAGCTTCTTATAAGACAAAGAAAATTCCTCAGATAATAGGACAGGTTGGAAAAAGGTATATAGTATGTGAAGCAGAAGAAGGTCTTCTTCTTATAGATCAGCACGGAGCACACGAAAGGATAATATACGAAAGGATGAAAAAGGAAATAAGGAAAGAAGGAGTTCAGAAGGTTATAGAACCAAAAAGGATAGAACTTGATCCAGAAGGTGCACTTGTTTTAAGAAAGAACCTGGATATATTCAGGAAGATGAAGATAGAGATAAGGGAGTTTGGAAAGAATACATTTATTATAGATTCTTATCCTGAGGTCTTAAAAGGTGCAGACTGGAAAAAGATAATAAATGAATTTTTGAGAGCAAAAAAAGGTTATGAGATATTTGAGGAGGCTTTAAAGATACTTGCTTGTCACAGTGCAATAAAGGCTGGAGACGAACTCAGCATAATTCAGATGAAGAATCTCGTAAAGGAACTTTACGAAACGAGTATTCCAACAAACTGCCCTCATGGAAGACCTATATTTCATCTTATAACATACAGACAGCTTGAAAGGATGTTTAAGAAATAGGCGAACATTTTTGTTTATTTTCCGTATTTGATAGATGTGATAAGGAAAGCAAAGGTCTTGGAGATTTTTAGGAAAGAAAAGATCAGTAAAAATACCCTTTTTCAGATACTTGAAGAGATCCCTGCTGCTGTTCTTTTTTACAGGGAAAAGATTTTATATGCAAATCAGTTTGCTTGTAAAATTTCAGGATATTCACTTGAGGAATTAAAAGAGAAACATCCGTGGGAATTTTCTCCAGAAGGAAAAAGAGAGGAAGTAAAAGAAAGGATACTAAAAAGGATAAGAGGGGAATTTCTTGAAGATTCTGAAGGAATTACATCGTTCTTTTCAAAGCAGGGAAAAAAGATATACATGAAATACAGGGCAAAGACTATAAATGTTGAAGGTGAATATTACGGAATCTTTTTTGGAATAGATGTAACAAAGGAAGTAGAATACGGAAAAAGAATTGAAGGGTGGATAAAGAGACTTGAGGAATTTTTGAGATACAGCTCAGACATCCTTTCAATTATAGACGAAAACGGAAGGATAGTATATAAAAGCCCTTCTGTTGAAGAGATACTGGGATGGAGTCAAAAGGAGCTTATAGGAAAGAGTGTATTTGAGCAAATACATCCTGATGACAGGGTAAGATTTGGGATTGCTCACAAGAAAGTATTTGAAGATCCTGGAAGGAGGTTTCTTATAGAATATCGCGTAAAGGACAAGGAAAGAAGATGGAGATACATGGAAGGAAGTATATATCTTCCTGAAAACTGGGAAGATCTTGGAATAGAAGGTGCTATATTGAATGAAAGGGACATAAGTAAGAGGAAGGAAGTGGAAAGTTCGTTGCAAAAGATAGTGCATTATGATCCACTTACAGGTCTTCCAAGACAGAGCAGGTTTCTTGAAGGTCTTAGCAGTGAGCTCGTAAGAGCAAGATTGATAAAAAGATATGTAAGTGTGATCTTTTTAAATCTGAGAAACTTCAAAGACATAAACCTCATATATGGAATATCTGTAGGAGATTACATCTTAAAGGAGATAGCAAATAAGCTTAAGGAGTTAAAGATATTTGTAAGCAGATTTTTTGGAGATGCATTTGGTCTTTTCTTTTCAGCTGAAGGGATTTCTGAGATAAGTGAAATAGCAGAGAAGATAAGGGAAATATTTGAAAGTCCGTTTAAGATAGGAGGAAGGGAGATAAGGATAAGTTTTTATCTTGGAATATCTGTTTATCCTACGGATGGAAGCAGTGCAGAAGAGCTTTTAAAGAAAGCAGAGCTTGCTTCACTGAAAGCCAAAGAACTTGGAGAAAACAGGATAAGTTTTTATTCAGAGGAGATAGAAAGAGATGTCCTTGAAAAAGGTATAATAAGGAGTTCTCTGATAAAGGCTCTGGAAAAAGGTGAATTTGTGATTTATTATCAACCAATAATAAGTCTCAGGAATGAAAAGACAGTAGGATTTGAAGCTCTTATAAGATGGATTCATCCAGAATTAGGCTTTCTTTATCCTGACAGATTCATTCCTGTAGCAGAGGAGACAGGATTTATTCTTAAGCTGAGTGAGTATGTAACAGAAAAGGCTATAAGGGAAACAAAGAAAATTCAGGAAGAAGTTGGAAGAAACTTCTTCATAGGAATAAACTTCTCTGCAAAACAGTTCCTTCACGAAGACCTTTTAGGTGTCATTGACAGGACAATAAAAAAATACGGTTTTGAATACTCTGATCTCGTATTGGAGATTACAGAAAGGACAGCAATGCAACAGCCTGAAAGGACAAAGAAGATACTTTCTGAGCTCAGAAAAAGAGGGATAAAAGTAGCAATAGATGATTTTGGGACAGCTTATTCATCAATGGAGTATCTTATAGAGTTTGATGTTGATAAGATAAAGATAGACAAGAAGTTTGTCCTTTCAATGCTTGAAAATGAAAAGGCAATGAGTATAGTAAAGATGGTCGTAAATCTTTCAGAAAGCATTAATGTAAATTCCTTAGCAGAAGGGGTAGAAACAGAAGAGCATTTTCTGATTTTAAAAGAGATAGGATGCACGGAAGCTCAAGGATACTATTTTTCTCCTCCTGTTCCTTTTGAAAAAATAAAGGAGTTTTTGAAAAGAGTTGGATAAGGAAAGAATTATAAATCTTATAAAAGAAGCATTTGACGAAGTAAGTATATATACTGGAACAGCTGCTCTTAGGATGATAGTAGAAAGGGTCATTTATGATCTTTCTGTATTTAATCCAAAGATAAGGGATTTGAATATACCTGAAGATCCAAGAGATATGGACTTTGGATTGTTTTCAAAAAATGAGGCAGAAAGATTTTATTTTATGTTTGTTGACATTATTGGAGCTCTTTTAGGAAGTGAATTCAAGATAGCCCTTTTAAGAAAAATAGAAGGAGAAAGGAATGAATAAGATAAAGACAAATGTATTTGGATTTGACGAACTTACTCATGGAGGAATTCCTGAATATTCAACAATCGTAATAACAGGAAGTCCTGGATCAGGAAAGACCACACTTTCTTTTGAAATAGCATTTAACCTGGCAAAAGAAGGAAAGCGTTCCCTTATTATAAGCACGATATCAGAACCTCTTCCAAAGATGATAAGATTTATGAGTTCCTATGACTTCTTTGAAAGAGATCTTATAGGAAAAAGAGTATTCTTTGTTGACATGAGCGATCTTATACAGAAAGGAAGTTCAGAAAAGGCATTGGCTTTTATTGAGGAAAATATAAAAAGAATTAAGCCAGACCTCCTCGTAATAGACTCTTTCAGGAGTCTGACAGAGAACCTTTTTGAAAGCAAAAAAGAAAAAAGGAGATTCGTATATACCCTTTCACTCAAACTTTCAATCTGGCAGATTACTACTCTGCTTGTAGGGGAATATTCAATTTCTGAGATAAGTGAAGAGGTTGAGTTTGCTGTTGCTGATGGAATCATACATCTTTTTGGAACTGAAGAAGAGGAGCTTCAGAAAAGATACATCCAGATACTGAAGCTAAGAGGTTCTTCTTTTGAAAAAGGAAAACAGTATTTTGAAATAACAGAAAAAGGAATAAAGGTTTATCTTAGACTGAGGGCAGATGTGGAGAAGATAAGTTATGGTTTTTCAAAGAAACAGATAAAGACAGGAATAAAAGATCTTGACAGGATGCTTGGAGGAGGAATAAGGAGCGAGACAATAACACTTATATCTGGTCCTACAGGATCAGGAAAGACAATCCTTACACTAAAATTTGCAGAAAGCTATCTTAGCAGTGATAAAGGACACAAGTTTCTGTTTTTCTCATTTGAGGAATCTCCTGACTGGCTTATAAGATATGCAGAAAGGCTGGGTATAAGAATTGGAAGTTTTATAGATGAAGGAAGGATTAAGTTTATATTTCTTTCTCCTGTTGAGCTTGATCTGGATTATTTCTCGTTCAGGATAATGGATGAGATAAGGAGATTTGGAAAAGAAACTGGTATTGCTATTGATTCCATAACTTCTTTCAGATACTCACAAAGAGACGACATAAGATACAGGGAGATACTTTGGGAAATTATGAACTATCTTCGTTACAACGGAAACACGGCTATTATTACATACGAAGAAGAAGATCAAAAGAATCTTACTGAAATGAGAATTCCTGTCCTTGCAGATAACATAATCTGCCTAAGATACTACGAAGACCCTCCTTACATAAGAAAAGTCCTTACTGTTATGAAGATGAGAGGAAAGGATCACTCAAAGGAGATAAGGGAGTTTGACATCGTGGAAGGTGAAGGAATAGTGATAAAGGATCCTGTATCCATGAGATGAAAATCCCAAAAGCTGTTATTATATCTGGTCCAACAGGAGTAGGAAAGACAGAATTGTCATTGGAGCTTGCAAGGTATTTTAAAGCAGAGATAGTAAATGCTGATTCAATGCAGGTATACAAAGGGATGGATATAGGAACAGCAAAGCCTACAAGAGAACAGAGGATGGAAATTCCTCATCATCTTATAGACATAGTAAATCCTGATGAGGAATTCAATGCAGAGAAATACAGAAGGATGGCTCTTTCTGCTGTATCTGAGATAAACAGAAAAGGGAAGGTATGTCTTGTTGTGGGAGGAACAGGGCTTTACATAAGAGCTCTTCTTGGTGGTCTTTTTAAGACTCCAGAAAAGGATCCTTCTTTGAGAGAGGCATTAAAGAGAGAAGCAGAAAAAGAGGGTTTAAGGAAGCTTTATGAAAGACTGAGGATTTATGATCCAGAATATGCTGAAAGGATTCATCCAAATGATAAGATCAGGATAATAAGGGGTTTAGAGATTATAGAGCTTACGGGAAGAAAGGTTTCAGAGCTTATAAAAGAGCATGGATTTAAGGAAAAAAAGATAAATGCACTTAAGATATTTCTCTATACTGACAGGAAGATCCTTTATGAAAGGATAAACAGAAGGTGTATAAGGATGATAGAATCAGGGCTTATTGAGGAGACAAGAAGATTGCTTTTTCAGGGATATTCTCCTTCATTAAAGCCTCTTCAGTCCATAGGATACAGGCATACGGTAAAGTATATCTCAGGAGAATGGGATCTGTATAAGATGATAAGGAAGATGCAGGCAGATACAAGAAGGTATGCAAAAAGACAGATAACATGGTTTAAAAAAGAAGAGGATGTTGTATGGATGAATGTTGAGGAAAAGGATAAGATAAAAAGGAAAATAGAGGAGTTTTTGGTTAGCTAAAAACACTTGTATTTATGAAAAAAGTGATTATAGTTAAAGTGAAGTTCTAAATCTCTTAAATCCCTCCCAAAGCGGCCCCCGTCACAAAAGCTCCTCTTTTGACCTTCTCTTTCAGAAATAAAGGAGGTGTTGAAATATGGATAAAAATGCTATAGAAAAATGGCTAAAAGAGCATACAAAAAAGTGTCCTGTTGGAAGGGTGACAAGGGAGCAGTGTGAAAGACTCAGAAGCAGACCACTTCTTAAGGATGCTGGTGAATATGATCTCGTAAGACCACTTGCATGCGTAAACTGTAAATGGTGGCTCTATTTTCCACCAGAAGAAGAGAAGGAAGCTGCATGAAGAAGTTTGGGCTTATAAGGGAAGGGAATAGGTTCAGGATAGGGATATTCCTTGATGAGACGATTTATCCAATCTCTGAATGGTTTTCTTCTTATAGAGAAGCTGAAAAGGAGATAAATGAAGCATGTTCTCAGCTAAAAGGAATTCTTGAAAAGATAAAGGGTTTCTTTAAAGAAGAGCTGAGTTCTGAAATGAGTCCAGAAAGGATCTGGAAGATACTTTCTGACATAGAAGATGAGGAGGAGTTTATAAGAAGGTTTAACAGTCTGGAAGAGAAAAAAAGAAGAGAGGTTGCAGACTTTGTCTTTACAAAATGCAGTGCATTTTCTGGAAAAGCTGCTATATTTTCTATGAGATACAATACAGAGACTGCACTTCTTGAATAGTGGATTTATCTGTAATCATAGTAAACTGGAACAGAAAAGATCTTCTTTTAAATTGCCTCTCTTCTGTATTCAAGAACATATCTGGTCTGAGTTTTGAGGTAATTGTTGTGGATAATGGTTCAGATGATGGAAGTCCTTCTGCTGTAAGGGAAAAATATCCTGAGGTTATACTTATAGAAAACAGAGAAAATCTTGGATTTGCAAAGGCAAACAACATTGCATTCAGGATAATGAAAGGAAGATATGCACTTCTTTTAAACAATGACTGCATCTTAAAGAAAGGATCTGTTGAGGCACTTTACAGATTTATGGAAGAAAATCCTGATGTAGGGATCTGCTGTGGTCAGCTTCTGAATCCTGACGGTTCAAAACAAAACAGCTTTTCAAGCTTTCCAAACCTTCTTTTTTATCTCACAAACGAAAGCCTTATGAAGATCCTTTTTCCAAAAAGATTCCCAAGCAAATACATAGATTACAGAAGCCCCATAGAGGTAGATTCCTGCATAGGTGCATGTATGATGATAAGAAAAGAGGCACTTGATAGTGTAGGATACTTTGATGAAGATTATTTTTTCTTTTTTGAAGAAACAGATCTTGCATATAGGATGAAAAAGAAAGGATGGAAGGTATTCTTTGTCCCAAGTGCTCAGATATATCATCTTCAGGGAAAGACAGTAGGATCTGGATCAGGTGCAAGGATACTCTTTTATAGGTCAAGATACACGTTTTTGAAGAAGCATTATCCTGAAAGGTATTGGATCTATAAGGCAGTTATATTTTCCAGGGTTTTCTTTAACATGATACTTAATCTTTTTGGTCTTGCATTTACTTTTGGGATGAAAGAGTCCATAAAAGAGAAGTTTATAAGGTATAAGGATCTTTTTATTTGGCATCTTAAAGGCTGTCCATGATTAGTCTTAGATTCCTTTTTATCTTCTTTATACCTGCTCTTGAAAGAGCAGTCCTTCCAAACCTTCTTTTGAATTCATCCTCATCCATGTCTATGAATTCCTTTGCAGATGGAAGACACACTTCCTTTTCCTCTTTTGGATTAAAAGGACATACTTCCTGACATCTGTCACATCCAAGAAAAAAAGGATAAAGCTTTTTTGCAAGACCTTTTTTTATCTCTCCACTGTATTCTATCGTAAGATATGACATGCAAAGCCTTGAATCAAATCTATGAGGAGCATAAAGTGCACCTGTAGGACATGCATTCAAGCAATTTTCACAAATATTGCAATTCTGTTCAATAGGCTCTTTTTCTGGAAATTCTATGTATGTCGTCGTAAATATCTCTGAAAGGAATACATAAGATCCATATCCTGGAACAATAAGCATGTTGTTCTTTCCTATGAATCCTATTCCTGCCATATATGCAAGGCTTCTTTCAAGAATAGGAGCAGAATCAACACATATCCTTATCCTTGATTCTGGATCAGCTTTTTTTATGATATTTCCAATCCTTTTCCCAAGTCTTTTAATTCTCAAATGATAGTCCTCCTTCATGGGTTCACTGTATCTTGCTGCAAAAAGACCTTCTAAGGTAGAATGAACCTTTTTTGAATAGGGATATGCAAGACAGATTATAGTCCTGCATCCAGGAAGTATCCTTTCTGGATCAGCCCTTATCTCAACATATCTTTCTAACCAATGCATGTCTGCATTCCTTCTTTCCTTTAACCAGTTCAGGAAGTAATCAAAAAAAACAGGTCTTTTTGGTCTTAAAAAACCCACTTTTATAAATCCAAGTCTTTCTGCCTCTTCTTTTATCTTTTCATAAAGATCAGAGCTCATATGGTGTGAGACTTTCACAGCCATCTTCTGTAACGAGGACTGTCTGTTCAAACTGTGCAGAAAGTGATCCATCTGCTGTTACTGCAGTCCATCCATCATCAAGTATCTTTATATCGCTTTTTCCAAGATTTATCATAGGCTCTATCGTGAATACCATTCCAGGAACAAGAAGAATCCCTTCTCCTCTTTTTCCATAATGTGGAACCTGTGGTGGTTCGTGAAATTCAAATCCAACACCATGTCCAACAAATTCTCTTACAACAGAACATCCCTGACTTTCTGCATAACTGCTTATAGCCCATCCTATGTCTCCTATCCTGTTCCCTGGCTTTACCATAGATATTCCTCTTTTAAGACATTCCTTAGTAATTTCTACGAGTCTTTTTGCCTCTTCTTTTGGTTCCCCTACAAAGAATGTCTTGCTTACATCTGCATAGTATCCATTAAGTATTGGAGTCACATCAACATTTACTATATCTCCTTCCTTCAAAACCCTTTCTCCAGGAATCCCGTGACAGACCTCCTCATTTACAGATACACAAACACTTTTTGGAAATCCTCTGTAATTCAAAGGAGCAGGAATTGCACCGTGTTTTATCGTATACTCATATACTATCCTGTCTATTTCTTCTGTCTTCATTCCTGGTCTGATTCTTTCTTCTACTATGTCAAGTATCTTTAATGCAAGTTCTCCTGCCTTTCTTATCCCTTCTATGTCTTTTTTGTCCTTCAGTCTTATTCCGTATTTTTTAAAATAGATCTCCTTAAGCTTTTCTCTGCTTATAGGAGGAACACCTTTTTTGAGACAGCACTTTTTATACTTTAGTCCACTTCCACATGGACATGGATCATTCCTTCCTATCTTTTTAAGACCTATCTCTTTCCATAATTCTTCTTGCCAGCTTTTTGAACCTTTCACGGCTAAGCTTCATCCCCCTCATTTCTTTTGGAACAGGAAATATGCGATCAGGTATTTTATACTTAGAAAGATAATTTTCCAACCATTTTTTTAGCCTCTTTTCATCTATCTTTTTCTCTGAATCAACAAAGGCAACAGGTCTCTGTCCCCATTCCTTGTCCTCCACAGGAACAACAACTGATTCAATTATTCCATCATACTGATTCAGGACCCTTTCAATCTCCTCAGGCTGTATATTCTCCCCTCCTGATATGAACATGTTGTCCTTTCTTCCATAAACCCTGAGATAACCATCCTTATCCAATGAACCAAGATCTTTTGTCCTGAACCATCCGTCATCTGTAAGATTTCTTTCAAGTCTCTTTCCTTTTAGATATCCTTTAAAAAGTGTCTTTCCTTTTACGAGGATCTCCCCATCTTCTGCAATCTTAAGTTCCCTGTAAGGAAGAAGTCTTCCAGATGTAAGAAGATGATCTAAGCTGTCATTAGGTCTTGTTGTAGTAACCTGAGAAGCCATCTCTGTAAGTCCATATGTTGTATAAATTTTAAGACCAAGCTCATATGACCTTCTTATAAGAGATTCATTTACAGAAGATCCTCCAATAAGGATTGCTTTTAGTCTTTTTAAAGAAGCTATTCCTCTTTTGTCCTTCAGGAGTCTGTAAAGCTGGGTTGGAACAAGGGATATGTGAGTAATATTTAACCTGTCTATCAAATCTGCTATATCCTTGCTTTTTGAAACTGCTACTGCACCACCACCAAAAATAGCCCTGAATATTATACTAAGCCCTCCTATGTGATAAAATGGAAGGACTGCTGCCCAGACATCTCCTTCAGAAAATCTTATGTTCATGTTTGATCCAACAGCACTGTAATAGTGATTTTCTAAGGTATGAAGGACTCCTTTTGGTCTTCCAGAAGTCCCTGATGTAAATATAACCGTTGCATCCCTTTTGTATGATACCTCATATTCCTTTAAAGGACTTTCTTCAGAAATAAGTTCTTCAAGGACATAGATCTTTACTTCAGGAATACGAACACTTCTGTATCTTTTTGAAAGAATAAGAAATTTGCAATCTGCCTCTTTTATTGCAGAATACATCTCATTTTTTGTCCATCTTACATTTATAGGAACAGAAACAGCTCCAAGATGTATCAGTGAAAGTATAAGGATTATAAATTCAGGAGAGTTCTCTGATATTATCCCTACCCTATCCCCTTCTTTTATTCCCATAAGCTCAAGCCTTTTTGCAAGTGAAAGCACCTTTCTTCTGTATTCCTTATAACTTATTCTTCCTTCATCAGATATTATTGCAGGAGATTCCTTTTCAGGTATCATCTTACAGGAAAAATCCTTCCTTTTTTTATCCTTTCAGACTTCTTTATAACATCTTCAAGAATAAATTCTCCGTCTTCTATAAGAAACCTCTCCTCAAGTATGTCTTCCTTTATCCAGCTGTATGGATCAAGTCCCATAGGTATGTCTTCTTCAATTATGGCTGAAAGCTGGATGAGTGCAGAAGTCCCTATTCCAGAATAAAAAGGATTGCTTATGACAGGATATATCCCCCTTTTTTTTGCCTCTTTTATAAGAGAAATACAATCAGATATCCCTCCAACTATCCCTGGTTTTATTATCCATGCCTTTACTGGCTCAGCCTTTCTTATGTTCTCATCTAAAATATCCCTGTCAATTGCTACCTTTATGTTTGTCCTTCTGAAAAACTCAAAAATCTCTTCCTTTCTCCTTAAAGGATCTTCTATGTAATCAAGCTGAACATCCTTTATCCTTTCCACAAAACCGATTGCATCTTCCAGTAAAAAAAGCTTTTCTGCATCAACTGCTACTTTCCCCTTTTTAGAAACCTCCCTTACTATGCCTTCATCCTTCTTATCCCTTATCTTTACCTTAAAAAAACTGTATCCCTCAATTATCCTTTCAAGATCAGAAAGATTAAATCTTCCTACGAGTGCCCTTGTCTTTATCCTCTTCTTTAAAGAACCTTCCTTAATAAGATCCACAACTGAGCATCCTTTCTTTTTTGCCTCAAGACTCAGCTTAGCAAGCTCAATTCCAAATTTTACACTAGGAAAAGGTCTTTTAACAGTCTTTCCTTCTTTTATCTGAATTATCTGATCTAATGCATCCTTAATACTTTCCCTGCTTATTCCAGGAAGAGGAGCAACTTCCCCTATTCCATAAATGTCCTTTTCATACAAAAACAAAATAATCCCTGATCTTTTTCCTACATAAGAAAGCTTTATCTCATAAAAGAAAACCTCTATCCTATGATCCATCCTAAGGAAAAAAGCATGCTGTATGCAAAAAGTAAAAAGGAGGTGTCTTGAAGTATTTTGTTGTATTCTGGTCCAGGATCTTTTCTGTATATCCTTAAAAGAGAAGGGATGAAAAAAAGGATACATGCTTCACACATAAGATGGTATCTTCTTTCTTTTAAAAGAAAAGGAAAAAAAAAGGAAGAAAGGATGAGAAAAAAATATTCTGCCTTTCCAAATCTTTTTCCAAAAATTACGGTCAATGTCCTTTTTCCTGCTTTTTTGTCTGATTCCATGTCCCTCAGGTTATTTACGACGAGGATAGCAGTTGAGATAAGTCCAGGAGGAATACCAGCAATTACTGCTTTTCTTTCTATGCTTAGTGCCTGAACATAATATGTTCCTGAGACAGCAACTGGACCAAAAAAAATTGCTACAGCAAGATCAGAAAGGAAGCAGAATGAAGGAAGTGCTGAATAAAGTATTCCAAAAGTTATTGAAAGGATTCCTATTATAAGTATAGGGATTCCTGCTCTAAGTATGAGATATAATCCTGAGATTGAACTTAAGAGAAAGCAGAAAATAAAGGCTTTTTTTACCTTATCAGCAGATATAAGACCTGCCTGAACAACCCTTACAGGTCCTATCCTTTCTGAGGTATCTATCTTGTGAATGAAGTCATAATAGTCATTTGCAAGATTTGTTCCTATCTGGATAAAAACTGCACTTATAAGGGCAAAAAGGAATGAAGGAAGGTGAAATCTTCCATCTGCATATGCAATTGCTCCACCAACTGTTACAGGACAGAAGGAAGCAAAAAGTGTCTTTGGTCTTATTGCAATAATCCAGCTTTTAATCCCTGAATTTTGAAAAATCAGGCTCTCTTTTTTCAAGAAATGCATCCCTTCCTTCCTTTGCCTCTTCTGTCATATAAAAGAGCTTTGTAGTAAGACCTGCAAGCTGCTGAATCCCTGCCTGACCATCACAGTCAGAATTCAGTGCTGCCTTAAGGCATGCTATAGCAGTTGGAGAAAGTTTAAGGATCTGCTTTGCCCATTTTATCGTCTCTTCCTCAAGCCTTTCAAGTGGAACAACAGCATTTATAAGACCCATCTGAAGTGCTTCTTGTGCAGTATATTGCCTGCAGAGAAACCATATCTCCCTTGCCTTTTTCTGTCCAACTACCCTTGCAAGATACTGTGCACCAAATCCACCATCAAATGATCCTACCCTTGGACCTGTTTGTCCAAAGATTGCATTATCTGCAGCAATTGTAAGGTCGCATACGAGCTGAAGAACATTTCCACCACCAATTGCATATCCTGCAACCATTGCAATAACAGGTTTTGGACATCTCCTTATCTGTATCTGAAGATCAAGGACATTAAGCCTTTCTTTTCCTTCCTCATCCCTGTATCCTTTGTCTCCTCTTACTGTCTGATCTCCTCCAGTGCAGAATGCTCTATTTCCTTCTCCTGTAAGGATTATTACTCCGATCTGAGGATCTTCCTGTGCATCATAAAGTGCTTCAGATATCTCCTTTATTGTAAGTGGACGGAAGGCATTAAGTTTTTCAGGTCTGTTTATTACTATCTTTGCAATCCCTTCTGCCTTGAAGTATTTTATATCCGTAAATTTTCTTACTTCCTTCCATTCTACCTTCATATCCCAGCTCCTTCTAAAAAGTTTTTCAGGATTTCTTTTCCTTTTTGCGTCATAATAGACTCTGGATGAAACTGAACACCTTCTATAGGATACTCCTTATGTCTTATTCCCATGATCTCATCCATGTCTGTCCATGCACTTATCTCAAGTTCATCTGGAAGGCTTTCTCTTTCAACAATAAGTGAATGATATCTTACTGCCTCAAATGGATTTGGAATTCCTCTATAGATTGTCCTTCCATCATGATATATAAGAGATGTCTTTCCATGCATTATCCTTTTTGCCCTAACAATCCTTCCTCCAAATGCCTCTGCTATTGCCTGATGTCCAAGACATACACCAAGTATAGGAATCCTTTTTCCAAACCTTTTTATAACCTCAACAGATATTCCTGCTTTTGACGGTGTTCCTGGCCCAGGAGATATTACGATACATAATGGAGAAAGCTCTTCTATTTTTTCTAATGTTATCTGATCATTCCTAAATACCTTTACCTCTTTTCCAAATCCTTCAAGATACTGAACAAGATTGTATGTGAATGAATCATAATTGTCTATGACAAGTATCATTTCCTGCTGCTCTTTCTATTGCCTTAAAAATTGCACTTGATTTCCTTATCGTCTCCTCATATTCCCTTTCAGGTATTGAATCATAAACAATTCCTGCACCTGCCTGAACAAATATCCTGTCATCAATCCTTACAGCAGTCCTTATCGTAATACAGAAGTCCATGTTTTTATTGAATCCAAAATATCCAACTCCTCCTGCATATTGTCCACGAGATGGACCTTCAAGCTCTGCAATGATCTCCATTGCCCTTATCTTTGGTGCTCCTGATACTGTTCCAGCAGGAAATGTTGCCATAAATACATCAAATTCATCAACATCTGGTCTTTTTCTCCCTTCCACAACAGATACAATATGCATCACATGAGAATATTTTTCTATTTCCATAAGTCTTGGAACCCTTACTGTTGCAGGAAGAGATACCCTTCCAACATCATTCCTTCCAAGATCAACAAGCATTATGTGTTCTGCCCTTTCTTTTGGATCAGAAAGAAGTTCCTTTTCAAGTGCTCTATCTGCTTCTATGTCTTCTCCCCTTGGTCTTGTTCCTGCAATTGGACGAACCTCTATCTTTCCATCCTTAACTTTTACGAGTGTCTCTGGAGATGCACCAATGAGTCTTATCCTTTCGTAGTTAAGATAAAACATATATGGTGATGGATTTATGCTTCTTAAGTGCCTGTATATGAGGAAGTCATCTCCTTTTATCTCTGCTGAAAACCTTTGTGAAAGAACGACCTGTATTATCTCTCCTGAGACAATATACTCCTTAGCCTTTCTTACAGCATCCTCAAACTGCTCTTTTCTGAAATTTGACCTGAGTTCTGAAACACATATAGGCTCTGTTTTACAGACCTCCTGAATAGGAGATCCAAGCTCTTCAACTGTCTCATCTATCTCATTTTCTGCTTCCTCATAGATCTCCTTTAGATGTCTTTTTCCATCAATGTGTGCAAAACTTACTACCTTTATCCTGTGTGTCAGATGATCAAAGATTATAAGTCTTTTTGATACGACAAAGAGGAATTCTGGAATCGCAGGATCTTCTGGTTTTATCATAGGAAGTCTTTCCCACTTTCTTATGAGATCATAATTTACATATCCTACAAAACCACCCTGAAATGGAGAGATTTCTGGAAGACTTATAAAAGAAAAGCTTTTTGCTATTTTTCTTAAGACATCAAAAGGATTCCAGACCCCTTTTATCTCCCTTATCCTTCCGTCTTTTTCAACATGGACCTCATTCTCATATGCCTTTATTATAAGAAATGGTCTGTATCCTATAAAACTGTATCTTCCTTCTTCTCCAATCTCTGCACTTTCAAGAAGATAAGAATATCTTTTGTCTTTTATCTTAAGATAAGCAGAGACAGGAGTCTCTATGTCTCCCAGAAATTCTCTGTATACAGGGATTACAGCCCCTTCTTTTGCAAGGGAACAGAAATCTGAAAAAGAAGGAATCGTCTTCATTTTTTACTCCAATGGCTCAAATCTTGCTGAAAAATGCCTCATAATCTCTGGTTCATATACGATACGGAGTCCCTTGATTTTATCCCTCTTTCTGTAAATCTCCTCAACTGCCCACGCAACATAATCCATATGACTGTTCGTATAAACCCTTCTTGGAATGGTAAGTCTTACGAGTTCAAGCCTTGGATATCTTACTTTTCCTGTATCTTTGTCCTTTTCTGAAAAAGCCGTGCTTCCAAGTGGAGCAGACCTTATTCCTGCTTCAAGATAAAGGGCTGTTGCAAAGGAATTGTCTGGAAACTGGCTTTGTGGGATGTGTGGAAGGAGTCTTTTTATGTCAACATATACTGCATGTCCTCCTATAGGAAGACATATAGGTATTCCTGCTTTTTTAAGCTTTTCACCAAGATACCTTACCTGATATATCCTCCATCTCAGATAATCCTCATCTATGACCTCTCTAAGCCCAATACTTATTGCTTCAAGATCCCTTCCTGCAAGTCCACCATATGTAGGAAATCCTTCCATAAGGATAAGAAGCTGTTTTGCCCTTTCAAAAAGATCTCTGTCTCTCATTGCAAGTATTCCACCAATGTTTACGAGCCCATCCTTTTTGCAGGACATAGTAAAGCCGTCTGCATAGCTCATCATCTCAAGCACTATCTCTTTTATGCTTTTGTCCCTGTATCCTTCTTCCCTTTCTTTTATAAAAAATGCATTTTCTGCAAATCTTGCAGCATCAAAAAAAAGCGGAATACCGTATTTTTCTGCTATCCTTTTTACTTCTTTTATGTTACTCAAAGATACTGGCTGTCCTCCTCCTGTATTATTCGTAAGTGTAAGCATGATAAGGGGAATCCTTTCTCTTCCAACCTTCTTTATAAAATCCTCAAGCTTTTCAGTATCCATGTTTCCTTTAAACGGATGCTCCTTTTCCATATCATACGCATCATCTATTACGAGATCTACAGGAATTCCTCCTTTGTCAATAACATGAGCTCTTGTTGAATCAAAGTGCATATTGTTTGGGACATAATCCCCTTTTTTTACTGTAAGCATAAATAGGATGTTTTCTGCTGGTCTTCCCTGATGTGTTGGGAGGAAGTATTCAAATCCAAAAAGCTCTTTTATCGTCTCTTTTAGACTGAAGAAGTTCCTGCATCCTGCATATGATTCGTCTCCTATCATAATTCCTGCCCACTGATAATTGGACATTGCATTTGTCCCACTGTCTGTAAGCAGGTCAATATATACATCTTCTGCTTTTATAAGGAAAAGGTTATATCCTGCTTCTTCAAGAACCTTTTTTCTATACTCTTTTGTCGTCATCTTTATTGGCTCAACAACCTTTATTCTATAAGGTTCTGCAATTATCATCTCCTTCACCTCTATTTTTTATAATAAGCATAGATATAATCCATTGGAACTATATATTTTTCCAATTCCTTATAAACTCCCTGTTCCTGCAGCAAATTCAAAGACACGATCGTCAAATCTGCTTTTTTCCATCTTTACCTCCTTTTTCTTTTTTGTTAATTACAAAATTTAAAGGAAAATGGTCAAATGGATATTCTAAAGGACTTAGAGGAGATAATGAAACTTGAACTTACAGAAGAAGAGCTTGAAGAGATTATGTCTTTTTATATTTTTGAGAAATACGCAGAGCTTATGAAAGACTTTTTTTCAGATCAATCAAAAAAAGCCTGAGTGTATTCATTCCAACAGCAGATGCCCTTTCTTGCATAAAAAGAAGATCTCCTCCCATCGTCCAGGTA
>Ga0190367_1000275_pt1 | contig 38850 bp, 43 predicted proteins | sample 4872181011_MG_FD_171838 | JGI IMG/M metagenome (GOLD analysis project Ga0190367, IMG submission 171838) | Hydrothermal vent microbial mat bacterial communities from Southern Trench, Guaymas Basin, Mexico - 4872-18-10-11_MG | ecosystem: Environmental > Aquatic > Marine > Hydrothermal vents >... | reverse complement strand
GAGTAGAGGAAAGCCTTTCTCCGGAAACTGCCGTCGAAGAAGCGATTATTATAGCGAGGGAGCTTAAAGAAAGAGCAGGAGGGCTGCTCGTTGGCTGAAGGCATCGTTTACATAGTTGGCGCTGGATGTGGCGACGAACTGCTTACGAAGAAGGCGGAAGAGGCAGTAAAGAAGGCAGACGTGATCATCCACGACGAGCTGATAGGCGAGCAAATCAAGGAGCTCGTAAGAAAAAGCAAAGCTAAAGTTATTGATGCTGGCAAGAGAGCTGGCAAGCACAAGCTTAGCCAGGATGAGATAAACGAACTCCTTGTTAAGTATGCAAGAGAAGGCAAGACCGTTGTGAGGCTTAAGGCTGGAGATCCGTTTATTTTTGGCAGGGGTGGTGAAGAAGCGGAATTTTTAGCAGAGAACGGAATTAGGTTTGTTGTTATCCCTGGTATTTCTTCGGCTATTGCAGCTCCAGCGTATGCTGGTATTCCCGTCACCCATCGCCGCTACGACCCAGCAGTGGTTTTCATAACAGGAAGGCAGGCGAGGGAAAGGCTGAACTGGGATGCCTTGGCAAAGTTGAACGCTACGATAATTATTTTAATGGGCGTCTCAACTCTTCGCCAAACATCAAAAAAGCTAATTGAACACGGAAAGGATCCGAATACGCCGGTAGCGATAATAGAGAGAGGCTGCTCAAATGAGCAGAGGGTTGTCGTTGGCAAACTTATGGATATAGCGGATGTAGCAGAGAAGGAAGGTGTTAAACCTCCAGCTATTATAGTAATTGGTGGCGTTGTTGAACTAAGGGAAAAGCTTCTACCGTTCATGGGGGGTTTGGAATAGACCTCGCAGCCCTATACGCTAAGATGAGCAAGCAGAAGTGGAAGATTCTTGACGGCATATTTGCCCATCTGTGGGACTACGAGTTCGTGCCGGTAGAACTTATAGCAAAGCGAGCTAATACGAGTCCAGAGAAGGTTGAAGCGATTCTGAGAACTATGAGTGATGAGAGGCTCGTTGTTAATAAACAGCTCAACTACTTCGGCTCAACCTTCACGTTTGTTGGCTTGTCTCTCTATTCCCTCCGGCGCCTCGTTAAGCGTGATTATGTCAGCATGCTGGGCAAGCTGATGGGAGAAGGAAAGGAAAGTGTTGTTTACAACTGCTATTCGGAAAGGTATGGTGAAGCAGTAATTAAATTCCACCGCGTCGGCTATCCGAGCTTTAAAAAGGTTAAGGAGAAGAGGGATTACGGTACGCTGCACTTCTCGGTACTAACTATTAGATCCGCAAGGAATGAATTCAGAGCTTTGAGAAGACTCTACGGCTTTGTCAGCGTTCCAAAACCTTACGCTTGGGAAGGTAACGCTGTAATGATGGAATTAATCGAAGCGAAAGAGCTGTTCAAGGTTAGGTTGACTAACCCGCAAGACGTTCTTGAGATCGTAATTGATGAAATAAAGCGGATGTACTCAAGAGGCGTGATACACGGTGATCTCAGCCAGTATAACATCCTCGTAAGCGAAGAGGGAGTATGGTTCATAGACTTCCCCCAGTGCGCTTTGCTCGAAGAAGAAGAGAAAAAAAGCGAAGCGGAGAAGCTACTCAGAAGGGACGTTGAAAACGTCCTCAGTTACTTCAAGCGGGCGTACGGCATAGAAAAAGATGTTAACACCGTTCTGGAATACGTTAAAAGCTAAGTCTGATGGCGTTACTTAGTTATGACTTTAATTTTTTGAGGGAAGGTGAAGACGGATTGGCTGAAGTGAAATAAATGAAATTTCCACCAACTTCAGCGCTGCGATGGTTCCCAGGCTTTTAGGCTCATTGCAAGCATTGCTGCGTAAAGATAATCGCAATTACACACCAGAAAATCACAGTAAATTTTAAAGTAGTGGGAATACATCATCGTAGAAAAAGATATTAACACGGTTCCGGAGCATATTAAAAAATGACCTGTATCTTTGGCATAGACATAGTAAAAGGTTCTGTCCATGGCAAGGAAAGGCCAAAGTATGCCCTTTTTATTTCGAGTGAGGGGAAGGAAAAGGTAGTTTCGAGGGCAAAGCTCTTCAGGCTTATAAGGCAGTACAGGCCATCTATAGTTTCTGTTGATAACATAACCGAGCTTTTTTCCTCCAAGGAGGATTTAATAAAGTTTCTTAAAGAAATACCACCTTCGACGAAGCTCGTCCAGGTTGCCGGAAAGCACAGCTTGCCGTACCTTGCTAAGAGGTATGGACTTAGAATGGACATAAGGAACCCAATGGACGAAGCAAAGGCTTGCGCCATGCTTGCGGGCTTTGGTGTAGGCGAGGAGGTTTCTGTTTTCATCGACAAGACACTCATTATCGTTTCGAGGAACAGGAGCTTGGGGAAGGGCGGATGGAGGCAGAACAAATATAGACGGAGAATTCACGATGAAGTAAGGAGAGTTTACAACGAGATAAAGAGCAAGCTGGATGAATGCAACCTTGAATACGTCGAGGATGCGAGAAAGGGCTATGGCGGAATATCGAAAGGTGTAATCCTTGTGAACGCTTCAAAAAGCGAAGTTCCCATAAACTCCTTCAAAACCAGGGATGTACAAGTCAGAGTTGAGGCGGTGGAAAAAGAGAAGATAGAATTCATTCCTCTCAGCCAACAAAAGATGCACACGATTGTTGGTGTCGATCCCGGTACAACGACAGCAGTAGCAGTCCTAGATTTGTCGGGCAACCTGCTCGGCATCAGTAGCAGGAAAGAGTGGAGCCATTCAGACGTAATCGACTACGTACTCTCATTCGGCAAGCCAGTGGTTGTTGCTACCGATAAGAGCAACCCTCCAGAGTTCGTGAGCAAGTTAAAGGCGAGCTTTAACGCAGTTCTTTACACACCTAAAGAAGACATGAGCGTTGAGAAGAAGAAAAACCTTGCCTCGAAATACAGAACAGCCAACGACCACGAAAGAGATGCTCTTGCAGCAGCGATTGAAGCCTTCAACTCCTACAAGAGTAAATTCCTCAACATAGAGAAGAGGATACCTGCCGGAGTTGATGTGGATGCGATCAAGGCTGGAATTATAAAGGGACTCACCCTGCGAGAATTGCTCGTTAAGAAGAAGGAGGAGAAGCCTAAGGAAAAGAAGGCAGTTGAAAAGAAGGAGGATGTGGACAGGCAGGCAATAATAAAGGAACTTCAGGAGGAGAACAAGGTTTTGAGGGCTGAAATAGAGAGGCTTAAGGAAGAAGTTGAAAGGCTGAGGGGAAGGATAGTCTCGATTTCGAGGGAAGAGCATGAGAGAATAAGGAAGGACAACTACATAAGATCACTTGAAGCGGAAATAGCCGAGCTGAGAGCTAAGCTGAAAGAGAAGGACGCAATTATAGAAGAATTGAAGGAGAGGATAGAGCAGCTTAGGACCATGCGAATACTCGAGTTCAGCGGCTGGAAGGGCGTAAAGGTGTTAGAGAAGTTTACGAGGGAAGAAATAGAGAGGCTCGAGAGGGAAGTGGGAATTGAGAGTGGTGATATCATCTACATCCACAATCCTGGCGGAGGAGGTAAAGCTCAGGCCGAATACCTTTGTTCGAAGGGAGTAAAGGCCGTGATAGCGAGCAGTGTATCGCACACAGCCATGGCGGTATTTGAGGAGATGGACGTACCTGTTATAGGCGTGGAGGAGGTAGAGATAAGGGTGGCCGATGGTATCGCTGTAATCAATGTGAGGAGTTTTGAGGAAGTTTATGGAAAGAAGGTTGAGGAGATGAGGAAAAGAAAGATCGAGAAACTCGAGCAGCTAATTTTCGAGTACAAGCAAAAGAGGCTGTTTTAGCTCAGATTTTTTTAGCCGCGAACAGCGACTTCTTCCTCCACGAACACCTCCATCGGCTTGGTTATCAGCGATACCACAACCATTGTGGCAACCGACACTGCAAAGCTCAGCAGGCTGAAATGGAAGGGCAACGGCGATACAAACTTGTGGTAGTAGCCGAAAATCAACGAGGTTACGAAGCCGAAGAGCATCGAAGCTATTGCGCCTTCCTTCGTAGCTCTATGCCAGTAGAGACCAAAGAGGATCGGTGCGACAAAGGTGGAGAGCATGATCCCGATACCCATCCAAATTATGAAGGCGAGAAGCTTTGGAGGGTTGATGGCGAGCAGAATCGTTCCTACAGCAACAGCGAGAATGCTTATCCTGCTAACAAGCGTTACTTCCGAATCGCTTGCTTTTTTCCTTATAACGTTCTTGTAGATGTCCCATCCAACCGTAGAACCTATCGTCAGCATGAGCCTGTCGGTTGTTGACATAACTGCTGCAAGCACAACGACAGCGAATATTGGATAAATCACCGGTGGCATGGCCCCTTCGAGGGCAGCTATATACGCGTAGTCTGGTTTTGGTACGCTTATGATACCTTCTTCACTCATTGCCCTTGCAGCAAACCCCGTGAGCTTGATGAGGTACATAACGATTGCATACAGTACAAATACGACGAGAGGACTCCATTTAAAATCTCTCTCACTTTTTGCTGTCAGAACGTTGTTTATTATATGTGGTGCGGTTGCAAGACCAAATGAAAGCAGGAAGAAGAACGAGACTATGAACAGGGGTGTTGCAAAAGCATATCCTGCATACGGCGGATGAATCTGCGGGTAAAATGGTTCAACCATGTTTGCGTCGATGGAAGCAAGGACTGAATTTATGTGCTCTATTCCGCCTGCAGCGGATATTATGAAGGGAGCTGTGAGCAGTACACCTACTATAATCGCCATGCCCTGAACGAACGTTGTCCAAGCGACTGCATAGAGTCCGCCAAGGATAACGTAGGCAACGACTATTGCAGCAGCAAGGATGAGGGCTTGACTGCGCGGGATGTCAAAGAGCCAGTTAAGGACTATTGCTATTGCCGTGTACTGGCCTGTGAGGTAAATAATACAGGTTACGAGCACTGCAACGCTTGAAATTGTTCTTACCGCTTCGCTTTTGTATCTGCAAGCAAGAAAATCCTGAACTGTGAGGTATCCGTTCTTTCTCGCTTGCAGCCATATTCTGTAGCCGAAGAGGCTTATTGAAAGAGCACATGCAAGGGGGACGAATACTTGCTCCCATATCGTCGGCCAGCCAGCAGCGTATCCGAGTCCAGCAACTCCGAGAAGCGTCATGCCACTCGTCGTTGACGCCATTACAAGCATTACGAACATCCAGAAACCAAGACTTCTACCTCCAACGATGTAATCACTCACGTTCCTTATCTTCTTCGACGCTATACAGCCTAAAAAGAGCATTGCAGCAAAGTAAGCTACCACAATAATTTTGTCGATCATCCTGCAACCTCCCGGAACTTTACGGCCCAGAGTATTAGCATGACTGCAACAGCAATTGGCAAGCCAAGTGCAACGACTACCGTTTCGACTGGCAACCCCAGCATGGTATGTCAGAGCAAGGCAAGGAGTTTAAAAATTTTTCGATTTTATGCCTCTTAGTATAATTAAGTATTTAATATGAATATTATTAATACTAATGGGTTTGGATTTTGGCTTGCCTGACTAAGTTAGGCTCCAGCAAGAAAGCAAAATTTTCTTATTCCCATTTGTAAAAAGCTGGGTACATGAAAAAGATGGTTGTCATGAGTGGAAAGGGAGGAGTTGGTAAATCGACGGTTGCTGCGAACCTTGCGTTCATGCTCAGTCAGAAAGGTTACAAAACGGGTTTGCTTGATTGTGATATTCATGGCCCTTCAATTCCAAAGCTCCTCGGCCTCGAAAATATAAGAGGTCTTGACTCGAAGGAAGGTAAGCTTCTGCCGGTTGAGATTGATGGGGTTAAGGTATTTTCGATGGGTTTCATGCTACCCACTAGGGACACTCCCGTTATATGGCGCGGACCTATAAAACATAAGTTCATCCAGGAAGCTTTACAGAACGTTGATTGGGGTGAACTCGACTACCTAGTTATAGATCTACCACCAGGTACTGGCGATGAAGTGATAAGCATCGTTCAGCTCGCAAAGCCAGATGGGAGTGTGATAGTCACAACTCCTCAAAGCGTGGCACTCGAAGACGTCAGAAAAGCTGTGAACTTTTCGATACACGTTGAAGTGCCAGTTATAGGGGTTATAGAAAACATGAGCGGAATGATTTGCCCCCATTGCGGAAAGAAAATTGACATCTTTGGTAGTGGTGGAGGAAAAAAGCTTGCAGAGGAGATGTCCGTCCCGTTTGTTGGAAGCATACCACTTGATATGAGCATTTTCAAGAGTGGTGAGGAAGGAAAGCCATTCGTGAAGTGGAATTCGGAATCGACCCAAGCATTCAGTAAGATAGTTGACGAGTTAATCAAGAATTTGAAAAAGGTCGAAGAGATGTCTAAGAAAGGTTAGAAAATCGTGGGGAGGTGAAAAAAATGAGGATCTGTATACCTACCGAGGGAAGGGGAGGCCTAGACGATTACGTTTGTGAACATTTTGGAAGGGCTGCAAGCTTTACAATTTATGACACGAAGACAGGGAAGGTTGAGGTAATTCCTAATACTTCAGAACACTTCGGCGGATTCGGTAAACCTCCGGAGATAATCGCAAAAACAGGAGCAGACGTAGTCATTTGTGGAAACATGGGGCCGAGGGCAATTCTAATGCTACAGCAGCTTGGAATAAAAGTTTATTCGGGAGCCAGCGGGAGAGTTAGAGATGTTATAAGGCTGTTTAGGGAAGGAAAGATTGCAGAAGCGAGCCTCGAGACGGCATGCAAGGAACACAGACATCCAATCGATTTTTGGCGCTAAGTTTTTAATTTTTTTAAATTTAAATAAAATTAGATTTCCGACATCTTCAAAAAGTACTCGTGAACCCTCGTGTCTTCGGTTAGCTCGGGGTGAAATGCTAAACCAAGGATGTTGTTTTGCTTTGCAGCAACGATGTAGTCTTCGAAGGTGGCAAGAACGTCTACGTCCTTACCCACTTCAACTATTACGGGAGCCCTAATAAACACGGCCTCAATTTCCCCGATGCCCTTGAAGTGGAGCGGAACTTGAAAGCTCTCCCTCTGCCTACCGAACGCGTTTCTCTTTATCTTCGCATCCAAGAGTTTAAGTAACTTCGTATTCGTTCTTTCAACCAGCTCATCTCCGCACTTTGAGAGCAGAATTAAGCCGGCACACGTCCCCATAACTGGCTTGCCCTGGTTCGCAACCTCAAGAATCTCGTCTGCAATCGAATCCCTAAAAATAAGTCTACTTATAGTTGTGCTCTCTCCGCCAGGTATTATGACTCCGTCACTCTTTGCTACAACTCCGCTCCTCCTTGTAGCGATGACTTCCCCATCTATTCCGAGCTTTTTCATCGCTGCTTTCGTTGCCAAAACGTGTTCTTCAACGTCTCCTTGTACACCAACAACTGCGATCCTCATAATCCCCTGTACTGCAACCTCTCCTCCTCGCTAAGCTGAAAGACATCAAGCCCCTTCATTGCCTCTCCAATTCCCTTAGAAACTTCTGCAACGACTTCTGGTTCGTCGTAGTGTTGCACCGCTTCAACTATGGCTCTTGCATATTCTGGCGGGTTTGAGGACTTAAATATGCCTGAGCCCACGAACACACCATCAGCGCCGAGCTGCATCATGAAGGCAGCATCTGCTGGCGTTGCAATACCGCCAGCGGCGAAGTTGACAACTGGCAGTCTGCCCATTTCCCTTACTTCGAGTAAAACCTTGTACAAGCCTTCAACTATCTCGCCAAGCGAGTATTCTTCGTAAACCACATCGTTCTTACCTATCTTGCTTAGCCCCATCTCTTCTCTAACGCTGTTCGCAAGTTTGCAGTAGGCTTGGGCATATCTTTCCGCAACGCTGAACACTCTAGCCTCTTCCATCTCTTGTAGCTCTGCTATAGCCTTATTCATCAACCTCATGTGTTTCACCGCTTCGACGACGTTGCCTGTCCCTGCCTCGCCCTTCGTTCTGATCATTGCAGCCCCTTCCCATATTCTCCTTACAGCCTCACCAAGACTCCTTGCTCCACAGACGAAGGGAATAACAAACTTGCGCTTGTCTATGTGGAAGAAAACATCCGCTGGTGTTAGAACTTCGCTCTCGTCTATCATGTCAACTCCAAGCGCTTCGAGCGCTCTTGCCTCAGCAACATGTCCGATTCTAACCTTGGCCATAACTGGAATCGTTACAGCATCCATTATCTCCTGAATGATCTTCGGATCGGCCATCCTTGCTACTCCGCCGGCCTGCCTTATGTCTGCTGGCACTTTATGCAATGCCATTACTGCAACTGCCCCAGCGTCTTCCGCTATTCCCGCTTGTTCTGCATTTGTGACATCCATTATAACTCCGCCCTTCTGCATCTTTGCGAATCCTCTCTTTATCAGTTCTGTCCCAAATCTGAGCTTTTCGAGCTCCATGAGCGTCACCTTTGGGAGTAGCATAACCCTGCTATTTAATAGCTTTGCTGAAGAGTCAGTGCATAGAGATGGTCGGATAATTATTCGAATTGGCTCAAAAGATTTAAATTCAATTAAATACGAATTAAATTTTAATGGGTGTGGTTACGCTACACTTAGATGATGACATTGAGAAGTTGCTCAGGGAATTGGCGAGGAAAAAAGGCAAGAAGAAAGGAGCGATGTCCGAGGTAGTGGAAGAGGCTCTGTTAAATCTGGCCATAGAAGAAGAGTTTGATAATCTCATTCGGGAGCTGAAAAAGGGTGTCAGGGCTGAAGTAGGAAGATTAAGGAGAGAAGACATCTATGAAGTTTGATCGCATAGGCATTGATACAAACGTGCTCGTGTATGCAATAGATTCCACTAACGAAAGAAAGCACGACATGGCCTTGGAAGTGCTTAAAGATTTGCGAAACAATCCTGAAAAGTACTCGGTAGCTCTGCAAGTCATATGTGAGTTAATTTACGTAGCTCAAAAGAAGTACCCACAGATGCTTGAGTACGCTGCAAGGTTGGCTTTAATACTTTTAAAACATCCCAAAATAGACCGGCCGAAATATTCAGAGGAAGTAGTTGGTCTTGCTTTGAACTCGAAGAAAAACTTCTGGGATGCGGTTTTAGCATACACTTACGCAGCAAATGGGGTCAGAACGATTATCACTGAAAACGTTGAGGATTTTGCAAGTCTGCCAGTTGAAGCAGAGAATCCGTTTTACGGGTAGGATTTTTCTTTGAGTTCAATTACAACTTGCTCGTTTCTTCAATCCCTATGAATGTTAAACAAATCGCGTTAACTATGAATGTCTTAGCTTCTCGACCAATTCCCTGCAAAACGCTGGCAAATCGGAAGGCATCCTTGAAGTTATCAAGTTTCCATCAACTACGACTACCTTATCTTCGTAGATACCGCCAGCTGCCATGACGTCATCCCTTATTCCAATCCAGCACGTCAATTTCTTGTCCTTAACGGCTCCAGCGGATATGAGTAGCTGGGGGCCGTGACATATGGCTGCAATCACCTTGTTTTCATTTACAAAATGCCTGGTTATTGATACAGCTTTCTCGTTGATTCTTACCCTTTCAGGCGACTTACCTCCAGGAATTACGAGTGCTGAGTACTCTTCAGGCTTGATATCATCGAAGGTTTTGTGGGGCTTTATTCTATAGCCGTACTTGCCTACTTTCTCATTTAGGGATGAGGACGCTATTACAACTTCGAATCCCTCCTCCATAAGTCTGTACATTGGGTAGAACAGCTCCAGATCTTCAAATCCATCTTCTATCAGGAAGAGAACCTTTGGTGCCATAACACATGATTGGTAGCGATGTATTTAGTTTTTTAGCGATATGCGTTTACACTACGATCTGCTATAAAAAGTGATTGAGGCCAGATTCTTGAATTTCAGCATAAATCCTCATCATCTTACGTGTTTCAAAACTTTTAAGTAATCAATTATTATTGTTATTACTATCATGAACGAAGTCAGGATCAAAGAGTTGGCTGATATACTTGGAATCGCAACACTAGTTGGATTTACCCTCGTCATCACATTAATTGCCCTTGCATCTCGGGGAGCTTTGTTATACTTTTACGAACCTAACAAGTTTGTTTGGGCTATTGAGGTTGGATTGGGTTTTTATGGTGTTATAGTTGGGTGCAAGAGACTCAAAGAGATTGTATGGTGATAAAAAGGCCTATAATAATTATAATTTAAAATTACTGAATACTCCAAGTTGCGAGTTTTACCTCTGTAAGTAAATTTCCAAAGTCGTACTGTATTTTCAAGTCAGTTGCAGATTTCTACTTCGGCCAAAATAAAGACTTTTCCAGGGCTTGCCTCTTCACGAAGTGTTTCTTTGACGATGTCTGAATAGTAACTATACGATTTTGTTCTCTCAGCGGATATTACGGTAACTTCTACCTTGGATGTTTTTGCGGTTTCACCAACCTTAAGTTTTAGTTCAGTCGGTGTCTCCTCTATAGTGGGCTTTACTGTGGGTTTTGTTGGTGTTTCGGTAGTTTCTAACTTTGGGCTCCTCTTCTATACAACCTAGTATAGTAAAACTGCTGAAAATGCCTAGTCCAAATTATAATAATACAATTAGTCTGTACTTTTGCCATACGACCATTTGGTACTACATTTTCTGTAAGTTCTACAAGTAGTGGTCAGATATAAAGAGTTCTTTTTTTACTACACGTAGTGAAAATGGAGAAAATGATAGATATCGTTACGGTAACGAGAAAATTCCAGATAACAGTAACAAAAGACGTGAGGGAAAAGCTTGGAGTCAAAGAGGGAGATAAAATAGTCTTCGTTGAGAAAAATGGGGAAATTGTTATAAGAAAGTATTAAAGAATAAATTTTATTAAATTTTTCCACAAGTATTAGTATTAGTTATAGAAATTCCCTCGGATCCGCAATTTCTCCCTTTATTGCAGTGGCAGCAGCGGTAGCGGGAGAAGCGAGGTAGATCTCAGCGTTGGGATTACCCATCCTGCCCTTGAAGTTCCTGTTTTGTGTGGAAACACAAACCTCGCCGTCTGCAAGTATTCCCATGTGTATTCCAACGCAGCAAGCGCAGCCTGGTGGAGCTATAAGTCCGCCAGCTTCGACAATCGTTTTAAGATATCCCTTTTCGAGAGCCTTGAGGTAAACATCTCTGCTCGCCGGTGCAACAATCAGCCTGACACCCTTTTTGACCTTCCTCCCCTTCAGCATCCTTGCAACGATCTCTATGTCGGAAATCCTTCCATTGGTGCATGTTCCAATAAAAACCTGATCAACCTTAACTCCTTCAACTTCGGAAATTGGAGCAACGTTGTCGACGTTGTGGGGCTTTGCAACCACTGGCTCGATATCGGCATCGATGTACAACTCCTTCTCGTAGCTAGCATCTTCGTCAGGCCTTATTTCCCTAAAATCCTCCTCTCTACCCATCTCCGCGAGATAAGCCTTTGTTACGTCATCCGATTTAAAAAGCCCGGCCTTAGCTCCGCACTCGACGGCCATGTTGGCCATTGTTAGCCTTCCATCCATACCCATCTCGTTGATCGTTTCGCCATGAAACTCCAACGCTTTGTACGTTGCTCCGTCAGCTCCCAGCTTGCCTATAACTGCGAGAATTAGGTCTTTCGGGTAAACACCTTTGGGCAGCTTGCCATTTATCTCAATTCTGAATGTTTCAGGCACTCTAAACCAGTTTTTGCCCAGAACTACTGCGACGGCTATATCCGTTGAACCCATGCCCGTAGCGAATGCTGCAAGAGCTCCATATGTGCATGTATGGCTATCAGCCCCAACTACTAAATCTCCGGGTTTAACAAATCGCTCGACCATCAGCTGGTGAATTATGCCCTCGCCGGGCGGATTAAAATCAGCGTTGATCTTCTCTGCAAACTCCTTTATAAACTTCTGGTCGTTGCTGAGTTCTTTGCGAGGCGAAGGAGCTGCGTGATCAACGAAGAAGTGTGTTCTGTCAGCAGCTTTAATCCTAAGTCCCATCTCCATAATGCGCCTTATTGCAAGCGGTGCTGTACCGTCTTGCAAAGCAATAGCATCAATTTCTGCAACGACTATGTCGCCGGCATAAGCATCACGGCCACTTTTTTCACTGAGTATCTTCTCTGCGATCGTTTTGCCCATGACGCATCGCAAGCCATGAAACAGATAAACTTTTCCTTCCAAAGTTTAGGGTTTTCTTGTGGGGAGTCCCGAAACATTTAAGCTTGATACAGCTTTATTTGCGAGGGTTTACCTGGGAAGCAATTTTGTTAACATCCCCCTCGTATGCAGGAAGTGCGGGAAGTGCTGCGAAAAACTCAGCCACGTAGTTTACTATCCAGATAGAAGGGAGATCGAAGTTGAAAACATCGAGGAGATTAAGGAGTTTCTTGGAATCCGCTACTATGAAGTTCTTGAAGAGCTTGAGAGGGAGGTTGGAGGGGTTAACGCTGTAATGGTCAGCCCTTGTCCTTTTTTGCGGGATGGAAAGTGCACGGTTTATCCTGCAAGGCCCGCCTCCTGCAAATCCTTTCCTATTTATGGCGACTTTGGCGTGGGATGCCCGGCTTTGAGGAGATTTGAGGAAGTTTTGAAAGCTTTGGGATGTGAAAAGGCTGAAAGAGTTTGTATGCCCCTTGATAGCGTTGAAAAAGGAAAGCCAAGTAAGGCTTTCGTCGAAAAGTACCTCAGCATTGCAGAAGAAGAGGAAATCGAGCTTTTTTTCGCTCTGAACAGCGTGGCAGATTTTATATAGCAGAAGAGAACATGTAGCGAACATGGTATGGGTGAGGGATACCGGTTTAACGATCAGGATGTTTGCTACGATGGCGTTACTAGCCTTAGTCTACCTAGCCTTCCTTAGCTTTCTCTATGCCTACGGTGTCAACATTACATTTATAGCTGTGTTTGCCGGCCTCTTCCTCTTTCTCCAGTATTACTACTCTGACAAGCTCGTACTGCTTGCAAGCGGTGCAAGGATTGTGAGTGAAAGCGAGGCTCCTGAATTGCATGCAATCGTTCGAAGGCTCGCAGCGAACGCTGGCTTGCCCATGCCAAGAGTAGCGATCGTTGATACTCCAGTTCCAAATGCCTTTGCAACCGGCAGAAACCCAAAGAATGCGGTGGTTGCAGTCACTACCGGTTTACTTCGAACGCTAAACGCAGAAGAAATTGAAGCTGTGCTCGGCCACGAACTGAGTCACATAAAGAACCGCGATGTCATGGTTTTAACGATTGCAAGCTTTATCTCCACAATCGCCTGGTTCATAATGCGCTGGGCAATGTTCATGGGGATGTGGGGATACGGCGATAGAAGGGAGAACAATCTTGGCCCGCTGGCGATATTCGTGATCTCAGCAGTAGTATGGTTCGTGAGCTTTCTGCTCATAAGAGCCTTAAGCCGCTATCGTGAATTTGCAGCCGATGCTGGAAGTGCTTTGCTCACGAGAAATCCAAAGGCTTTAATCTCCGCACTGCTTAAAATAAGCGGAAGGATGGATAGGGTTAGCAGCGATGCAAAGAAGGAAGTCGAAGGGCTGAACGCGTTCTTCATAATTCCTGCGATAAGTGGAGAGAGCCTACTTTCTCTCTTCTCAACACATCCACCAATAGAAAAGCGCATAGAAAGGCTGGAGAAGCTTTCGAGAGAGCTTGGACTTTATTAATTCAGCAACATTTATCATCACGTCTATTCACGCTTTTTTATGCCAAGATTGATGATCGCTGAACTTCCCCTCATTGTTGAAATTGGTGAAAGTGCAAGAAAGGCCGTTCGCTACGTCCTTGAAGAACTTGACGTTTCCGGCGTTGTTATACTAACCGGTAGGAAGAGCTATGAGCTTGTTGGGGCTAAGATAGAGGAAAGAATAAGTGAATTTGTCTTTAATCGCTTTTTTATAGAAAAGCCGAGCATGGAGGAGGTTAGGAAGATAGAGATGAGCGTTAGCTATACGGATATAGACTGTGTTATCGGTATAGGCGGTGGGAAGGTAATAGACGTGGCGAAGGTGCTTGCTTCTGAAATGAATGTAGCATTCGTGAGCATACCGACCGTAGCTTCCCATGACGGTATAGCTTCTCCGGTGGCGAGCTTTAAGGAGAACGGAAGACCGGTTTCGATTTCAACAAAACCTCCAACTGCAGTTCTTGCAGACCTCGTAATCCTGAGGCATAGCCCAATCAGGCTTCTCCGCTCAGGTTTTGGCGATCTAATTTCGAACGTTACAGCTGTGAAGGACTGGAAGCTTGCAAAGGAAAAAGTTGGTGAAGCTTTCAATGAGGTTGCTGCAAGCATGGCCGTTATGCCCGCAAACCTAATGCTCAGCAGCGAGAAGCTCGATTTAAAGGGAAATGATGTTGAGATGCTTGTTAGAGGGCTCGTACTCAGCGGAGTTGCGATAGCAATTGCCGGGAGTAGCAGACCTGCAAGCGGCGCTGAGCACAAGTTCAGTCACGCACTCGATTACCTTGGCTACGGAAATGCTACCCATGGTGAGAAGGTTGGAGTTGGTACGATAATCATGGAGTACCTCCACGAAAAGTACTACGGTGTTGGGGATTGGGAAAAGGTAAGACATTCACTCGAGAAGATCCAGGCTCCAACCACGGCTAAAGAGCTTGGCCTTACAAAGGATCAGACGATAGAGGCTTTGATGTACGCTAGGAACATAAGAAAGAAGAGGTACACCATTCTCGAGGACGTAAAGCCCTCAAAAGAAGAATTCGAAGTCGTACTTTCAAAGACCGGTGTGGCGTGATATGAGGGGCAGACTAAAAGAAATCGTTGACAAGTACATGTCCGCCGTAAATGTCTCCAAGTACTGCACCAAATGCCTAGATACGAGGAGGTGGAACGGTAGCGTAGTGCTGATGGTTGTGGATGCTGCTTTTACATCAGTTGGACTAAACTACTTCACGGCTGTTGTTCCAAAGGTTAGAGAATTTAGGGATAGATATGTGCTGAATGGAGAGGTTTCGACACTCGCTAAACTTGCTGAAGCTGAAGAAAAACTTCTTTCTATTTGGAGAAACAGAAGGTCGGTAAAGGCTGCGACGCAGATAGCAAAAGCGTTACTTGAATTTGGTGGGGATGACAGAGCAGCAATTCGCAACTGGGCAGAGAAGGCAAAGCTCGAAGAGTGGAGAAGTGATGCGGTTGGGAGGATTAAAGGCGTTGGAATAAACACGTTTCAATACCTCAGGATGATGGGTGGAGTTGATACGGTAATGCCGGACAAGATTGTGAAGAGAGTTATAAATGGTATCCTCGTAAGAGCTGGAGAAGAGCCAGTAAAGGGCGATATACCTTTCATAAGGAGGGTTCATGAGATAGCTAAGCTTACTGGTTATAGGCCAATCGAACTCTGCTGGATGACTTGGCTTGTGGAAGAGAAGGACGGAGTAATAAAAGCGAAGAAGTATATTTCGCTTCTGGACGAAATTTAAAAATTTTGTATTATATTACGTTTGATGAAAATTGCGTGATATTTATTGCAAACTCATCTTCAGATTAAGGAAAACTAAAAATTTATGAAATATAAGTAAAGTTGCCGATAGGGGAGGCTAAAGGGATTATAGAAATTATCTAGTCTGGTTAATTTGCAGAAATATAGGCTGTAGCTCTCAAACTCTTATTCAAAAATCCTTTTGGAAATAGTAGCCAAATTTTTCCTGCCCCAGATGGTGTTAGAGAGGGTAAAAATAGTAAGGTTTATTAATTTAAATCTTAGATGCGAACGCATGGACATGGTAACTTCATCTTTACTGGTAATGTGCGGCTTTGCTGTGTTGACGTCCTTTGCAGCGTTGCTGTCCAGGGACAACTTCTATTCAGCGCTTTACATGTCGATCACGCTGCTTGTAATTGCCGGTATCTATGCTCTATACAATGTCCAACCAGTATTCATATTAATAGCTTTCATATTTGTTGGTGCGGTTGGAGCAGTAACCGTAGCTCTTGCGGCAACCTATAGGCAGATCGGACCGCAGTTAAATCTTGATTACGCATGGGCAATACCGACGGCAATTACGATACTTGTACTTGGTTTTTCAATATATGCTTATGTTAATTATGATATAATATATACTTTCAACGATAGAATAGTTGCTAACTTCATATCCGACTACATTGTTCTAGTACTGTTCTTTATCTCTCTGTCCATACTGCTCATGATGTCTGTTGTTAAGTTCATTAGGAGGGAAGCTACATGATCGCTGCAGTCCTTGTAGCATCGGCAGTAATACTGCTAGTTGGCTACCTGATGGCGATGTCGAGCAAAGACCTAGTCAGACTACTGATATCTCTCGAACTAATGTTTGGGGCTGTATTTCTTGCGTTATTTCCGCTTTTCTCAATTCCAGAGCTTACAGCAATTGCCCTTGGGATAGCCGTGCTCACGATATTTACGAGTGGTGGAGAGTTGATGATACTCATCGCATCTTTTGTTGTTCTTGACAAGCAGACGAGGAGCATGTCGACCGACAACATTACTGCGGGGGGTGACGAGGTATGATTCTCGAATTTCTGTTAATTCCTCTCATTGCAGTGTTTATAGCTCCATTCTTTAAACCGAGGGTGGCAACGGCGATATCAACCTCAGCATTTCTAATCCCCTTCGCCTTTATAATATACGCAATGGCAACAAACACCGTTGTGGAGGAGCATCTTATAGATATAGTTAGACCGATCGGGACGTTCTATTTACTTGGTGATCAAATCGCTTATGCTTTTGGTCTCGCTATATGCCTCGTTTCTGCGATGGTTGCTTTGTATTCACTGCCATACATGGTTCACAGGTTTGAGGAGATGGGTTATGAAATAGAAAGCGAGTTCAGGAGGTACATCTTTCTCTACAATCTTTACGCAGTTTCCATGCTTTGGCTAGTTTTCAGCGGGAATTTTATTCTTCTGTACATATTCCTTGAGATCTCTCTTCTTGCATCGTTCCTTCTGATCTGGATGTATGGCTACGGAAACAGACACTGGGTTGCCACGCTCTACTTCGTCTGGACGCATATAGCTGGAATGCTCGCTTTAATAGGTTTCCTGATGATGGGCTTTGACAACGGCAGCCTTGCATTTAACGGAATAGTAAGGATCGGATTTGTTGCGTGGCTTCTGATCTTCTTAGGCATGGTAATAAAGCTACCCGGCTTAGGCCCACACATATGGCTTCCGTGGGCTCATGCGGAAGCACCAACACCTGTTAGTGCACTCCTGAGTCCCTTGACTGTCGGTCTTGGAGCCTACGTCATTCTTAGAGCATACTTGATAGACCCGTGGTTCATCAGAGAGCATATGATCCCCATATTTCTGTACGGTGTGATTTCAAGCATTTACGCTGGATTTGCTGTTTTAAAGCAGGACGACTACAAGAGGTTACTTGCATATTCAACCGTTTCCCAGATGGGCTACTGCCTGATAGCAATATGCTTAGGTACATACGGAATTATGGGAGTTATAATTCAGTACATATCTCACGCTTTCGGAAAGGCAATTCTCTTCATGACAGCAGGCGGTATAATCGCCCTCTACCATGGATTGAGGGACATAACAAAAATGGGTGGTATGCACGAGCAAGTTCCAACGATATCAAATGCAGCCCTCATAGGCTTCATGAACCTAAGTGGAATACTCGCAGTCGGAATGTTTGGTGAGTTCTTCATCCTGAGGGGCATAGTTGACACAATGGGCTTCAACGTTTACGCGATTCTGGCTGTCGTCCTCGTCTTTATAATATCCGGCTTCTACAGCTTCTACACTCTGAAGAGGATATTCTATGGAACTCCAAGGGATTACAAGAAGGCAAAGGTACACAGGCTGCTAGATACTCCTCTCTATATTATAGGTGTGATCTCCATCTTATTCATCTTCCCACCCCTTGCGCCAATACTGCTCAACGCCCTTAAGCTTGGTTTGGGAGGTGTTTTACCATGATGGAGTACGAAGTCCCCCTACTCTTTATCGCCCCCGTTCTATGCGGCTTACCAATAGCCTTTGCATGGGTCTATAGACCGGGGGCTGAGTGGGCCAGAAGACTCGCTGTGCTAGCGGTATTCGGATTATTCGTTTCACTTGTAATATCTCTCCACATCCTTTTTACGTTTCCAGAGGGACGATACACCATACCTTGGCTTCCAGAATACAACATAAACTTCGTTTTCATCTTTGACTACCTAAGCAAGTACATGGGTGCTTTAACAGGCATCATAGCTTTCCTTATCGGAGTTTATGGCCTTGAGTACATGAAGCACGACTACAGGCTTGGCTGGTACTGGTTCTTCTTCAATATGTTCACGGCTTCAATGCTCCTCGTTGTTTACAGCGACAATCTGCTAATGCTCCTCATCGGATGGGAGGGCTTAGGACTGGCATCTTGGGGATTGATAGGGCATTGGTTTAGGGATGACGACGAGCTGAGCTTTGTTGGTACCATTGGCAGGAAAGTCGGGCCGCTAAACATGTTCTGGCCGCCAAGCTTAGGCGGTTGGAGGGCAATTTCAACGATTAGGGTTGGAGACATGCCAATGTTCTTTGCAATAGCAGCCATATACGCCCTAACCGGAACCCTCGACATATCCCAAATTGACTGGGCTGAGCTGTTCCACAGAATCGGGTATGTAGGGACTGTAGTACTCATGCTTGCATTTCTCATGGGCCCGTTTACGAAATCTGCCCAGCTTCCATTCAGTGAGTGGTTGATGACGGCAATGACAGGCCCAACCACGGTTAGCGCATTACTTCATTCAGCGACAATGGTTGCAGCTGGAGCATACGTATTCATGAGGGTAAGCTGGTACATTCAGCCATGGACCATGCACCACGCTCCCGGGGTTGAATTGATATATCTAATAGTTCTGTTCATAGGCTTCTGTTCTGGGCTGTATGGTGCGCTCGTTGCAGCGGGATGTTGGGAGAGAAAAGTTTTACTTGCAGCCACGACGATGTCAAGCCTCGGCTTAATGTTTGGATCTGCAGCAGCAAGTTTCTGGTTTGGAAAGTTTGCAATCTGCGTTGGATTCTGGTACCTGATAACGCATGCATTTGCAAAGGCAACTCTCTTCCTTGTTGCAGGCCATCTAATCCATGCAACCCATGACAGATTCAGCTGCGGCGATTTGCAGCTCTCAAAGAGAATGAAGACGGCATTTGCTGCAACCGTTATTGGGACAGTTTTCCTTGTAGGAATACCTCCCTTTACGGCTTACTGGGTTAAGTCTGCCATGGATGAAGTAATCCACCACATCTCGGAAGAAGTTGGAATCACTCCTTTGCTCCTGCTCATACTAACTTCTTTGACCTATTCAGGAGCCCTTGCAAAGTTCTTCAGTCAGAACTTTGTTAAAGGAGCGAGTTATCACCTACACCTGCATGGGGAAAGACTCATGCCAATTAGCTACGCTGCGATGGTCTCAATGCTCTTCGTGTTACTCTACGAAATCGCCATGCGTGTAGAACATGTAGCAGCCCACTTCGTTGAGATGGGGTACGTGACTTCATCCTTTATGGTTGGCTTAGGAGCAACCCTAACCTACTTTATAGGATTTTATAAGCCTACGATTCGGGCTTTGTCAAAGCTTGGAACGTTCTTAAGCGATAGGATGTACATGCCGTTCCTCAACGACTTTATAGTACCCAAGGTAGGCTGGGCCTTCGCTTGGCTTGTTAGCTGGGGCAACGCAGCTATAGACTGGTTCTGCCATACCGGCGTACCAACAGCGTTCAACGGCCTATCGAGGAGTATAAGAAGCATTCAGGTTGGATATCTGAGGGTTTACATGAAGATCGCTTTGGGGTTTGTGATGCTTGCAATCGTAGCTTCCATGATAGGGTGGTGGTAAAATGGAATCGGTTGTGGCATCCCTATTACTGTTAACGGTTGCGGCAGCGGTCTCGCTTAAAACGGAAAGGGGAGCTATATGGCTTTGCGTTGCAGCCCTCGCCCTTATGCTGCTTACACCCAGCATTGAATTGCTTGCCTATGCGGCGCTTGTGGTTGTGATAGCGTTGATGAACACCGCAAGCTTAACGGTAAAACGCAACCAGATAACGGGAGTGGATTACTCGCTCGTAGCACTTATAGCTGTAGCAACGATTTACATCGCTTACACAAACAATCCGGCGTTTGTGCTTGCGGCCTTCGTTCTTGCATCCGTCCCAACGTATGTGCTTGTAATGGTGGGCGAGAAAGCAAACGTGAACGTTGCGGTGAAGTACATCACGTTTATGGTTCTTGCAACCGTGCTGTTCTTAATAGGCTCATTCTTGTTGATATACACGAGTTACAATCCCAACGAAACTCTCTACGTTCTTGGTTTTGTAATGCTTGTGCTCGGCCTTTGTATGGAGGTTGGATGCGCACCCGTGCATGAGTGGGTTCCCGATGTTTTTACCGCTGCCGATCCGCTGCCAATTTCGGTGATAGCGTCGATAACGAAGATAGTTCCGTTTGTCGCAGCCTACAAGATCCTCCTCCTTACATTAAACCCACTCCTTCTGCAGCTTGCAATATTTGTAGCCTTTATTGCAGTGGTTTCCATGTTTACTGGCAACATTGGAGCACTAACAGCAAGGGAAACAAGCAGAGTACTCGCCTATTCAACCGTTGCTAACATGGGCTACGTGCTCGCAACGCTAGTTGTTTTATCCAATGTGAACTATTTGTATCTGGCTTTTGCCGGAGCACTAATGCAGATTATAGTCAACGCTGTTGGCAAAGCTTCGTTCTTCACGTCAATAAAGGTTGATGGAGCTTCAACCCCACTTATGTATCTCTTGGCCCTCTCGTTCATTGGGCTGCCACCGCTCATGGGATTCTGGTCGAAGTTCTTCATCCTTACTTCACTCGTAGGGGCTGGCTTCATCTGGCTTGCGTTCCTGATCATAGTGAATTCGGCGATATCCATACCCTATTATGTGAGGGTTGCAAGAAGTCTAGCAAGGCCAACGTTTCCGAGCAGGGTTACAACCATTGCTGCGGTGGCGAGTGCAGTAATGTTAATTACAGTTGTGCCACCAAACTGGTTTATTGATGTAGCAAGTTATCTCATAGGGGGTGTCTGAATGATTACGGACAACATCGTTATAGTCGGAATCGTAATCGGGCTCTGCATACTCATCGATCTCGTAATAATCGTACTTGCAAAGGCGCTTACACCCAAGAAGCCAACTCCAGCCAAGATTCAGAGGTTTGAATCCGGCCACCTGCCTGCCGGACGCCCAAAGTACGTGCTGCCCATGCAGTACGTCGGCTTTATGATGATGTTTCTCGGCTGCGAACCGATCGTAGTCCTGCTGTTCATACTTTCTCCATTCAGAGAGGCGATACCACTGTTACTTCTAACTTTGTTAATGTTAATCCCTGCGCTTTACTATTCATACAGGTTTGCGTACGAGGCAGCTTACGGAGGTGAATACGCGTGAAGGAGAGAAAGGATCCGAACATCGAAAGTATCAGATTTCTCCATTCAGGCCCCCTCTCACCCATAAAGAAGTATGGAGCGAAGTGGAGCTTGTGGGCTGTCCACTTAGTTACGGCATGTTGCGGTGTTGAGCTAGCGCACACGTATGCGAGCGGATACGATGCAGAACGCTGGGGTACACTAAACTACGGAATGATGAGGCAGACGAACTTGATAATCGTCGAGGGAGCAATTTCAAGAAAGATGGCGAGGGCTTTAAGAATGACGTGGGAGCAAATGCCAGAACCCAAGTTTGTAATAGTGATGGGGGTATGCGGCATTGAAGGTGGACTCTTCTGGAACAGCTATCACTTGGTTAAGCCTGCAGAAATTGTTCCCGTGGATTATTTTGTTCCCGGCTGTCCCCCAACTCCCGAGGGGCTAATTAGGGGCATACTTGCCCTGCAGAAAAAGATAGAGAGGGGAGAAGCTAGAGTAACAGCTGAATATCAGCCAGTAAAGCTTGAAGAAGTTCTCGAAATCCCCAAGGAAATTAAAGAAAGAAAACCTCCAAAGTCCCCGCTTAAAATCGCTCCCAAACCTGAGATAAAGATAGAGCCCAAGGAAGTTGAATGGGACTTCGGCAAAAGCCTTGTGGAAGAGCTCAATCAAAAGCTTGCGGGACTTGGAGAAGCATTTATAATCGATGTAAATAGAATATACATCAAGACAAGTAAGGAAAAGTTCGTAATGGTTGCCGAAAGGCTGAGCGACAAGTTCGATCACGTGAAGTCCGTCAACGTCATAGATGTGATACACGAGGACAAGTTTATAGTTGAATATACAGTTTCCAGCTACAGTGTTAAAGAACTAATGCCCGTTCTTGTCACAATTTCTGCCGAGATACCTCGTAAAAATCCAAGATTCCCAAGTCTAATAGACATTTGGCCCTCAGCAGACTATCAGGAAAGGGAAATACACGACCTCTTTGGCGTGTGGTTCGAGGGCAATCCGGCGATGGGTAGAAAGTTCTTGCTTGCTCCGGAGGTAGACACCCCATTGAGGAAGGACTTCAAGATTCCTCAGCCCAACTACGTCTTGGGAGGTGAGTAAAATGGCGGAGAAGGAAATAGCGATTGAAGTTCCAGCTGTGCCACCGCTCGATATCAAGAGCATGACCGTTCCTATTCCACCTGGGCTTATTGAAGAATGCGAGAGGAAGGATGAGTTCATGATATTTGTTGGCCCGCAGCATGGCGGAAGCGGGCACATGAGAATAATCGTCAGGCTTAAAGGAGACGTTATAACCGAAGCAATTCCAGATCCGGGCTACGTTCACAGAGGTGTGGAGAAGCTGGCGGAAAACAGACTTTACATCCAGAACATTCCTCTGGTCGAGAGACCGGCAATCATGGACAGTGCAAACTTCAACCTCGGATACGTAAGGGCGATAGAAAGGGCTTTGGACATCGAAGTGCCTGAAAGGGCTAAGTACATAAGAACGATTCTTGCAGAACTCTGTAGAATAGGAACACACCTCTACGATGCTGGCATCCTTTCAGTCTTCCTTGGTCACACAACCGGCTTCATGTGGCCGTTTGCTATGCGAGAGATGATTTGTGAGGCTTTGATGAGAATAAGCGGCGCTCGCGTAACTGCATCCTACATCATTCCTGGCGGTGTGAGAAGAGATGTCAGCAAAGGTGTGCTGGAGTACGTAAGAGAGGTGACGTTCTTCATCGAAAAGAAGACAAAAGATTTCGAGAAAATATTCATAAGGAATCCCGTAACGATTGCAAGGTTGAAAGACGTAGCCCCCATATCTAAGAAGGAAGCGATAAAGTACGGCCTAGTCGGCCCCTTCCTTAGGGCTTGTGGCGTTGAATACGATGTTAGAGCAATCGAGCCATACGAAGTGTATGACCAGCTTTCTTGGGATATCGTAGTTGCGGACGATGGTGATTCTTATTCGAGGTTCCTAGTCCGAGTTAACGAGATAATTCAGAGCATCAACATAATCAGGCAGGCCATAGGCATATTGAGGAGCATGCCGGAAGGCAACGTGATAAGCCCCGATGTGGCTGGAAAGAAGAAAAAGGCTAAGGAAGAGGGGGAGGAAAAAGCTGAGGAAAAAGGGCCATCTGACGTTAAAGGAAAGTTCTACAGGTTCTTCGGCAGACTCACTCTGCCTGCGGGCGAATACACAACACTGACCGAGGCCGCTAGGGGCACACTCCTCTACACAATAGTAAGCGATGGCCAATCAACAGCACCGTACAGGCTTCGCGTTGTAACGCCTGGCTGGCTCTATCTCAAGGGCTTCATGGAATCGCTTAAGGGTTGCAGACTAGCTGACCTGCAGGCTGTTTACGGAAGCTTTGGTTACTTCCCTCCGGAGGCTGATAGGTAATGGGTGGTAACATGTTAGGCTACAACGAGCTTTTAAGCATGTTTAGGGAGAACATGGTGAGCATTCCCCTCCTTACGAAGAAAGTGGCCTTATTCCAATACGGTGGAAACGTTGTTTATGCAAATTCCTTGGTCGATGTTCTTGCTAACGTACCCCTATTGAACTTGATAGTATCGGCTATCTTTTGGAGACCATTGTTCGCAATACTCATCCTGCCGGGTTTGACAGGCATAATGCTCGCCCTTCTTTACATAATATGGTTTGAGAGGAAACTTACGGCAAAGGTTCAGTGGAGGTTCGGCCCGCTGGAAATTTCTCGCTCAATAGGAGGACTTATCCAGCCTCTTGCCGACGGTATTCGATACTTCTTCCAGGAGGTAATTGTACACAGGGAAGCCCATCGCCCCCACTTCCTGCAATTTCCACTGCTTTCCTTCCTTCCCGTCCTTCTGCCGATACTTGTAATACCCGCCGGAGCGATTTATGCGATCAGGACACCGTACGCGATTCCGATAGCTGTGGGATTGATAGCACTGATACCAATCGTTATCGTTGCAATAGGTTGGGCATCGAACAGCAAGTATGCATTTATAGGCTCGATGAGGGAGGTTTTCATGTACTTCGCCTACGAAATCGCCATGATCATTGCTGCGATGGCGATGGTCATAGCTTATGGAAGTGCAGACGCGTTTGTCATCGTTGAAAAGCAGTCGATCGTTCCCGGTATTCTTCTCAACCCGTTTGCTTGTCTTGCTTTCTTCATCGCAACCATAATGGCAACTTCGCGCTTCCCCTTCGAGATTCCAGAAGCTGACCAGGAAGTCGTGTTTGGCCCCTTCGTAGAGTATACGGGAATTATATTCGGTGTCGTTATGACTCTTGCCTACGAAAAGCTGTACCTCCTCTGTTTGCTCCTCAGCATACTCTTCCTCGGTGGATGGAACGGGCCATACATACCATTAGGCGATCTATCGCCAGCAATCTGGCTGTACATCAAAACTATAGTGTTGATGATGATATTTGTGTTCTTTAGATCGATCTACGGAAGGTACAGGCTCGATCAAGCTATGAGAATCGGGTGGGGCTCACTACTCGGTTTGGCCTTTGTTAGCCTTGGCGTCGGAATTGGTATTGCCTGCACGGGGTGGTTGTGATGCCCGGGGTATTCAAGATAACTGTCCCATCTCCCAACTTCCCGGAGAGGGTTAAAGGACACCTTACAGCTCTGGCCGTTGGAGTTAGGGAAGTGATAAGGCCAAATAGGATGACGATTCAGTACCCTAGGGAGCGAAGGAAGCTTCCCGACAGATTTAGAGGAATGCTTCAATTCGACATAAGCAAGTGTATAAGCTGCTTCCAGTGCGCATTTGTGTGTCCGGCGAACGCAATAGTGATGAAGAGGGGGCCTGACGGCAAGTTCTATCCGTGCGTGAACTATTCTAAGTGTGTATTCTGTCATTTCTGTGCTGACACCTGCACCAAGGGAGCGTGGAAGCCATCGAAGTTTATGGATGTGGCGTTTCCAACGATTGAGGACATGCTTTTAACAACCGAAGTGCTATTAAAACCTCCAAAAGTTGAAAGAGAGGATAAGAGAACGGTAGTTTATGAGCTGAGAGAAGGCGACTTGATAATGAAAAAACTTCCGCCGGAGGAGGACATCATCGGTGTAGAGAAAGATTGAGCCAGGATAAACCAATAAGTTTCATAATGAGTAAGGAAAAAGTTGAAAATGAAGAAATAGAAAAATCGAGAAAAGCAAAGAAAAAAAAGCCACCAAAGAAAATAGATGTTAAGTATTTTGGGAACCTTAAGGCGGAGGTCATAGATAGGGGGATCTGCAGCCATTGTTCTACTTGTGTTGCTGCTTGTCCTGCAAGGGGGATACAACCAACGAAGGTAATAGATTTCCCTAACTGGGAGGAGGATTGTACCGACTGCGGTTTTTGCGTTAGTGTTTGCCCGAGGTGGAACTACAAGCCGTTGAATGGCCTAGGCGAATACATTGAAATCCTTGCTGCAAAGTCTAACAGATTTTCTGGGCAAGATGGAGGAATTGTAACAGAAATTCTCGCAACAGCAATGGAAATGGGGTTGATAGATTCTGCTATAGTCGTCAGGAGAAATGAGGAGTGGGAGCCTGAAGCGTTCGTTGCCAAGAGTGTTGAGGAACTTTCATTGGCGAGCGGGACAAAGTACAGCTATGCTAACGTGATGCCAGCTTTGAGAAAGGCTGGAAAAGTTAATGCTGCCATTGTAGGCACTCCTTGTATAGTCAGCGGGGCGAGAAAGCTTCAGGAGAATATGCTGAAGTACAAGAGGATAATAAAACTCATAGTCGGTTTATTCTGCACTGAAAATTTCCACTACGATGATTTACGCAGATTTTTGGAGTCGAAGGGTGTTGATATATCGAAGGTTGAAAAGATGGACATAAAGAAGGGCAAGTTCATCGTTTCACCTCAGGGTATAAGCTTCCCAGTTAAGGAAATGGATGAAATCGTACCATCAGGCTGCAAAGTCTGCCAAGACTTTGCGGCAATCCAAAGCGATGTTAGCGTTGGTAGTGTTGGGGCTAAGGATGGCTATTCAGCAGTTATAGTAAGAACTGAAACTGCAAAGCGGATAATTGACTATATAAGGGAAAAAGGTTATGCGAGCTTCGAGGAAGCGAACGTTAAGGCTATAGAGAAGCTTACAGAATTTAAGGTCAAGATTCATCCGTACCCGTAGTTTTTCTCTAATTTTTATTTGAACCGTATTAAATTGTGCACAAAACGAACCAAACCCTTTTAACCCCCAGCAACAACTAAGCATGTGCACGTGCTCTGGGTTGAGAAGTACAGACCTAAAACGATACGGGATGTGGTAGCGGATAAGAAGGTCATAGAGAAGGTTACAACTTGGGCTAAAAACTGGGAGAAGGGCGTTCTGCAGAAACCCTTGCTTTTTGCCGGCCCACCCGGAACTGGTAAGACCTCTCTTGCTCTCGCAATAGCGAACACGTTCGGCTGGGAAGTTGTTGAACTAAATGCAAGCGATCAGAGGAACTGGAAGATAATCCACCACATAGTCGGTGAGGGAGCGTTCAGCGAAACGATAAGCGATGAGGGAGAGTTTCTATCCGCAAAGCAGGGAAAAATGAAGCTAATCATTCTTGATGAGGTGGATAACATTCACAAAAAGGAGGATATGGGTGGCGAAGGCGCTTTAATAAAGCTTCTAAGGCGAAAGCCGAGGCAGCCAATAATTCTGACTGCTAACGAGCCATACAATCTTTCTGCAGAACTCAGAAACCTGTGTGAAATGATCACTTTCAAGCGCGTCGATGTCAGACGAATGATTGCAGTTCTGGGAAAGATATGCGCTCAGGAGGGCATAAAGGCAGACAGAAAGGTTCTTGAGGCGATAGCGAGGAACGCAGGCGGTGATTTGAGAGCAGCGATAAACGACCTGCAGGCGATTGCGGAGGGTAGTAAGGAGATAAAAATAGACGATGTCGTAACAGCAAAGCGCACACAGGAGACAGATGTTTTCAAGGTGATGCAGAAGATATTCAAAACTACGAGTTCAGCCGTTTATAGCGAGGCGATGCTGCTTGATGAATCCCCGGAAGATTTTATATCTTGGATAGATGAAAATCTCCCTCTCGAGTACGGTGAAGAAGATCTGCTGAAGGGCTACCTCATTTTATCTAGGGCCGACATATTCCTTGGGAGGGTAAGAAGGAGACAGTTCTACAGGCTTTGGAAGTACGCCACGTATCTCATGACGGCTGGAGTTCAGCAGGTTAAAAGCGAGGTAAGGAGGGGTTTCACCCGCTACAGCAGACCATCTACGTGGCAGATGCTTGCGAGGAGCAGGCAAAGAAGGGAGAAGATGAAAGCAATTCTGGCGAAGATCGGGAAGTATTCCCATCTATCAATAAAAAAAGCATCATCCGAGATGTTTTTCTACATTAAGCTGTTGCTGACAAATGCTGAAATTCCGGTTGCTGCAAGTATTGCAGCTTTTTACGATTTCAGTGAGGAGGACATTGCATTCATAGCTGGTGAAGAACGGGCTAAAGAAATAATGAGGTACGTGAAGGAGCATGGACTACACAGAATCGAGGACGAGAGCTTCCTTGCAGCATTTGAAGCTGAAGCAAAAGAGGAAAAGGAAGAGGAGCTTATAGGGATTGAAGAAGGAGAAGAGAAAGAAGAGATAAAGGAAGATTTGAAGAAGAGAAAGAGGAAGACGAAGGGGAAGGAAGTGACCCTCGACTTCTTTTCATAGTACTTTATAATGCAGCCTCTACACACTCCTCCAGACTACCAAAAACGACCCTTACTTTTCTCAGTTTTGGAAGGTATTCCAAAGCCTTTCCAGAATTCACCATTACACACTCGAAGTTTTCGGTTGTCGGCGAGACGACCATGCATGTGTCGCAAAAAACCTTTGCACCACTCTGCTCTATACATCTAACGACTTTTTCAAGTTCTTTCGCTAACTTTCTCGAAGTGAAAAGCCAGAGTTCTCTCCTAACCTTCTTATTCCTAAGTAGCTTCTCTATTCTCAAAAGTTCCTCAGCGGAGAGATGGGGACAGCCGAGGGCTATTAAATCAGGCTCGCAATCTTTTTCAATCTCTCCGACATCGAGCTCAATTTTCTCTGTTGGGATTTCGAACTCGTTCCATTCCGGTGTCTGGCCCACAACGTGGAATATTGCCTTGTTTCCCGTTGCTGCCATTGCGGCTCCCATGAGCTTTAACTCATCATTGCTAAACTTCCTAGGCAAGTTTATGAGCGGTACTTCATCGTACTTCAGGATTTTTCCAAGTTCGTAGCCTATGAGTGCTGCGCTATTGCCCTTGACTTTAACTAGGACGTTTGGTGCCCTATTCTCTTTCAAGTGCATGCCATAGCAAGGTGTTTTACCAATAATGCCAGCAGCTATTGCACTTATTCCACTCTCCCTGTTAGTTCTCGCAGCTAAAACCGAGTTGGCGTAAATCACGGCGTTGCTTTCAGCCCATGCTAAGTGATCATTCCTTTTTACACTCTGGTAATAGTAGGGTGTGCACGTCAGGCTTAGTTCCGCTCCTATTCTCTCCAAAGCTCTGAGAATCTTCATCTGCTTCCTATAGAAGTCTTCATCAATCCCCATTTCTCTCCATCTAAAAACGTCCATTCCCGCAGGGTTTACGGTTGTTCGTACGCTAACTTTTGCATTTAAGCTTTCGAGCCATTCAACGCCAGCATCGCCTATATTCTGATATGAGATGCCAGATATGTGCGCAGACTTAATCTCAATAAGTTTGTCAGCCCCGTAAACCTCGCCAAGGGCTACGAGTATTTCCATGGACTTTGCAATCGTGGGATTATCGCTTTCCAGCAGCTTTTCCTCTTCCTTGCTGAGGTACATTAAACGACCCTCTCGAAGTTCTCTCTTCTAGAAAGTTCTTTCGTTGCATCGATTCCCCACTTAGCTGTCAAGCCGTTGTTTGAGGAGGGGTCGAGGCTACTTCCTCTAGCATTTGGTATTATTACGAGGTCTTTGTCTGCCTGAAAGCGTGTAGCGATTGCGTATTCCACATCTTCGCTGCTGTATATGTCTATGTCCTCGTCAACCACGACAACATGCTTTAGGCTGTGATGCGCTGCAAAAGCAGCGAGTATCGCATTTTTTCCGTCTCCCTCGCTGTGCTTTTCTATCTGGACTACTGCATGGAAGTAGTGCAGCCCGCCTGGAGACATTGCGACGTTTTTTACATTGCAAACTTTTGAAACGCTCTTGTATATCTCCGCTTCATAGGGAATGCCCATCAGAACTTGATGTTCGCTGCTTGCCGGGGTTATGGAGTAGTATATTGGGTCATCCATCGCATAGATGGAATCGATCTCTATAACGGGCTGCTTCCTTACGATATCGTAGGTGGCGGTTATATCAACGAAGGGCCCTTCGTCAGCAAGTTCCTTCGTTATTCTGCCTATCAGGACTATTTCCGCTTCCGGAACGAGCATGTCCTCAATAATATTCATGTCGAGTCCTTTCATGAGCGAGGCAGCATATCCGAACTCCTTACCTTCCGGCACCCTCGTTGCGGCAGCGAAAAGGAAAAGAGGATGTACTCCTATGGCTATTGCTATTGGTAAGTCCTCCCCTCTCTCAATAGCCTTTTTCCAGAGCAAGTAAGTGTGACGGGGCTTAACGAGCCTGGCAACGAGTTTGTTCTTATCTATAAGCATCATGCGATGTATGCATGCGTTGTAGGAATTTGCATCTTCAACTCTTCCCCACCTCGCTATTACAACTCCGGCGGTGATGTACCTTCCACCATCCTTTGGATAGTACTTGAGAATTGGTAAGTTGTATAGACTCCAGTTTCTCTTTTTCAGCTTCGCTTCCCTAATTCTTATAGGGCCGTCGTAGCCAATGCTTGCGAGGTAGGCAGCGAGTTCTTCCTTTTTTACTCCGAGATAATTGCAAAGCATCTCTCTCGTTGAAATGAAATTCATTGCAACTTTTTTTCCCTCGACATTGAGAATTAGTGGTGTTTTTTCGTATCCGTTCTCTTTCACGAACCCCGTAACCTCATCGTGCTTAAGCTCATCCTTGCAAATAACGACATCTGGAGGAATAGAGCCTCTTATGCCCATACCATTCCTTCTTTTAGCCTATATTTAACGTTATACGATTCTCAACTTATCCAGCTTGGCTGCCAAGTTTTGGTAACTTACATCAAACTCCGAAAGCACTTTATGCGAGGACGCTTAGAATGTTCATGGCGAGGTTTTTCGTCGTGTATGACAATGAAGCGAGAGGAGAGTTCATAAAAGATTGGGGATTTTCGTGCTATGTAGAGCTAAAAGCCAAAGTGCTGTTTGACACGGGTTCGGATGGAAAAATTCTACTTCACAATCTCTCATTAGCAGGCATCGAGGATTTTGACTATATTTTCTTATCTCATCAGCACTGGGATCACGTAGGCGGTCTGGGCTACGTAATCGATAGAACGTCATATGTTGTGGCTCCATCATCTTTTTCGAGAAATTTTAAGAACGAAATTAAAAGAAAGGCAGATTTAATCGAAATTACTTCCATGCGGGAGATAGACAAAGGAATGTACTCAACTGGGGAACTTGGAGGCTTTGTGAGGGAGCAGTCGCTCATAGTTGATGTGGGCAAATCCTACTTCGTTGTAACAGGCTGTTCTCATCCCGGTTTGGACGTTATTCTGAGGAAAGCTGAAGAACTTGGAAAAATTTCTGGAGTTATTGGCGGTTTCCACGGATTTAGTAAGCTAGAACTGCTGAAGAAATACGATTTAGTAATTCCTTGCCATTGCACTGCATACAAGGAGGAGATTTTAAGAATGGGTAACGCTAGGGAATGCTTTGCGGGTTGTAGCTTTGAAATTAGTTTTTAATAAAAATAATCTGGAAACAGGAACTGTTATCTAACCACATGCAATTGCAAAGCCATGAAACGACTCCTGCTCATTCCCGACGGAATGGCCGACTGGAAGAACGAGAAGCTCAACGCAACGCCCCTTGAATATGCAGACACACCCAACATGGATTTTATTGCTAGTGAAGGAGCTTGCGGAATTGCTAAAACCATTCCGGATGGCTTTGAGCCGGGCAGCGATATAGCAAACCTAACGATTCTCGGTGTTGATGTAAGAAGGTACTACACAGGCAGAGGGCCGATAGAAGCTCTCGCAAGGGGAATAAAAGCGAAAATGGCTTTTCGCTGCAATCTTGTTTACGTTGAAAACGGGATAATGGTTGACTACAGCGGTAGAAGGATAGGCGATGAGGAGGCTAAGAAGGTTATTAACGAGCTCAACAGAGAACTTTCAACGGACTGGCTTCGTTTTCATGCCGGAAAAAGCTATAGGAACTTGCTCTTGCTGGATAAAGAGTTTGATTCGGTTAAGACTACGCCTCCCCACGACATAACTGGAAAGCCAATTGAAGGTTACATGCCTGAGGGCGGCGAACTTGCGGTTATACTTAGAAGATTAATGGAAAAATCGTTAGAAGTGATTCCTACCGTAACAGAAAAGGCGAACATGGTATGGCCTTGGAGTGGAGGAAAGATGCCCTCTTTCCCCAATTTTGGCAAGAAATGGGGAGTTAAGGCATCGATGATTTCAGAAGTCGATCTACTTCAGGGGATAGGCAAGGGGTTGGGGATGGATGTAATCGAAGTCGAAGGGACTACAGGCTACATTGATACGAACTACAAGGGCTTGGCAAAAGCTGCTATGAGAGCTTTGAAGGAGAAAGACTTCGTTGTGCTGCATACGGAGGGAATAGACGAAGTAAGTCATGAAGGTGACTTGGAAAAGAAAATAGAGGCGATAGAGCTGTACGATGAGAAGATAGTGGGCTACATTCTTGACAGACTCGACCTAGAAGAAACGAGGATAATGCTTTTGCCCGACCACCCCACGCCTGTAAAGCTTAAAACCCATGTTGCCGAGCCAGTACCTTTTGCCATTTACGGATTTAAGAGAGATGATGTAAAAAAGTTCTCCGAGAAAGCGTGCAGAAGGGGTATGTTTGGCCTCGTTGAAGGTCTAAAGCTTATGAATATTTTCTTTCGTTAATTTGGATATTTGAACACTTTGAAATCATCAAGTTTTAATACTCCTCCATCGCAGCCCGAATATGGACAGAAGCAGAATTCTCGAAGTTATAAAGCAATACGATAAAGATTCCATCACGATCGCAACCCTCGGCAGCCATTCAGCCTTAAATATCCTGAGGGGAGCTAAAGATGAGGGATTTAGGACGGTATGTCTTTGCAGGGAAAAGGAGCGCATAATTTACGAGTCCTTTGGAGTTGCAGATGAAATTTTAGACCTAAAAGATTACCCGGACTTGCTGAAAAAAAGCATGCAGGATGAGTTAATTGAGAAAAACGCCATAATTATCCCTCACGGCTCGTTTAATGCCTATATTGGCAAGCTCGATGAGCTCATCGTGCCAGTCTTTGGAAACAGAATGCTGATGGCGTGGGAAGTCGATAGGGAGAAGCAGCGAAAATGGTTGACTAACGCTGGCTTGACGCTGCCAAAAACGTTCGATAAGCCGGAAGATATAGATCGCCTTGTAATCGTCAAGTATCCTGGAGCGAGGGGTGGAATGGGCTACTTCCTTGCCTCAAGCCCCGAAGAGTTCTACGAGAAGGCAAAGCAGATGGTTGAGAAGGGGCTTATCGATGCCAGCGAAATAGAAAATGCCCACATTCAGGAGTACATAGTCGGAGCGAACGTTTACTTCTCGTTCTTTTACTCTCCCGTGTTCGGCAGAGTAGAGCTGATAGCAGCAGACAGGCGATACGAAGCAAGCGTTGACGGACTTGGAAGGATTCCAGCGGATCAGCAGTTAAGGGCTGGATTAATGCCAACTTACACTGTTATAGGAAACTTCCCGGTTGTGCTGAGGGAAAGCCTGCTTGCTCAGGCGATAAAGGCTGCAAGGAATGTCGTTGAAGTGTCGAAGCAGATAGCGTATCCGGGAATGGTGGGGCCTTTTTGTCTGGAAGCCGTATTTGACGAAAACGCAAAAATGATCGTTTTCGAAATCTCTGCAAGAATCGTTGCGGGAAGCAGCGTTGGCATACCGGCATCGCCCTACTCCTACGTGTTGTTTGGCGAGCCCATGTACATGGGTAGAAGAATCGCAAGAGAAATTAGGCTTGCAGCGGAAAAGAACATGCTGGATGAGGTTATCTATTAGCTTTAATCTTCTCCAGCATTACTAAACCCACCTACACAACCTCTTTTCCACAGCTTCGAGAGCTATGTAGAGGCTGAAACCCAGTAAAGCCATGGCAACAATACCTGCGTAAAGCGAAACGTAGTCTGCTTTACTCCACGCCATCATTATCAGATAGCCCAATCCAGCAGTAGTTGCGAAGGACTCAGCAAAGAAAAGAACTGCAATGGCTGTGCCAACGCTTATACGAAGGGCAGTGAGTATCTTTGGCAGGGAAGCTGGGAGTACAACGTGCTTATAAACGTCCTTTTTGCTGGCTCCGAGGGAGAGTAGCGAATAAACGTAGTAAGAATCAACGTTCCTTGCAGCGTCTCTCGTTGTAACGAGTATCTGGAAAAAGACTATCATCCCTATGAGAGCGATTTTGGATAAATCGCCAATCCCGAACAGCAGGATTATGAGTGGTAGCAGTACGATGTGGGGAATGGGATAAAGAAGGTACAGGAATGGGGCAACGAATCTGTCAACGCTTTTTTCGTGACACGAAAGGCCGATGGGGATTGCTAAAGATAGGGCAAGCAAAATCGAGTAGATAACCCTGTATGCACTTATGAGCATATGGACTGCAATTTTGTTCAGTTGGCTTATAAATGAATGTAGGACGATGTATGGTGGTGGAAGTGCAGGAGATTCTACAAAGTAGGCGAGTACTTGCCAAACCGCGAGGATAACGGCTCCAGCTACCAAGTAGCTCCAACGCTTTTCCTCACTTCCCTGCATTTCTCAAAGTATTCCTCCATATTTCTGTATTCAACGCTTCCTGCCATCGGGTTTTCGATTATCTTAACAACTTTCCCCGGTCTAGGTGAGAGCACGACTATCTGCCTTCCAAGAAAAACAGCCTCCTCTATGCTGTGGGTGACGAGGAGCATTGTAAGTCGTTCTTTCATCCAGAGTTCAAGCAGGAAGTTCTGGAGTTTCTCCCTCGAAAGGGCATCGAGGGAAGAGAAAGGCTCATCCATGAGCATGATCTTGGGTTTTATTGCGAGAGCTCTAGCAAAGGCAACTCTCTGCTGCATCCCGCCAGAAAGCTGTTTGGGGTAATGGTTTTCGAAGCCTTCAAGTCCGAGCTTGCTTAGTATTGGCTTTACAGTATTCTTTGCATCCTTTGCCTTCATACCCCTGATTTGAAGACCAAGAGCAACGTTCTCGATTACGGTTTTCCATGGAAACAGCCCGTAGTTCTGCAGAATTAAAGCGGCTTTTTTTGGTGGGGCAACGATCTCTTTTCCCTCGATAAGCGCATATCCCTCAGTTGGTCTTAGTAATCCCGAAAAAATAAAGAGAAGGGTTGTTTTCCCGCATCCACTAGGCCCTATTATGGCGCAGCTCTCTCCATCTTCAACGCTAAAGCTAACCTTTTTCAGCGCTCTCGTTCCGTCTGGATAGACCATTCCTAAGTTTACCGCCTCTACGACAGCCATACCACTGCTTCTTCGTAGGGTATTTCCTTACTGAGCAAGCCTTTCTCCATTGCCCATTCGTGCACTTCTCTATAGAATTCTTCAGGATACGGCTGTGGTTGCGGATACGTTGGCATTTTGTAATTTTCGGCTATATCTACTGGAATTCTAGCTTTTTCTATGAACTCCTGCCTGTACTTTTCTGGATTTGCGTTTATTTCCTTGACAGCTTCCTCGTATGCCTTTAGAAAAGCTTTCACCGCATCGGGCTTTGAATCGATGAAGTTTCCCCTGAAAACTATGACCGTCTGGCTTATACTCTTGTTCACCATCGCATCGCTCATAATCAGCTTCGCTCCCCTGAAGACTGCAAGACTTGCGAGCGGCTCTGGAAGCGTGGCAGCATCAACCTGGCCAGCAAGCAGGGCTTGCATTCTTAGGGGTATCTGCTTTATTTCCACTTTCTCTACATCTTTGACACCTCTGCTTTTCAGCATGATGTCTGTGACGTACTCTATTATCGTGTTGCTCGATATCGCAATTTTTTTGCCTTCCAGATCTTTAGTTGTGTTAATGCTCGAGTTTGGGGCTGCCAGAATCGCAAAGACTCCCTCCTCCGGCTTTGCTCCTAAGCAGAGCGAAACTATTCGGACATCATAGCCGGTGTTGCGGAGCAGTATCACTGCGAGGGGGTCAGCGATGCACGCATCGATTTCTCCTGCCTGTAGAGCGGCATCCCTTTCAAGAGCACTCTGGAACGGAATCACTTCGACTTCTATGCCGTACTTCTCGAAGAGCCCCTCTTCGTCTGCGATTACGATGGGAAAGGTGTCCTCGATTGGCAGCAGTCCAACTTTTATCTCTACTTTTTCGCTTGCTTTCTCAGGCTTCTCCGTCTGACATCCGGCAAAGAGGACTGCAACAACAGCAACAGCTGCAAGAACCAATTGCCAGCGCATGGAGAATGCTCATCTGCTTGGCTATAATACTTGCGCTTACTGGGAATTGTGGGTAGGGAAAATAACAGCATCTTACTCTTGGGCATATCAGGTTCAGCGTTTACTCCGGTTGCTTTGTGTATTTCGAGCCGTGAAGCGTGGCGAAACAGGAACTGATACACGGGATTAAGTAGCTCGAGGAAAGCAAGCAGAAAAACTTGTCGAGAAGTATGGAATCAAGTACATCTTTGTTGGAGAGGTTGAGAAGAAGAGATATTAGAAGATCAAGCTGGATGAGTGTGAATGATTGAGGAAGCTTACGAAGATGGAGAAGTTGTCGTGTATGAGGTCTTGATAAAGATCTAAACCAGAAGACTCGGACTGAAATCACAAGGTTTGAAAGCATCAAGACAAAAGGTGCTGTCCATCGCAGCTTTTAGCATTAAATTTAAAACCTTCCCTGCAAAACGCACAGCTAATTCCCATTTCATTGCATTTTTCTTCCACTTTTCTCAAGATTTTGAGCCGGAGGTTCTTAGCCAAATACCATGAGTTCTGCACCTTCTTTCCAAATTTGAAGTAGAGATTTCTGTACCTCTCCTCAAGCCACGGAATTGCAGAAACAACTCTCCTGAAAGAGTCGCCCCTAAGCTTCAGCGTCGAAGTAACAACGTGATCGACAAAGTTGCATTTTTCTAACACTTCTTCAACCTCGTCCTCGTTAATGAAAGGCAGGATAGGATCTAGGCGAAGCACAACGGGAATTCCTGCATTCTTTAACTCTCTCATAGCTTCAATCCTTTTTTCTGGAGGAGGAGCATTCGGTTCTAATATCCTTGCAAATTTAAAGCCCGTAACCGTAACGCTGACGCAGCATTTCATTTCCGAAAGTATGTCTGCGTCCCTCGCAACGATATCGCTCTTCGTTACCACGAGGAGCTTGACGCTGTAGTCTCTCATCAGTTCGATGCATTTCCTTGTTATCTCATGCTTTTTCTCAATGGGTGGGTAAGGATCGGAGCTGTTGGACATTGATATCGGCTTTTTTAAGTCCAATCGCCTTAAATCCTTTTCCAGCCTTGTAAGCAGTCTCTTCTTGAGCCGTACGCTGTAGAATCTGGGAATGTACGTTGCGTAGCAGTAAAGACAGCCGTGCATGCAGCCCGTGTAAGGATTGAATGAGTACTTATCTCCACAGGTGCACAGCTTCGATTTCCAGGGGTCGAAGGGTTTAATCACATCCATGGCTAAACTTAGAAATACAAGTCGGGGTTTATCCACGGGATAAGGGCCATCGTTACAGCTATGCTTGTAAGCTTGCTCCTCGTTATTGTATTTTTTGTTAGATAGCCTATTGCTCCCTGTTTTTCTCCCAGCCTTTCAATGCCGGTAATTCTTGACATTATATCTCCTACTTCTTTACCCTTTACCACTTCTTTAATTACGGCAGGCGGATACTCAAAGCCAGGCCCAAAGCCGATTGTTATTCTGGAGCCGTTGTATATTGCCGCAACCTGAAAGTCGAGGTAGCCTGTCATGGTATTCTTAAGTCTGAATAGCCCAGCTTCAATTCCAACGCTAAAATCGAATTCCCTACTGTAGACGTTGATTGCCCTGTTTATTGCACCCTTTACAGTTTCGTTGTTGAAAGGTTGGTCTGAAACTCCCGAATCTGCGTTTTTTGCCTCGATTTCGACATTGCTAAAGAATCGCTGGAATGCAATTCTAACACCTTCAATCTTCGCAGGGTTCGAGGAACCAACAATTACCCTCATTTTATCAGCCTTCCATAGCGATCTATTTCTCCCCTCTTTATTCTTGTGGCTGAGATGGGTTCTCCATCTTCAGCTCTAACCCAGTCCACTTTGACTATCTTTATCTCTTTCTTACCGAGCTCTTTTCTTTTTTCATTTATCATCTCTGCAACGCTGTAGGTTTCGGGAGAGACGACGATGTAATCGAAGTCAATTTCGAGAGTTTCACCGTACGGGTCGTAAATTCTAACGATCTCTGGTTCGAAGCCGTATTTTCTTAGTATGTACTGTCTAAGGTTTTCGGCCCTTATTTCATAGGGCAGGACTGAGCGCAGTCTTTTTCTTGCAAGCTCATCGCTGGTAACGCCTATTGTTACATCTCCAAGCTTTACCGCAACATCTATGAGCTTCTTGTGACCCTCATGAAGTGGTTCAAACGTTCCACCAAGGGCAACCTTCTTCTTCATGTAAACCCTTGGAAATTGTTTAGGATTGCTGAATAGACTTCGTTTGTAAGATGGATTCCGTTAAGCTCGAGAATTAAGTTTAAGGTTGCGCCGATAATTGCTCCGACGATTAAAGAGGAAACGACCCTTATCTTGACTATCAGTATGATTGCTGCTATTAGCAATACGAGTGTTGATGCAGCGTTGATTTGGAGCTGCTTTGCAGCTTCACTTATCGCTGCGTTCATGACACTGAAGAGCGTCGCAATTCCGCTCATTCCGAAAAGGAAGCCGATTAGAACTCCAATCAGCGTTGCAGCGTTGTTGCTCATGCTGGAATGGAGCGGGACGGGTAATAAAAAACTTCCGTCGAGTAACCTTTATGTATCGCTTCTCAAAAAACAACAAGAGGTGATACTTTTGTCAAGAATAGTTGTCATAGGTGGTGGGGCCGCTGGTTTAAAGGCGGCAGCGAGGGCAAGAAGACGAGACGAGGAGGCTGAAATAACCGTTATTGAGGCGGGAAGCTACCCTTCGATTTCTCGCTGTGGATTGCCCTACTACGTCGAGGGCTTTGTTCACGAGATAGAGAACCTAATGCAAACTACGTACGGGGCAGTTAGAGATGTAGAGTTCTTCAAGAAAGTAAAGAATATAGATGTGCTGGTGAAAACAGAAGCAAAGAGGATAGACAGAGAGAAAAAAATTGTCGAAATAGAGAGAAACGGAAAGTCAGATGAACTACCATACGACTACCTCGTTATTGCAACCGGCTCTAAACCATCGAAGCCACCAATCCCGG
>Ga0190367_1000274_pt1 | contig 39164 bp, 32 predicted proteins | sample 4872181011_MG_FD_171838 | JGI IMG/M metagenome (GOLD analysis project Ga0190367, IMG submission 171838) | Hydrothermal vent microbial mat bacterial communities from Southern Trench, Guaymas Basin, Mexico - 4872-18-10-11_MG | ecosystem: Environmental > Aquatic > Marine > Hydrothermal vents >... | reverse complement strand
CGATAAAGGTGCTCTCAACATGCGGAATAGGGAAAGTCGTAGACTTTTCTGGGAGACTCAGCCTCAAAGACAAAATAGCCGCCCTCGCCACATACTTCGAAAAAATACACGAGAGAGGAGCACTCCCACTAAAAGCTGTAGGAAAAATCGCCGACAGCTTACTCACATACGCCAAGGAAAGCGGAATTGACCAGAAAACGCTAGTAGAAATACTGCTATCGTCATGTGACCCAATAGCGCTGAAAAGAAACTTCGAGAGATGGGGCTACAACCCCCCGCCAGTGCTGAACGACGCATCGGAGTACTTTAAGATAAAGCCGTACTGGATACTAGCGAGAAAAAAGAAGTAGGGTGTCTCGCGGGGGCAGGCAAATAGTTGAAGTTTTTTCTCTCACTACTTATTTCCCGCCACCAATATATAAGCCTGTACTCTTTGTCCCAGAGGAAAGGTACGTAAGGTACGTATTTCATGTAAAAATTCACGCGTAACAGGCACCGAGTTTCTCTCTCAAAAGAAAATGCACACCCTACCAATATCCACCAAACACCACAAGCAAACTGACACAAAATAAAGTAAGAAAAGTGCATAAAGAACTAAACGGTTTCCGCTTACTTAGTATAAGATATTGTTTTAAAAGTATGCGGACTACTTTTGCGGAAAGACTCGGTTTATTAGTGGTAGCAGGAAACAGTTCATGTATGGCTGTTTGGTTTGAAGTTAAAGAAAAGACGTGGGCAGAAGGGGAAGTTCTAGAAATAAGGGAACATAGGTCAAGGATCACAGCGAAGCTTCAGGTAGGTTCTCTTCAATTAACTATATCGGATTTAGAGAAAGACAGAGAGAGGCTAGAAGCAGCTATTAGTGCTGTCCGCGAGCTCTCAGATTTCTTTCTTGAGCCAGAAGTCCAGTCTCTCAGGCGTATTAGAATCGAGCTTCGGATACAGCTATACTTCTCGCCTGTCTACATGTCGCAGAGCCCTATTGAAGGATATGTTAACTCGGAGAAAAACCTCATAAGGATATCTGATCCCGCGAAGCGTATAATAGTTCACGAAGTACTGCACCTAGTACATCCCGGCAAACCTGAGTGGTTTATAGAAAAAGAAGTCAAGAAGAGACTTAGGTGTAAGACTTTCGCAGAAGTGTTTCTAGAAAATCATGTGTTTGCCTGTACTCCAGAAGACGCTTCAGAGAAAGTACGCTACTCTGTTTTCGAAAAAGTATACGTGGTTCCTGTGAAAGAACTAGAGCGGCTGAAAAAGAAGCGGAGAGGAGCCACTAAAGCTGTTACAGAAGCAGGCGAGGTAATCTACCTCTCGAAGAAAGACAGAGAGCGGTACTGGGGATTTTTCTTACACCAGATTTTAGACTACTTTGATGAAAAGCGCAGAAAGCTTCTTGAGGCTAGAGCAGTAAAGGCTATGACGCAAGCACTGTACTCTACCTACTCTCCTTAAATACCTTCTAGACAGAAAATAGCAGCGAGGAGATATTATGGGCATAAGCGCGGGCGAGCTGGTTAGGGCTACTTTGCTTGCTGTTAAGGAGCTTTTAGGCTATCTTCCTCAATCGAGTGATACTGTGTCGTCTGCTCTGTACATATTTCTTCGTACGAAAGGTGGAGAGAAGTATAGCGGAGTATTGGATGATTTTATGTTACTTGGTGATAGAGCGCATTCACCGACAGCGGCAATGATTTATGCTATGACTGTGAATACTAGCGCGTATAGGTACCTTAAATCGAATAGTATAAAAGATCTTTCAAGCAAAGTAAAGCGAGCACTGGTCGCCGCGCTTAAAGCAAATAGGTTTAGGGAAAGTGACTTAATTGAAGTTGCAGTAAGCATATTTAGTGCTAGAAAATAAAGAAGAGTTCGAAACTCTTTTATATTTAGTTTTGGATACCACAGAGAACTATGAGCGATGATTCGAGTTCCAGAGCAAAGAAGACTAGAGTTCAGCTACTTGCATTGACTCTGCTGAGCCTAGGCTTAGGAGCTTGCTCGGTTTTCTGCAAAGAACCTGCTAGAACGCTGTCGTCGCTGTTCGCCTCGGTGTATTTAACCAGCTTGCTATCTTTTTCGAATAGAAGACTAGGAACAAAGCGCAGAGAGAGCTGGCTCATAAAAATATCTATTCTAGCACTAGGTCTCGGCGCCGGATACAGCTTAATAAATGTGCTGAAGTGACCGGGGCGTCTCTTGGGAGTAGAATAGTTGGATTTCTTTACGTAGCTGCTCTATTGCTTTTTGGCTCGCTTTCAGTTTTTCGAGATATAGCTTAATGAACTCGTCTAGTTTGAACAAGTAGTATGTTTCTTCTACTTCACGCCAAGCTTTTTCGCCTAGAATAAAAGCTGTGCTAAACATGTAGGGGTGTGTCCTTCTCTTGGCGCCGTAGTAAAGCAGATCTACTTTGTGTTGAATGACTGCGACTATGTGCTCTTCAATAGTGTAGAGCAAATTCTGGATGCGGCTGGAGCAGTTAACACTTAGCGCGATTTCGCTGACTAGATCGCAGAACTTAGCTTCCCACCCTTTGACCAGTAGGTGGGCGGCTTCGTGCGCAACGTCTATGTAGATTTCAAGAGCTACGGAGGGATCAGACCTGCATGTAATTCTATTTGGATACACGCCGTACCTCTCGCCGCCTGTTCTGAAAACGTCGATAGGGTATACTTCAAGAAAAGGTTCTGTGAACTTCGCGTTAAGAAGAGCTTCTAGCCGCTTGAGCGGAGCGAGAACAGCGACCGCATCTTCTAGCAGACTGCATATTAAGTATCTTAAAGTCCTGCTTCTAGACTTCCAGTAAGTTTGGTAGAATCTCCTGTAGCACTCAAGTACAGCGGATTTAAGTATCTGAAGTGTTTTTCGAGAAAGATTTTTCTTCTTTTCTTCTAGATATTTTTCCCAAGTAAAGTTGAATTCGCTGATGTAAGGCTTAAACCGTGATTCAAATTCTTCTCGCGTGATAGCTAGTCTAATTTTGTGCGGAGGTACTCCGTCGTGCAGCACGGACTCCAGCTCATCGAGGGCGTTAACTAAGTCCTCAATAGTTCTTAGATCTGACCTCAGAATAGATGCTAGGAGAAACCACCTGTCTCTTTTCAGTTTTGATGAAAAAAGTTTTGCTCTAGTTTCGAAGCTTAGTCCCTGCGAGAGCTCTAGGGGGAAGCCTTTAGTACGCACGACATTTGAGATCGCGAGAATATAGCAAAGAAGATTATCTGGCAGCCTCGCCTTGAACTTGACTCTGTTGTCCGTCTCTCTTCCATCTACTTCGGGGATAGTTATAGCAGTAGCGAACTCAACTGCGTCTCTGAGAGCAGAAAATCTAGCTAGAATGGGCCCCTTTTTGACGTAGTAGGCGTTTTGAAGCATACCTATATAGTAGTAAATACGTGGAAATATAAAGAAAGAGATTCTAATTCATGCAAAAACAAGGTTTTTCTCTGTTTTCTGAAAAGAAGCTTCGATTATCGCTTCATCGACTTTATCTCTGTTCTCTGCTAGTAGCTCAGATGCACTATACTCTACAGGTTCGTCGTGGCGAACCCAAGGAGGCTTCTCTGTATCGAGGAAGAACCAGTATTCTCCGTCATAGAACTGCGAAATCGTTAAGTCTATCCAGACTGGAGCCGCTAAGCTCGGGTCGTCAACTCGGACGAGCCAGTGCTTCATATTAGGCAGCCAGATCAGCTTCACATCAGTATACCCTTCTCTGATGAGAGCTTCGGCGAGCGTGAAACTAGCTACATCGCAGTATCCGACGGGAAACATAGGTTCTCTTCTACAGAATTCGTTGAAGACGCTGACGGCTATTTCTTCGACAGATCTCGTTTTCTCTGAGGATTTCATAGATATCTATACTTTATGCTGCTGCTCCCCTTTATAATCCGATTTAATGTGCGAGAGAAGTGTGGAGTCTGCTTGCTTTCTTTAAGTATGTTGCGGATATGTAGAAGAGTAGGGGAGAGCGTGGGCAGGAGAATGAGGTACGAGTACTTGCACAGTGTTGTTTCCAGTTCAAAGCCTCCCGCGAAGAAAAGCAAGTATCCTTCAGCTCTCCCGCTGGATCTCTGTGAGCTAATAGTCAAAATGTATACGAAGAGAGGTGATTTCATAGTTGATCCGTTTTGCGGAGCCGGGTCAATACTGATAGCAGCAGCTAAGTGTGAAAGGTGGGCGCTGGGAATAGACATAAACGAGGAAGCAGTCAGAGTAGCTGAAGAGAGGATACTTGAGCACAAAGCAGACCATCGAGTAAAAGTCCTGCTCGGAGACGCACTTGAAATCGACAAATACGTAGAGTCCTGCGACCACATTATCACACATCCTCCGTACGCGTTTGCTATAAAATACAAGAGAGGTGATAGACGAGAGCTGTCTAATCTCACGTACAGCGAGTTTCTCGACAAAATGAAGATTTTTATTGAGAAAGCATCGATGTTATTTAAAAGATACTTTATTTTAATAGTAGGCGATGTCCGCAAAAGAGACAGAATATATCCTCTTCACGCCGACTTAATCAAAATAGCTGGAGAAATACTCACTTTGAGAGACATAGGGATCTGGGAGTACGGTGTCGCCTCAAGCTACAGCTACATAAAGCCGTATAGCGTCGTCACGAGAGAAGGTGAAGGAAGATTTGCTATACACCACAACTATATACTTGTCTTCACTCAATAGTCTGCTGCTTCAATATTTTTAAGGAAAACATGGGATACTTATTCCGTGAAAAGAGGAAAAAGGAGAAAGAAAATACTAGTAGTAGCTCTTCCACCTGAGTTGTTTGAGAAACTCGACAGAGAAGCTAAGAAAAGATCTACTACTAAATCTGAAGTAGTGCGGATAGCTATTAGAAACTACTTAAATAGAAGAAGTGTAGAGCACCTTATGGTCGCTTAAATGCTTTGACGAACTCTCTTAGCCAGAAACTCTCTGCCTAGTACTGTGTCTAAGTGCAGCAGGTAGTGCCCCGCTGTACTCCACTTTTCGGAGACTATTCTGTCCGCTACAGCTTCTACGGTCTGGCGAGTGTCCTCTGGAATGCGGTTCTCGCGGTAGGCTTCTCTGTCGAGCAGACGTGCTCTCCCTATACCTGTCTTCTCGTCGAAGAAAGCTGGCTCGGTGAGCGATGACTCTATTACACCGTATATCTTAGTGTCGGGAGCATATATGCTGAGCTGCTCCAGCCACTCCTTTATTTGGTTGTTGTCGTTTCTAGAGACTATAATTACTCCGTCTAGGTACCTCAGTATAGCTAAGTTCTCTTTAGTGAGTCTTTCTCCGAGATCAGGTCTTCCTCCGCCGAGGTCTGCTAAAATATAGTCTATTGTCCCAGAGGACTTCGCTACAGCTAGGCTAGAGGTAATCCACTTCAATCTGCTCCTGTAGTCCATGTGCTTTTTGAGGAACTTTCTGGTATCAGGTGCGTGGAGCGCCCACTCCTGTGTTGGAGCAAAGATGTCTGCTTCCTGAGTGAGAGTTATGAATTTGCGCTTTCTCAGCTCCTCGTTCAGAATGTGCAGGAAAACAGATTTACCGCTATTGGGGTCTCCTAGTATCCCTATTGCAGTAGTCTTCTTTCTGACGAACTTCGAGAGAAGGCTCTGTAGTTCCTGACTGGGGATGGGAATTACATCGCCTACCTTGTAGTCTGTCCAGTGAGTTATAGAGACTACTGCTCCTCCTAACCTAGGGTCATAGAATCCTACTGCTCTCGGGCCCTTGTGCATGTATTTGTAGGCTAGGTGTGACCCTACCCATATCGGGATGGCGCCTTCTATTATCAGGGGTTTTGATGATACACTAAAGTCTGGTAATCTCCTAAGCTCAGCGGGGTCTATTCTATCGCCTCGAATCTCGCAGTGCAGTAGCTGGTACTTGTCGGTTTCAAAGTGATAAACATTCAGCTTTCCCTTGGCTCCGAAAGAAATTTCCTCAATTACTCCGTCTAAGTTTAGTGCTTTCCCGAGTTCTTCTTTAGTTCGCCCTCCGATAATTATTCCCTTTTTGGCTCTAGGCTCCCATATAGCGACAACATCTACTGTGTGAACGTGGTGCACGAGAACACCGTACAGCCAGTGAGGCCCCCTGCCTCCGATAGCGACCATGACTGGCTCCTTGAACGCCAAAGGTTTCTGGGGGTTGTTCACGTACTTGTCTACTTCTTTGTCGAAGCTGAAGAGCTCTTTAGGGTCTAGGACGCCGCCCTCAATAAGGAATCCCACTAAAGCGATATTGACTGGAGTGCCCTCAGGAATCCCGAAGATCTGAGCGTTTTCCTTCGATACTCTCTCGCCTGCACGAGTAACATGTACTTTAACGGGCATCAAGAAGATAGTCGCGTAAGTACCATATATACCGCTTCTAATTAAGCGCAATTAGAAGCCGCTAAAAAACACTAAATAACGTTAACTAACGTTTTTCCACGCTTCTCCTCTGCTCTAATTACCGTGAGCGCGGATGAAGAATACGATACTCTAAAAGCCACGTCAGCTAGCTCTTCAAGAGACTCGTTTATGTTCTCTACTTCGACAGCAATTAGCCTGTTTTCAGGTTTATATGTTACAAGATCTCTTCCATCAGTTATTAGAAGTATATCATATCCGGGAGCTTTTTCATCAGCGTACTTGAGCGCAGTGTCTATTGAAGTTCCTCCGCCCGGGCTGACTGCGAGAATTTTTCTCAGTGCTTCTTCAAAGTTCTCTCTTAGAGAAATAGGTTCATCTGGAAACGGACTGTAGTCGAAGAAAGCCACCTTAACGTCTTCTATGAGAGGATGCAGAAGAAGCGCTACTGCCACAGCCTTTGCTTTCGTCAGAGCATCCCCATTCTTCATGCTTCCAGACTTGTCGATCAAAACTATAAGCTTCTTTTTACTTCTTCTGGGACTGTATTTGTACTTTTTTACTCTAGCTGTCTTCGAGAGAAGCTTAGCGTCAAGTAAACTCTCCGGCATCGCGAGCTCAAGAGCAGCAAGCCTAGCTACTTCGCTGAGAGAGCTCATCCTCCTGTACCCTGAGAAAACGATGCTGCCTCCTGTTTTCCCTTCGTTTACTACTGCTTCTACTGCCTCCAAAATAGAGTTGACGAAAACAGGGTATTTGGAGAGAAGCTCAGCGAGCTCTAGCTTAGTGTCAAAGCTCATTTCTGAACCAACTCCCGCTGAAACAAAGGCTTCGATAACAGCAAGCGACTTTTTGAGCTGCTTAGCTGACTCCTCAAGCTCTTTTAGATCCAGTTTAGATAATTGAACTGCGTTTTCCTCGAAATCGAGCGATGAAAGTATTTTCGCCGCAATTGCTATCGAGAGATTTTCGTTTAAAACAGTGTGCTTTCTTATGCGGGAATCGAGAATAGGCTCACAGACTTTAAGAATATTTTTTAGCTGATGTATAGTGTTTACTCGTTCTTCGGCTACTGTAGTGTCGAAGAGGTAGAGGCTGTGAAAAACCTCTATTGCGAGCTGGTGTAGCCTCTTGTCGAGCTCTCTCCCTGCTTCCGCTCTATACGCTTCTTCTATTTTCTGTAGCCTGTAGTCTGCTAGCCAACCGTAGCTACCGTACTTAAATACTCCTTCTACCAGCCCATCTAAAAACACGTCGAGCGCTTCTTCAGGACTGCCCGCAGCCTTAGTCGATTGAAGTCCCTGAGACACATGTGAAATATAGTTCTTCAGCTCAGCTACAAGCTCTCGTGCTTTCTTCTCTCCTTGGTCGCGCTTCACTACAGCTATCCATCTGGCGAGCTTGGCGCACCCCAGAGCACCTGTTTCGCCTAGCTGGCAGGCGACTCCGCGGAGATACGCTTTCCTGAAAGCTGACGAGGGAGAGCTCGTGAGACCTATTTCTGCTAAGTCGTCGAGGAGACCGGGTTCTTTAATGAAATAGGGTAGAAGTGCTGCTGTGAGCCTTTTTGCGTGAAGCTCTGCTCTACTCATAGAGAAGCCTCTTCGCAAGGACTTCTATAGCCTGCTCTTCTATAGATGAAATTTTCTCGCGTATTTTGTCGAGCCTGTTTTTGAGCGACTCGAAGCCTACTTGCGTCAAGTAGTTTTTGAACTCGGGTAGTTCTTCTCCGAGAAGTCTCACTAGCTCTGTTTCGCTCATCTGCTTTAACTTTAGCTCCACCGCAGAGAGCCTATTTGATATCTTGCTGAGTTCTTCTTTCACTCCTTCAAGCCCACTGAAGAAATCGTTCAGCACTTCAGCGACAACATCTTTCTGCTCTCTAGTCGCCGGAGCAGTATACAAGAGAACATCTAAGTCTTCGGGCTTGGCTTCGAGCCGCCCAGCCAGAAGCGCCGACGCCGCTATCGAGCGCAGCACCCATCCTTTTCTCCTATCGCTTAGCTCGATTCCTTTGTCTTTTAGCTTAGCTAGGAGCTTTACGTAGTTTCCGAGCACGCCGTATATATCTACTTTCCAGATGTACCTCTGCGCTTTATCGAGGAGTTCTCTGGGGGCTGTGATTTTCTGCACCGCGAAAGAAGGCTGGTGTATATTCCAGTACGTCACGAGGTATGGTGACCACAAGTCTTCGGGAAGATAGTCTAGGAAGTCTCTGAACAGAAACCGGTCTATCAGCGCTGCTGTCGAAGGGTCTGCTGGAACTTCGTTGCTCGCTGCTACTAGAGTCCTCAGAGGTATTTTATAGACCCTGTTCCCTAGAGTCACCTTTCTCTCGTTCATTGCTCCTAAGAGAGCGTTGAGGACTTCGGACGGAGCTTTAAACATTTCGTCGGCGAAGTGGATGTCACATGTCCCTAGACCCGGGTCTTTGAGCACGTAGTCTACTGAAATAGTCATTTCGTTTTTAGCCTTCTTTTTCTTCAACACAATATCGTAGAGTATGTCTTCGAGCTTAGTGTCGTATGAATACAGGTAGTAAAACGTTTTCAGACCAAAGGTTTCTCCGATGTCAGCCATCATAGTTTTCGCTGTACCCGGCTTCGATATCATGTAAATATGGTGCCCTGTCATCAGCGCAAGTATGTTGAGCCTGATGGTTCTCTCCCTGCCGACGAGAATAGACGAGAACTGCGAAATAACGCTGTTGAGCATTCTAGACAGCTCTTTTACTTCTCGCTCTACTGTACGCGCGGCGCCGACTTCTTCTTCTGCTATTTCCTGCTCACATACTTCTTTTCTCTCCTCCACTATAACGCTCATGCGACCACCTTCTCTGATAGCTGGATAATTTTTTCTTCAACTCTAGCTCTAATATCGGGTGGAAGGTCGTGGAGCTTTCTCAGCCTCAAAAGAGCTTTAATTGCCTTGGACGCAGACTCTGTCTTGGGAACAAGTACAGTGAAGTACGGCAGCTTGTACATGTATACTCCAGAAACTCTTATAATTTCTTCGCTTTCTAGCTTTAGGACAGGTTTTCTGGTCAGTATTTTAATGTCTCTTGGAGAGTAGCCTAACTCGACTTCGTAGAGGAAGCCGTCTGCTGCTAAAGCCACGTACATGTCTCTCTCTTCAATAGACCCGCCTACTGCGATAAAGTCTACTTTCGCGATTTCCTCGGGAACTTCTCCCGCGAGAACTTTATCGATGAGGTCTCGGTGCTCCTCGGGGAAAGCTGAGAGAACTCTATTCTTGATTTCTCTCTTTAATGCTTCACGCAGCTCGTCTGCTTTCTCTTCTTCAACCCAGAGGAAAGCCTTCAAGTACGTTTTTCCTTTCTGAGACTGCCTTGTGTCGTATTCGAGTAAAAGGACTTTTTTCGCGGCTTCGGGCGGAGTACTAAACAAAACCACGAGGTTTTTCTTGTCTTCAGGTTCGCACACAATTCCTATTACTTTTCCGTCGCGCCCCCATGTCGTCATGGCTTTTGGCGCGGTATTTAGTGCTGCGAGAAGATCGATGAGCTTATCTGTATCAAGGTTCCGGATAACTTCTTCCGTGAACATACATGTGTTCCCTGCGTCCGACATACATAAACCTCGTTTCTTAAGAAAACTGTTAAAGAAAATATTTAATTAACTATCCTCGGCTATCCTCCTCCCGACGGCACTGTTACGAGGGGCTTTCCGTCTCCCAGTATTATTACTGGGTTCTGGAGCTTCTGTAGCTGCTGGTAGAGAACATATATTCTCACGACCTCGGGGTCGCCTGTAGCGTTGTAGAGCATTCTCAAAGACTCTACTAGTGCCTTTGTTTTAATGAGAATTGCTTCAGCCTCGCTTTTAGCTAAAATAATGTTCTTTGTCGCAGTAGCGTTTGCGAGAATCAGCTCTTTTTCTCTCTGGTACTCTGCGGCGAGCTTCTCTTGGTAGGCAGCAATCTTCTTTTCAATAGCTTCTTTAACTCTCTCCGGGAGATCAATAGCCCTCAAGTTCACTTCGTGTAAGACAATTGCTGTAAGCGTTGGGTCGCTCTCGACTTTCGCTCTAAAGGCTTGAGCTATTTCCTTAGCGATAATGTCTCTTTTAGTTATCACTTCTTCAACGGTGTATTTTGAGATAATGTCTCTTACTATCTGTCTCATCGACGGGATCATGTTGTTAGACTCGTAGTCGATTCTCGGGTAGTTTTTAGCTAGCTCAAGGAACTTGCTGGGGTCTATAGCGTAAGTAAACGACATCTCCACAGTAATAGACACGCCGTCTTTAGTTAGCGCTGAGATCGGGCGGTAGTCGGCATCTGGCTCAGAGGTCATGTCGATTATGTCGATTGTGTAGAAGTCCTTGATTATTCCCTGCCAAGGCCACCTGAAGAATACGCATGGCCCTATATGTGGCCCCGACATGGACTTGGTGAAAGGGTCGTAGACTACCGCGACTTCTCCGGGCCCTAGCCACGTTAGACAAGCTAGGAAGACGGAGAGCGCTATTACACCTACTATGAGCGCTCCTATGAGAATACTTCTGAAGTCCAGTTCCATCGATAGTGTTTAGCGCAAAGGAACATATAAAGATTTCGAGTCCTCCCAGTTCAATTTATGTTCCCGCGCACATGTGTGTTTTTAAGCTTCTGCGCACATCTCTCTAGTGGTGGTAAAATGGCGAGAGAAAACGAGAAGAAAATAGAAGCGTTCTGCGTAAAGTGCAGAAAGAAAGTCGAGGTAAAAGACCCAGAGCTAGTGGAGACAAAGAACCGCAGGAAAGTGGTTAGAGGAAAATGCCCCTACTGCGGAACAACAGTCAACAAATTTGTTCCAAAAGACTTCACTCTGTAAAACACCTCAAAACTCCATGTACGCTAACCGTTACCCCCTATTTTTCTCCCTGTTTTCGAGCTCCCGTCCACACTCTTCGCGAAACTCTTACATCGATGCCGTGTTTAGTGGATGCTGAAGGCTAGAGTATGCGCGAAGTAAAGGAAATAGTCTTCAAGAACTACAGGGTGCTTCTCCTTGAGAAAGACTCAAAGGACTGGAAAAAATTCAACAAGCTTATTCGCATGTACCACTACCTGCACAGCCTCCCCACGGGCGGGCTTACGTATAAGATCGTGTGCGAGTGCAGGGTGTGTGGAAGCTGGTTAGCTCTAGTAGAGTACAGGTCTCCTCCTATCGGAACATATATGTTCATTAGAAAAAGATTTAGCTCCATCACCTCCCCTAGGCAAATCCTAATAAATACTCGGTTCCTCGTGCTGTACCCGCACTACATACTTGACAGAAGGAAGTGTCACGAAAACTTCAAGGGAAGCATGGCTCTCGCTAAAAGCCTCTCGCTCCTAAAGCTAGTAGACAGCGAAGTAAAAGTAGTAGTCACGTACGTAGACGTTGCTAGAGGATACGAGGGAAAAATCTACAGAGCAGCAAACTTCAAGGAACTGGGAATGTCTGCGGGAATAAATATCAAGCGACCTGTCGCGATAAACAGGAGAGTTAAAGGAAAGTGGAGAGCAGAAAAAGTCTCAAAGAAAAAAGTACTCTACTACAAGCTGCGTTAACTTTATTTCCCGGATAGTTCTCGAATACAGCTCAAATAATTATCTAAATGCAAATAAATTCAAATAATTTAATAAACATTCGTATCATCTCCGTCGCCGTAAGCGGCAGTATCCTCGCCTTTCTCTGTATGTTCTCCGAGCTTTTGTCTACCTGCTTTGTATGCTAGTACACCAAAAACTGCTGCTAACATAAACATGAGTACAGTCAGGAACAGGGTCGCCTCAAATACTTGAGTAGTCATTTGGTAAGTTAATTCGTGGTTGCCCGTGTTTTATCTTTTGGTGATTGTGAGTATTTTGGAAATTTGCACGGGCTTCTCCCTTAGCCACCTCATTCTTATCGGTGGTTCATCGGGAGCTACATTGACCGCCACCACTTGGGCGGTCTTACGGATTATGAGGAATAGCCCCCCGCCCCTGATGGCTACTACGCCGTCATTGGAGCGGGAGAAGAGATTAAAACATGCAACATATTGAGCATTAAAAGTGAAGCCGCACTTCTTGCACTTAAAGGTCTCTCTGCTAACCCTATTCCTCTTGTCGATGTAGCCACACACTGGGCAAGCGATAGATGTCTTTCTAGCATTTACTTTATGAACTTCTAGCCCACGCTCCCAGAACTTGTAGTCAATGTACTCTATAAACCTGCGGTACGGGAATGTAGATAACCTGTAGTTCAGCTGTTTACTCTTCTTCTTACTGTTAAGCCTTAAGTCCTTGAGATTCTCTCTAGCAAGGTCTGCACTATATATTCTAGCTATCTCTGCCAGAAGCGTAGTTATTTTCTTCAATCTATCTTCAACACGCTTCCTTTCACGAAAACCGTACTTAGCTAGAAGTTTATCTCGTATTCTCGAGTTCTTCGCTTTCTTTTGTATGCTCTTCCTGATTCTCCTGTAGTTAGTACGTATTCTCCTAATATCATGTCTTATTGAGAACAGTACAGCTTCATTCCTGTCGTAGTTAACTAGTAAACAGTCAATACTATCCTCGTTGATATCTACGACTAACTTATTCCTATGCTCTTTCACCTCAACGTTTCTACGTACAGTTAAGAGCAGATACACCTCGTCTCCATCAACAAGTAGCTTAGAGTTCCCTAGCTTAGCTCCACTAAGTTCTTTTTTAGCATAATCGTATTCTACTACTAGGAATCTTAGGTAAACACCATCACCTTTTGATACTGTTAGCGTTAGGAATCCGTGTTTCCTCTCTAGCTTGTAAGTGTCTATGTGTAGTTCTATGACTCGATTGCCCTCTATCTTAGGTGGTGACGGCGGTGATATCTTCCTTCTCTTCTTTTCTGGTAACCGCCTCCACTTATTCAATAGTTTCCTGTAGCTACAGTACATGGCTAAAGCTCTTTTATACGCTTCCTGTACAAACTTATTGTGAAGATGCGGATACTTCTCTCTGAGAACTCTATAGCACAGCTCGTGTGCTCTCCTCCTACTGCGAACATCGTTCTCGACGATAATGCTTAGGGCTTCCCTTAGCATTGACGTGTAATCGTCTAGAAGTGCTAGCAACTGTTTTCTGTAGTTTCTCGTCAATGGCACTAGCTTTAACTTCACTGTTTTTTCAACCGTTTTAATCGTCTTCTACCACCTCTTCTACAGCCCTTTTTATCTTCCTAAACTTCTGCGAACGCCTACCATAGATTCTACCAGCAAAGCTAATTACGATAGCTGCAAAATCCTCTATAAGCTCCTCCATGCTCTCTAAAACGCATTAGTTTTCAAAGTATTTAAAAGTTTTCACAATTCCCAAAATAATCTAACTACTCAAATAAGCATATAGTCTTGTATAGTTTGCGACGCCAACAGGGTGTGTAGCCCCGCTAACATTATTAACAAAATAGTGCCTGCTGTTAAGTGCAGCGCTACGTTGTATTCATATACTTCTCTAGGCATACAGCCACCCTTTTACAGAGGCTGCCGGTGCTTCCAGTACACTAATTGATGGTCACAATATATATGTTTTTCTCCTTCAATACAAGAACGCTTTGAAACTAGGAATATATATCTATGAAAAGGATTCTCTAAACGTGAGCGTAGTTTATCGAACTGATGAAACTATAGTAGCAGATAAAGCACAAGAGTTTCTCGAAGAAGTAACAAAGAAAACAATTAGTATTAATGGAAAGAAGTACAAGATAGAGAAAATTATGATAATGAAGTCGGCAGTAGAGTCTCTAACAGAAGAAGAAGAGTACATGAAAATAAAAGACCTCGTTGAGCGCGCTGTAAGCGCAGTAGCGTTTTTCGAGGAAGTAGGCGGCTGGAAAAAAGAAACTGTAGTCCGGTGCTGGAGTTGCGGAAGAGATGCTGAGCCACCGATGGATTTCTACGACTTCTTCTTCGAGAGAGTCGTCGTGTGCAGCGAGAATGCTCTAGAAGTCGCGGTGGGCTATTTAAACTACGGTGAGAAGAGAGGAGAGCTAGTTGAAGAAATAGAAGCTGTAGTAGGTCTTAGAAAAATAAGATAGGTTTAGGAAATTAAGTAGTGTTTTCTTGTCCTGAAGTCTGCTTTTCTGCCCGGGTTCCAGCACCTTAAGGGGCGGTAGTAGCCGACGATACGGCTCCAGACATCGGTGTCTGCTCCGCAGTTCGGACACTCCCAAAACACACCGACTGCTTTCCAGCTACACTTAGTGCAGAACGACAGCGCTGGAGTGAAGCTGAAGTAGACTACACCTGTGTTCTCAACTATTCTCCTCGCGAGCTTTTTTAGCGCCTCTGGGTCGGCTGCCTCGCCTAGGAAGATGTGCGCCATTACTCCTCCAGTGAACTCTTTCTGTACTTTTCCCTCCCACTTGAGCCTAGTGAAGAGAGGTACATCGGCGTAGTAGGGTACAATAGAGTTGCTGTAGAAGTGTGCCGTGCCGTCTGACGGTATAAACACCTCTTCTTTCTTGAGCTCTTCTTTGAACAGCTTGGCGTCGAGCTCTGCTAGCCGATATCCAGCGCTCTCTCCGGGCACTTCCTCGACATTGTAGAGGTACCCGTCTTCTTCCTCGCATTCCTCAGCGTACTTTCTGACCAGTGCGACCATCTTCTTCTCTATTTCTATCGCTTCGTTCATGCTCCTACTGCTCCCTTCGAGCCAGAGAAGCGGGTCTCTCATAAAGTTCGCCGCTGCCTCGGGCAGACCTATCAGCGCAAACGTGTTGAAGTGGAATGCGAAGTGCCCTAGGTACGTCGCTGTCGCAGGCATCAGTCCCAGCTCCAAGTTCTTCTCGTATCTTTTTCTCCATACATGGAATACTTCTCTCGCTTTCTCAAGCTTGCCTACTAGAAGCTGCTCAAACCTGCTCCACTCTCCTTTGCTGAGCGCGGCGAGGCGGGGCAGATTTATTGTAATAAATCCTATTGACCCTGTTCCGTCGGGCATGCACCACGAGCCATACGCTCTCGTCAGAGAGCTCTCCGACAGAAGTCTACACGATGCGTGGTTGACGGCGTGGTTTACGTCGAGCGTGAGCCTACAGCACATAGCGTACAGTCCCTCGACATTAGTAGCGTATCCGTTCAGGATGTAGGCTGTGCCTTTTTCTGCAAGCACCTCGAATAACAGGTCTGATAGCTCGCCCCAGCGCCTCCCGCTCCAGTCGAAGTCCCTAGTTATAGTTATCGTCGGGATGGGGAACGGGAAGGGGCGCCCCAGCGCGTCGCCTTCTCTGTACAGCTCAAGGAGCGCTTTGACTACAGTAAACGCGTCTTCGATGTAGTCTCCTAGCTTCCCGAAGGACTTCCCTTCCACAATCGCATCGGCTTCCAGAGGGCTTTTGAGAGTGTCTAGGAAGAGCGTGATGTTTGTGAACGGGCTCTGGTACCCTGATCTCGCGGGGTAGTTCAGCTCGAACAGCATTCCCTGTAGAATCTGCTTCACTTCCCTGTACTTGAGTCCGTCGTGCGCAATGAACGGCGCGACATATAGGTCGAAGGCGCTTACAGCCTGTGCTCCAGTCCACTCTTGAGCTACTATGAAAAAGAAGTTCGTGATATGTGCTACGGCTGTGTCGAGGTGCCTCGCTGGCTTAGACGAGACGGTAGGAGTCTTCAGCCCTGTTTTGAGCAGCTTCTCGAAGCTCCAGCCAGAGCAGTAGGGTATCCAGAGAGAATCGGGTAGCTTGTGTATATGTATATCTCCTCTGAAATGTGCTTCAACTGCTTCGGAAGGAAGGTACTCGCTGAGCACAGCGGGGGTTTTCATGAGTTTTTCGAAAAGATAGTTTCTGAAGTTGCTGTAGCTGAGGTTTCTGTTCGCGTTCTCTTTTATCTCCCAGTCTGCTCCTCCTAAGTATTTCTCCTCATATATTTTTACAGGAGTCTTCGCGACAGTCTTCGCCATAGAGGTTCACCTGCCTGTCTGGAAGTATGAGACTACGCCGTCTAGAGAAAATACTATAACGTCTTTTGTCACGAGGGCGGGGGTGACTACGCCGAAGCGCCCGAACTCGAAGTAAAACCAGCCCAGCAGCCTTTTTTCCGTTAAGTTGATTACAGTCACAGATTCTGGGAGCGGGACTCTCTTCACCAGCTCTTCGAGCTCCCTTTTGTCAGAGATGAAGAGAATCTTTTGCATCGGAATACTTCTACCGCGAAGGGTTTTAAACCTAGCACAGCATACTCGGTAATACCGAGTATCTCTTTGTTATACAGAGTCCTCCCAGTCAATTGAGTAATATATAAATATAGTTCTCCGAGTAAATAATGTATGTGTAAAAAACCCGAATTTGTGACCCCCGAAGGGTTCGTAGTAGATCCGGATACAGGAGAAGTAATAGATGACACCGTGCTGGACTCCCGTGCCCCGCCCTTGTTCTCCCCCGAGGAGTTCTTGAAGAAGAGTCACTGGTACCCTGTCAACATGTTTTCTTTCAGTAGCGTGGGTACAGTCAAGAAGCGCGACCCGCTTGAGCGTGCTCTCAGAAACGTCAACAAGCACATATCGAAGATGACATACGACATGGGGCTTCCGTCGTGGCTAGCCCAAGACGCCATGATGCTGGCTAAAAAAGTTATCGCAAAGCGCATCGTGAGAGCCAAAGCTACTGAAATAGCCTCCGCGTGCATATTCCTCTCCGCGAGAATGAACGGGTACGTCCTCTCCTTGAAGAGAAACACACAACATTTGGGAACCCCCCGCAGAATACTGAACATCGCCTACATCATATCTCAGCACCTTTCCCTGCCCCGCGAGAAAATGAAGCCGCCTTCTCCCCTAGACTTCGTCTCAAAGTTTATTTCAATACTGAAGCTCCCGCCGAAAGTCGCTTTAGAAGCCCACAGACTCTACAGGGAAATCATGCGGAAGAACAGCAAGTACTTTCAAGGCAAAAACCCGCTCCCTGTTGCAGTAGCTCTCGTCATCCTAGCAGCCAAAAGCCACAACATCAGGATCTCGATTACGCAGGCGTGCCGGGAGCTCAAAGTAGCCCCCGGGACTACTGCGACGCGCTACCGCGAGATAAGAAAGCTCCTCGGGCTCGGCGAAGACTAGAGCACGAGGAATATAGCGAATTCCAGCATAGTATAGAGTGAGAAAATGGGGTGGAGGCGCCTCGGCACAGTCTATGTCGTTGTTTTCAAGGTAAACGAAGTTGTCTTAAAGAGGCTGTGGGATTCCCGAAGAGGAGAATACAAAAACTACGTGACAGTTAGAGGAGAAATAGAGTCCCAAGTCTGCCTCGGTAAACCTCTTCCCATAGAGCTTCCCCAGCGCGTAACTTTTCTAGACACAAGGAAGGCTAGAGACTTCTCGAAGCTCCTCAAGAGGCTCGGGATCCGCAAACAAGACATATTCTCAGCGATCAGAGAAGCTCCGTTCAGGAAGGGGAGATTCGAGCCCGTAGAAGGCGCAGCCGAGGCAGAGACTGTTGAAGAGCTCCTGAGCCTCCTGAAGGAAAAAGCTCAGAACATCCCCCAAGTAATCGCCTCTTTCTCAGCGTGGATGACAGCTAAGCTGAAAGACGAGAAGTGGACTCTCGCAGTAGAGCCTCTCCAGAAAGACACTGGAGCTATGACGTTTATACCCAGAGCACTTTACACCGGAGAAAAGGCTAGAAAAGCATTCGATGTAGCGAAAGAAATGGCTGGCGCGTTCGAGAAGCTGAAGAAAGAGCTTGAATCGCGGTACGGCGACTGGGAAATCGACTACAGAGCGTACGGCGGAGACGAAGAAGAAGCAGGCGCAGTCGTCGCCGCGAAAATTACTATGAAGAGGAAAATAGGTGACGGCGAGTACTGCATCAAAATATGGGCGCCGTTCCTTTTAGAGAACAGGGCTTTCCATATCTCGGCTAGCCTTAACGGTGTTCACGTATACCCTCTTGCGCCGGTTGTAGTAAAGCTTCCTTCTGGGCGCGAAGTCTACATCTACAAAATAAGAGTGTTTCACACGAAGAACTGGCTTCAGAATCTCTTAGCTAAAGTAGATTTCCTCGCCTCGCCTCGATTGATTGCTGCGTCTAGGAAGACTGTCGAAAAGCTGAGTGAAGTGCCTCCTGAGAGAGCGGTGGAAGTAATAGATGCTCTCGAAGAATCTAGATTAGTGAACCCCGAGATAGCGTTTAGGCTCAGAAAAGAAGCCTTGTCTGGAATATCTCTCATACAGTTCTTGAGGAACATAGAGGTCTCTCACCCGGGCGTGCAGGCAATGATAGTGTCTTCTCTAGTAGAAGAGCCTCAGAAGGCAGAAGAGAAGATAGGAGAAGAAGTTTTAGTAGAAGCTTAAATAAAAATAAAGAAAAATTAAAGTTTAAAGATTTATTTAATTGTTTTAGCCTTCAGTAGATATTCTGATGTTCACGACAGGTATGTAGACGCTTTTAGATTCTTCGAGTGTGCGCAGGAACTCTCTGAACCTATTGTCGTTTTTCAGTATTAATGCGACTTCGTTGAAGATTTTGCCGAGCTTCTTCAGCTCAACTACTTTAGTGATCGAGAGGATCGGTGATTTCGTCGTTGGGTCAATCACCATTACTGTTATCTCGTATTTCTTGTTCCTTATTTTGTGGAGTCTCACCACAGTAGGTATAATTAAGTACTTGTAGGCTTTAGAGGCAGGAGTCTTTGAGAGCGTTATGGCGGGCTCGCCTAAAACATAGTAGAGCGCCAAAGTATTTGTTGTACCAGACGGCGAAGCCTCTGTTGGGATCACGAGCGTCGCGACCAAATATGGCTGAGAGTCCTTGAGGACGACTGTATCTGCTACAGCGGCTAGTGTTCCGTAGACAGGCAGAGCTGTTTGTACACGGAACTCTCCTCTCCTGTAAATATATGCTTCAGGTATAGTTACGACGCCTCCCATTGCGTCCAGTACCCTGATGTACGCTTTCACGATTGTTCTCACCGGCTCAGGTGTGCTCTCGTGAAAAGCTATCTCGACGCTACCTATCTGTAGGACGCCTTTGAAGACATCAATCAGCAGAGTGCCTACTTTCACGTAGATGTCCGCGAGGCTGCCGACGTAAGCAGGGTCGTACTTCACTACGGCGCTGTAAGTCGCCTCTACTTTGTTGTCGCCTGAAGAAACTGTCTTGCCGACAGTGTAGAACACTGTCATCGGCTTCATCTCGCCGTTCACGTAGCGTCCTAAGAATACTGTGAAGCTGTCAGTTATGTTAGATACCGCTTTTAGCACATCTTCGCTGGTTTCGTTGAAGGGGCCTTCTATGCTCACAGTGACTTTGATTTTCTCCATGGGTAACACTACGTTCCCTATCTGGCTCAGCGGCACATCGCCTTGAGTTGTCTCAAGCTGAGGAGTGCCCACAGTTATAGTGAAGACTGGGAGCTTTCCTTCGCCATATCTGATCACGTCCACACCTTTGTCATGCCACTCGAAGTGCTTTTTGAGCTTTCCTTTAATGTGCAGCAGCCCGGGTACACCTGCGTCGCCCAGCTTCACAGAGAATTTCTCTTCAACAGTCTTGTTCCACTCCTCTACAGCCGTCTCTATTTCGTCGAACCCGCCTATATCCTCTAGTGTGAGTTCTGGCTCTATTTTCGCCTTCACGCCCACCAGCACTTCTACTGAAGGAGACTTGTTGCTGAGGTAGACTGCTGAAGGAGTCAGCTCGATTTCTACGCTCGTTATATTGTAGATTACTATTTCGCCTAAGTCGATGTACTTTGTCTCAGTTGAGCCGTCTTCGCACTTGTACACGACCTTCAGCTTAGCCGCCAGCCTGCCGGGCTCTTTGAGGCGCGGGCTTACACTCGGCACGTAGAGGGCAGTGACGTTGTAGATTTCGTAGCCCTCGTGCTTCTTAACGCGGCTCTTCAAGTAGCCTGTTATACCCTTGCTCACGACTAGTGTTCCATATTTGTACAGCTCAAGGTAGGCTTGCCTGAGCTCGGGCACCAGTATGAAAAGGCGGTCTATGTAGAAGCTGTTTTTGTGCTTCTTGAACCAGTCCACAGGTATAGCTTTAGCTTCTATGTTGCCGTACATGTTGCTCACAACAAATGAGTCTGTTGCCTTCTCGCCGTAAGCTACTACTTCTACAGTGTACTTTCCGGGCTCGGGGTCTGCTACAGCCTTCAGCAGCTCTACCTTGTTTTCTTTAGACGGATCGTATGTGTAGTCTATTTTCTCGACAAGGCTTCCTTCTTCGTTGTAGACTTTCACTGTCACGGGTATCGGTGCTGGAGGCTGGAGAGAAGTCGCGCCGAGCACGTAGCTTACAGTAATTGTTACATACGGGTAGGTGCCGTTCTTTATCTCCTCTACGCTTGCTCCAACAGCGTCAACAGATATCCTCATGTCGAAGTACTTCATGTAAATCGTGTTGGTTGTCTTAGTAGTGCCTATAGTGTCGCTTACTTCAGCACAGAACTCGTGTACCTTGCCTACACCGTAGTCTGATGGAGCTATAGCGAACAGGGCTTCACCGTTCTCCACTGTAGCAGAGTCTATCCTGACTCCGCGGTAGAGGAGGTACGCTGTGCCATCTACTGGGGCGCCGGACTCGTATGAAGCCTCTACTTTTACCTCGGCTCTAGTGTCGTTCAAGTGCTCGAAGACGTAGATCAGAGTAGGCTCGCCATCGTAGTTCCAGAAGGCTGTGGCGTTGAAGTCTCTCTGTAGGATAAAGTTCAGAGTGCTGTTAGATTTGAGGAAAGCTGACGCGGGGTCGTTTGCTGGGTAGAACGCCTCGATGGTCACGTTGTATGGCCCGGGCTTCACGCTGTCAGAGACGACTAGTGTGCCCGGAACAACTGCGGCGCCAGTAGAGTCAACATATATCTTGTTCTCGCTGAACGTCAGAGTCATTCCTTGGGGAACCTTTACTACTCTGATGCCTATGGGCTCGTCTCTGGGCCAGTTTGGCGCGAGGATCCTCAGCGCGACAGTGTACTTAGTTCCGTTGATTTTCTTCTCTTCACTTTCCTCGGGGCTCAAGATAATTAAGCTCAGCGAGAACTTTTCGCTGCTCTCCTCTGGGACAAGTACTGACGCAGAGCCTCTGCTCAGTCCACCTGCTCTCTGGGTGCGCGAAGTCGCTTTCTTGTAGGATTTGATTGTGTCTAGTATGCGGAGACCCAGAGTGTACGGTGTTAGAGCGCCGCTGTTTACGAACGAGCTCCAGAAGATAGCGTTATATATCCTGCCTTCATGTGGGGCAGGCGGGTTGAGCTGGTCGAAGACAGCGCCGCCCTCTTTCGCTTTCTGAGACTCCTGAAGCAACTGGGGTCTTATCGGCAGGGGTGGGACTCCCTGAGCTCTCTCCGTTGTTTTCACAGGTTTGAATACGTGTGCTTTGAATTTCGCCTTAATGGGAGCTTTCACAGTAATAGTCTTCTCCTCGACCTTCACTTTCGGCACTAGCTTCCAAGCAGGTATGCCGAAATAGTATGCCTTCTCTTCGACAGTCACGTTCTTGTAGAAGAAGAGAACTGCTACGTGCTGGGAGATAGTGCCGAAGTCAGGTAGGCTCTGCGGGCTGATGAGCTTCTTGAAGTGGTTGAACCACCAGTTGTAGAACTCGCTGGGAGACCAGCCGAGAACAGACTTGTCTCCGGTGTCGAGGTAGTAGAGTACCTGCGCTATGCTCGTGTCGTAGAGGACTGTCTCTATGTTCCCGAAGTCCCACGAGCTTGTCCTCTTCTTCGGGTCGAGGCTCTTTAAGAAGTTTAGAAGCGAGTTAAGCCCTTTTGTGCCCTTTATGAAGTCTTTTACGTGGTGTACTTGTGCTAGCTGGTAAGTGAAGCGGACTATGTACTTGACCTCAGTCTCTCTGTTCTCAACAGATATTACGGCTTGGTAGGCGTAGCCTCGCAAAGCCTTGTTGAATGAAGTCAAGTACTTGACGTTTTTGCCGTACTTTGACTTAACAGTGTTTTTCAGCGCGTTTAAGTTGTACCCAGTTATTTTCTCAAGCTCCTTCCAGCCCCATATCTTCTCTTTCTCGAAAAACACTGTCTTTGTCTTCGGGCTATAGATCTTCGCTTTGAAGCCAGCGACAACGCTCTTGTATATTGGGACTTTCTTGTAGTAGTGGGTCACAGTCTTTATGACCTCATAGCTGCTGTAGCAGTTCTTTAGTTTGTAATCGCATGCCCACACCGGCTTCTTCCACGAAGCTACTTTCACATTGTGCTCTGTTCTGTCGTACTCGCACGACTGGTAGCTTTCGCACTTGTAGAAGCCCCACTTCCCTTTATAGCTACAGCCTGTGTCCTCGCACGTCCGCGGCACGGGACATGTCTTTAGCCCTTTATCGACAGTAGCCCATGTGCTGTAAGCGTACTCTGTTTTACAGGCATATCTAGGTGGACTAGTCGTTGGCCCGTGCTTCACGTAGCAGCCGTATTCGCAGATCTTGCCTCTCGGGCACTTCTGCTTTACTCCGAGGTACTTGCCTTTAACTGTTATGAAAGTAGTTTTCTCTTTCCAGAAGTACCAGAAGTAGGCGTACTTGTATGCCTTGTACTTTGACTCAGTTATCTTCTGGTACTTGCAGTGGCTGTACGGCAGATAGCTGTAGATTCCCGCGTACTCGCATGAAGATACTGTTCTGTACGTGTATACTTTGTACTTCACATCTTCGATCCAGCCGTCGCAGTAGTCTTTCCATCTGCATTCGTAGCTCCATGACCACCAGTCCCACTCGCAGCACATGTATACTTCTTTGCATCCGCAGGCCCACCACGGGCAGTAGCTGTATTTTCCTTCATATTTATCGCACACTTTCCGAGACTTCCACTTCCAGACCTTGTACTTTGTTTGAGTCTTCTTCACGCACTTGCACGCCCACCATGGACAGTAGCTGTACTCTCCGATGTAGCGGCTGCACGAGTAGTCGTAGCCGCAGATTCCCTTTTCTTCGCGCTCCCAGAAGTAGGGTGCCCTGCTTCTGGGAGTGCTGTCTTTCTCGCAGACCGTCGTAGTGATTTTTATTTTCCTAGATTCCCAGACCTTGTAGCCCTTAGTGTAGTAGTAGTAGTACTTGACCTCCTTCTTGACAGTGTATCTGACTTGCTCTGAGAATAAGTCTACGTCGCATCTCTTCACGTAGCCGTACACCGGCTCTTCTTCAGAGTAGTAGAGGTGCCTTGTCTTCGGATTAGCTATTCCCTCAATAAACTCGTCTCTAGTTATTTCTACGCTCCTCCAGCCAACTAGAACTTTCTGTATGTCCTCGACGACAGATACTTTTGGCTGCGGAACAGGAGTCTTCTTTATCTTAGAGTAGATCTGAGTCCACTCGTAGAGAGATTTGAATATATTTCTCTTAGCTTCGTTTACCGCCGCTTTCAGCGCGTCCTGCTTTGTGGCAATTAAAGGCGACTTTCTGTAGTACTTTGTCGTCCAAACTACGTTAGTCCAGCCCGTGATTATATCTGCCTGCTTTATGTGACTTGGGCAGACGAGCTCTCCTATCCGCGAGTCGTATCTGCATCCCTCTTTCTTAGCCATGTCCTCGTCTATTACCTGAGCCCAATTCTTTCCGTAGCCGACTACAGCCCACTTGTAGACTAGAATAGCGTAGAGTATTTTAGTAATCTCTTTCTCTTCAGCCTTAGTTATAGTGACTTTCCTTATGTACATAGAGGGGTTAGTAATCTTCGATTCAAGGGCACGCTTTACGGCTTCAAGCGCCCTAGCCATCAGAGCCGGGTTACCTGAAGTCCACATCATGTAGATGTCCTCGCTTTCAAGAGTGCTTGACAGCGTTGTCCATGTGTGGATGGCGGGAACACTTACTTCGAATGAAATCTGGTCAAGAGCCTTTGTCTCGACTTTCTTTGTTCCGACAAAAGCTAGACCCGCCAGAGTAGTTATTCCCTTGATCATGTAGTATGCGTTCTTAGAGATCTCTATGCTCAGAGAAGACGGCACTCTCAGAATAGCTAAGTAAGGTGAAATAACTACGTACGATGCTTTAACTCCCTTAGGCGGAGACTTAACTGTCTTCTCGACGCCTTTTTCATGAGTAGTGTAGATAGTGAAGACAGTGTTTTCTTCAAGCAGTTTCTTCATTTTCTCAGGCGCGCCTTCAGCTTCAGCTTTCTGGAGGAACGGCTCGTAGGTACGAGATATGCCTGTTACTTCCTCGAAGCTTCTAGTGAGAACGCTGTATGCGGCGCTAGTTATTCTGCTGAACCTGTACTGGACACTGCCCTCCTTGGTTTTAACAATCTGCGCCGAGGAAGTATACTTCTTCTCCTCCATCCTTATCTCAGGAACACTTTTAGCGAAGCCCGCTGTTGTCGCGAACTCTGAGACAACTACCTTGAAGTATGTTCCTACACGGTAGCTGCCGCTTTCGTCAGTATAGTATCCTGTAATAGTAATGAAGTATGTTCCAGCTTCATCAAAGACGCTGAGAGGAACCTCGACAGTAGTGCCTGCACCCGAAGCCGTCAGCTTAACTACTTTACCCGAAGGCTTGTACACCACTATAGTGACCTCTAGTCTAGGTGAAGGAGTAGCTTTCGCCGAAGGTATTATAAGTGGCTTGAAAGCTCCCTTGAAGTTAATAAGCGGCTTAAAGATACTGGACGTCAAGCTAGTTATAGCATTCAGCAAAGTATTCAGGAAGTAGAAGTGACCTTTGATAAGATCCTCTGCTTCCTTAGCAGCAGCTTCAGCCGCAGCCTTTGCTTCATCAAAGAGACTCCAGTACTGAGGATCATTAAACGGGTCGATCTGCTCAGCAAACAGCTTATCAACAGGAATCCATCCTCCCTGCTTTTCACCAAAAACACCTTTTCTAGGCTTTATCGTGGTGTTAAGATTCTCAAAAGTTTGATTTATTACTGATACATCTACTTTGACTAGTTCAGCTTTTAAGCCAAGTATTCTTGGATTAGTTTTCTCGACAAAAGTATTTACTAGTCTCTTCTGTCCGCAGACTTCCTGCCATTTGCCGTTTGTGTAAACTAGTCCACAAGCAGACTCGTAGACTTTAACAGTCTTAGTATCATACATTATTGTACCGGAAATACTGTGAGTTTCAGCAACCCTAATAGTATCATATAAACCTATTACTTTGGGCCCAGCGCTGAATGTTCGGCTTCCGCCGCGCCAACTGTACACCGGGAAGTAGCCTACTGTTGCAACAACAGTGTCTTTAGTATCGAGAGGTAAGCCGCTCTCTGATACAGCAAAATACACTGTTCCATCTGCCTCCGTCCAAACAGAGCCTTTCAGCGCACCCTTCTTGATAGCTTCCTTGAGTGTCTCTATGGCACGGTGCTTTAATCCAAGAGTATTTGCGTAAAGTTTAGCGTACTTATGTAAGTCGGCTTCAACTGTTATAATACCCGGTAGAGTATATGATATTCCGAGAAACCTTAGAAATGAAGAAATCTTGTTATAGAAGTCTAGTACTGCTTTAGCAATAGGTTCTGCTGGAAGCTTAATAGTACTCTTCAATATCGCAATATTGTATCCGTACAGGTTTGTTGAAACAGTTATACCTGTTCCAAAGAGAACATTACAGAACTTAAGTCTATAGACTGTGGCATTAAAGTATTTAGAGGCTTTATTAATAGGTTTAAGGCGCCCGTACTGCGTGCTAAGTTTTTCCTTACTCTCTTTAAATGAGCTGAATGTCCAGCTTACAGGTATTCTTCTCGTATACTCTTTTTGTATTGTTTTTGAGATTCTTTCTTTGACGGTAGAGGTTGCTGATGATTCTTCCCAAGTCTTCTTATATGTTACTTTATCTCCTGTTGTTACAGCTACTCTGAGCACAGCGGGGGCGTTCTTGGGTAGCCAATACCCTCCAGTAATCTCCTTAGCGTACTTTGATTTAAGTGAAGCAATAGCTACTGCTCCAGCAGGTACAGCTACAGCCTTCTCTATAATAGGTGTCAGTGAAGAGAGCAGTAAGAGCAGTACAAGCAGTATAGACCCGAATATATACCTACCTTTTTTATTCATCGAAGACTACGTGTTTAAGGAATATATAAGTTTAAAGTGCGTGTAGTACGCGTAAAAGTGAACTCAAAACTTTTCTAACATTACTGAGATCTTACTGTTTCGCTAGTAGTTTCTTTCACTTGCCTCGGCTTTCTTTTTATTAGCCTGCTTATGATTGCTGTGATGATGAGGACTATTATGATTAATTGGAGTAAGCCTAGGAAAACTGCTATGATTTCTATGAATAAGCTTAAGTCAGTAGGCGTGCTCTCTATTACCTCTGTTTCAGTTTCACTTGACTCCTCTTCCTGCTCCTGTAAGTAAATATATTTCTCTTTAATGTTTATGAGCCTAGATACCTCAATTACTTTAACTTCACTTTTATCCCCAGAGACAACTATCTCCTTAGCTGAAACAGGAGCACTAGCATAGACTTCCATGCATACTTCAGTAGGATAGAATACTGTTATCCACGTAGCGTAAGTTACGACGAGAGATTCGCTACTAGGTTCTCTGAGCATTCCCGTAACCATTACTCCTGTAGCGTTCACTACTCTTCCCACGTATATTGTTCCGTCTTCGAAGCCACCTGTCCATAAGAGTACTTCGAGAGTTACTGTCTCGTTGTCTTCCTCTACTACTCTACACGGCACATGGAAAGGCACTACTTTTTCTCCACCACAGCTCCAGTTCTTGAGCACGCCTTCAACTACTTTAACCCAGTCTGAGTGAAGCTTATCGAATCCAGCCAACACTCTAATAGAGTAGCCTTTACTGTAACTCCAGTTGAACCTGTAGACTCCTAGGTTAGCAAAGTAGGTTATAAGCCTTATTCCGTATGTGGAGCGGGTTTCCCCGTAAGGGAATTCGTGGCTTTTGTTCCATGTTCTTCTGAGCCAGTATAGTTCATAGCCTGCTTTAGTCTCGTTTTTCCAGCCACTTGTATCAAGGAAACTGCTCCAGTACCAGAAGAACCTCCAGTCTCTAAGAATAGCTTCCTTGGAATATCCTTCAAACCAGTAGTAGTCTGGTGAAGAAGCATACATAGTGTAAAGTGTTACTAGAGGAGAGTCTCTGATCACTAGTGTGACATTTGATGCTACAGGACTATTATTGAAGTATTTTGAGACATACTCATCGTCCACAGTTAAGTCAATCAGATTCACCGTAGTGAATGTGAAGTTTATTACTGGCGCCTTCTTCGGAACATATACTACTGCGCATTCTATTATCTTTTGATTGTTGATTTTGAGCATGTTTTTAGGTATCTTTATTCTCACTACTTTAACTGGTACTGTGATGGTTTTGTTCCAGTCACTCCTAGTAATATTAACAGCAACCATTTTCACTCCAGCTTTCCTAAGAAACTCTAGCAAAGGCTTATCTGGCCCGTAGGCTGGGATAGGTACGTTGTAGACAGCATATATAGTATAGTTTTCTCTTATAAGAGAATAAACTTCAACAGCAGCTCTACTCCAGTAGAAGAATACATCTGGACACTTGTCGCCGAACACTGTATCTGTTCCCTCGTAGACTAATCCATACCACTTTACTTCAGGTATCCACTGTTCTGGTGTAGTAATCCAGTTGAGGGTAATAAGCGGTGTAACTACCCACCACCACCCCTCAGGTGGAACATTTTCTCCACTGGGTGTCTTAAGCTCTACTGCTGCTCTCCAAGTACTCCAATTATACTCAAGAAGCTCAAAGCACCGAGGATCCCTCGGCTTAGGCTCTAGGAATACTACTAGAACGTAGTTTCCTTCAGGTAAAGAACCTTGCGTCATTCTCTCAGATGATATTGAAATGTTGTAGAGGTACTCTGCTAGCTTCTCCTCTCCATTATCTTTTGATTGAATGAAAGCATAGATTGATACAAGACTGTTTTTAAGCAAGTATCTCCTCTTACCCGCAGCATCTATGATAACAGTGCTGTTTTCCAGAGACTCAAGGTTAACGAAAACATTTCTTGGGGTATCCCAAACACCTGTGGGAGTATAGTAGCCGTAGATTCTGCCTTTTCTCCAGAGAGGATACGAGACAATAGTCTGAGTGTAGTTGTCGCCCCAAACATACCTGAATACTATTGGTCTCCAGCCCTCTGGAGCAACTACTATCACGTTTGTTTTAGCTATTTCTGGTGGGAGCTTCTTGTAGTCTGCTCCACTAAATACTTCAACCCAGTAGCCTCCATCACTATCTCTTTTAACTACGTGTACTGGTACTTTAGTTGTACCTCCCATTTCTACATAGACTATTCTGCCGTTCCTGAAGTAAACTGTCTCAGTTATACGCACAGCCACAGGCTCTACTACTGGATCGTATTCAGGTGACCTTACTTCAATCCACGATACAGCTACACTCTCATCAGTATCGACTCCCTCTACGTTTAACAGTTTTTTAGTCCTCGTATATCCTAGAAGAAGCATTGTTTGCTTGGGGTGTCCTACTGGATAAAGCTTTACTCGGAGGCGCTTAACAGTCATGTTGCCTACTTTAGCGGTCTCCCACTCCATTTTCCTAGCGTCTAGTACTTCGACGCTTATATCGGGGTTCACGGCATACTTTAAGGCGAGTGTTTCAAGGAGATTCGGTCTCTGCGGAGCATTTCTACAGACTGTTTCGAGAACAGGGTAAACTAGCATTACGATTGGCGCAGCATAGTATGTTTTATTCCAAGGAGCTACTAGATAAACGTCTGCTATAGGCTTCTTTAAATAGTCGCTTTCATAGGGAGCAGCGTTGCTTCCTTTGATGTCTAGGTTCCAGTAGAAGGGCTTCTGGTTCACTAGTATTTTGTTTTTGAAGACTATTCTGAGTACTCCTGTCCTGTTTCCAAAGAGTACTGGTAGCTCTACAGTATTGTTCTCGGCTACTAGGACTGTGCCGGGCTTGAACGGCGTTATTCTTTTCTCTGAGTCTGTCGCCATATCTAGGATTAGCTCGCTTTCAGTTATGTTTATTCTGTAGTCGGTGAGAGTAAAGTTTACTACTATTTCTCCGCTGGGAGTCCACAAGTACTCGAAGGTAACATTAAACGTTAAGCGCAGTTCTGTGTAGTAGTTGCTTGCTTCATGTTCTCTCCACTCGTCGCGGAAAAACATGCTGATGCTGAAAGTAGTGTTCTGTATATACGACACTCTACCTGAAACATATCCGCCGAAAACCCTTATCTTAGGGCAGTCGCCTTGATACTGAGTCATAGATACTTCGACGCAGCACTCTGGAGTATATTCTTCACAGTGTTTTTTGCCGAGGTACTCGAAGCACCTGCGCCCAACTCTATCACTCATATTCACATTATAGCTCAGTAAACCAAACGGGTAATTATACAATAGTGTGAAGTGGTTTGTCGCTAGAATAAAGTAGTACATCATTCCCAGTTTTTCTTTCGATAACTCTACTGCTCCCACGCACCCTGTTGTAGTAGTCGGGCTCGGGCCTTTTCCATGTGAGGTCATAAATCCTATTAGGTGGCTTAATTCGTGTGCGTAGAATCCCCAGTGGTCTGCTACACCTAGGAATATTACTGGGGGCTTGTCGCTCCAGACTAGTGTGAATGGAGAGAAGTCTACTATTACTCCTTTCCACTTCTGTGGAGTATAGACTGTTATTGCTGTGCCGTCTGTAATAACTCGGAAAAGGACTCTTCGCTCAACGTCTTTTGTTCCGCCGGGCGGTGTAGCGAAGGGTAGTACGTACATTACTGCTGTGTAGCCTTTTCTCCAAGCCTCCTTGTACTCAGGCGTCTTCGGGATATTTTCTTTAACCCAGTCAGCTAGAATCTCCTGTGTGATCTCGCTGTTTACTGCTATTGCTGCGAAGCTGTATGGTATGTATACTTTGCCTAGTATCCTGTACTCAAATAAGTCTACGCCAGTAACGTTCCGCCAGAACTCTATTGTCTTATTGAGCCTGTATTTAACGTACTCTACCCAGTTCACAGGCAACTTAAAGTCCTCGAACTCTAGTCCGTAAACAGCAATCCTCTGCTTCCCTACTCTATTACCATACTTGTACAGCGGATAGTGAGGCAACAGATTCTCCACAAAACTCCAGAAGTCATCAAGCTGACTACTCGAACTAGGGTACGCATGTGTGTCGAGAGGGTGTAGTGCTGCTAATATTATTCCTATTATTAATATAATTGGTGTTGTTTTCTTCATCGTTTGTAATACCGTAATACAGATATATAAATTTAACTCTACTTGCACTAGAAACCGCCTACAGTTTGCTTTAAAACTTACTCGCGCATCGATCTGCTTCTTGTAGTTTCTTTGAGTTTAAACAACAAAAAGAAACTACAAGAGGTTAACTGTTTTGTGGACGCAGTGCCGCGCTAGGACTCTTCTCTGTGCTCTATTTCGATTAGTTTTTCTTTCTTCCTTTTAGATGAAGCAAGTATTACTAGGCTGACTGCGGCTGCCACAGCAGCAGGCACAGCTATTACTAGCTGCCCTGAGCTCTTCTCGTATACTGTGTGCTCTACTGGAGTTTCTTCGCTGCTCAGGTGCTCGGAGGCGTTAGATACTACTATTACGGGAGTGTTTTTGGGGAGAATGTATCCTACTGTAGTGAATTCACCGCTATCGCTAAGACAGTACACGCCTTTGCACTCAAACGTGTAGCTTCCTTTCGGGAGAGCGTGCCATGTTCCCCAGAGGACGCTGTAGTTCCCTGTCCTAGTTACGTTGAATTTGTAGAGGGCGCGGTACTTTATCGACATCACCATGAGTTCTTGAGAAGGAGCGTAAGTGAGAGTGCCGTTCAAGTTCTTCAAGTACATTAGAGCTTCAAGCGGAAGAACTTGAAGCAAGCCTGAAGCAAACCCCACCGGCGCGTAGAGCTCTGCTATTTCCCCCTTGAACACACCCCAGATTTTCTCGATTCTCCTATTCTCTTCCTGAAGGACTTCGAAGAAGAGTTCGCCGGAGCCGTTTTTTGAAGCAAAATTGACAAGAGCGGTTGCGCGCACTTCGTGTGGAATAGAGAATACTGTGGGCAGAGGGAGTACTCCGAAGACTGTTGTAGTGAAGTCCGCTAGATACTGCTCTGGGATCTCGGCTGAGAACCGGACTTCGTTTTCGAGCGAAGTATATGAGGCTTTTTCTCCGAGGAACTTGCTCCACTTGTAGAGCGCTTCCTTCGCAGTAGAAATGAGCTTCGCTCTAGTGGAGACTCTCTCCGCCTCTACTCTGACGGCTGCTTTAGCTGACCGGGAGCCTAAGTCTACTACAGCTAAGCCCTCGTAGACTACTTTCTCTCCCTCGGCGCTGTACGTGCCTAAGTAGTGCAGAGTTATCTTCTTCTCTTCTATAGTGATTTTGCCCCGGGCTTCGCCTGTGACGTTGAAGCTGTAGAGCGCTGTCCTTGTGAAATTGAACTTGAGGAGGCGCGGCGTCAGGTGTACTTCTAGTTTCTCCTGCGTGCTCTGGTATGCGGCGTATGTCGTGTAGAAGCTTACTTCAGCGTAGACTGTTCCGTCTCGGTTTATCACCAAGTGTCCTCTGACGATAGGCTGCGCTGCGCTGAGGCAGAGCGAGGTTAGGGCTACAAGCAACCCCAGTAAACTCAGATTCCAGCGCATCTCAGAGCCACCCTCAAGATAATAGATAGTATATAGGAGATAAAAAGATAGAAGAGCAGAGGAGTACCCTTCTCGACGAGAACTTCTTCGCTCCCAGTCAGCTTTCCTTCCTCCACCATTTTCTTCAGAGCTGGCACCGCTACATCTAAGCTGAAGCTCCCGCACGGCAACTTCGCGGACTTCTTTTTCTCATCTAGCTCGGGGATTCCGCGCACATAGATGTAGTTTAGGGGCTTTTTGAGGAACTCTCTCACAGATATTTTCCTCCTCCCCCACGCGAGGGGATACAGGAGGACTGATGCTGTAGTCAGCATGAGCACTAGCTGGAAAAACGTGTCGCAGAAGGGGTCGAGGGGGGAAGCGACGTTGAAGAAGAGCAGGAAAGCTAAACCGTATACGTCGCCGTCCTCAGTGAAGCCGAGCTTGTAGAGTGCGAAAAAAGAAGCAGTCAGCAAGCTGAAAGCAGCCGCCCAGAACACCGTGAAGTCGGGTGCGATGAGGTAGACGGCAGAGTACTCGCAGAGCGTGGGAAGCGCTGCGAGCAGCCAGAGCACTGTCACTGGTTTTGGGTCGAACTCTCTTTTCAGAAAATCGCTCACACCCATGTAGCCGAGACCTATGAGAGTCACTAGAGCCCTCATCACTTTCAGCCACCCTTCAGAGCTTTCTCAACTAGATGAAGCTTGGACTTCGGGACTATCCAGACTCTGTACTTAAGTGACTCGTCTGACGGCACGAATTTCCCGTCTTTGAGGAGCCGGTAGCCAGCTCTAGTCTTTTTGAGAACATCGTACAGCAGAGACGGGTGTACTTTGAGCTTTTTCACCAGCTCTGGGAGAGTGTAGTAGTCTTCTGTGAGCGCCCCGATTCTCGTGAGCACCGGCGTAGGGTCTAGTCCTCCGGCTACTTTTCTAGCCCACTCTCTGCCCTGTTCAGTTAAGCTGATCAGAGTAACGACGCTGTACCTAGTGTACTTGATGAGCCTGCTTCTCCGCATAGAGTCCAGCACTGTCTTGTAGAACACGTAGCTTCTGCCTAGGATTTTCCTAGCCTGCGTCTTAGTGAGTCTTGTTTTCAGTAAGCAGGCTGCAAGGAGCCTTACTCTGTAGTTTTCTTCAAGCTCTTTCACATATTTCACCCCGCATCTTTCTTGCTATCCAGACGCCGTACGCTACGAAAAACGGGAGCTCTATAAACTCCAAGCTGAAGTGTGCTTCGAGCGAAGTATAGTAGATCTTCTCCAGCTCCGCCACATCTACGTTGAACGCTCTAGCCGCCTCTATGTCTAGTCCTACGAGAAACGCTGGCACGAGGGCAATGTTGGCGAAAACAAAGGCTGCTGTCAGGATCGCAGCGAAAACCAGCGGCTTCTTCGAACCGGTGAGGCGCCAGCACCAGACTCCAGTGGCGGCTATGAAGACAGTTGGGTAGACGAAGCAGATGAGTGCTGGGGGGATAGCGAGAGCTACTACAGCAGTCAAGCCGACTCTAGGGTTCACTAAAATCAAGGGAACTAGGGAAAGCGCTAAAATAGCGCAGCCGAAGCCCACTACAGGCGCCGTCACACCAACGTAGGTCAGTAGCGAAGCAAGCTTTCCTCCCAGCTTCTTTTTAACAGTGTACGATGCTAGCCCCGCTAGAACCGGCGCCGCGAGGAGCCTCAGCAGACCTAGCTCAAGCTCTAGGGGAGAGAGGGGGGCAGCGTACAGCACTAGCGCGGCAGCTAGCAGAGCAGGGAAAGCTTTCTCGACCCGCATACACTTCTCCCAGTAAAAAATTGCCTCTAAACCTTAAAAAGAATCATTTAAGGAGGTGCTCGAAAAGCAGCCTAGAGGCGCAGAGAAGGTCTTCTAGGCTCCTACAGCTCTCCAGAAGCTCTATTAAGAAGGGCTCGTGCACCCGTATATCGAACTTGAGGTAGAACTCGACTATGTCTCTGTACCTCGGAGGCTCGTCGAACATGAGCGCTGGCTTCAGAGCAGACCAGTGGAGGCTCAGAGGCATCCTGAAGTACTTCTCGGGGAAAACTGAAGTAGTGTCGGGGTAGATTCTCTTGGCGCAGAGCTCTGTGGCGACGGCTCTGGCGACCTCAGAGGGAACTACTACGTGGACTCCGGCGAGGCTGGAGACAGTCCAGAACCCTCCGTGTTCTCTCGCCTCTTCGTCTACAGCGCGGTATATTTCTTCTGCGCCGAGAGGGCTTTTATCTAGCTGTATGTCTATTCTGTTCCACTTCGAGTCGAGCATTATTCCCACGTCGTGTGCGGGGACAGCCTCTATTTCATCTACTCTGACGAACCGGTAGAACCATCTCTTCTTAGCTAGCCACGACTTCTTCCCGCAGTTCAGCATAGCCGAGTACTTTTCCGCTATACGCTTCGCGACATCAGCCTCTACTTTCAGCAGCTCCGGGTACTCTTCCGCTACACTGCACTCAGCTACTCTAGGCTCTCTCGCGTCGTATCTCTCGATGAGGTAGTAGGGCTTAGAGTCGATCCAAACAGCGTCAGCGGGGTGCTGGACTGCGTACAGGTAGTACTTGGAGGGAAGATACTCTGCTCTCTCCGCGCCGAGCGTCTGCTCAAGCTCTTTTTCGAGCGAAGCTTCTTCCTCTACAGTGCACGTCCCCTTCTCTAAGACTACTTTAAGCTTCTTTATTCTGCGGGCTTCCTTGAAGGCGAAAGTAATTACCCGCGAAGCGTACCTGTGGATCCAGTTGAAAGCGATTTCCGCGCCGTACTTCTCTACGACCTCTATGATTTTCTCGGGGGGAGGGAGGTTGAAGAAAACTGCTTGAGAGTATAGGGGTCTGCGCCCGTCGAGAAAAACCACTGTGTACACGGGAACACTATTGGTTAAAATATATATGTTTTTCGAGCACCTGTGAGCAGTAAAAAATATATAGTTTACCATCCTATCTGTTTTGTGGGCAGAGCGAGCCTCGAAATCTTCCTAGCATTCCACATAGCGCTGTTTGGGATATTTATGTATGGTGTTGTCACAGACAACCCAGTTATCATGGCGACGCCGATAATAATACTCGCGCTGCTCTTCGGATTAGCGCTCAGCGCGTCGGGAGAAAAAACTGAAGGAAGAAGCAGGAAGAAAAACTAGGGTGTGAGGAGAAACATGTCTATTGGGAAGGTTTCGTGCTTCTTTACCTTGAACTTCGCCTGCGCTATCCATTTCAGCAGCTCGTGTCTCCACGGCTGGATGCTAGAGCCCATTAGGTAAGTTATTACTGCGGCTAGTCTCCCGCGCTTGTTGTCTAGTGTCCCCTGCATCATCGCGAGGAATCCGTCCCTGAGCACCTTCCTCACTTCCTTCAAGACTTTGACGGGATACTCACTCCAGTGGAGGACGTTGACCATGAACGCCGCGTCAACAGACTCTATTCCGGCGCGGCGGAGCGCAGCCGAGAGCTCCTCTCCCCTCGTTTTGATGATAATCACTCTCTCTTCCTCGTTCATCAGTTTGACTAAGTTTCTGAGGATCTTCAGGTTCTCTGGATAAGGATCTGTTGCAATAATCTTGGCGTCAGTCAGCTCTAGGAGAGTAGTGACGCTCGCGCCTATCCCGCTCCCCACGTCAACTACTAGAGCGGAGGGCGGCAGCTTCTCCATGTGAGCTACGTCGCGGGCAAGCATCATTCTCATCTGACTGTAGCCTGTGTTGTCGAGGAACTTCGCGAAAACAGCTTTAGCGTCCTGCGCCTCGCCTGTGTAGAGCAGGGGCTTGCTCCCAGTTCTCAGCGCCTCGGGAAGAGTGCTGACAACTCTGTCGATGACGCCCAGCGTCTCAAGCAGGAGAGGAGACGTGACAGCAGGTGGTTCTGAGAGCACTTTTTCGGGCTGCTTCAGCCACTCTACCTTATTGCTTTGGATTTTAACATACCCGTAGTCTTCCAGCACTTTGGCAACAACCCACGCGAACTTCGGGTCAGGGTACTCTGAGAAAGGCTTCGCCGCCATTTCTTTCGCCAGCTTGCTCTCGTAGAGCACTTGAACTATTTTCCACGGAACATACTCGCCTACTTCTTTAATAGCTTTAATCCACTCTCTCTTCTCTTTGCTGAAGAGCGCTTCTACACCGAACTTCAGGAGGCTCAGAGCCTTGTCTCTCATTCTATCACCACAACTCCGCAGTCTATCAGCGCTTGTAGAGCGATCAGAGTGTGCTTGTCGAGCTTCTTTAAGTCGCCGTTAATGAGAGCTTTAATGGTGCTCAAGTAAGGCTGAAGGGTCTTGGGCACGAGGTCTTCGTTCTTCAGCTTGATTTTCGAAACATCTATTACCGGATTAGTCAGCGCATCGGATTCAGACGGCTTGTAGATTCCGCGGACGCCTAAGCGGCTGTCTACCAGCACTATGTTTACGCCCTTGCAGTTAGGGCAGAAGAAAATGTTTTCTCCGGGCGCGATATCTGCTAAGAACAAGGTTCCACATCTCCAACACGATATTTTCCGGAGACTAATGAGTTTTGTTGAAGTCATTGTAATTCCTAAACTGGAAAAATATATATATTTTTCCCCAACACTAGTAACAGGTACCGTATGTTCAGCGAGAAGATTTTAGTGAAATACTTTGAAATTTTGAAGTTTATTGAAGCAGGTTTTGAACTTATCGAGAAAGATAATGTAGTTTACGTGAGGAAAGGAAAGAGAAAAATCGCTGTACTTGATTTAGGTTGCCCAGAAGCCCAGTTTGTTTGGAAGATGCTGAAAAAAGAGGTGTCGGTAGACGAAGTAGCCGACATGATAGAAGCAACAAAAAGAAACTACAAGAAAAGAAAGGAGAAGAAAGAGAGGCGTGAAACAACAAAAAGAAGCTACGAGACAGGGAAGATTTTCGCCGAGAAGCAGCTAGAGAGCTACGGGATATGTATTTTCGACCGAGTAGCAGAAGTTCTCTTGCAGCTAGGAGCCGACAAGTACAGGGCTTTCGACTTGGCGCGGGAAATACTCGCCGAGCTTCAAGCAGAGTACGGGGAAAAAGCTGTCGCTGTAGGAGAGCCTCCGAAAGCCCTCGTCTTGAAGAAAGAGCTCTCGCGCCCGTGGGCTTCAGGGGCAAAAGAAGTCTACGTGTCGAGCTACTGCTACAACCCTCCCTTCAACCCCAGAGGCTACACGTACACTCCAGTCAAAAAAGAGCCGATAAAAATCCGCGTTTTCCGGAGCGGAAGCTCTATTATAGGGAGAGTCGTCTGGCACCCTCGAAACAGGTACTTGAACAGGCGAGTATACTTCGCGCACTGCGTGCCCCTCCCCGAGCCGGGGAAAATCTACTGGACGTACCTCTACAAGCTCGGCAAAACAGGAGTTATCTGGGTGTACGGCTACTCCAAAACTAGTACTGAAGCCGCTGCTATGCGGGAGCTGAAGCTCAGGGAGCTAGAGGAGGCAGGGCACTTTGTGCCCGGAGCAGTTTACGGCGTAGACAAGTACTTTAAAGTATACAAGGTGGTGGGCGCTAAGTACAGGGTTGGCGGAGTATACATAGCCGAGAAAGGGGGATCTAAGAGAGTTGTCCGCGCAAAAGAAACTAAGCCCGCACCAGACCTCACTCCTCTCCTGAGCTCGTTTGACAGAGTAGTGGAGAGGAGAGCCGAGCCCACAGTAGATATACTCGCCTACAAGGCGGTCGCAGGGGGCTTCAACTACTTGGCTTCCATCAAGCTCGCTTCTCTGATCCACATACACACACTCCACAACATATTTGCTGAGGCGTTTGGGGCGAAGGCTCCGCCCCAGTACTTCGTCACACTCATATCTGACTACAACATCGCTGTAAAGAGGCTTCACAACTTCTCTTACAGAGGTTTCACCGACCTCGCCTACAAGCTGATACAGCACGTTTTAGTAGACAGCGTCGTTATAAGGTGCAGCAAGGTGTCTGCTTGGTCGCGGCGCGAGAGGAGAAACAAGATCATATATCAAATAAACATTGTCTTCAAAGTCGCTGGAAGGAACTTCGGGGACGCTGTCCGAGCGGTAAATGAGATAAATCGCGTTGTTTTCTCTGAGAAGTACACTCTTCGGGAGGATCTCTATGTCGCGCCGGGGTCGGATACGTGAAATAGATATCTGCTCCTCGTCGTCGGCTCTAGCGGAGAGAGTCTCAAGGATAGTGAGAGCTATAGAGAAGTGCACTACCATGCACTACATCTACATAGAGGCTCCAGTCGGCTTCGGCAAAACACTGGCTTTCTCAGTGTTCGCGTCCAAGAAAGCGAGGCGAGACAGTATACTCTACTTGAGCCCCTACCACTCTGCTCTAGCAGACTGCGCCGCGAATCTCTTCCTTATGGACAGACCCTTCGTGTACTTTGTTGGAGTAGTTGTGCCCGGAGAGACCTCGGGATGCCTCTACATCAGAACCACGAAGGAAATGGAGAAAGCACCTTTCTTTGACACCTTCGCCGTAGGGCTGCCCGTCCACTACGGGTGCCTCTCCTGCAAGTACGCGGGAGAAGCTCTCTGCGACGCACTCACATGCTACTACAGGCTGAGGGGAATGAGCTGGCTCGCAGACGAGCTCGGAGGAGACGAAGTGCGCGGCAGGCAGATTCTAGAGAAGCTCGTCTCAATATCCTGTATCATTCCCGCCGTCCGGTTGCCCGAAATAATGAAGAAAGTAGAGGAGAAAGAAGAGTCTGCGGGCGCTGTAGCGAAAACAAGGGCTATGGGAGAATCCCTGATCAGCGCCGAGGAGTGGCTTGGAGTGAAGTGCGCTATGCCTCTGATATCAGCGTTCCCGAGCCTCTTCAAGGAGAGAGTAGTTCTCGCCACACATGCCTACTCATCTAGCGCGAGCAGGCTGGTCAGTCTGCTCGCGAACATAAAGAAGGGGAGGCAGCCTCCTTGGCTCATCTTAGACGAGTTCGACAACTACCTCCTTGAGCCCGACTACCTGCCTCTAGTCACTTCGAAAACATGGGACTCTATTGAAGCCGAGACAGCGTTCCTAGAGGAGCTTTTAGCCAAAAAACCCAGCGTTCTCTCTGACCCCAAGAAGCCGAGCTACTCGAAGGCTGTAGAAGAGCTTCTACAGTACCTTCGGTCAGCGAAAAGCTACCCGATTTTAGAGAAGCTGGCTGACGTAGAGGGCATAATGAACGATTTCTTCTCCAAAAACAAAGTTGTAGTGTACCTGCCTCGCTCGAAGATCCTAGTGCTGGAAAGCAAGTACTTGAAGAAGTATCGGCTGCTCCTCCTCGTCCCCGAGATACTCGACATGTACAAGGAGCACATGTCTGGAGCGAAGTCTGCTCTAAGCTTCCTCTACTCGCTG
>Ga0190367_1000273_pt1 | contig 39204 bp, 42 predicted proteins | sample 4872181011_MG_FD_171838 | JGI IMG/M metagenome (GOLD analysis project Ga0190367, IMG submission 171838) | Hydrothermal vent microbial mat bacterial communities from Southern Trench, Guaymas Basin, Mexico - 4872-18-10-11_MG | ecosystem: Environmental > Aquatic > Marine > Hydrothermal vents >... | reverse complement strand
TACACCGGCCTTAACCATGGCCGCCGCGTGGAGGAACGCGGTCACGGCGGAGGGCGCGACCGTGGCGTCAGGGAGCCATGTATGTACGGGGAGTTGCACGGACTTAGCCATGGAGGCGACGAGGAAGAGGGGCATCGCCGCGGCTAAAGCTAGTAGCGGAGCCGCTGAGGTTAAGTTAGGTAAGTCTAAGGAGACCTGTCCCTGTGCTAATAAGGCCAAGATCCCTAGGATTATGCCTACGCCACAGGCGTGGGTTATCATTAAGGCCTTCATGGAGGCCCTGGCGCTCTCGGCCTTACTCAGGTAGAACCCTATAAGGCCGTAGGAGCAAAGCCCTACAAGTTCCCAGAATACGAAGAGTAGCAATAGGTTTCCTGCCAAGAACAGGCCTATCATCGACCCTTGGAAGAGTAGCATCAGTGCGAAGAATCTAGCATGCCCTCCAGGCTCGTGGGCCATATCAGCTACTGAATACAGTATAGCCAGGAAGCCGAAGAAACCGGCTATTGCCACGAATAACGCTGATAGAGCGTCGCCGTAAAGGAGGAGGCCTATATCGATGCCGCGGGCTTTAAGGAACCCAGCCTCTATGGCTACCGGCCCTAGCTGTAGGATCAAAATGGTAGCCCATGATGAGACCAGGAAAGTTAGAAACGCGAAGAAGGCTGCAAGGTAAGCCTTAGCCTTGTAGGGAGCTTTATGTAAGATCGAGGTTATGAAGCTCCCCACGAAAGGCAGGATAACTGAGGATATGAGGGCTAGCTGGACGTCCATGGTCTCACCCATAGATCTTAGACCTAAGCTCCAAGGCGGTATCCTTAGGATACGCCCTTAAGGCTCCCGAGGAGCAGAACTTTACGCACTCAGGGTCTCCATCGCATAGGTCGCATTTACCTGAGACCCTCCTAAGCTCGTCAAAGACAGGCACCGACAGGGGACAGGCATAGTTACATGATTTGCAGCCTACGCACTTCACCCTATTGATCCTAACTATCCCTAAATCGTCCTTCCAGATAGCTCCTGACTGGCAAGCAGCCATGCATAGTGGTTCTTCGCAGTGTAGACAGTAAATGGCTTGGACCTGGCCGGTGGTTGGGTCTAGGAAGTGCCTAATATATGACCTCGCATATCCAGCCTCGCCATAGTGTTTAAAGGAGCAAGCAATCTCGCAGGCTCGGCAGCCGGTACATTTGGAGGGGTCAAACACTAGTTTGAGCCCCGCCACTTTTCCCGTCCTCCTCGGGAGCTGGCGGCCCTAAAATATACTTCCCTTAAAGCACTTTCGCTTCTGTATACACATCGCCTCTCGGCCTAAGTATGCATAGCTTTGTATTACCTAGAACAACTTAGCCCTACTTTAACAGCTGGGGCCCCACTAATCCCGTCTATGCCTCTTCTTCGCGCGTTTAAGCCGGTTCGAGCTTGATTAGATAGATCGGCTTAGGCTTAAATCAAGCCAGTCTAGCTACGTAAAGTTTCTCAAAAGCTTAGACCTTCCTGAGCACCGCCGACTCCGAGGAGTCCTCTTGAGGGGCAGCATTAACTTAAGCGAGTCTGGGTCGCCGAAATTATGCACTATCGCCTCAACCCAAGCCAGCGTTCTAGCTAGCTTCGTAGCCTTACGGGGATGCACCCTCCACGCTAGAAAGAGCACCTTATTTGCAGCTTTAGCTATCTCTGGACAACAACTCCAAAAGTCAGCGCACACCACCAGGATTCTGTCAAGCGCCTTAAAGCGCTTAGACCTCAGAAACCTTAAGGCTTCCTCCAACACCTTCCAGTTTACATCAACCGCTATGCACAGGTCGGCTTTAAACTCCTCTAAGGCTAGAACGCAGGCCCTAAGATCTCCAGCCCCTATATCCAGCAATACATCTCCGCGCTCAACCTCAAGGAGATTTAAAGCCTCCCTAACCAACTCCACCTTAGTAGGCCACCATACATACTCCCAAGGCTTACTTAGCTGGTCCTCAGGCTTCATCCCCTCTCTTTCAGCCCACCTCAACATGTGTAGGTGGAGCTCGTCGATCAGCCCCAACTTTAGCCTCTCAACAAATAGCTGGGGGCCTTAAAGATAAGAAAAGGTGAGTGGTAGGCTAGATCCTCTTTAACGCAGCTTCAGCTGCTAAGGTTATTGGGCTCCAGGTATCAGCTAGCGGAGGAGTGTAGCAGGTGTCGGCCTTAGCGAGCTCGTAGGCTGTCATACCTTTCTGTATAGCTAGAGATAAGGCGTCAACTCGAGGAGCAACGCCCTCTCCGCCGAGTATTTGGGCCCCTATAAGCTTCATCGAGGCTTTCTCAAAGATCAGCTTCACCCTTATCTCCTTAGACCCTGGGTAGTACTCGGCTCTGGTTCTCCATGGCACGGTGCCTACAACGACGTCAAATCCAGCCTGCTTAGCCTGCCACTCAGTCAGCCCCGTAAAGCCCACCTCGACATCGAAGATTTTAGACACCGCTGAGCCTAAGACGCCTGGGAAGGTAGCATAACCCCCCGCCGCATTAATCCCAGCTACTTTTCCTTGCTTCACCGCCACGGTCCCCAGCTGGCATAGGATGGGCTGCATGGTAACCAAATGTACACTCTCTACGCAGTCCCCCGCGGCGTAGATGTCGTCTACGCTAGTCTTCATCCTGGCGTCCACCTTGATACCTCCCGTCACTCCTAACTTACACCCAGCCTTCACCGCCAGGTCGGTGTTGGCTCTTACGCCCACCGCCATGATTACTAAGTCCGCGTCTATGGTCTCACCTCCAGCCGCCACAGCCTTTACATGGTTGTCGCCGAGTATCTCCTCAGCCTTGGTGCTAAGCATTAGCCTCACACCGTGTGCTGTTATCCTGGACTGAAGGATCTTGGCCATGTCCTCGTCCAATATGGGCCTGAGCACTTGGTGTAGCGCCTCGATGACCGTGACCTTAACGCCCCTCTTCACTAAGCCCTCAGCTGCCTCAAGCCCTACAAGGCCTGCACCCACAACTACGGCGCTCTTGGCCTTTAGCGCCTCCTGCAGTATGGCCGAGGCGTCGTCTATGGTCCTTAGGGGATAGACGCCTTTCTTATCGTGGCCCTTAATTGGCGGCACTATGGCCCTAGCCCCTGTGGCTAGTATCAAGGAGTCGTACTCAAAGCTCTCCTCCTTACCGTCAGGCCCTACCGCCTTAACCACCTTGGCTGAGGGATCCACCTCGGTGACTGTAGTTTTAAGCTTTAGGTCTATCTTCATCATCTTGTAGAACTCGGGCTTGTAGATGACTATGTGGCTGAAGTCGTGGATGTCCCCTCCTATGACGAAGGGTAGAGCGCACCTTGAATAAGCCGGTTTATCCTCAGCGTTTATCAACTTGATGTCAGCGTCTCTGCTAGTCCTTCTAGCGTTGAGCGCAGCGTCTAGACCTGCAGCTCCTCCGCCCACAACCACTATTTTCTTGGGCATGGTCTATCGTCCTTATCTACATGATGCTCTTTAACCATTCAGCCGCCTTTTCGGCGGTCATTAGCTTGTTTAAGTCCTCGTCTAGGTTGCTGGGCTCTATGACCACTAGCCATCCCTTGCCGTAGGGGTCCTCGTTTATTAACGATGGGTTGTTCTGTACCTCACTATTCACCTCTTTAATAGTGCCGGACACCGGTGAAATAAGGTCTACAGCTGCCTTTAGAGACTCGGCGCTGCCGAAAGCGTCTCCAGCGTTGACTGTGGAGCCTGGGTCCAGTAGGCTTATGTTGATGATCTGCTTAAGGTTCTTCTGGGCGTAGTCGGTTATGCCAACCCTAACCTTCCCATCCTCTACCTTGACCCACACGTGGTTCTCGGAGTAGTATAGTCCTTCGCGCACTTCATATTCGCCTACGGTTACCAAGCTTAGCACCCCTCTTAGCTCAAAGCGGAGGTGTATATAGCGCTTAATCGCTTTATCTGGCCACGCAGCCCCTAACCAAAAGCTTTATATTTAAGGGCGCCGCGCCTTTGATGGGGCGATATCACCATAGAGCTCCGCGAAAGGAAGCCCGAACCCGAGTACGACTCTGACTACTGGCTCAAGCTGTACAGACGAGTTTTTGAGAGGCTGGACAAACTAGCTGAGCGCAGCGTCGAAAGCTAAATTGGGCTTCACCGTCCTCTTTTTCTCGCATATGAAGCATAGACTCGTCAGGGTGTCGGCGGGCACAGCCATAGTCCTAGGCCTAGCTAAAGGCTGGCTAAGCGCTAGGCCTAGCACCGCCTACCTCTTAACCTACGTTGAGGGCAGGTGTAGAGCTAACTGTGCCTTTTGCCCTCAAGCTAGGGACAGCTACTCGAGCTTAGAGATGCTGTCAAGAGTTGAGTGGCCAGCGTACCCGATAGACGTGGTGGTTGAGAAGGTTAAGGGGGCTCTAAGGTCCAAGCTCCTCGCTAGGGCCTGCATACAGGTGGTGAATAGGCCTGAAGCCATTGAGCAGGCTCTATGGCTAGCTGAAAGACTGAGTGAGGGCGGCCTTAACCCCGTGTCAGTTTCAACTCCGCCCTTAAGCCTAGAAGGGTTTAAGCGCCTCAAGGAGGCGGGTGTTGAGAGGGCTTCCGTGGCCCTTGACGCCTGTAGCGAGGAGGTGTTCGAGGAGGTTAAGGGCTCCAGGGCAGGTGGGCCCTACTCTTGGAGGAGCCACTGGGAGGCCCTGGATAGGGCCCTTAAGGTCTTCGGCCCGGGGAGGGTAAGCACCCACCTTATTGTGGGTTTAGGTGAGCGTGAGATTGATTTAGCCCGCACGGTGGCTAAGCTCGTAGAAATGGGGGTCACCCCTGCTCTCTTCGCCTTCACCCCCATCCCAGGGACAAAGCTTGAAGGTAAGCCTCAGCCTAGCTTAGCGAGCTACCGTCGAGCTCAGTTATTGAGGTTCTTGTTGGTCAATAGACTAGCCTCGCTTGATGATTTCTCGTTTAATCAACACGGAGAGTTAATTGAGGTGAGAATTAAGGAGCAGGCCCTTGAAGCCGTGAAGAGCGGCGAGCCCTTCAAGACGAGCGGCTGCCCAGGCTGTAATAGGCCCTTCTACAATGAGCGTCCTAGCGGCCCTATATACAACTACCCTAGGCCTCTAAGTAGAGTTGAAGCGGAGGAAGCTTTAAGGGTCTTGGAGGGCACCATTAAAATCTCTTGAGCCCGCCCATGCCAAGCAGGCACTATGTTGACTTAAAAACCCTCGAGCCTCGAGCTGTCTCACACGGTGTAGAAGGTGGAGGCGCAAAGGTTCACCTTCCAAGTCGAGGTAAACTGGGATGGCTCCACGGGCGGCGAAGTAAAGTTCGCTAAGCACCCCAGTTTAAGGTTTGATATACCTGAAAGCTTTGGTGGCCGCGGCGCTGGTTACTGCCCTGAAGAGCTATTCCTAGCGTCCATCGCCGCCTGCCTAGTTAACACGTTCGCCTACCTTAGGCCTAAGCTGCGCCTCAAGGCCAAGTCGCTGAGGGTAGAGGCCCTAGACTACGTGATGTTCAAGGACGGAGGCTATAGAGTGTCGGAGGTGAGGTTAAAGGTTAAGATTGAAGTGGAGAAGGGGCAAGCAGAGCTGGCAAGAAGGTGTCTAGGGCTAGCTGAGGAGTACTGTCACATAACTAGGTCTATCAAGCCGTGTATACCGGTCTACGTGGAGGTGGAAGTGCTTGAAACGGCTATATAGGCTTAGACCTTTAACTTAAATTAGGACTCTCCATGTCTGAGGAGTGGAGGCTCCTAAAGACGGGTGCCGGCACCGCTTATTGGAACATGGCGGTTGACGAAGCTATGTTGATAGCTAGGGCTGAAGGAAGGTGCCCTAACACCGTTAGGCTCTACACATGGAGGCCTTCAGCCGTCTCCATAGGCTTCTTCCAGAGCCTTGAGAGGGAGGTGGATGTGGAGGAGTGCAGGAGGATGGGTGTGGATGTGGTTAGGCGGATAACAGGTGGCGGCGCTGTATTCCACGATGAGCATGGTGAAGTAACCTACAGCATAGTAGTGCCTGAGGAGTACCTTAAACGCAGTTTTCCGCACTCATCTATTCAGGAGTCCTACGAACTCCTATGTAAGGGGGTCCTAGAGGGGCTTAAGGAGTTAGGGGTATCGGCTGAGTTTAAGCCGGTTAACGACATACTCGTGTCAGGTCGAAAGATCTCTGGGAGTGCTCAAACTAGGCGTAGAGGCGTGATTCTTCAGCACGGCACGCTCTTATTGAAGAGTGACCTTAAAACCATGTTCAGGGTACTGAAGGTATCAGGCGAGAAGATAAGTGATAAGGCCATTAAGGCAGTGGAGGAGAGGGTGACCAATCTTCTACGCGAGACTGGCAGAGACTTGAAGGTTGACGAGGTGGTTGACGCATTGACTAAAGGGTTTGAGAGAGCTCTAGGTGTAAAGCTCGTTGAGGGCTCCTTAACCCCCTATGAGCTAGACTTAGCTAAGGAGTTGGAACAGAAGTATAAATCTGAGAGCTGGCTTAAACTGAGGTGAACGCTGTGAAGGTGGACGCTGAGCTTAAGGTTCCAGGAGGGAAGCTGGTTAGAGTTGAGCTTGAGGTCGATGGAGGCCTCATCCGTGAAGCAAAGATTACAGGCGACTTCTTCCTATACCCCGAGGAGGCTATCTTTAAGCTTGAGGAGTCTCTAAAGGGAGTCGGCGTCGACGCCAACTTCGAGGACTTGATCTCCAATCTGTTAGTACGGATGGATGCTCAGCTTCTCGGGGCCTCCCCCCTGGACCTAGCTAATGTCATACGCAAGGCCCTATCTAAGATGAAGTCTTAACCTAACCGCTCCGCTGAGCTGAAGAGAAACCGTTTTACGAGCCCTCTCCCAAACTCTACACGAGAGAATGTCTTCAACCCGTAAGGCCACAATAGCTCTCATCTTCAACGGAGTCTCCGTCTGGTTTCCCGGCGCGGTTACCTTCGGCCTACTAGGCCTCTTGATCCCTCTATGGGGGGAGATGTTTAACGTAGGCAGGGGGCCACTCGGCCTAGTTATGACCTCTTTACTGTTCTCTGTAGGCGTGTTCATGTTCATTGGAGGTAGATGGTCCGATAAGTATGGTGCTAGGGCCACCGTGGCCCTAGGTTCAGTTATAGCCGCTCTAAGCTTGTATCTGTTCGTCTATGCCTCTAGCCTACCCTTGCTGTATGTCCTGGCGTTTAGCTGGGGGGCTGGGATATGTCTAGTGTACGTTTCAGCCATTAGTAGCGCTCAGCGATGGCTCCCCAGGAGGAGAGGGTTAGCTTCAGGCGTTGTCAGCATGCTTTTCGGGGCCTCGGCCGCTGTCATGGTGCCAGTCTTTAGATGTTTACTAGACACGCTGGGCTATGTAGCTACGTTGACCTTGACCGCAACTTTAACAGCGGTTCTAGGGCTCGCCTCGTCGCCTTTCATCGAGTTCCCCGAGAAACTCGGCTACCTTAGCTTCCAGGCAGATCCTCCCCCTCAACCTGGACCTGGAGGCTATTCCCTTAGCGAGGCCCTGAGGACCAGGGCTTTCTGGCTTACATGGGTTACCTGGGCTTTATGTGGCGGCGCCGGGATTGGAATGGTGGTGTTCTCAACCTCCATAAGCATGGAGCTAGGCTTAAGCTCGATCGCTGCCGCTGCCGGGCTAGCTGCCTTCAACGTGACCAACGGGCTTGGCAGGCTAGTTAGCGGCTACCTATCCGACAGGTTCGGTAGGGTAGCGGTTATGGCGTCCACTTACCTAGCCGGCGCCCTAGGATACGCCGCACTACCTTTAGCGGGCGGGCTCTACGCCCTCACGATAACCTGTAATCTGTTAGCCGGCCTCTCCTTCGGCACTCTCTTCGCGGTGTCTGCCCCCTTCATAATGGACTGCTTCGGCACCAAGCACTACGGGGCCATCTTCGGCTTCACCTTCACCGCCTACGGCTTCATAGGTAGTTGGCTAGGCCCATACGTAGGAGGCCTACTTTACGACCTGACGGGCAGCTACACCTCGACCTGCATGCTGTTCGCCGTGCTCTGTATGTCCTCAGCCTTGGCCATAGCCCTGGCTAAGCCTCCAAGGAGCTAGCACACCCTCGGTATGGGCTCGCCCACGGGGGGCTCCACGATCCGCTTACCTCCGACGGAGGTCTCGAGGATAACGTAGCCAGGTCTCTCAGCCGTCACTTCGCCTATCACTGCGGCGTCCCTGCCATGCTTAGTGGCCTTAATGGCCTTTAGCACCTCCTCAACCTTATCTCTCTCAACACCTAGCACCGCCCTACCCTCGCAGGTTACCTCGAGAGGGTCTAAACCTAGCATCTCTGAGGCTGCTTTAACCTCAGGCTTAATGGGTATGGCGTCTTCCCACAGCTTAATGCCCACTCTAGACTTATTAGCCATTTCATTAAGCGCGGCGGCCAACCCTCCTCTAGTTGGGTCTTTAGCCGCCGTGATGCCTCCTACCTTAAGGGCGGCCTCCATCACGTCCCATATGGGGGCCACGTCCGACTTTAACTGCGTCTCGAAGCTAAGCCCCTCTCTCACCGAGGCTAAGGCTATTCCGTGGTCACCAATGGTGCCAGTGACCACTATGAGGTTACCTGGTTTAAGACCTGAGTCTCGCAGTATCTGTCCCCGCCCAGCTACCCCCACTCCACAGGTCGTGATCACTACCTTGTCCAGCCTCCCCCTAGGCATGACCTTAAAGTCCCCGCTAACTATGGCTACTCCAGCCTCCCTAGCCGCCTCGTCCATCGACCTGGCTATGCGCCTAAGGTCGTCGACGGAGAACCCCTCCTCAACCACCACCGCGTCGGCTATAGCGAGCGGTTTAGCCCCCATCACCGCCAGGTCGTTGACTGTCCCTGACACCGCCAGCCTACCTATATCCCCACCTGGGAAGAAGATAGGGTCCACGGTGTGTGAGTCTATAGTGACTACTACCTCTAAGTTTCCTAGAGGGAGTGTTGCGCCGTCGTCGAGCTCATCGAGCCCTACCCCCTCGCCGACCCTCCTCAACGTGAAGTTGGGTAGGAGCACTGAGGAGAGCAGTTCCGACATAGCTGTGCCGCCGCCTCCATGGATAAGCTGGACCACGTCCTTGACCTGGCTCAACGAGCAGACCCCTATCTAGCCGTGGGCCCTAGCCTTAAAGCGTTGCCTAACATCGAGCTTTAAGCTAAGCCTCGGCTTCTCCTACTTAGAGGCGAGCTTAGCTGCGGCTATAGCGGCTTGCCCTAAGGAGATCCCTCCATCTCCGCTAGGCGCCTTAACGTGCCTGTAAAACCTTAACCCTCGCCCCTCCACGATCTCCCTAACCCTCTTAGTTATGTAGTGATTGTAGGCTACACCCCCGCTAAACCCTACGCCCTTTAAGCCCTCAGCTTCGGCTATCTCCAGCGCCATTAGGGCGAAGCCTTTAGCTATGGCCTCTTGGACCGCTGCTGCGACGTCCTCTCTCCTAGCCCCCGACCTATAGGCGTGTAGGGCCTCAGTTAAGATTAGCGAGGTGTCGAGCCAGAGGCACCCGTCATCTCCCCTCTTCAGTTCCACGGGTAGCTTGAGGCTTGAGGGGTCTCCCCTTGATGCTGCGGCCTCCAGCTTAATGGCCGGCTCCCCCTCATAGGTCCTCTCCAGACATACGCCTAGCATAGCAGCGGCAGCGTCCAATACCCTCCCCGTGCTAGTCGTGTATGGGTGGCTGGCCCTCTCAAGCTGCCTAGCCACTAAGTCCACCTCGACCGCTCCATGCTTGAACCCCTCCAAGTACATGGTCAGAACCACCCTACGCGCCTCCTCTACGCCCAAGGTGGGGCTAAGGGCCGCCATTAACATCCTGGCGGGGTAGCGTGCACATAGGTCCCCGCCGGGCATTGGTAGCTTAGCTAGCCTTCCAAGCCTCCTGAAGCCGTTGAAGCTTGAGACCAGCACTTCACCTCCCCAAGGCTCCCCGTCTAGGCCGTATCCTACGCCGTCGGCAGTTATACATACGAGCTCGTTCTCTAGGCTTAAGCCGTGCTCAGCCATTAGGCTGGCGGCGTGAGCGTGATGATGCTGGACCTCCACGAGCTCAGCGTTAAACCGCTCAGAGAGCTCCTTGGCGAGCCTCCTCGTTAAGAAGTGGGGGTGGAGGTCGCAGGCTACAGCGTCAACCTCCTTAACCCCCAACAACCTCATGTAGGTCTCAAGGCTCGAGGAGAGGTAGTCGTAGGTCTCAAGCCTATCGACGTCCCCTATGTACTGGGTGGGGTAACAATGGTCCTCCTTTAGCACGGCGCCCGTAACGTTCTCCTCAGCTCCCACGGCCACGACGACCCGCTTAGAGTTGAAGCTCAGCTTAAAGGGCTCCATGACGTAGCCCCTAGACCTCCTGATGGGGTTGGGCATGCCGTCGACCACCTTGACCACTGAGTCGTCGCACCTATTGATTATCCTACGGTTGTGGAGCAACAGGTAGTCTACGATGCCTCTCAGCTGCTTGAAGGCGGCCTCGTTGTCTATGGCCATCGGCTCTCCCGGCTCATTGCCGCTCGTCATGATTACCGCCGGCTCGCCTAGGTAGCTTAGTAGGACGTGGTGGATCCCAGAGTAGGCTAACATGACCCCCACGGTGTCTAGGCCCGGGGCGATCAGCTCCGAGAGCTCGAAGGGCTCTTTCTTCCTTAGGAGGACTATCGGCCTCCTAAAGGAGGTTAACAGCTCCTCCTCGACCTTGCTCACGACGGCGTAGCTCTTAACCTGCTCGAGGCCCCTAGACATGACCGCCAGCGGCCTCTGAGGTCTACGCTTACGCCTACGTAGCTCGGCCACCACTTCGTCGTCCCTAGCAAGGGCGGCTACGTGTACGCCCCCAATCCCCTTGACCCCGACTATGAACCCTTCCTCGATCAGCTTGGCGGCCTCCTTGAGGGGATCGTCCACCTTAACCTCCTCTCCATCTATGGTGTAGAGCATCATCTTAGGCCCACACTTCCAACAGCAGACGGGCTCAGCATGATGTCTCCTGTTAAGCGGGTCGTAGTATTCGCTGGCGCACTCCTCGCACATTGGGAAGTCCACCATGGAGGTCCTTACGCGGTCGTAGGGTAGGTCCATTATTATCGTGAACCTGGGGCCGCAGTGGCTACACACTATAAATGGATATAGGTATCTCCTATGTCCAGGGGTGAAGAGCTCCCTTAAACACTCGTTGCACGTGGCTATATCGGGTGGGGGGTTAGAGAATCCTCCTGCCTTCAGCGACTTATCGCTCTCCTCTATTTTAAACTCCTTCAGCCCTCTAGGCTCCTCCCAGACGACCTCGAGCTTCTCGTACTCGGCTAGAGGAGGTTTCTCGTCTACTAGGTCCTTCAGGAAGAGCTTAAGGTCCTCCTCAGGCCCCTCAACCACTATTTCGACTCCAGCGTCACCCAAGTTCTTAACGTAGCCGCTAAGCCCTCTCTTGACGGCTATCCTATACACGAATGGTCTAAACCCTATCCCCTGCACGACGCCGCTGCACTTTATGATAGCCCTCCTCAATAGACACCTACCTTGCCAGCCTACCTCGATAGCTGCCGCTCAGCTTTAAGCCCTCCCACCGCCCCTTGATAGGTGGATGCTATACATCGTGTACACCACGGGTAGGTGCAACCTAAACTGTGAATACTGCGGTGGAAGTTTCCCTGAACATAAGGTGCCGGCTAAGCCGCTCTACGAGGTTAAGCAGCTTAAGCGCTTCATGGAGGGGGACGAGGAGCCCATCATAGCCTTCTATGGGGGCGAGCCCCTGCTTAACGCTGAGTTCATCGAGGAGGTCATGGATAGCTTTGAGCGCTGTAGGTTTGTGGCGCAGACCAACGCCACCCTCATAGACCGCCTGCCGGCCAAGTACTGGAGAAGGATGGACGCAGTGTTGATATCAATTGACGGTAGGAGGGAGGTCACTGATGGGTATAGGGGGCCGGGGGTCTACGACTTAGCGCTTAGGGGGGCGGCTAAGCTGAGAAGCATGGGGTTTAAAGGGGACCTCATAGCCAGGATGACTTTGTCGAGGAGGAGCGATCTATACAAAGACGTAACCCACTTACTCTCCTTAAAGTTGTTCGACCATGTACACTGGCAGCTTGACCTTATCTGGAGCCCAAGGTGGCCTGGGCTAGACCGATGGGTTGAGGGGTATCGTGAAGCCCTCTCAAGGCTCTTCAAGCTATGGCTTACCTCCCTCAGGGAGGGCGAGGTGCTGGGAATAGCCCCTTTCTTAGGGGTACTCAAACATCTATTGACGCGCAGCCCAGTGGAGGCTCCTCCCTGCGGCGCAGGCTCCTCGTCGGTGGCGATCCTCACCAACGGCCTGGTCTTAGCCTGCCCTATAGCGGTAGACGAGGAGTGGGCTAGGGTGGGAAGGCTGGATTTAGACAGCTGGCGCACGGTTAGAGGTAAGGTGAGGGTCGAAGAACCTTGTCCTTCATGCTCCATCTTTAACCTCTGCGGAGGTCGCTGCCTCTACACGAACAAGGAGAGGCTCTGGGGCGAGGATGGCTTCAAGACGCTATGCGAGCTAACTTCACGCCTCATATACCTTATCCAGAGATCCTTAGGGGAGGTGGAGGACCTACTACGTAGAGGGGTTGTGGGGCCCGAGGAGCTGCTATATCCTCCCTTCAACAACACCATCGAAGTGATACCTTAAGCTCAGCGTGAGGAATAAATCGCTCCAGGCCGTTGTGGAGGCAGACCTGCCTTGTGTCTAGCCATCCCCGGCCTAGTAGTCAAGGTAGACGGGCTTAAGGCGCTGGTGGATTTCGGCGGGGTCCGCAGAGAGGTCATGTTGACGCTCCTACCCAGGGAGGTTAAGCCGGGCGACTACGTGCTAGTCCACACAGGTTACGCCATAGAGGTAGTGGATAAGGAGGAGGCTGAGGAGGTCTGGAAGCTTTTAAAGGAGGCTGGAATAGCTTAAGGGCTCCATGAGAGGCTTTAACCCCTCCACCTTTGACCTAGGGTAGGTCGGAGGCATGGACTACGACGACTTAGTGATGTACGCCGTCATAGACTGTATGAAGTGTTCAGCCCAAGCTACAGCCATACTGGCCTCAAGTCTTGAGAGCTTTGCTCAGCGCGTAGACAACCAGATTGGCAGGCTTTATGCGCTCTATGTGTCCCTAGACCTAAAGAAGTTCAACTTCATCATAAGGGAGATCTTAAAGGAGCTAGGCTCAGATCCTGACGAGCCGCCTAGAAACGACTGCCGTACTCTGCTGGGCTCAGCCTTAAGCGACTCCATAGCCGAGGCTTTAAGGCTCTTAAAGGGCGGCCATGATAACGTGGACTCGCTGGTTAAGGTGGGCCTTAGGATAATAGAGCTCTCTACCATACACGCGCTAGCTCACTCTAAAGCCATAGAGCTGCTTAAGCCCAGCCGCTCAGACCTAGCCCAAATGCTTAAGATGATAGTTAAGGACCTTAAACGCCACTCTCGCATGCTAGTGAAGGTAGGGTTTCTGGTTAGGGGGGCGAAGAGGTCTAAGGTGGGCCGGAGGCCTTAGGCGCCTAGAGTGTAGGTCTACCTCTATACCTAAACCAGATGTTGCAAGTACCCTCGCTTGATACCATGCAGGGCCCCTGAGGGCTCCTCGGTGTGCAAGCCTTAGCGAAGAGGGGGCACTCAGTGGGGTTAAGCTTCCCCGTCAACACCAGGTGGCATGAGCAGCCGGGCTTAAGGTCCCTAGAGGGCCCCACTTGGACATTAAACCTGTACCTAGCGTCGTACTCCCTAAAGCTCTCCTTCAACCTTAAAGCTGAGGCCGGCACCCTGCCAATGCCCCTCCAATATCCATCGTATACCTCGTACACTTCCTCCATGAGCTTAAGCGCCCTAGGATTGCCATTCTCCCTTACGCTCCTCCTATACTCGTTGACCAGCTTTGCCTCGCCCCTAGCCACCTGGTCTACAATGTGTTTGACGGCCACCATCACGTCGAGGGGCTCGAAGCCGGCTATGACCGTTGGCATCCTGTAGGCCTCGGGGAAGAGCTTAAAGGGCCTGGCCCCGATGATGGTGGCCACGTGGCCCGGACATATGAAACCATCGAAGTAGGTCTCAGCTATGCCTAGCAGAAGCTCCATCACCGGCGGTATCAGTCGATGCGAGACGAGGACGCTAAAGTTCCTAGGAGGCCCGCTTACAAGTTCACTGGCGGTGGTGGGGGCTGTGGTCTCGAAGCCTATAGCGAAGAACACCACCTGCTTGGAAGGGTTCTCCTCAGCTATCTTCACTGCGTCCCTCACGCTATAGACCACCCTAACGTCCGCTCCATGGGCCTTCGCCTCCGCCAGCGATAGCTGGGTGCCTGGGACCCTGTACATGTCGCCGAAGGTGGCTAGCACCACATGGTGCCTTAAAGCCAGCTCGATGGCCTCATCTACTTCCTTAGCGGGCACCACGCATACCGGACATCCTGGCCCAGCTATGACCTCTACGTGGCTGGGCAGTAGGGCCCTAAGGCCGTGGTGCGAGATCACCTGCTCGTGGGTGCCGCACACATGCATTATCTTAACTTTGCCCTTAACCCCCACCTCCCTGATGGCCTTCGCCACCTTCTCCACTAGCTCCCGATCCCTATAGCGCGTTAAGGCCTCCATTACACCTCGCCGTCGCCGGCTTGTCGCCATACTCTGCCAGTTATTAAAAAGCTCCTACTGAGGCAAGCTTCTTTACCGCCCTGCTCGATCTTTAACGCGGTGTCTATGAAGGTTAAGGTCAGCGCTCCTTCCAGGCTCCACTTAGGTATATTGTCCCCAGCTACAGTTGAAGGCAGGTCCTTTGGCTCTCTTGGGCTCGCCATAGATAAACCTCGCACTGAAGTCTTAGCTGAACCCTCCCCCTCGGTGAAGGTTGAAGGTGTTAGGGCAGACGACGCTAGGCGCTTCGCTGAGAAGGTGGCCTCAGCCCTAGGGCTTGAAGGTTTTAAGCTCTTAGTTAAGTCGGCGGCTCCTGTACACGTTGGGCTAGGCTCCACGACTCAGCTTGCCTTAGCTGTCTCAGCTGCCCTAGCTAAGCTTCGAGGCGCCGCTCTCGACCCCCTTGAGGCCTCTAGGCTTCTAGGCAGGGGGGCTAGGTCGGGTATAGGCACGTACGCGTTTAAGGCTGGAGGCTTCATAGTCGACGGCGGCCGTGGGCCTCATACCGTGTTCCCTCCGCTAATAGCCCGCTACGACTTCCCTGAGGACTGGGCTTTTCTAGTGGTTATACCGAAGGGCAGGGGGCTCCATGGAGGGGCTGAGGCTGAGGCCTTCAGGGCTCTTAGACCGCCTAGCGAACTGGTCTTTAAAGCGTGCCACCTAGCCCTAATGAAGCTAATACCCTCCCTCCTCGAACACGACTTAGAAGGCTTCGCACAATCACTAACTAAGCTTCAGGAGACCGTGGGCTCCATGTTTTCAGAAGCCCAAGGAGGAGTCTACAACGAGGCTTCGAGGGAGGCCCTGGAGGTCCTTAAGTCACTCGGGCTTAAGGGCGTAGGGCAGAGCTCTTGGGGGCCCACGGTATACGCTGTAATCGAGCTGGATAGGGCTCCTGAACTCCTCGACGACGCTAGGTCGTCGCTGCCTAAGGCCGACGTGTTTATAGCGAGAGGGGACAACGTGGGAGCTAAGGTGGAGGTGGAGAATGAATGAAGGTTTACGCGAGGCTGGCCAGCGTAGAGCTAGGCGACGGTCTCCCCGTGAGATTGATGGGGGTGATAAACGTCAGCCCAGAGTCCTTCTACAAAGGCTCGGTTAGGACGGGGAGGGAGGAGGTAGCTAAGGCGGCCCTACAGCTGGTTGAGGAGGGGGCCGATATCATAGACGTCGGGGCCAGGTCCACGGCCCCATATCTCGACACCGCCATCCCGCTTGAGGAAGAAGCTAAGAGGATGGTTGAGGCGGTGAGGGCGGTTAAGGACGCCGTTGATAAACCCATCTCAGCCGACACGACGAGCAGCCTCGTGGCTGAAAGGGCGCTTAGCGCCGGCGCCGAGATAATTAACGACGTCTCGGGGCTTAAAGGCGACCCAGGGATGGCAAGGGTCGTAGCTGACCATAGAGCCTCGCTGATAGTGTCTGCCAGGGAGTCTAGACCCACTATGGGTAGCCCGGTGCCCAGGGTGATAGCCGCCTTAAAGGAGAGCCTGAACATAGCGCTGGGGGCGGGAGTGGATGAGGAGTGCATCGTGGTCGATCCAGCCATAGGCTTCTTCAGGTACACCGAGCACCCATGGTACATCTGGGACTGCGAGGTCCTCGTCAACATCAGGAGGCTTAGGGACGAACTTAAGAGGCCCGTGTGCATAGGGGTTTCTAGGAAGTCGTTTATAGGAGCCTTGCTAGGCAAGGAGAAACCTGAAGATAGGCTCTACGGCTCGTTAGCTTCCATCGCCATAGCTGTCTACGGCGGAGCCGACTTGGTGAGGACCCATGACGTGGCGGCCACCAAGGATGCTGTTAGGATGGCTGAGTACTTGAGAAGGGCTGCGGAGGGGGTTAAGCTTGAAGGGTAGGCTTGAAGGGAGAGTGGCCATAGTCACGGCGTCGGCGGGGGCAGGCATAGGGCAGGCCACGGTTAGAAGATTAGCGGCTGAGGGAGCCTATGTGGTGGTCTCAGATATACATGAGGGTAGGACCATGAAGGTAGCCGAGGATCTAAGGTCTAAGGGTTACAGAGCTATAGGTGTTCCTTGCGATGTGTCGAAGAAGGATCAAGTTGAAAGGTTGGTGGAGATTACGTTAAGGGAGTACGGTAGGATCGACATCTTAGTCAATAACGCCGGTGTTAATAGGCCGGCGCCCGTAGTCGAGATGAAGGAGGAGGACTGGGACTACATAGTCAGCGTGAACTTGAAGGGCGTGTTCCTATGCTGTAAAGCTGTGCTGCCCCACATGCTTAAGCAGCGTTACGGCAGGATTATTAACATATCGAGTGTCTATGCCTGGATGCCTACCAGACACGGCGACGCCTGTTATGCCGCCACCAAGGCTGGGATTTTAGCTTTCACTAGATGTTTGGCGTTGGAGGTTGCAGGGACGGGGATAACAGTTAACGCGGTCGCCCCAGGCCTAGTACCTCACCCTTACATGAACCGCGTATACCCCGAGGAAGTATTGAGGCAGCTTGAGTCACAGATACCCCTAGGTAGGGGCGCTAAACCCGAGGAGATAGCTAGTGTCGTAGCTTTCCTCGCTAGCGACGACGCCAGCTACATAACCGGGGAGACTATATGTGTAAGCGGAGGATGGTACTTTAAAGCCTAAGCTTCTCTAAGCCTGAAGGCTATGTTTAAGCTCACGTAGATTCTCCTTCCATGCTCCTTCAAAACTTTACTCCTTACCTGCTGACTAAGCCTAAGACTATGTTTTAAGTGGTAGTGATGCTAACCCTCGATTCCATTTAAGCCATCACTATACCATGATAAAAAACTCTGGCAATTACACGACCTTAAACCTTCTACCTTAGAAAAAGTCAACGAAATGCTCCATTGACCACTGAGTCTTTATGCATCAACCACTACGTTAAGTGTTGAGCATCTGCACAGTACAAGTTTAAAGCTTTCTTTACCCGGCTACAGATATCCATGAAAGCTTTTTCTCCCTCTTCCGCGGAGAAATAATCAATGGACTTTAGAAAGCTTAGGCTTATTGATGAAGCTATCGATGAAGCCTTAGCGTTATTTGAAAGGTCTGTTAGGGAAGTTGTCTTTCACTACTGTGAGGCTAAGTTTAATGTAAGACGTAATAAAGTAACCCTTTTAAGCTAGAAGTCTTTGTGGCCTGTCTTGAGGAAATTTTCAGTAGCGCCTCGCCTGTTGTTGAAAGACTGATTATTGAAAGAATTTCAACTAAACTTGGTGTGGACCTTAGAAACAAAAGACTTGAAGATCTAGTCATCGAATTAAGGGCTCCTTGAGTAGACGCGATTACTGCCTATATCCCGCTACTTTCTCTTAAAAGTCAAGGCGTGAAAACGGGAACGGCTAGAATGAGGGCGTTGGCCTTAACAGTCTAACCTAGTAAAGCGTTCACGATTTGCTTCAGGGCCTTCTCGAAGTTTCTTGGCAGCTTCCTACGATCTAAGTTGAACCTTAAGACTATCGAGGAAAGTATCTTGTCTTCAAGGACCCTCGAAGCCTCCCCAAACACTTCCCTTATACAGTTAACCAGCGAATCCACCTTATCTGGGTCGACTAGCTCCTCCTTCCTCACGCCATACTTAGCCTCGCAGTAATAGTATACTACGCTGCGGACGCTTTCACCGAAGAACCTTAATGCGCCGTCTATGGCTTCAAGCAGCGCTCTCCTAAGGTCTTCCTTATCTTCTTTCATTACACTTAACCTCGCCCAGCTCTCGTTATTAAAGCATTAATGCGGGGTGGCTTTCAGGGCCTAGGGGGTTCGCTAGGGGGCGACACGTTGAGGAGGATCTATCCAGAGGCCCCCCTTGTAGGAGTTGGGGCCGTGGTACTAGATGGAAGTAGACTGCTGCTGATAAGACGTAAGGATGAACCCGACGCGGGGCTTTGGACCGTCCCAGGGGGTCTAGTTGAGCTCGGTGAGAAGGTCGAGGATGCAGCTGTGAGAGAAGTAGAGGAGGAGACGGGGGTTAAAGTTGAGCTGATTAAGCTACTAGATGTAATCAATAAAATCGTTAGGGACGAGGCTGGAAGGGTGAAATATCACTTCGTCATCGTGGATTTCTTAGGGCGCCCCTTAACCCGCGAGCTTAAACCTTCATCTGAGGTCCTAGACGCCGCCTGGGTGGAGCTATCTAGGCTCGAGGAGGGGTTTCCGATAACTGAGACCTTAAGGCTGCTCTTAACCAAACACGGTTTCATTAAAGCTTGAACTGACCTGCTACGACACCGGCTCTCCTACGCTCCTCAGCCGTCAATTTAAACACCTCCCTTAACATCTCGGTTTCCTCGTCGCTTAGCGTTACTCCTCTACGTGAACACATGCGCCTAGCAGTCTCAATGGCGCTCTCGAGGCTAAGCTCCACGGGCCTCCTACCTAAGCTCTGGGCCCAAATAGTGAAGCTAGGTACGTCGCCCACTACGTACCCGTGGATGTGGGAGCATACCCCTATCTTAACGCCCGTGTATATCATAGACCCTATGCTGGTCTTAACGTGATCAGCTATGAAGCAGCCCACCTTTAACAGCCCGGTGTCTACTCGACGGTCGCCGACCTTCACCTTAACCGTGCCATAGGTGTTTTTAAGATCTGAGTTCGTAGTACCAGCCGCTAAGTTGACCCATTCGCCTATGTAGGAGTGCCCTATGAATCCATAGTGATACTTGTTCGTGTAGCCGTGGATGATGGTCTCCTCGACCTCTCCGCCTCCACCAATACGGCAGTAATCACCTATCACACAGCCTTCTCTAACGTAGGCGCCCTGTATAACCACGTTTCTCCCTATGTAAGCCGGCCCAGTGATTCTTGAGCCAGCTTGTACTACACTGCCCCTTCCGATGAAAACAGGTCCTTTACGTACATCTATCAAGCTAAGGGCCTCTATTTCAGCCTCTTCCTCAACAATTAAGCTGCGCCTATCGCCCTTAACCACGGCTTTCTCCTCAATTACTCCCTCCGCCTTACCATACATCCGTGAAAGGTCGAAGCTTAAGAGCCTCGGATTTAGCTCTAAGAGCTCCCATGGATACCTTAAGACCTCTACCCCTTCAGCTTCCTTAAACTCTAAGCCTTTCTCCCTCAGCCTCCTCAATAACTCTGAGCTCTTACCGCTTAGGATTAGCTCCCACAGGTCCTTGACTTCTCTATCGCTCAATAAACAGGCTACTAAGTCTCCGTTTTTAACCCACGTTACGCCTTTAATGGCTAGCTTAGCTAAATTAGCCTCAACGGGTACAACTCTACCGTTCACGACCAACGTTTCATCATCTATCGCCTCGGCATTGTTTACTAGCACCTTAGGACCCACCTTACGGGCTATAGCGGTTAAGTAGGCTCTACAGGTCAAGACAATCTTGGTGCTTGGAGCTAAGCTAATGAGCCTCTCGGCATTGGTATACGCTCCACACTTTAGTCCATAGATAGGCTTCGTATATGTTAGAGGTAAGAAGTTCGAGTATGCTTCGTCCTCAAACACCAAAGTAATCAAGCTAGATCCCTAAAACTATCTCACTACCCTTGATAGAACTAAAGCTATCGCTGGTAACTAATTAGTGCGCAAGGTTTAAGGCAGCCTTATTATAGGCTCCCCCGCAATAAGCAATGAAGGGAGTCCTAGGCATGGAAGAGATCGTGGATAAATTAAGCAGGTATTTGAACCTGACCTCCTATGAAGCCAAAGCTTACGTGACCCTTCTAGTCCACGGCCCTCTCTCTATGTCCGAGCTTAGCGAGCTTAGCGGGGTCCCTAGGCCTAAGTGCTACTCCGTGGTTAAGAGCTTAGTGTTGAAGGGGATGGTTACCTTAACCCCTTCTAGGCCAATGAAATGTCAGAGCTTGTCGCCTAGCCTCGCCATCAAAAATAGGCTGGCACAGCTAGCACAGGACCTTGAGGATAAGAAGGCATCAGCTGAGTCGCTGCTAACGCTTCTCGAGGCGGTGTCTGCTCAAGGTCCTCGCCAAACACGTAGAGCGGAACAGGTTGTCTCCTTAATAGAGGGGGTTGTCAATACGATCTCCTCCGTCAAGTTCGACTTAGAAAGGGCGAGGAAGGAAGCCTTAGTAGCTATTTCAAGCTCTCCGGTTAGATTTGATTGGAAAGAGCTGTTAGCCTCCCTAATGCGCCTCATAAGCGAGGGAGGCCATCTCAGGCTCATAGCTCCAACTTCAAGCATCCTAGCTAGCGCGTACCAAGACAAGAGCGTCATGGAGTGGCTCAAGGAGCGTAAAGTGGTGTTTAAGGTGTATGGTGGGGTTCATCAGCCCTTCTCGGTATTGGATGAAAGGGTGGTTTACGTCTTCTTTACCGACCCTCAGCTTAGAGAGCTGCTTTTCACGGTGAGAGTGGAGGATTTAAGGTTCGCTAAGTTCATGAAGGCCTACTTCGAGCTGCTATGGGAAAGGGCAAGCCCGCCGGAATAATGTTACTACCTCCAGTTACAAAACATATATTAGAGCTAGCTTAGTCCACGTGGCTACATGCAACGTATGGGTCCCTCGAGAAGCTTAAGGTCCTCCACCGTAGCCCTAACGGCGGCCCTGCTATTCATGGTATCGATCGTGAACCCCTACGTATACCACGCCGCTCAAATACTGTTCGCCGTGATCTTCACCGTGGGGATCTTAATAGTTGACGCTTTCGGCTGTGCAACTCTCATAGCCCTTATAGGGGGTTTGCTTCACTCGTTCACGTCGATCATCGGCCCGCTCGTACTACCGTCATGGCTAGTGAGGGGGACCGTCGCGGATGTACTTCTTAAGGCTTTGAGGGTCTATGGTTCACACCCTCACCCTACCTTAAAGGTAGCTGTAGCTATGACCGCGAGTAGCCTAATTACGGGTATTTTCCATTATGTCGTGATAGTAAAGGGCCTCGGCCTAATACCTGAGCCCCCCTTCCCCCTCCTCTTGGCGATATTTGCCGTGGCCTCCTCGTCGACCTTTGCGGGGTCCCTAATTGCGGTTAAGGTTGTTAATCGCTTAGGGAGGACGCTTAGATGGTACACTTAGCCTCCATTATACGTGGAGGGACCGAGTTAGCCGACATCGAGAAGAGGTGTTTGCGCGTCTACGAAGAACACGGTGTAGGGGAGGTCATATGGTTGCTAACGGGTAGCTGTAACCTACGATGTATCCACTGCTACGTTGAAGCCCCTTCGGTCTACAATGAGTTAACCACAACCGAAACCTTGAAGATAGCTAGAGAGCTCGCGGAGCTAGGGGTTCCGGTTGTCTTCTTAAGCGGCGGCGAGCCCTTGATGAGGCGCGACCTATTCGAGATTTTATCCACCTTAAATGAATGCAACATATTGACTGTGCTAAGCTGTAACGGGCAGCTCCTGGGTAGAGACATAGTCAGGAGACTTAGGAGGTGCGGTGTTTGGTTTATAGCGGTCCCAATTTACGGGCCTCCATGGCTCCACGATCACTTGACGGGGACTGACGGCTCCTTTAAGCGGGTCATCGAGGCTATTAAGGCGTGTATAAGCGAGGGGGTAAACGTGTGCGTTAAGACCTTAGTGACTTCTCATAGCTACGTCTACATACCCCGTCTCTTAGAGACATGCCTTGACATGGGGGTTAAAGCCTTCTACGTATGCGACTTAATCAACACTGGTAGAGCCAAGTCTCTTAGAAGCGACAGAATCCCCCCTGCACGGTGGAGGAAACTCGTAGATTACTTGGTTGAGCTCACTAGGAAGTTCAAGGTCGAGGTGGATATCGGAGCTATGCCCTCAGCAGCTCCTTACCTCATTAAGCGCCTCGGCGACTCAAAGATGCCTCTACCTAGCTGCCCTGCCGGAAGAGGCCTGATAGCCATAACGCCATCAGGCAAGGTGGTCCCGTGCAACTTCCTCCTTGAGGTTGAGATAGGCGACTTGAGGTCGACGAGCTTAAAGGAAATAATTAGGTCCTCAGGAGTCCTAAAGAGGTTGAGGTCTCCGCGAGGATTTAAAGGTCCCTGTGGTGAATGCAGGTTTAGTGAGTTATGCGGAGGCTGTAGAGCTAAGGCCTACTTTTCAGGGGACCTTGAGGGCAGTGACCCTACGTGTCTACTACGAGCAGGGAAAAAAGCGAGTTTAGGTCCTGTCACGTAATTTCATGCCTACACTCCCTAGCGCTAAAATGGAGGGAGGTAGTATCATGGACGCCAGCACTATGCAGGTTGACGAGAGCTTCAAGATGGGGTCTAAGCCAAGCAATAACCCTAGCGAGTGTAGGGACAGCGAAGCTATGAGCCAAAGAGTTGCCGCTTTCATTAGGGTCTTCGCCTTAAGTCCACGTGTCCTTGAAGTTCTCCTTAGTATGATAGCAGGAGGAGTTATGTATATCAGGGATATTAACATGCTAGCTACGATGCCAGCTGCTACGATGGCTAGCTCGGCGTTACACCAAGATAAGGCGTCATAGACCTGCTGAGAGACCACGAGCGAGCCTATTAGCGGATACAAGGCGTACCTTACGGCTACCCTGAGGATCTCGTTGTTATACTCAGCCTCAGCCACATAAGGGCTCCACGCGTAGTACCAGGCGTTGAAGACTTCCATGAAGGCTGAGCCCCCCTTAGTGCTCATGACCTTATAGTCCCTGAAGCTCCTCAGGAAGCATACAGGTCCTTCAAGCTCAGAGCCGAAGGCAGCAGTGGCGATCACGCAGCGTGGCTTAGATGGCGGAGCAGCCGTCTCAACGGTGAAGGTCGCTACCTCGCTACTTGAAGCCTCGTGCTCAAGATCTCCCTCAAAAACTGCCTTAACGCGCCAGCTTCCCTCAACGTCAGGCTTAAAACTATAAGTGAAGGAACCGTCTCCGCCACTAACGACCTTCACGGTCATGGTGGAGCCGTCGGGCTTAGTGAAGATTAACTTTATGTCAGTGCTCATAGCTGGAGTTATGCTACCTGAAATCGTGATCGCTGAGCCGCGCTGCACCTTGGCTGGTGAAACCGATAAGCTGAGCGACGTGGTCTCCTTCGTGTACTCAGCCACGGTGAACTGGGTGAAGTGGGTCACGTTAGCGCATACATAGTTAGACTCCACGTTTACGTAGCTCTTTAGAGGACGCCAGCACCCAGCGTCTTCATCGTAGAACACTACGCATAACTTGTGCTCGTCTACGCCCAGACTAAGCACTAGTTCGTCTGTATAAGTGAAGTTTAAAGTTACGGGCTTATCAAAGGATAGCTGCGGCCCTAAGTCAAGCACCTGCAAGACGAGCCTTATATGTGGTTCAACAGGCGGTGGTTCCTCGACCACCCTAACCTCTAGCCGGCTTACCGTCAGTGAGAGTCCCTGCGGTAGCTCTAAACATAACTTGAACTCTCCTCTCTCTGTCCGGTTTACCACCGTCAACCTTAACTCTTTCAGGAGCCTGCCTCTCTCTAGAGCCTCAGTTAGGTTAAAGACTATGGGTATCCTCTCAGGTAGGTGTTCCCTTAACACTACGGCTACCTCTTTCACCTCGGGCACGTAGCTTAGCATCGCTGGAGCCACTATCTGTCCTAGCCTCTTCCTCAAGGCCATGGAGACGTTGACTCGGCATTCGATCTTAGTGGGTGACGGTACCTCTACGTCCACGGGGGCATTGACGTGCAGTACGAAGTCCCCTACGACTGGGCCGCCATATCTCTTAACCTCTAGCTGCACGGGCCCCAGCCTATATTCGGCTTCAAATACCACGGAGCCCATGAAAATCTTCACGGGTTTGGTGACATTTACCACCTTGACCTTGTACTCGGCGGTGTCATCAATCGTCAGCACTAGTAAAATAACCTCTTCATTGCCCGGGGGCATGTAGATAGGCAAGTGAGGGTATCGTGGGGCAACGAGGACGCCGCCCCTAACATCGTTAACGAAGCCCTCGACTTCAGTCCTAGCTTCGCTAGGCAATACAGAGGTCAAGGCCTCGCTAAGCTTGACTCTTCTCACTTCAGCTCCGCTTGGTGCCTCAATAAGCTCGATGCCTGGAGGTAACAACTCGTAGACTTTTACCTCCTTAACTTGCCCTGCCACTCCTTGCCACGTTGGTGGATGCCAGGCCTCTAGCGTTAACTTAACAGTGAAGATCTCGCCTTCACTAACTACGCGGTCCGGTAAGTCCCTGTAGACCATGGGCTTAAAGACCGTTCCTCCTAAGCTCCTCGAGGAGGTTGAAAATACCACAGCCGGGCACGCCATGACTAAGACCATCGACAATATGAGCGCTTTCTTCACCTTCATCCTCAAGAGGATCACCTTAAGAGTAATTTCGTTAAGCGCTTACCTTAAATTTTTGTAACCATAGGTGGTAACACTTTCTCCCCGCACATAGAATTGATGAACAATAACGGTTAAGCCCCTCCTCTCCAACTGCCTTGTCGAGGTGTTATTATTGCCAAGTCCAAGGGATAGGCCTTACCTCATAGTTTACTCCACAATGACGGTTGATGGCAGGCTTGCTAGCAAGACTAGGTTTAGCCAGCTCAGCTGTCCTCATGATCTTAGGAGGCTCCATGAATTAAGGGCGTCGAGTGACGCCATAATGGTGGGGGCTAACACCGTTATAATTGATGACCCTTCTCTTAGAGTAAAATACGTGGATGGACGTAACCCTGACAGGATCATAATCGATGGGCTTCTCAGAACCCCTATTAACGCTAGGGTATACACCTTGAAGACCGCGAGGACTCTCGTCCTTACTACCAACAGAGCTCCCCTTGATAAAGTTGAAGCCTTAAGGAGGCTGGGTGTCGATGTGGTTATCGTAGGCGACGAACCCCCCATAGACATGCACGTAGCCATGTCGACTCTCTACGATAAGGGCTATAGGAGAGTCATGGCTGAGGGTGGTGGAACTCTCCTCTGGAGCCTATTTAAGGACGGCGTAGTTGATGAGCTATGGGTAACCATAGCCCCCTACATCTTCGGGGGCAAGGACGCCGTAAGCTTGGTTGAGGGTGAGGGTTTCAGCTCCGTGGACGACGCGGTAGTGCTTGAGCCCTTTCACCTTGCAACGTGTGAGTGCGGCAAGGAGATACACATCAGGTACAGGGTCCTAAAGTGAGCTACTCTTTCTAGAGTAGCTACTTTTATATGGGTGGCTACTCTAAGTTCCCCGATCTCATATGGGGATTGTAGAGGAGGCTGTGGAGGAGCTGAGGCTCGGGAAGCCCGTGCTAATTTACGACTGGCCTGATAGGGAATCCGAAGTAGACATGGTCTTTTATGCCGAGGCCATGACCCCTGATAAGGTATACAAGCTGAGGACCGAGGCCGGCGGCTTGATATGCTACGGCACCAGCCAGCACGTAGCCAAAGCCTTGGGGCTCCCTTCATTTGACGAAGTGCTTGTAACTGCAGGCTTTACCGACCTAGTAGCTAAGGTTCCAAGTTATGGGGCTAAGTCCAACTTAGCGATCTGGGTAAACAGCGTTAAGGTGCGAACTGGCATCTCGGACGTCGATAGAGCCCTCACCATCAATAGTCTACACGAACTAGTGAAGCTAGTTTTTCAAGGTAACGTGATTGAAGCTAGGAGGAGGTTTCGGTCTGAGTTTTACGCCCCTGGTCACGTACCGGTCTTGGTTGCCAAGGACCTCAAGGATAGACTCGGCCATACCGAGCTAGCGGTGTGGCTTGCTGTTGAGGCGGGGCTTCCACCCAGCGTAACCTATGCTGAGATGTTGAAGTTCGGCTCCTCGATGACCCTTGAGGAAGCTACCGAATATGCCCGTAATAGCGGGCTAGTCTTGGTTAAAGGTGACGACATCTTAAGCTACCTAGGCGGGCGAAGACCTTGACGTACGTCGTAGGCATCATCGATACTACCTTCTCCAGAGTTGACATGGCCAAGCACGCCATACAAGTGTTAGGTGAACACTTGCCTAACGCGAGGATAGTCAGGTACACGGTCCCAGGGATAAAGGACATACCCGTAGCAGCTAAGAGGATACTGGAAGATGCAGACATAGCTATGACTTTTGGTTGGGTCGGCCCCACCCTCATAGATAAGCATAGCTACTTGGCGATGAGCATAGGCTTAATCATGGTTCAAGTTCTGACAGGGAAGCACGTGGTCGACGTAACCGTGCACGAGGACGAGGCTGAGGATCCAAGGCAGCTCTACGAGATCGCCGTAAACCGAGCGAGGGAGCACGCCCTCAATGTGGTGGCCTTGCTCAAGGGACGTGAGGCATTAACTCCCTATGCTGGAAGGGGGCTCAGGCAAGGGTTGCCCGACGTAGGCCCTTTAAGGTGAGCTGATATGGGCAGTGAGCCTATCAGGCTCGGCCTGGTCGTATCAGAGTTTAACTATGACGTAACCTACCTAATGCTACAAAAGGCTCTCTCCCATGCCAAGTTTCTCGGCGCTGAGGTTAAAATCGTAGTTAAGTCACCTGGCTGTTACGACGTGGCTATCTTAGTAGACGAATTACTTAGGAGGGAGGACGTAGATGCAGCGGTGGTTCTAGGCGCCGTAATTCAAGGAGAGACCAAACATGACGAGGTGGTTGCCCACCAAGTTGCTAGAAAACTCTTAGACCTAAGCTTAGAGTACGGGAAACCTGTAGCCCTCGGTATCATAGGCCCCGGAGCTACCAGAGTTCAAGCCCTTGAAAGAGCTGAGGAGTACGCTAGGAGAGGCGTTGAAGCTGCTATCAAGCTGGTTAAGAGGCTTAGAGAGGTTCGCTCAAGGGCCAAGGTAGAGGGCACGTGGACGGTTGAGTGATCTTGGTTAAGCTGGGCGTATTAAGGTTAGTGCGGTACGAGTCGTGGATATGCTCACTAGGCTATGATAGAGAGTACCTGGTCCAAGCGAGGCAACATGAGCTGTTAAGGGAGCTACATAGACGGGGGGCGGCCATAGGCGCCTTCGCCATTCCCCTAACCTACGACCTAGCAGCCTTAATCCTCAACTCGGTGAGGACAAAGGACTACGTGAAGGTGGTTGAGGACCTGTCCTCCATCTCACCTGTCCCCTTGAAGGCTATGATCGGGCGGGGGGATACTTACCCCAAGGCCCTCAGCAACGCCATGGAGCTTGAAGCCTTCACTTACCCTGAGCTCGAGGAGCCGACGGCAGCTGTTCACGTAGACCTCAACGGCTACTACGACCTGCTCGAGAGGGAAGGCGCTTACCGCGCCTACGAGGTTGTCACCAGCCTTGCCGAGAAGCTTAGGAGGCTAGCCTTCAACCTAGGAGGCCTGGCCACCTACATGGGCGGGGACAACGTGCTAGCTTTTCTGCCCATTGAGGCCGTTGATAGCTTCGTAGCTCGGGCGTTAGCTGAGGACGATGTTAAGGTAGGGGTTGGCGTAGCACCTACGCCTAGAAGAGCGGTGGCCCTATCTACCGAGGCGTTAGCAGCCATAAGGAGGAGGGACGTGAAGCGTAGAAGCCTCAAGCTGGTTCTTGGCGTGGCACAGCGCGATGGTTAAGGGAGAGCTGCTGCTTAACGTTGGCTTACTGCTTGAGGGACAAGAGCTAGAACCTAAGCGGAACGTACACGTCGAGGTACGCGACGGCGTCATCACGCATATAGGCCCAGGCTTCGTCTCCAAGGCGCTAGGGGTTATTGATTTGAGGACGGGCGTACTGATGCCGCCGCTGGTAAACGCCCATCTACACGTCTTTGACTACGCCTTCCAAGAAGCTGGCCTTGCCTTGCCGCTTGAGGAGCTGGTGTCATGGCCCCACGGCCTTAAGCATAGGCTGCTACGCGAATTAACCCAGCGAGACCTCGAAGAAGCCGCGCTTAAGGTATTAAGCAAGTTGAGGTCTCAAGGGACTTACATCTCCCTCGTTTTCTGCGAGCTAGGCGTCAAAGGGGTCAGCATCGCTAGGAGAGCCGCTCTTAAAGCTTCGACCCAGGCTCTCCTGCTGGGAAGGCCTGAGGGGATCAGTGACGTAGCCGACGTCTTAGCTCAAGCCAACGGCCTAGGAATAGACTCGCCTATCAGGTATAAGCCCGGGGAGCTTGAAGCCTTCAGGGAGCTCTGTGATGTGCGAGGCCTACTAAAGGCCACCCACATAGCTGAGGATCGCCGTACTCGCGAACTCGGCGACTTAGAACAAGCGTTAAGGCATCTTCAACCTAACTTAGTGGTTCACGGCGTCCACTTAAGCAGCGAAGACCTATCGCTACTAGCTGAGCGAGGAATCTCGCTGGTGGTTTGTCCTCGATCCAACATGTTCTTCAGCGCAGGCCTACCACCCATCGTCAAGGCCCTTAAAGCCGGAGTAAACCTACTTCTAGGCACGGATAATGCTGGATGGATAGAACCGGATATGTGGCGCGAGCTAGAGGTAGCCTACAACGTAGCTAGGCTTCAAGGAGATGTAGACCCCAAGATCATACTGAAGGCAGCCACCGTGAACGTGTCAGCCATAGGAGTGAAGTTAGCCGTAAGCGAAGGCTCAAGGGCACGCTTCGTAGTAATCGATGGATCCAAGCTAGGCATTGAGAGGACGCATAACATCTACGCTACGATCGTCAAGCGAGGCTCGGAAAACAAAATACTCTTCACCTTTTTAAAAGACTGTTAACCCTGAACTTTAAAGATAACCTTCACCCCCAGAATTCTAGTAAGGTGGAAGGGTCTTAATATGCCCGAACTGTAAACGAAAATTCTACATGATAGACTGTAGCCTGCTCAGCCCAGATAAAGACTTGGTATGCTGCCCTTACTGTGGATATTGCGACATTAAAGAAAGGTTTCCCCCTAAGAAGCTTCAAGCCTTCACGTCGCCAACGCACCTCCACCACTTCCCTCAATGAAAAAACTCTTCCCATTAGCCCTGGCCGACGTATCAAGCTAGGGCAAGGACTATGGCGATCAGCGTCGCCTAGGCCTAGTCAACTGATACGTGCTTCTTCATGGTATTCGTAAGTCAGGAGCTTTGAACCACCAAGTTAACCCTCTAAACGTGGATTGGGGAAACTCTAGGCGACGGGTTCAGCCTTGGCGGAGTGGCTACTTTAACCGTACTCTCTTTACATGCAGCAGTCTTATATAGTAGGTAGGATTAATATCCTACTATGGTGCCCTCCGTGAAGAGGCCGGGTACAGTAAAGGCGATATACCTGACACGTTGGAGCCTCTTCGCTGCTCTCTGCGTAGCAGGCTCCTTCATACCCTTCCCCAGCCCTGTAGGCACGATCGCTTTCGACTCCTTTCCAGGCTACTTTGCCGCCCTGTACTTCGGCCCTCTTGACGGCATCGTGGTCTGTTTCATCGGCCACATGGTCACCTCTATCGTTCACGGCTTCCCCCTAGGTCCATGGCACTTCGTGATAGCGGTAGGCATGGCAGCGGTGGGTGCCGCTACAGGCATCATTAATAAGGCCTTGTCGAAACCTTGGGGTTTCATACCCGCTACAGCCGCCGGGGCCGCGATAAACACGGCTCTCTTCATCACAGCCATCCCAGTACTAGGATGGCTAGGCTCCTTACTACTCGTGCCGTTCCTAGCGGCGGCCTCTCTCCTTAACGGAGCATTAGCGGCGGCGGTGTACGTAGCTGTCAGAGGTAAGAGGCTCATTTAACGGTCACGGCGGCTAGCCATGAGGTACCTAAAGACCCTCCGCGACCTGGTGATCATAGAGCTACCCTCCATAGGATACATGGTCGTTAGCTGTGACTCCATAGGCAGCGTAGGCCCCAACCCTCTAGACGAAGTAAAGGTGAACGGGCGAATAGTAGGCAAGTTCCTGGCAAGGGTAGCCTTAATGGAGGTTATGTCAGTCAACGCTCAACCTATCGCCTGCGCCGTAACTCTCTCGATTAATCAAGGAAGTCAGGTAGCTGAGATCCTCGACGGCGTACGCGAGGAGCTCAGCGAAGCAGGCGTAAACCTTCCAGAGGAAGCCTTCATAATGAGCACCGAGAAAAACTTCAAGGTTAGCCAGACAGGCGTAGGCATAACTATCATGGGCCTAGCCAGAGACCTAAAGACAGGGAAGGCGCTACGAGGAGACCTACTCGTAGCGATAGGCAAGCCCTGCGTAGGGATAGAAGTCCTAGACGGCGAAGAAAGAGACCAGATAGCTGACCTAAAAGACCTCGCTAAACTAATGAGGAAAGACTATGTACACGAGGTCATTCCAGTCGGTTCAAAAGGCATTATTCACGAAGCCTTAACCCTGGCTAGGAACAGTAGCTTAACGCTAAAGCTCTTCGATAGCCCGCACATAAACCTCTATAAATCTGCTGGCCCAGCAACTGTCCTGCTAGCGGCTATCGATGAATTATGGTTTACGGAGCTAAGAGAGAACCTCAATAAACCCGTAAACATCGTCGGCAAGCTACTTTAATCGACGCTCCACTTCTTAGAAAACCCTTAGACTTACAACCTCGAGGCTTCGCTAGTTAACCTGGGCTCAGCACGTTCCCCCTTAAGGTTCACGCCTCTCATTAAATCCTCCACTGTGTTGGCTACGAACACGTTGTTGTATTTCAGGCTCTCCCTAAGTAGCTTCGTGGCTTCACCGCCTGTGAAGTCTCTAGTCGACGGGAAGCTTTTATAGTCGATGAGGAGGCCTACCTTAATGCCTTGAGAGGCGGCCCTTAAGGCTACTTCAAGGTTTCTTAGGTTGCCACGTCCATAGGGCGCGTCGGTGACCACTATGAGATCCGCCTCCGTCGCTGCTTCAAGGTTCCTGATGTACGCCTCATCACTGATGGGTGAGAAGGGTGCCTCAGCTATTACTTTTACTCCTAGCGCTCTGGCCGCTTCATAGTCGCTGTCGAGGACGCTGACTACCCCTACACTTACCTCGAAACCTTCCATCACTAGCTTCCTCAATACTGGGGTGCCTGTGCCTCCACCACATATTACGTGGACTCTCATCTTGGTCTTCGCGGCTCTGCGGCTCTTCATGGTGGATAACGGCACCACGTATAGCGAGCCCGTGATCGGATGTTTCCTGACCTCGACCTCAACGCCATAGACCTCCCTAATGATGTCTTCCCTAAGTACTTCCTCAACGGGCCCCATCGCCCTTATCCTGCCATGGCTCATTAAGACTAGCTGGCTGCAGTACCTAGCAGCTAAGTTAAGGTCGTGGAGGACGGCTATTATCGTGAGCTCCTGCTCTGCGCGTAGCTTCTCAAGTAGATCCATGATCTCGAGCTGATGGTTTAAGTCGAGGTGCGTCGTGGGCTCGTCAAGTAGTAAAACCTTGGGTTCTTGTGCCAGAGCCCTAGCAATGAATACCCTCTGTTTCTCCCCGCCGCTTAACTCGTTGATGGATCTATCCGCTAAATGCCATACTCCAGTGAGCTTCATGGCCCTCTGCACTGCTTCTAGATCCTTCTCGGTCTCTCTTCCCAGCCTACCTAGGTGAGGGTGCCTACCCATCAACACGACGTCGAGGACCGTGAAGTCGAAGGTTGTAGTCGTATCCTGAGGGACTACAGCCATCTTCTTGGCAACCTCGGCCGCCTTCATGGACAATACTTCTCTTCCGTCTAGGAGAACGGCCCCTACCTTGGGCTTCAATATCCCGGTGAGGCATCTAAGGAGCGTGGTCTTTCCTGAACCATTAGGGCCCAAGAGGCCTAGGAACTCCCCCTCGTCGACTGCTAAGCTTACGCCGTCCAGAGCCTTCACGGCGTCGTAAGCGAATTCGACGCCGCACACCTTGATCACTGCCCTCTCGGCCACTGCTTATATCACCACCCTCCTGCTCTTAATGAGGAGGTAAAGGAAGAAGGGGCAGCCGAGCATGGCCGTGATGGTGCCTATGGGTAACTCGCTAGCGGGCGCCATAATTCTAGCCCTGATCAAGGTGTCGCAGACAACGAGCAGCGTCGCGCCGGCTAGAGCTGAGGATGGAAGCAGTATTCGGTGGTCAGGGCCCACCACTAAGCGCATCGCGTGAGGGACTATTAAGCCCACGAAGCCGATGACGCCGCTTATAGCGACGGCAGCTGCCGTGGCTATCGAAGCCAAGGTTAACAAGGCCTTTTTGACGGCCTCAACGTCGACGCCTAGGTGTTTAGCTTGCTCTTCCCCCATCGCCATGATGTTGAGCTCTCTCGAGAAGAGGAGGATCAACGTCGAGCACGTCAATATAACTGGGGCCGCCACCTCCACGTAGTCCCATTTACCCTCAACTATCGCGAAGGAGCCGAAAAGCCACGCTAAAGCCATATGGCCTCTCTCCCCTGCAAAGAACAGTAGTTGCATGGTTAGCGCGGACATCAAGCTGCTTATAGCCACGCCAGCTAACACAAGTCTAAGCACGGGCACTCTTCCACCCGTCCTCGCTACCATGTAGACAATAAATATAGTGAAGAGGCCGGTCACCGAGGCCATGAAGGGCCTGGTATAGACTAGTCCTATGGGTAAGAGGCTGGGGCTAAGTAACATAGCAGCCACCCCTCCTAACCCGGCTCCTGAGGCTATGCCGAGGACGTAGGGGTCTGCCAGCGGGTTCCTGAACATCCCTTGAAAGACGGCGCCTGAAATCGCTAAGGCAGCTCCTACTAGAATCGCTGATACGAGTCTAGGTAGCCTAAGCTGCACCACGATCACCTCCTGAGTTTCGCTCCACCAGGCACCGAAGACCTGCTTAAAGCCTGGGATCTGTCCTAGGAGTATTCCAGCGGCGTCGATTAGGGCGGTCTTAGCGCTGCCTATGCTTATGGAGAGGGCTGAGCAAATAAATAAAAGGAGGGTGAGGAAGAGAACTGTAAGACTCCATCTCGCAGCCCTACCTAAACCGAGGCGTCTCTTGTTCATTAAGCTCCAGCTACCTCCGTCTTCTCAGCCCCGCTGTAAAGCCCACAAGGCATAGGACCGCCGCAGCCACGATACTCATCGTTAACGCTTGCCAGAGCGGGATGGGGGTTGACATTAATGGAGGCGGCGGAGGGCTAGGTTTACCCATTAAGGCTAGGTAGCTCGTATGGTTGACCATGGCGACTACCAGGTCCTCGTCGACCATAACGGCGCTCGCCGCCCTTATCCACTTCTCGCCGTCCCATGTATACACCGCTAGCGTCCTTTCATCTACTCCTAGCTTCTTCACCTCAGCTCCTCTATAATTGATGATAACAAGCAGCTTCAAGGCGATCCCCGAGATGCTGGTGTGGACGTTTAAGTAGTCACCGATCATCTTAAGGCCCTGCGGAGGGCTAGGGCCTACCCTAGTTACGGTGGCTTTTAACGCAAAGTTGTTGGCAGCGTTCGTCTCCATCAGCAGCAAGGTGAAGTTGAAGACCTCAGCAGCGCTAGACAAGGTCTGAGCTAAGCCTCCGCGAACTGCGTTTACGTTCACGTCGACCGAGGCTATCTTAACCCTCCCAAAGATCTCAGGGTGAAGGATGCCAGCTAGTATCTCCAGGCCGTCGACCAGCCTTGGGCCTGGCCTAACGAACAGGTTTTCATCTACAACGTACACTTCACCTCGTTGAACAGCCTTTATCTGGCTCCAGCCAGGCCTAGCCTTGAAGTCCTCTAGCGTAGCGTTATGCATGGCCCCCCTCAGGCTTATGATAATGTCGGGGTCCCTGGCGATCACCTCCTCATCGCTAGCTTGAAGCCACTGAGTTTTGGCGTCGCCGAAGACGTTGACCCCGCCTGCTTTCTCAATCAACTGGTGCCCCCATGTACCGGGCCCGAAGGTCCACGGTGGCGGGTACCAGGTTTCCATGTACACCTTCGGCTTATAGGTAACGCCTTTAACCTTCTCCTCTACAGCCTTTATCCTAGCCTTAAGGTTGTTGATTAGGGCGAGCGCCTCGCTCCTCCTACCTATAGCTTCTCCAACCAGCTCGATGTCCGATAGGACATCCTCTATGGAGCTAGGCTTAAGCACTATTACTTTGAGGCCGAGGGCCTCCAACTGTGGAAGGATGGTGTCGCTGACCCTCTCCTCCTCCACGTAAGAGAACGTAATGATTAAGTCAGGCCTTAGATTGATGAAGTCCTCGGCTGAGGCGTGGAGCTTAATGTAACCTAGACCCGACGCTCCAATCTTTGGCCTCCCAACAACCTCCGGCGGATAATCGGAGTAGGGGTCCACTGCGACGATCTTATCAAGGGCGCCTAGGGCGTAGACTATCTCCGTGCAGCTTGGGCCCTGACATACAATGCGCTGAGGCTCGCTATCGATGGTGACGCGCCTGCCGAAGTCGTCGACGACCGTTACCGGGAACCTGCTGGACGAGCCGAAGGCGGCAATAGGGCACGCCAGGCTCAACGCTACAAGTATAGCCAACAAAATGGCCGATTTTCTACTCAGTTCGCTCATAGAGGGTCAAAAAGTAGGATAAATATCCTACCCTAAATTAATTTTTCTCCCTAGGCGGAGGGCTGTATCTTTAAGGGGCTAAAATAACGATCATTTAGCGGCTCCTCGCCTACATGTGAAGGCACTAGCCATCAGCTTAAAGCCCTCATAAGCCGCAAAGTTCCAGTGTAAATTAGGGATGTGTGTATATGTCTAAAAACTGACGTGCTACGCTAGTGGTTGCTAGGGAGAAAAGTCATGTTTAGCGTTAAGGGGCGATGAAAAGTGGTAACGGTGGAGCATAAATAGCCTACGTTGAGCATCACGTCTTCAACATACCCTTGGAATCAAGTTAAGCTGTACACTTAAGTCGAGGTTGAGTCATTGATTAACTCATCAAGACAACGGTTGAATTACCCTATAGCTAAGCATCCATTATAGGTCTGATTACGGGGCTATAAAGTCTTCTTGATCTCAGAGCAAGACGCGTAATGCAAAAAACTCTATAGTTTATCCTACCTTTGAGAGAATTGCGTTAAAGGGAATGCTCTTCATTTTCCAGCCTTTAACTGCTCGCTTTGAAATTTCGTCGATTTCATTAAACTTATCCATAAGAGCTTCATCGCGCACCTCTATGTACTCGTAGCTGGAATCATAGACGGTAGAGGCGGGTATAGCCTCAACGTGGGCCAAATACCTTTTAGCTACCTTGAAAGCCTCAACCATCTCTTCAAGGGTTGGCTTCCTAGTTACAGGCTGCCTGGCATGTAGAGGGTCAAACTCATATATCCGATAAGGTATCTCCGGACTTATAGAGGACAGAAACCTAGCTATTCTCTCAACTTCATCCACATCTACGATGTTAGGCATAAGTATCGTGCGCACATAGAAGTTTACGCCACGATCATAGAGCAGCCTTGCAGCCTTTAACACGTTTCTATTGTCCCTCCCCGTATACCAGTAATGGACATCTTCGCTAAACGCCTTTATATCCAGCTTAACTAAATCTATATTCAGGTCTCTTAACCGGTTAACGAGGTCCTCATCTAAGAGGAAACCGTTTGTCGACAATGCAATCCTTGACACACCTACCTTCCGTAAATGCTTAATTAAGTTCACCAAGTAAGAGGGGTTAAGAGTGGGCTCTCCACCTGTTATCACCGCGTCAGTGACGAGGCCGCCACAAACGTGTTTGCATGCTTTAACGAAGAAATCAGTTAGCTCAGCGACCAAGAACGGCCTGCCTACATCCTCCTTAGCTATCGCAAAACAGCCTCTACAGTCAAAGTTGCAGCCGGCTAAGTTAATCCAAGCTTTCCTCGTCGGCTTAACACAAAAGGTTATGAATGGTACCCTCCTCCACACTAAACCCCATACCCAGAATACCCCTAAATAGATTCCTTTACCCATCGCTTAGGGCTTAGACGAAGTACCGGGCTAGGGCTCTTCGATCACGTCACGGCCTAGGAAAGAAGCCTTACATTAAAAAGGCCATCGACCTCCTGAGGCCTAGCTCTCTGAGGCCACCTAGTTGTAGATCGACTAAAACGGGCTGGGCATAGAGGATTTAAAGCCAAAACATGCCTGCCTCTACCCTCGCGGCGAACTCAAAGGTAAAGGTGGAGCTTACTGCAATTAGCGCGGTCAGGTGGGGTCATGGGGTCGCTTAGCCTTCAGAGGCGCCTCCTTAAGGGGGGCTCCCTAAGATTTTAGAGAACTTAAGTACGCTGTTACGTGAAGCCTTATATACTTAAACTTAAGGGTTCAGCTAGTTCGGCGAGAAACTTCAACGAGATGTTGAGGGACCCTGCCAGCCCTTGGAGCTCTACCATGAGGCTTAGGATTTTTTAGATAGGTTAAAAGTCCATGAAGCCTCTTCAATGGCTAGTAGGAGCCTTAAGGCTTCATGAGCCCTTAACTATCGCGATAAGTTAGAGTAAGCTGCAACGAGTCAGGCACAGCTATGGTTGGGGCTTAAGGCAGCGAGGATTATGGAGCGGGTGGCCTAGACGTAAGCCGCTTAAGCTAAAGGGTCTAGTGGGGTACGTGGGAGGTAGACTTATAATTCCTCCACGGGAGAGGTAGTAGGAAAAAAATCCTACATCTTTACGGTGGGCGCATGAAGACGAGGATATACCACGTGGTGCTTTTCTCCCACGACCTCTCAGCTTACATGTTCTTTAAGGGCTGCAACTTTCGCTGCCGAGGATGTATATTGAAGCTCTCACCCTGGGACTGCCACCTCCCCGTAGAGGTTCGGTCTAAGCTGAGTAGGCTCTCACTGAGCTCCACGTTATCGTTAAGCGAGGTTGACCGCTTAATTGGGGGGTTAAAGGTTAACCGCGCCGTCCTAGGTGGAGGAGAGCCAACCTTAGATAGAGCCTTGCCTTACGTGGTGGAGCTCCTCAAGGAACGAGGCATCTACACGACCTTATTGACCAATGGGCATCTGCTAGACGAGAAGGCCATTAAGACGCTTGAGGGATCTGGGCTAGATGAGGCCTGCGTGAGCATCAAGGCGTTAAACCCTCAACTCCACGAATACTACACTGGAAGGCACAACGAGAAGGTTTTAAGGAACTTTAAGCTGCTCGCTAAGAGCGGCGTGAAGGTTAGAGCTGAGAGCGTGCTTATACCAGGCCTCATCGAGGCCGAGGAGATTGAGCGTATCTCCAAGTTCATAGCCTCCGTCGACCGCTCTATACCGTTTAGGGTAGATGGTTACGTAAGCGTCCCTGGACAACCGTGGCGTAGCGCCACCCCTAAGGAGGTTGTGGAGGCGGCTTCGCTGGCGAAGAGACATCTAGAGAACGTCTCCTACATTCACAGCGACCTACCCGTGGTAGGCGAGGTCCTCAACGTCTACCCGAAGGTCTAGATGCTTGAGCCTATGTCGGATCGAGGTCGGCGATGTACACGTGAGGAAGGCGGTGGGCGGGATGGTCAACGTAGCTCTATTTAGCGGGGGCAAGGACTCGATGTACTCGATCATGAAGGCTAAGGAGCTGGGAGTCGACGTCGACACGCTCCTATTTGTAAAGCTCTCCCTTCAACAGCCCAGCCCCCATGAGCTTAACATACACGCCGTGAGGATCCTCGCCGAGGATTTGGGTCTCCCATTAGAGGTCGTCGAGTTAAAGGGTAGCCACAAGGACGAGGCCCTCGCTGAGAAGCTTAAGGAGCTAAAGGCCGAGGCCTTAATAGCTGGCGACGCGTCGCTCGAGGATCACCTAGAGTGGCATGAAAGGGTGTGTAGACGTGCAGGCGTGGACCTACTTGAACCCCTCTTTAAGCGCCCCGCTAAGCCTCTCTTAAAGGAGATGGTCGAGAGCGGGGTGCGTTTCACGGTGATCGCTGTTAGGTCCACGCCCAGGGCCGATCTACTTGGCGTCGAGGTGTCTAAGAAGAACGTAGGCTGGTTCATCGAGGTGTGCGAGGAGGAGGGATGGGATCCGCTCGGCGAGCAGGGAGAATACCATACATTAATCAACGCTTCGCCAATGTTACGCTCAAGCTACAAGTACGTGGTTGTCGAGGTCGTGGACCGCGGAGCCTATGGATGTACCGCGTTATTAAACGTGCTACGATCCAACCCACCTGCGCCCCGTGAATGGAGGGGGTGGCAGCCTTAGCGTGTAGGGTGAGGGGTAGGCCTTGCGCTTAGCGAGGAGGGCGGTCATGAAGCTTAGGCCGGGGGTCCATGGAGGTGAAGCGCTAAGCCTAGGCGCGAAGGTCTTGGACTTTAGCTCAAACGTCAGCCCCTTAGGCCCCCCACCCGGAGTCCTAAGGGCGATTAGGGGCTCCCTGAGCCTTCTTGGCTTCTACCCCGACCCTCAATGTAAGGCGGTTAAGGAGGCTATAGCGGAGTACCTAGGAGGTATAGGCCTAGACAACATAATCGTAGGCTGCGGTGTAACCGAGTTAATCCACTTGTTCGCGCTTACGTTCATAGAGAAAGGGGATGAGGCGCTCATCCCGTGTCCCACCTTCAGCGAGTACGAGGTATGCGTAGCTAAGATGGGAGGCCGAGCTAGGCTCCTCAGGCTTAAACGTGAACAAGGGTTTAAGTTGGACCATGAAATCATCCTACGTAGCTTAAACAGGAGGACGAAGGCGATCTTCCTATGCAACCCCAATAACCCAACAGGCTACCTAACACCCCGCGAAGTCCTACTTAAGATAGTGCGTGAAGCCCACGAATCGGGAGTCTTAGTGTTGATCGATGAAAGCTACGTCGAGTTCGTCGATGAGCCAGCCTCCATGGTCGACCTCGTAAACAGGTACTCAAACCTCCTAGTGCTAAGGTCTATTAGCAAACCCTTTGGAATGCCTGGGCTAAGGATAGGCTACGGAGTGGCTTCTAAGGAAGTGGTTAAAATGATGTCTAAGGCTAAAACTCCTTGGAGC
>Ga0190367_1000272_pt1 | contig 39382 bp, 41 predicted proteins | sample 4872181011_MG_FD_171838 | JGI IMG/M metagenome (GOLD analysis project Ga0190367, IMG submission 171838) | Hydrothermal vent microbial mat bacterial communities from Southern Trench, Guaymas Basin, Mexico - 4872-18-10-11_MG | ecosystem: Environmental > Aquatic > Marine > Hydrothermal vents >... | reverse complement strand
TCTCCATGTTTTTTCAACCTAGCTTTACTCTATGCTGAATAGTTTTTACCATAGAATTTAAATACCTTTTCTAGTCTTCTACACAGGAGACCCACAAAGACCAACTGTAACTTAAGTATTGTGGTGGAAGATATGTCAATAATAGGTATTATGTCAGATACTCATGACAATATACCCTTGACAGAGAGAGCTATTGAAAAACTAAATGAAATGAATGTTGATTTAGTTGTTCATTGTGGCGACATAATATCTCCTTTCATCATGAAGAGGCTTAGTAAGTTAAAGTCAAAATTAATAGCTGTATATGGCAATAACGATGGTGACAAGGATTTACTAAAAGACATAGCGTTAAATTACGGATTTGAACTACATAATCCGCCATATCCACTTACAATAAATGGAAAGAGAATACTTATACTTCATGGTTTTGGCTCTAAAGAAGAGACGAAAAGAATAGTGCACTCTATTGCAAAATCACGTGAATATGATATCATCCTTTATGGCCACACTCATGAAAGGGAATACAAAGTAATAAATGATGTAGTAGTTTTAAATCCAGGAGAGGTCTTTGGATACCTTAGTGGTACATCCACTATTGCAATACTAGATCTAGTTAGCTTAAAGGCAACATTCATACAACTATAACATAAACCTAACATTACAAAAACTTTAGAGAGAAAGATTAACACTAATTAAACTGATTTAAATTAAGAAGAGGGGATTAGATAGCTTACTTAGCTATCAACATTTATTATGGGTCTTAATTCCTTTAAGTAATAGTAGTATACAATGTCAAGTACAGGTTTACCTGCAAGCCTACTATATATTTCATTAATTATGCTGGAATAGCAATCCTCCATACTTTATTACCCTTAGGTATACTTAGGTTACGACGTAGTATTTTAGAGGGTAAATACTAAATAAACTGTACTATAAAGGACCATAGATACTATTATAACTGTGATAGAGGAGTATTATGGAAAAACCGAAAATTGTTCACTATCTATTATTGTAGTAGCAAATTTATATATCAACCGTACTATATGTCTGCCGGGCAGGTGTTTACTGCGACCATGAGGGTAACTCTTGATGATTTAAAATTAAATTGGGGAGAAGTAACTGGGACAATAAAAAACTTCATAATTAATATTGTTAAGAAGAGTGGTGCTGGAGGAGTTGTCGTAGGATTAAGTGGTGGGATAGATTCGTCAGTAACGGTAACCTTATGTGTTAAAGCTTTAGGTCCAGAGAGGGTTTATGGGTTAATAATGCCTGACACAACAATAACTCCAGAAGCCGATGTGGAAGATGCACTAGAACTCGCTAGATCACTAAATATAAGACATGACCTAATAGATATCCACTTGATATACAAGGCGTATTCTGAGAATATCCCAGTTTATAGTGAGAATGCAACAATAGCTAATGGTAATCTTAGAGCTAGAATAAGAATGAGTCTACTATACTACTATGCTAACAGGTTTAACTATCTAGTAGCAGGTACTGGTGATAGAAGTGAGATATTGATAGGATACTTTACTAAGTATGGCGATGGAGGTGTAGACTTCTTACCAATAGGCTGTTTATATAAGACTCAAGTCAGAATGCTAGGAGCTTACTTAGGCTTACCCGAACGTATAGTTCATAAACCTAGTAGCCCACGATTATGGAGAGGTCACGAAGCGGAAAAAGAGTTAGGTATGAAATATGAAGATATTGACTTAGTTCTCTATAGCATTTTTGACTTAGGAATAAAACCAGAGGATGTTCCTAAAGTAACAGGAGTTAGTCGTGATATTGTAGAGAGAATTTTAGGAAGGCACAAGAACAGTGAACATAAAAGAAAAACTCCACCAATACCGCAAATACCTAAAACCCGTTAATAATTAGCTATTTTTCATTTCCACCTTTTTAACCTTCTGAAGAGATACTGGTAAAATTGCTCTATAAATTCCTCTTGCTCCACAGTTAAAGAGAGGTTACAATGGGTTTTTCTTACTTCATTGTAGGCTTCAAGGGGTTCACAGTGGTACTTGTACATCAAGTAACATATGGCTATCATACCTGACCTTCCAATGCCTCCTCTACAATGTACTATAACAGGCTTATTTTCATTAATTTTCTTATCAATCCATGCTACAATGTCTAAACACTGGTCTAGTGTTGGTACGTGAAAGTCGACTATAGGGGAATGGTAATACTCGAATCCCATACTCTCTAATGTGGTTAAATAGCTTCTAAAGGATCCCCAGTATAACCCTACTTCATGAGGTTCTACTAGTATAACTACTGCTCTAATACCTTTCTTTAACCATATTTCTAGATCCATAATACTAAGTGGGATATGTGATACAGCAAGCTTGCCCTTAATAATCCATCGTATACCCATTAAGACCACGAGATAAATTACAGTTGAGATAGTCCTAAATATCGTTTACTATAAATTATTTCCTAGTAGGTGATAGGTTTATGGAGGAAGTGCAGGCATATATTAGAGTATACGGTATAGTTCAAGGTGTAGGCTATAGATTCTTTACTGAAAGGCATGCTAGAAGACTTGGTTTAAAAGGATATGTAAGAAATATGCCTGATGGTAGTGTTGAAGTAGTCGTAGAAGGCCCAAAAGACAAAATAGAAACATTAATAGAATATCTAAAGCGAGGCCCATTCTTAGCTAGAGTGGAAAGAATGGATGTAGAATACAGAAAGCCTAGTGGCAGATTTAACACTTTCACAATAAGATATTATTAGATTTAACACTTATTTTCTATCAAATAATATTATATGATTAATTTGTTTCTGGAATCACCTTTCCTTATGATAAACACAAATAGAGTGTATGGTAGTTATGTTTTTATCTCTCGCTCTCACTCTATATGGTTAGGGTGACCATATGGTGAAGAGAAGCTATATCGCTATAGGTTTAATAATAGTTTTATTGATAATAGCTGGTACCCTCTCATATGCTAACTTACTAAAGCCTACCACAATAACCACAACAGTAACTAAGACTATAGTAGAGACTAAGAAGTATACTATCACAACGATACGTACTACAGTCACTGCATATACCGTTACAACAACTTTGACTTCGACGAGAACTTTAACACAGACAGAAATGATAACAACAACTGCAACAATAACAAAAAAGTACCCACTGACTATAATTGATGCTCTGGGAAGAAGTGTTACAATAAAGCATATACCATCGCGAGTGGTCTCACTAGCTCCATCAATCACTGAGATGTTGTTCGCCTTAGGACTTGGAAAATATGTTATAGGTGTAGATACATTCTCTAACTATCCGCCTGAAGTAGTGAAGCTAAAGAAAGAGGAAAAGATAGCAGATATAGGGAACTTCTGGAACCCAGATATCGAGAAAATAATCAAACTTAAACCAGATCTAGTAGTTGCTGATGCTGGCGCCCATGCTAAAATACTAGAGAAGTTCGAGGAACTAAAATTACCAGTCATATATGTTCATGGTGGAGCGGCGACAAATGCAGAAGACATAACTAAAGACATAATGCTATTAGGCTTAATATTTAACACCTTAGACTCTGCACAAAGACTAGTAAGTGAGATACGAAGTCAGATAAACTATGTTGTTACAAAATTGAACAATGCTAATGCCTCAAAAGTTAAGGTTTTAATTCTACTAGGGCCACCATCAATGGGATTATGGAGTACGGGATCAGGAACATTCATTAACTATTTAATAGAGGTTGCAGGAGGAGCGAACATACTATCAAAGTATCATAGCTGGATACAGGTAGGGTATGAGGAAATAGTTAAAGGAAATCCCGATGTTATAATCATAACAGTTATGGGCACTAAAGAAACAGCACAAAAAATAATAGAGGAGCTTGAGAAAACGCCATTAGCTTCAACTAATGCTGTTAAAAACCATAAAGTCTACGTGCTTATAGGAGAGGCAGACGACATCATTACTAGGCCAAGTCCCAGAATAATTGAGGCCCTGAATATGCTAGCAAAGATATTACACCCAGAGATCTTTGGTGAGATAGCGCGGGACGACGTTATTCAAGGTTAACTGTAGGCTTTAAAACCATGAATGACGTTATGAGAGAATACACTATAAGGAAGAGCAAGTTTATAGCAACTGTAATAGTACTCAATATAATACTCTTTCTTGTAATCTTTTTATCTTTGGCTCTAGGAAGTACTGGTTTAAGCCTGACGAATCCTATAGGTATTTTGACCAAAATTGTTAATGATATCCCGCTTACACCAGAAGAAGAAATACAAGTAAGCATTAGGCTTCCCCGCACTCTCTCAGCTATAGCTGTTGGCGCGCTTCTTGGTATATCAGGAGTACTCATTCAAACGATAACTAGGAATCCTCTGGCAGAACCGTTTCTCTTAGGTTTATCATCTGGCGCATTAGTTACTGTAAGTCTAAGTGTACTTTTAGTACCATTTTTAATTTACTATAAGTATCTATTAGCTCTTTCTGCCTTCTCGGGAGCTATGATTGCTTTTACAATAACATTTATTATAAGTGAGGCGGTTGGCGCAACTGTTACAAGTCTCATACTTGCTGGTATAGCGGTTACATCATTATTCTCCGGGGTATCACACATCCTTACATTTCTAGTCCAAGTTAAATTGAACCGTCCATTCTTGTTATTACTTTTAGGAACATTCTCAACATCAATGATGAGCGATATCCCTTTACTCGCTGCCTCCTTGATTGTAGGTTTTACTCTAGCTTTAATTATGGCTAAAAGACTAAATGCTATTATGTATGGTGATGAACATTCATTACAGCTAGGTTATAATCCCATCTTTACTAGAAGAGCTGCAGCTCTTCTAGCCTCATTCATGACTGGTGTTTCTGTATCTATAGCTGGGATAATAGGGTTTATAGGGTTAGTAGTACCACATATGGCCCGTTTAATCATAGGATCCGATAATAGATTTGTACTAGTCTGTGCGGCGTTGATAGGCGCTATAATACTATGTTTAACTGATATGGTAGTTAGAGTATTTTCATTATACGGTTTTGGCGAATTGCCTGTAGGTGCTATAACTAGTATGTTCGGGGCACCATTCTTCATATATCTTATTATAAAAAGGCTGAAAGGGAGGGTATGAAATAGCTAATGATAATAAAAGTGGAGAATGTTACATTTAGTTATAACTCAATTAAGGCTTTGGACAATGTTACCTTAGAGTTTAGAGAAGGATTACTCTATGGCATAATAGGACCTAATGGAGCTGGCAAAACTACATTCCTTAAAGTATTAGCAAAAATACTTGAACCAGCCACTGGAGTAATCTACATAGACGGAAGAGCACTTAAGGAATATAGTAGAAGAGAAATAGCTAAAATACTCTCCTATGCATCAACAGAGATACCAAAAGGATTCAATACAACAGTATTAGAATTTGTTTTAACAAGTAGATATCCTCATATGAAGGGTTTTTGGGAGACAGAAGAGGATCTAAAGGTAACCAAGGAAGCACTATCCAAGGTTGAGGCTCTTCATTTAGTTAATCGAAGACTTGAACAATTAAGTAGTGGAGAACTTCAAAGAGTGCTAATAGCTAAACTTTTGGTACAAGGGGCAAAAATACTATTAGTCGATGAGCCAACGGCACACTTAGATTTAAAGTATAGAATCGAAATAATGCATTTACTTAAAGACCTAACGAAGAGTAGGAAAATGATAACAATAATTACATTACATGACCTAATGTTAGCTGGGTTATGTGATGAACTAATATTACTCGATAAAGGAAGAGTAATTGCTATTGGAAAGCCTAAGGATGTACTAACGAGAGACAACATAATGAGAAGCTATAAAGTTCTAGTAGAAATAATCGAACATAAAAGACTAGGTACTATAGTTATACCTATAGAGCCATTAAGGTGAAGAATCATGAATGAGACTTCATTTAAGCTCTTTACAATTAATGTCTCCAAGGAGAATCTTATAATAACACTTAAGAGAAATGGCATGGGTATAGCATCAACTGTTATCGGCGGAGGAATGCGTAAAGAAATTAAACATATAGTATTCCATAAAGTAGATAAGAACTTCAAAGGGGATCCAAAGGTTGAAGCTAGAAAAACCCTTAAAAAATTAAACCTAGACGAACATGAAGCTATCGTATTTTTAACAGCAGTAGATGTAAGTAAAGACTATATAGTAGTTGAAGAATCGCTTAATGATATTATAGTGTCAGTAGTTGTAACCCTTGGACTAACAAATGCAATCACTATACCTACATCAATTGATGAAGCTCGGTCCATAGCATTACATAACCTCGTAAAACCGCATACTATTAACATATTAGCTGTTGTAAATAAGGCTATGACTCATGAGGCATTAGTTGATGCAGTGAAAACTATAACTGAGGCCAAAGTATATGCCATGTATTCTTTAGACCTTAAAGTTAATGGTAAATTAGCTGTGGGAACATCAACTGATGCTGTTGCAGTAGTGTCCTTAAATGAAGGTGAACAAACACCTTATGCTGGAGTACTAACTTCTATTGGAGCTTTATTATCCACTCTTACATATAGCTCCATTATAAAATGTGCTGAGAGTAAGTGGGGCTTATGTAGACAACGAGGAATTTTAATGAGATTAAAAGAGTATGGTATCGATTTATCTGATATTGTAGAGGCAGCTTCAAGATTATTTATACCTCATGGAGACTTGTCTAAAAATAAGGTAAAGGAACTTCTAGAAAATGAAATTAAGGGTACATTGAAAGATGTTAATGTGACTTCTCTAATACTCGCCGCTTTAAAACTTCATGAAAACGCTATGCTAAACCTATTACCTGGTATTACAGCTGAAGAGTATAGTAAAGATCCAGTAAGGCTAGTGGCAGACGAAATATTAGGTTTGGCTTTAGCATTATACTTGAATGGATGGAATGCCGTTTTTGAATACTACCGTTATGATAGGCTTAAGCCTGGTATACTTTCAAAACTGCCTCCATTCTTAGATGACATTATTGGAGCACTTATAGGTGGTGTAACATCGAAAATATACTCAAGAGAGTATAGGGGTTCTATGTGAAGGCTATAGTTATGGCTGGTGGTAAAGGCTCGCGCTTAAAACTGCAATATGAGAAACCATTGATACCCTTATATGGTAAGCCTTTAATCGAATGGGTTATTGAGACTTTACATAAAACGCCTAGAGTGCGCGAAATCTATGTAGCAGTATCAAAAAATACACCAAATACGCGGAGATGGAGTATAAGTAGAGGATTGAAAGTAATTGAGACTATGGGTAAAGGACTGGTCTTCGATATAGTTGAAGCAGTTTCAAATATAGGAGGTGAAGCGCTAACGATAATGGCTGATTTACCGCTAATCACTCCAGTAACACTGGAGACTATAATAGAAATCTATCAAGACATGCGAGAGATAAAAAGACCTAAGATTATAACAGTTCTAACTTCTATAGAGGATTTTAAAGAATATGCAGATTCAGAAAGTCTAATACCCTATCCTTACCTAAATATTGATTTCCAACCTACAGGGGTAAGTATATTTAATTTAGAAGGTAAGGATGAAATAGTAATTATTGCTGGATTTAAAACAGACTTCATAAATATCAATACAATTAATGAATTGAAAATAGCGGAGAGGATATTATGTACGAAGTACATGGAGGAGATGTGTGGCTAATAGGAAACCCTAATAACATAATAGATTTTAGTTCTAATACTAACCCTCTAGGACCACCATCTATAATTAGAGATTACCTTGAAGAGGCAATAAAAGAAGGCTATTACCGATACTATCCCGAAATATCCTATGATAAGTTAAGAGCTTCTATCATAGAATTCGTCAAAGAAACGTATAGAGAAGAGATATCATATAACCATGTAGAAGTATTTAATGGTGCTAGTGAATGTCTCTATAAGGTATTTGAGCAAATCAAGCCTAGAAAAACCCTCCTTCTAAGACCTAGCTATAGCACGTATTGGCATTTAGCTAAATTGTACTCAAGAGAAATAATCAACATTGACTATACTTTTAGGGATAGCAATATCATTGTTAATTATGACTTATTATTTAACTTTGTAGAGAAACTTTCTAGAGCAAAGGACAGAATCCTAGCGGTGATATGTAACCCTAATAATCCCACTGGCACACTTATAAAGATAAAGGCTATAGAAGAAATGCTTGAAGCGCTAGAAAACGGCTATATTTTGGTTGATGAGTCTTTTATTGACTTCGTAGAATACGACTCTATGATTAGACTATTGAAAAACTATAATAACTTAATTATAGTTAAGTCGCTAACTAAAATCTTTGCAACTCCTGGTCTCAGGATGGGATTTTGTATAGCTGAGCCTAAATTAGTGACCAAGCTGGCATTAGTATCTCCTCCTTGGAGAATCGGCACTATAACAATGTATGTCTATTCAAAATTATTAGCTAACATAGGCTATGTTCGAAAGTATATAGCGAATACAAGGAAATATGTAAATGAAGAAAGACCATTAATTTCTCATAAGTTATCCAAATTAAATCTTAAAATCTATAATAGTGAAACACATTTCATGTTAATATCACTTAATGGCCTCATTAAATCATATGAATTAAAGGATAAATTGCTGAAAAAATGTAAAGTATTGATACGTGATGCCTCCACTATTCCAGGTCTAAATGAAGACTTCATTAGAATTAGCTTAAGAAGCCACGAAGAGAATAAGATACTAATTAACTGTCTCAAGGAGGTATTACCATGAGAAAAATTAAGGCTCTAATTAGCTTTTACACGATAATACCTTTAAAAGAACATGATATGGAAGGTGCTGCTGAAGTAGCACATTTTTCACCCTTAGTCATAGGCATTATTGTAGGCGGATTAGCGGGTATTGTAGGTATGGTTTTAACGCAAATATTACCACCTTGCACCTTATGCGTGATTGTATTCTCTATTCTCCTTTTGCTAACGGGATTTAGCCATATTGATGGGTTAATGGACGTAGCTGATGCCCTCATGTTCAAAGGGTCAAGAGAGGAGAGATTAAAAGTATTACATGATAAGTATAGTGGTTCAGCAGCAGTAATAACAGTGTTCATTGTTGAGATGATTTCGCTCACTTCTTTACTGACATTACTCCCATATAACTTAACCATTATGATTCCGTTGCTAATAGTAGTCGAAGTATTAGCACGAATACCTCATATACTATTAGCGTACATGGGTCCTCCTCCAAATTATAGAGGGTTAGGTTCCATCTTTGTAAGTAAGCTCTATAGGAACAGAAACAAAATACTAAAGTCTCTTTCGGCAACACTGGTAACTTTAGCAATACTAGCCTTCCTAATAGGTATTGTAATAAAGCTTATTATAGCACTTATATTGTTGATGATAACCACTATACTATTCAGAATGCTGATAGTGAAGAACATAGGTTTCATGACAGGTGATTGCCTTGGAGCATCAATAGAGATTTCACGAGCTATTGCTCTTATTTCACTCTCCACCAATATCCCAATTCATTAACGGTTAGAGAGTATGTATGAGAACATAATCATATTGGCTATAGCTGTACTAATAGACCTGGTTTACGGAGAGCCCCCTTTAGTCATTCATCCTGTAGTCATCTGTGGTAAAATAGCTAGTAAGTTTACTAAACCCTATGGGAGTAAAATTTATGGTATATTCTTATGGATTATATCTGTTATACCATTACTTATGCTCTTTTACATGTTAGAGATCTTTACGAGGGCTATTGGTATAATAATTTATATTATCGTTATGGCAATAATATTGAAGACCTCATTCTCAATAGGCTTATTGAATAAAATTGTAAGAAATGCCATGAAATACGTAAAAGAGGGTAACTGGCATCTAGCAAAGGAAAATATTCAGCAATTAGTTAGGAGAAATGTATTTGAGCTTGATGAAGAGCATACCCTATCAGCATGTATTGAATCTATAGCGGAAAGTCTTGTTGATGGTGTAGTAGGTCCCCTTTTCTACTATCCAATTCTAGGAGTCCTAGGTGCTATGCTTCAGAGACTAGCTAATACCATGGATAGCATGGTCGGATATAAAACACCAGAATATAAGAACATAGGATGGTTCTCTGCAAAAATAGATACAATATTAAATTTTATCCCAGCTAGACTTACCGCTTTGATGATTATCTTAGCATCCCTCATACTTAAACTAGACTGGAGAAATTCGTTAAAAATAGCTTTGAGAGATCATAGTAAAACTGCTAGTATTAATGCGGGTTGGCCCATGTCTGCTATGGCCGGAGCCTTAGGGGTCCAGCTTGAAAAAATAGGTCATTACAGATTGGGTGATAAGATTAAAATCATAAGCATAGATGATGTTGAGAAAGCATTGAAAATATATAATACTGTCTCGGCTACCTTTATTCTTCTAATAGCATTATTTTTCATACTCGCATCTTTATTTTCGCTTTGAGCTTTAAGGTTATATTGTAAGTCCTGTTTTTCTCTTCAGTATTGCAGCTATTATAATGTACAGCTGGATGAACTCTATTCTTCCAAGGTACATTCCTAGAATTAAGAGTATTTTACCTGGTAAGACAAGGCTAGCTGATGCTATACCCACCGATAATCCTACACAGCTCATTGCTGATGTCATTTCGAAGAGTGAGTCAATAAATGAGGTACCACTAACCCATGAAAGGGCTACAGCCAAAGTGAAGTCAATGATAACATATGTTACTATAAAGTTAAGTGCGCTAATTAGCATCTCATCGGTTATACATTCTTCTCCAACATTTCTTCTAACACTAATAGGTATTGTAACTACTGTTCGAAGAGTAGACCAGGAAAGATTTTTCATGAAAATTACAAATCTAAGTACTTTAATTCCTCCTGCCGTTGAGAATGTAGCTCCGCCAATAAACATGCCAGCAATTAGTAGAGCTTTACTGACATCGGAGAGGTCCGATAATGACGTCAAGGTAAAACCTGTAGTCGTAGACCCTGAAACCATATGGAATGTTCCATAGATTATAGAATGGTAGAGATCAACTTTATCTACAAGGTATAATGACATAGAGCTAAGTAGACATAGAACTAGGAGAACTACTAGATAAGCTTTAAACTCACTTGATTTAAGTAGTTTGCTGAATTTGAATGTAATAAGATATCTTAAGTCGCCAAAGTTAAGTGCTCCTAATACCATGAATAGTAAGATTGGATAAATTATTATAGGAGATCTATGGTATATTGGAGCAACACTATCATTATATATGCTCATACCACCTGTTGCAATAGTTGTTAATATGTGATTTAATGCCTCAAAGAATGTCATACCGCAAGCCATATACGATATTAAGCCAGCTACTGTCAATACAATATAAATTAAGGTTATAGTTTTCGCTGAGGAAAGAACTGTTGGGGTAAGCTTTCTGCGTTCAACAAGGTAAACTCTAGTAATAATCCTATAGGCATGTGGCAATAGAATTACAGCAAAAACTACGACACCCAATTCACCAACCCATTGCATTATACTTCTCCAAAGCTGAATGGATGGCCTTAATACTTCAACATCACTTATAACCGTAAAACCTGTTCCTGTAAAACCACTAACACTCTCAAAGAAGGAGTCATATATGGGCATGCCAGTATCAAGCGTTAGAGCTATAGCTGAGAATAAAGGTACAAGAAGCCATAATATAGCAGCAGAAATGAATGCTTCGTAGGGTGTCAGCTGCTTACCGTACTCAATAATCCTGCTAAAAGCTATCCCAGTAAGTAACAGTAGAAGCGCAATTATTGTAAATGGTTGTGAGGGTTCATAGCCTAATAACAAGTCCGTTAGCGGGACTATTAACATTAAACCTCCTTCAACAGTAAGAATGGCTAATATAGTGGCAACTATGCTTCTAGCTGCCAATACCTTTTACCTCATAGTACAGTGAAACCTTACTGTAATCAAATTTATAAGGTGATCGCTTTAAACTGTAAATAGCTATAGTGTTAAATGGTGTAAAGTAAGGAAAACTTTAAACCAGTCATATCTATAGCAGTGTCAGTTAGAGAGTAACTTAAGATACGCTACTGACAGGAGCGGGGTTTACTCTACCATGGAGATTAAGATAGATAGAGAACTAGTAGTAAGACTAGCATGGTTAACAAGGTTGAAAATTACAGAAAAAGAGGCAAAGAAACTAATCGAAGACTTCAAGAGAATAATAGAATTCTTTAACAAGATAGATGAGTTAAGAGAAGTGATTAAGGAAACTGAACCATTGTATCATGTATTGGAGTTAAGTACAGTAGTTAGATCAGATAAGCCGAAAACGCCACTATCAAGAGAGGAGATATTGTCCATAGCGCCTGAGTCTGAGGAGGGCTTCATCAAAGCCCCATGGAGGGCTAGATGAAGACATGAAGAACCTTCTAAACATGTCAGCATACAAAGTTGTTGAGCTAATAAGGGAAGGCTCAATTAGCATAGTCGACTATATATCAAAAATTATAGAGAGAATAAATAAATATAATAATACCATTAATGCTTACATCACATTAACTCCTGAATTAGCATTAAAAAGAGCTGAGACGCTTGAAAAGAAATTGAAAAGAGGAGAGAAATGTGGAAAACTGATTGGACTCCCAGTAGCTGTTAAAGATAACATCTCGACTAAGGGGATTGAAACTACCTGTGCTTCACGTATATTAAAAGGTTATAAACCACCGTTTAATGCGACGGTGATAGATAGGATACTAGCCGAGGATGCTATAATAATAGGAAAGACCAACATGGACGAGTTTGCTATGGGTTCAACAACAGAGACAAGTGCTTACGGTCCAACAAGGAACCCGTGGAACATAAACCATGTTCCTGGAGGATCTTCTGGCGGGAGTGCTACAGCACTCGCAGCTGGAATGGCACCCTTAGCATTAGGTAGTGATACTGGAGGTTCAATAAGATGTCCAGCTGCATACACGGCTACATGCGGATTAAAGACAACTTATGGTCTTGTAAGTAGATATGGGTTAATACCTTATGCTAATAGTCTTGAACAGATAGGACCTATGGCCAGAAATGTAAGAGATATTGCACTCTTACTCTCCGTAATAGCTGGTCATGACCCTAAGGATTCAACCTCTCTCAATATACCATCTCATGATTACTACTCTAATATTCAACCTGTAGAGCCTCGAGGTATGAAAATCGCTATAATAAAGGAGATGACTTACGAAGGTGTTGATGAAAGGATAGTTAAAGCACTTCATAAGATTGTAGAGAGGCTGGATTCTGAAGGTGCAGTAGTTGATGAGGTAAGTGTACCAATTATACCATACACCTTACCAGCATACTATATTATAGCTATGGCTGAGGCCTCATCAAACTTAGCAAGATATGATGGCACGAGATATGGGCTTACCATACGCTATGGTTCATGGGATGAATCGGTTATGGAAACACGAGCTAAGGGTTTCGGTACGGAGGTCAAAAGGAGAATAATGCTTGGGTCTTTTGTTCTCTCAGCTGGATATAGAGAACATTACTACATTAAAGCTTTGAAAATTAGGCGTTTAATTAGAGATGAGTTCCTTAGAATATTTAAGAAATATGATATAGCATTATCCCCCACAATGCCTATACCACCACCAAGAATAGGTGAGAGAATAAAAGATCCTCTACAACTATATGCTATGGATATCGAGACAGTCCCTATAAATCTTGCTGGAATACCGGCACTTAATATACCACTATCATTCATTGATGGATTACCAGTAGGATTACAAATAATGGGACCTCCCTTAAGTGAAGAAAAACTTCTCTCTATAGGCTTACTCTTTGAGGAAATAGTAGGTATAAAGGACATGGTTGCAGAGGTGCAAAGTAAGTATGGATAAGGATATAGATGTTAAGATAGGACTTGAAATACACGTTCAAATAACGTCCCTTAAGACTAAATTATTCTGCTCTTGTCCAACAGATTACCGTGGTAAACCTGCAAACATTAACGTTTGTCCCGTCTGTTTAGGCCTACCTGGAGCTTTACCTGTAGTTAATGAGGGAGCTCTTAAGAAAGCTATTATGACGGCTTTAGCATTAAATTGTAAAGTAAATCCTGTTGTAATTTTCAGTAGAAAACATTACTTCTATCCTGATTTACCCAAAAACTACCAAATAACACAATATGCTGGTGCAGGAGCTCCGATAGGAACAAACGGCTACATAGATATACACTATGAGGGAAAAACTAAGCGTATTAGAATTAGAAGGTTACATTTAGAAGAAGACCCTGGTAGACTTGTTTATCCCGGCAAGAGCATAGTCTCAAGCCCTCATGTTCTAATCGATTATAACAGATCAGGTATAGCACTCCTAGAGATAGTAACCGAGCCGGACATGACATCACCTCGTGAAGCAAGATTACTACTAGACAAATTGAGAGCAATACTCGAGTATCTTGAGGTTTCCGATTTAACATTAGAAGGGGCTATGAGAGTTGATGCTAACATATCTATCACTGGTGGTGAAAGAGTAGAAATTAAGAACATAGGCTCAATAAGTGATGTTGAAAAGGCATTAACATATGAGGTTGTTAGACAACGTGAGATACTACGTAGAGGCGGAGAGGTAAAACGTGAAACGAGACATTGGGATTCACTTAGAGGAGTAACTGTAACTCTTAGAGAGAAAGAGGAAGAGGAGGACTATAGATACTTTCCAGATCCTGATCTTCCACCAATAGTTGTGTCAGAGGATCTTGTAGAGAAGATAAAGCTAGCACTACCCGAATTACCTGACCAGAAAGCTGAAAGATTCATGAAGCAATACTCACTATCAAAGCCTATAGCACATACGCTTGTGCTCTATAAGAAACTAGCAGATTTCTTTGAAGAGGCAGTAAAAATTCATTATAATCCTAAGAGAATAGCTACAATATTAATAACAGATTATCTCAGTTGCCTAAAGAAACACGGCTTAAAAGTGGGTGAAGACAAAGCAACACCGGAGAAAATAGCCAAACTGGTTAAAATGGTTGATAAAGGAGTTATAAGCGTTAATGTGGCCAAGGATTTAACATTCAGAGTAATACTAGAAGGAATAGACCCAGAGAATGAAGTTAAAAAGCTCGGATTAACACGAATAGAGGATACAGAGTACCTAATGAGGATCGTAAGGGAAGTGCTAGCAGAATATCCAAAAGCTGTGGAAGACGCCAAAAAGAATCCTAAGGTAATAAACTTCCTAATAGGGATGACTATGAAAAAGAGTAGAGGAAGGTTAGATCCAAAGAAGGTTCGTGAAGCTATAATTAAAGAGTTAAAATTAAAGGTGTAGGGGCAAATGCCTCTTAGATCACACTATGTCAAGGAAGCATTCAAATTAGACACTCCTTCAGAAGTGAAACTTGCAGGATGGATATATAGGATTAGAGACTTAGGGGGAGTAAAGTTTCTACTCTTAAGAGATAAAACTGGTATTATACAAATTGTGGTAAAGAAAGATAAGGCACCTAAAGCATATGATGTAGCCGAAACACTAACAGAAGAATCAATAGTAGTGGTGGAAGGTCTAACTAGAAAAGATGAAAGAGCTCCAGGCGGTATTGAAGTATTAGCATCAAATATAACGGTATTGAATAGAGCACAAAAACCCTTACCACTTAGTTTAAATAGAGACATGAATAATTTAGGTAAAAGACTAGACTGGAGATTTTTAGACCTAAGAAATAATCTCACTCAACTAATATTCATTGTTAAGAGTGAAGTAGCTAATGCAATAAGGGAATACTTTAGATCAAAAGGGTTCATAGAGATTTTTACATCAAAAATTGTTGCTCAAGCAACTGAAGGAGGGGCAAACGTCTTTCCATTAGTATACTTCGGTAAAGAAGCATTTCTTGCCCAAAGCCCACAATTATATAAACAATTGATGATGGCTACAGGAGTAGATAAAGTATTTGAAATAGGACCAGTATTTAGGGCAGAGAAGCATCACACAATAAGGCATCTATGTGAATATCATTCAGTAGACTATGAAATGGCATTCATAGAGGATTACAATGAAGTAATGGATATAGCTGAAGGGCTGGTGAGGCACGTCATAAGGAAATTAGAAAAAGAAATGGGCTCAGAGATTGAAGAAAAATTTGGTCCACTACCTTCAATTCCTAAGAGTGTACCAAGAATAACGATTAAAGAGGCTTATAGAACACTTAGAAGCATGGGAAGAGACATCAAAGAGGGCGATGATTTAAGTAGTGATGAAGAAGAATTATTAGCTAACTTTATTAAGAAAGAGTATGGATCAGATCTTTTCTTCATTACAGAGTATCCATGGAAGATTAGACCATTCTACACTATGAAGAAACTTGATGACCCTCAATACACATATAGCTTTGACTTAATACTTAGGGGACTAGAAATAGCAACAGGTGGTCAGAGAGAACACCGTTATGAAGTATTGGTGAAACAAATTAAGGAGAAGGGGCTGAATCCTCTGAGCTTTAGGTTTTACACTGAATACTTTAAGTATGGTATGCCTCCTCATGGTGGTGCTGGCTTAGGCTTAGAGAGATTAGTAATGAAGCTGCTAAGTTTAAAGAACATTAGGGAAGCAAGGCTTACACCCAGAGACCCGGAAAGGCTCTTCCCTTAAGGTAATGGAACGTAATGAAAGAAGAACGATACTATAATAATGGGAATAATATAGCCCTCAATAACCTGAACTATGTTGTGTCGTTTAAGTTTAATTCTAGCATAAGCTATCATGAAGGATATAAGAATGAGAAATAATGTCAGGTCATAAAATCCCATATAGTAAAGTATTATAGATGGTAGTATTATCCCCGTTACATGTAAACATACTTTATCGATTAATGTCACAAATGTAACAGTAATTAAAACAATCAAGTATATTAATGATATAGTACATAGTACATTAACCTTCAGGAACAAGTAGTATATAACGAATGCTATAGCGTAAAATAGTGCATCAACTAGAAGTATTTTTGGTCTTACTCGTCTATCACTAACATCAATATCTACTCTCCCCTTCTTATGAAGGAGGATATGATATATTAAGGGCATTACCGCAATAAACAATATACCTGGCAAGCTATAACTCACATTGAGCCTATACCTATTACATAGAACTATAAATAAGTACACGGGATGAACATAGGGGTTTAGTATTATGGAAACCACTTGGGCCCACATGGCATTCATTATCTTAATCCTCACCTTAATGGTAAATGTACCAATATTACTTTAATCTATCACTACATGAGTTAGTAGAGGATGACTTACACCTAGCTTTTATAAATCCTTAGCCTCAAATTTTAGGTTTAACCATAATTACCCCTTTCTCCCTTAGTTCATTTATTACTTGTGCTAATTTTTCTTGTTTAATCCACTCTCCGTAAATTTCACCTTTACCAAGATGTTTTAAAAGGAACTTTCTAACGTTGGACGGTATTGTACCTGGTTTTGCAAAAGCTAATGGTGTACCTGGTAGGGGGAGAAAAGTATGTGCATGTATCCTAGCACCTAATGATATCATTTTCTCCATAACCTTTATTGTCAGTTCTATGTCCTCCTCATCCTCGTAAGGTAAGCCGAATATGAAGTCTACATCAACTATGAATCCATACTTTATAGCTATCTCTACAGCGTTAATTGCATCCTCTACTGTATGTTCTCGACGTAAAAGTTTCAATATTCTCTCACTGCCAGACTGTACACCTATGATTATGCGTTTATTGTTAACATATTTCTTTAAAACTTTAATGCTTTCTTTCGTAACAAATTCCGGTCGTACCTCACTAGGAAAACTACCAAAGAACACTCTACCACTATATCTATCACATACCTTTCGGAGTCTGTGAAGTAATTCTTCTATTACATCAAGTTCTAGTGTTTTTCCCGTAAGACTACCATAACATAAGGAGTTGGGTGAAATGAACCTTATGTCCTTTAACCCATATTTCAACATGCACTCTACATACTCCAATATACATTCAATACTTCTATGTCTAGGCCTTACACCATGAATGTATGGTGTTTGACAATAAGCACAAACATAAGGACACCCTCTTGTTATCTCTATCGGATTAAAAAGCCTCCTCCTCAAAGATATAGGCGGGTAATTATCTAAATTTATGGGGTTCTGTTTTCCCGTGAAGATTATTTTATCATTATATGACCTAAACATTATCCCTTTTACACTAGGTTGGTCATATCCCTCCATAAGTTCACGTAGGAATTCTACTAAAGTGTTTTCTGCTTCACCTATAAATACATAGTCAAACCCCATTTTAAGTGTGCCATAGGGGTCGCCTGTTGCATGGGGTCCTCCCGCAATTAATATTACGTTACTTGGTTTATGTGTAACAAGAAGTCTTATCTTATCTAGAATGAAGGGTATTTGTGTAGTTAGAAGGCTAAAGGCAACTACTAAGAAATCATACATTCTTGATAATTCTCTGACCTTAAAGATTAAAGGTTCCTCCTCTAGTACTAAGTGTTGATGAACTTGTGGGATATACTTATCAATACTAGCAATTAATGCATGAATGCTATACTTATTAGCTTTAGAGTAATGATAGACTATTGCAATCTTTTTCATCATGTGATAGCATAAGTGTATAATTGGTTTATAACTTTTTATTAAGCTAAAACTATGATCTTCTATAATTTGAAATATTCTAGATATGATAGTTAAACTTGGGTAGAGAGATATGTCTATTACAGAATTTATAAGAAGGACTAGTGAGAAGGAATTTGCAAAATATATTGACAATACTATGCTTAAACCTGATGCAACAGTTGATATAATCAAAAAATATGTTGATGAAAGCATAGAATATAACTTTCAATGTCTTGTTGTAAATCCATACTACGTGAGTGTTGTTAAAGAGCTTAGTAAAGGCATGTTGAGAATAGGCACTGTTATAGGATTCCCCTTGGGTGCTAGTAAAACTGAGGTTAAAATATTTGAAGCTAAAAAGGCTGTGGAGGACGGTGCAAGTGAAGTCGATATGGTCTTGAATATAAGCGCATTTAAGAGTGGAAACTTAGACTATGTCTTAAACGATATAAAGGCTGTAGTTAAAGAAGTTAAAGAATATGGAGACATAGTAGTTAAGGTCATTATTGAAGCTGGCTTATTGAGTGATGAAGAAAAGATAAAAGCCGTTGATATAATCTCGAACGCTGGTGCAGACTACGTTAAGACGAGTACAGGGTTTATTGCTGGCGGAGCTACTATTCATGATGTTCAATTATTGTACCAAGCTGCAAGAGGTAGGGTAAAGGTGAAAGCCTCTGGAGGCATAAGACACGCTGAAGATGCTATAGCATTAATACTGGCAGGAGCAGATAGGATAGGTACTAGTACAGGGTCTAAAATAATGAAGGAATATATTAGTTTAAGAAAGAAGCTTTATAAAGGAGATTAATGAGTAGACAATTTGATGATGACTGGTATTACCTTCGAAACCCTAGTATCCCCTAGGGGGATGTGAGACCCCTAGACACTGATTCAATACTGATGCAATTAAACAGTTAATTCAGCTAAAAGTTCATGAATGTGTTTTTCTATCCTATTTAACTTATATGATAGTTTTGGAAGTGTACCTTTCATTTCGAGTTTCAGATTTAAGATAAGATCATTCAATGGTATTATTTTAGATCTGTAATCACCAAATATTTCAATTGTTTCAAGTCTTATCATCGCTCTTTCAAAAATTAATTGAATTCTTGATATCCTTCTAAGTATCTCTCTAACGGTTGCTAATTCTCTAGCGTACATTAAAGCTCTCATCTCATCCTTTCTCATTTTAGCCTCAATAATCTTTTCTAGGAGTTCTTGTTCTTTATGTTTAAATTTCTTATATAATATTTCAACTTTGAAATTTTCTGAAATCAATAGATTCTTGACTTGCGCTATGATCCTCGAGATTTCAGCTTCCTTCATATTTCATGTCCTCGATACTAGGAAAAAGCTATTAACTCACTTTAACCCTATACTGACCTTCTCGCCAAGACGTGTTGGCAGTTCTGGGAAGCTCTCTTTCATTCTTTGCTCAGCTACTGCTGTAGCCTCCTCTAGAATCTTCTTAGCCTCAGATGATGTAATTGAAACCGCTATACTCCTATCTGCAAAGCTTCCCATTTCTATAATCATACTATTCATCATTTCCTCTAACTCTGCTAGCTCAAATCCAACCTCTGGGATAACTCCCTTCACCATACCCCTAAGCTGTCTTAACACTGACACTAATGGCGCCATTGCTACAGCTACTTCACCCAGCTCTTCAATAGTCTCTAGTCTCAGCATAACTTGCTCTAATGCAACTTGCGTAACAAGGAGGTACTTGACAAGTTTTCTTACTTCCGCTACTTCAGAGGCGTATATTGCTGCTCTAGCCTCATCCTTTACCATTAAGGCTTCGACTACTTTTTCGAAGAGTACTTTATCTCTTTCCCTCATCTTGTTCATTAGGAATTCAAGTCTATTCACTATAGTTTTAAGCTTGTAATTAGCTAGTGCAATTTTATATCTTAGTGGTGGGTCCTTACCCAGTATCTTGCCTATCTTCTCCCTTAGACCCTCCTTTGGCTTAGCATCCCAATCCTTACTAAAATTAGCTAAGGCACCCAACTAATACACCTCATTGTTTCTACTTAAACCTTAAATATATATTAAAGGTGTAAGGGGTAGTATTACTAATTAGAAAGATACAATAAATACTAAGGAAGCTTATGTAGAGAAAGAATAGTATTAGAGAAAAATTTACAATGTATGTTTTGACGTATGTACATTCCTTACTAGTATAAATGGTGTTATAACAGGCTTATCTATCTCCCACCACTTAGCTTGATAAGATTCTTTACCTAATGCGACTATGTTACTTAGAAGCCTTGGGAGCTTATCAGCTATTCTAAGCTTTGATGTTGCTTTCACTATTCTACCATTTTCTATAAGGAATATTGCATCTCTCAGTATCGTCGAGAATGTGCCATCAATGTAGTTTTGGAGTCTAGTATACCAATTGTTAGTTACTAATAATCCACGTTTAACCTCACCAATTAACTCATCCTCTTTAAGGTCTCCAGCTTGAACCACCAAATTCCATGGCTCTGGCATGATCCAGCCGGCATTACCTGTGCTCTTAGTACCATGTTTCTTAGCAGTCTTAGTATTATGTAAGATGTTCTTCAATATGCCTTTCTCTATAATAGGTTTAGTATATGTTGGGACACCTTCATCATCGAATGATGCTGAATTGTACGCGTCTTCAAGTCTAGGGTCATCTATTAATGTTAGTTTATCTGAAGCCACCTTCTCTCCTAATTTCTTACCCATGAATATGGAGAATCCCATATCTATTGCCATAGCCGATGCCATGAACCCTATAAGGCTTAAGAGGTTACCAGCAACCATAGGTGATAGAATTATATCATATACTCCTGGTTCTAAAGGCTCAGGCCTTCTTGATTCAATAGCATACTCGGTAGCTCTATTAACAGTTTCCTCAATAAGCTTTAAATCTAGTTTACTACTTGACATGCCCCATTGGCCGCTACCTTCATCCTTGAACGCTCTTATGTATATGTTAAAGCCTGTTGCCTCTTCATATAATGATACGCCAGTGGATGTAGCTAAAGCTTTACCTTCATATTCTAATGTTAATACTCCAGCGGTTTCATCAACTTTAATGCTACTCAATGCTGAAAATAGTTTGTCGACTACTTTTTCAGGGTTTTTCAGGGCATCAATTACTCTCTTATCGGTAATACCCTTTAGAAAATCTATTCTTGAAGGCTCTGGTAATGGAGCATAGTACTCGGACTGTTCAACTGATTCAGAAACATTTAGGATGTCATCGATGGCTTTTAATACTTCATCAGGGTTTTTGAGCGTGTAAGATGTTACGAAGATCCTCTTATTCTTAACTAGATACAGATTGATGACAATATTACTCCAGTGCTGTATGACACTAGGCTGGCTATTGGCTATCTTAATCATTACTTCATTATTTCTAACAGCGAGTACTGCTGCTTCATCAAATCCTTTTCTACATGCGTTCTCTTTAATCTTTTCAGCTAAAGATACAAGTACATCTTTCATATAGACATCACCCTTAGGGGGATATTCTTCAATTTGACATTTGGTCCACCAAACCATACGGGCATACCTTGCGCTGGTTCACCTTTACCACATGTTCCCGCCACAAACTCTAGGTTCCTATCTACAGCATCTATATTAGAGTAGAATGACTTAGTTGTAATTTCTAGTATTGGATTTCTTACTGGTTCACATAACTCTCCATTCCTAATGATGTAAGATTCTAGTCCAACATATCTTTGGCTCCAACGTGTATCATCAATGTTCCATTCCATATAATTCTTTATATAAACGCCTAATTTAATGTCCTCTATCAGCTCCTCAAATGTATAGTCTCCTGGCTTAAGATACGTATTAGCCATTCTAATTATGGGTTCACTATTATAGTCCATTGCTCTAGCTGAGGCATTAGATTCTACACCAAGTATCTTTGCAGTCCATCTATTATGTAGGAACTCGTTTATTAGACCCTCTTTATAAAGGTATCTTGCCCTAGCAGGCACCCCTTCATCATCGTAGAGGTAGAATCCGTAACTACCAGGTATTGTAGGGTCATCTATTACTGTGGCGTATTCGTTACCTATTTTTGTGCCAATCATGTCAGGCTTTATGAAGCTTTTACCTGCTTGAGCGGCCTCTCTTCCTAGTATTCTATCAGCTTCACTCGGGTGACCGCATGACTCGTGAACTATTAGTCCTACAACTTCAGGTCCTAATACTATGTCTACTTTCTCTTTGGGTGGTTCAACACCTTTAATCAATACATGTTCTACACTCCTTGTTTCATCAGTTAGCAAATCTGGCATTCTCCACTTCTTTAGCCATTCTATGCCCCCACTTGCACCTAACATGTTAAATCGTTGTATTGTACCTTTTTGTGGATGATGTAATACAATATTATATTCCAGTCTTAATCTGGGTATGACACTGTAAATGTAGGCGCCATCACTATTTACTATAAGCTTTTCTTCTATAAACTCGCCATAACCTATTAGTAATGATGCTACTTTAGCTTCCTTAACGCCTTTACAGGCCCTGTTCCAAGCTTCCTTAACTAAACTTATCTTCTCCTCTACTGGTGCATCGTCAAATCTCTTAATGGGCTTTACATCATATCTTACTCTACCAACTCTTGTCTCAGCAAATTCTATAGGGTTAATCATGTGCTTCGAATGAGCCTTAGCTTCACTTAATGCATTATTTAATGCTCTAAGTATACCCTCTCTTGTCAGGTCATTCGTAGCTGAAAATGCTAAAACGCCATTGACTATGACTCTTATACCTACACCTTCACTTATACTTTTACCAACAGCTATTATTTTACCTTGCCTACTTAGAATTTCCCAATCTACCCTCCTATGATACCTTGCTTCAGCATATTCTGCTCCCGTTCTCTGAGCTTCATCAATAACTAGGTGTAACATGCCTTCATCAATGCCCATATTATAAATTCACCCATAATTACGGATCCATATTAGCCGTATGCTAAAATGGTAAATAAAGTTTATCAATATATCTCTGAATTAAAAATGTAATTGAGGAGTATGAGGGGGCAAGGAAAAATAGTTTACACAATAGGACATTCAAATAGGAGTTTAGATGAGTTCTTAAATCTACTTAAACACTATGGAATCAGTATTATTGTTGATGTTAGACGCTTTCCCAAGAGCACAAAATACCCTTATTTCTCGAAAGATAACCTAGTAAACTCATTATCTCGTGAGGGTATAAAGTATATATGGTTAGGAGATAAGCTTGGAGGGTTTCGTAATGGAGGATATGTAAACTATATGAAACATAGAGAGTTTAAGGAGGGTCTGCAACTTCTCATAAAAATTATTGAGTCTAATCCAAATGTAGGGATTATGTGTTGTGAAAAGTTTTGGTTTAAATGCCATAGAAAGTTTATTGCTAATGAGTTAGCGAAGAAGGGGTATATAGTCATACACATAATAGATAAGGACAAAGTAGGCGTACATAAGATAAAGGATTATCATTAAGGATCAATAAGTTCACATACATCAGTAATAATCTGCTCTTTACATACTCTACCATTACTGAAACGTACACCCTCTAGTTCCAGTATTTTACGCTTAAACTCTAAACCTAAACTATACCCTCCTATATCACCATTCGACTTGACCACTCTATGACAGGGGATAACTATAATTCTTTTATTCTCTTTCATAATTTTACCTATAAGCCTAGGACTGGTCTTTAGAAATTTAGCTAAAGCACCATACGTTGTAACTTTTCCCATAGGTATGAGTTGAAGTATGATATAGGTTACTTCTCTAATGAATTTATATCTACTACTAGATCTCATTCTAGACATAACTTAACCACTCATGTTGTTATTGAAGATTTAATCGGTATTCATTTTTTATTATATGTTACAGTTTTTAATAGTCCGCTAGATAAAGCTTTTTAAATAGGCTTACAATACTCCTAAGCGTAAAGATAGGGTGAGCGTAAGACTCGAACATTATGGTGAAGTATTTATGTGGAGTATGCTCTACTATCTTAGAAACAATCCTGAAAAAATTAAGTGGAGTCAAAGGCGTAGAGGATTAGATGAAACAGTAGTTGATGAGGCAGTAAAGTATGATAAGTTATGGAGGGAGTATCTCACAAAACTTAATGAACTAAGACACAAACATAATGTCATGTCAAGAGAGATAGGTAAACTGAGCGGCGAAGAAAGGAGAAAGAAAATAGAGGAAGCTAGACAGTTACTTAAGGAAATAGAGGAACTTGAGAAATTAGTGGATCTATATGAGAAAAAGCGGAATGAACTTCTTCTAAGCATACCCAACATAGTTCATGAAACAGTTCCAGAAGGTTCTGATGAAACATATAATCTCCCGATAAGGTTTTGGGGTAAACCTAAAGTCTGGAGAGGGCATCTTGACTTATTCCTACAACAAACCGAAAAGTATGGGTTTAAACTAGAATATGAGGTCATAGATTGGAAGCCTATAGGTCATGCAGATATGTTAAATGTTATAGGTTTAGGTGATACTGAGAGAGCGGCCAAAGTAGCTGGTTCAAGATTCTTTTACTTATACGATGGTTTAGTATGGCTAGATCTAGGATTACAGTTATATGCTCTTGATTACCTAACCAAGAAAGGCTTCAAGGTGGTAATGCCACCATACATGATGAGAAGAAAACCTTACGAAGGGGTAACTGCCCTCCAGGATTTCGAAGACGCAATATACAAAGTTGAAAATGAAGATCTATACTTAATAGCCACTTCAGAGCATCCTATAGCTGCTATGCATATGAATGAAATACTCTTAGATGAAGACTTACCATTATTATATGCTGGTATTAGCCCATGTTTCCGAAAAGAAGCTGGAGCCCACGGTAAGGATACAAAGGGCATATTTAGAGTACACCAATTCCACAAAATAGAGCAGTTTGTGTTCTGTCTACCGGAGGATAGCTGGAGATGGCATGAGGAATTGATAAAGAACGCTGAGGAATTATGGCAGGGATTAGGTATACCCTATCGTATTGTAAACATATGTACAGGAGACTTAGGTGTAGTTGCGGCTAAAAAGTATGATCTCGAGGCCTGGATGCCAGCTCAAGGAAAATATCGTGAAATGGTATCATGTAGTAATTGTACTGACTGGCAAAGCTACAGACTAAATGTTAGGTATATGCGAAGAAAGGGTATGGTAAAAGGTTATGTGCACACATTAAATAGTACTGCAATAGCGAGTACGAGAGCGATAACTGCAATATTAGAAAACTACCAAGAACCTGATGGAACAGTAATAATACCGAAGGTATTAAGAAAGTATTTAGAAATATTCCCTCAAGCACCTAAAGAGGTCCTTAAGCCTAAGAAGAAAATTAAGAGAGATGAAAACGGAATCCCCATAATAGAATAATAGGAGATTAAATTCAGTTGACCAGAACCTTCCATTCATCCATGAACGGTCATTATTCCGCCGTTTCATCATCTAAGTCCTAATGTTATAGTAACTTGTATTCAAATATCATCTCTGTTTTATTCTCCTTTATCTCAAAGCTTACTTCTCGTCCATGCCAGTCTTGTCCTGTAATCTCTCTAAGAATGCCAGCTATTAAACTTCTTGTAAAAGGATCAATTGAACCTAACCTAGGCTTTTCTGCTTCCATACGTGCTAGTAAGCCTATAACGTCTTTAACTCTGACCGTGATTCTCTTACTGGTGAACTCAAGTAATTCAAATCTACCCCAACCCATAGCTTGAAGTAAGTTTAGGAACATTGTAAAAGCTATTTCCACCTCTTCTTCTTTATCACCAAATAGTAAATTGTAATATGTTTTTACAATAGACCTACCAATATAATAGCCCATATAGAATTGTATGACAAGTGCTGTCATCCCCATTCTTCTAGTCATTTCACTAAATGCTATGTTTAATGCTTTTTCATCAAGAGCGAGTATTCTTATATCACCACTTTTTAGAGGGTAGCCTATTGTGTCAACTAGTATGAAAGGTGTCTGTGGAAGAATGTATGTTATGTTGACTCCTTTGACTCTACGCTTTAACTCCTTAATGACATCTTCGGGTTTGATATTAGGCTCGATGACTGTAAGATAGAGGAATAGTATTGCTTTGTTTTTCTGTTTATTGTAGATACTAGCCTTAATATCAGTATATCCTATCTCATAGAGTGCCTTGATTATCTCTTCTATCAAAAACTTTGAAGTGCCTGAAACTATGTCACATGTGATGATGAGGCCGAATAAGCGCTCGCCATGAGTTGGACATACTAGTGGTACATGCTTCTCTATCATAAGGATTCTCCTAATGTACTATTATGTTATTAGGACAATTATACCTAATGAAGGGGAGGATATAAAACTATCTAATCATTAACAGGATTATATCATGTTAAAAAACATTAGCATTGATGGCCAAGCATTAGACAAATTCTTAAAAGTGTAGAATAATATTTGTGTTCTAAAATTTCTCCATACCTTAAGTTTTAATATCAATAGTAGAAATTTATAAAATACTGATAAGTACATACGTAACATCAGAAATCACGTATTGTTTCAAGGTGTGGAATGTGGTACAGTCAACATTTTCATATTCTACACCAATATTACAGGAATCTGAGGTAATGGTACATATTAGGATTAACTTTAGTATTATGAGAGAGAAATAGGGGTTTGGTGACTTTCTATATGAGTCGTTATGTGAAATTTGCCTTCTCAATGTTAGCTCCATTAGTCTTCTTAATACTAATTCTAGTACCACCCTTACCTGGAATGTATGAGGCATCAATATCCGTTAAGGCCCATCCTAAAGCAGCTCAAATTACTTTAGGTTTACTCTTTTGGGTCGTGTTATGGTGGGTTTGTGAAACTGTACCTTTAGGTCTTACAGGTTTATTACCGGCTCTCATACTTCCCATGCTTGGTGTTTTAAAATGGAAAGAGGCATTACCAACATATTTAAGTCCGATTATCTGGATTTTTATGGGTGCCTTCGCCCTAGCCAATGCATTTAGAGCTTCAGGTCTAGATAAACGTGTAGTAGCTTTTCTATCAAGTCTGTATAGGGGTAAAAGTTTTGCCCTTTCTGTTCTCACTACAGTGTGTTTACCTACATTCTTCCTTAGTATGATAGGCTCCATCACCGGTGCGGCAAGTATAATGCTACCTATCACTTTAGCGTATCTCTCAGCTATTAGAGGTAAGAGTAAAGAAGTCGACGAGATGACGTTACTCTTAATGGCGAATGCTGCCACAGCTGGCGCACTATTATTCCTTATAAGTACACCACCAAATCTAATAGGTAAGGCTGTTGTTGAAGAGTTCACTGGCTACTCTGTAAGCTTTTTCGATTGGTTTATTTTCGGCACACCACAGGCAATATTTGGCCTCATAACGTCATGGCTTATAATAATATTCCTGTACCGTAAATACTTACCAAGTGAGCCTCCAAAAGGTTATACCATAGAGAAATCAATGAGTTTTACAGAGAAATCTGTTCTCTCAGTATTCCTTCTAGCCATAGCACTATGGACATTGCCAGGTTTTCTCTCGGTTATTGCATCAGCGACTAATTCTACAACCTTGGCAACTACTGCCTCTTTAATTAAGAAATATGTGCCTGAATATGCACCAGCAATTCTAATTTTAATATTACTACCTTTAATTAGACAGGAAGGTAAACCTGTTTTACCTTTTGATGAAATGCTTAAGAAAATAGACTGGAATACTATATTCCTTTTCGGAGGGGGATTACTGTTAGGAAAAGGTATTGTAAGTAGTGGTCTATCTGAATGGATAGCATCAGTAGTTAGAGCTTATGTTGGCAGTGAAGTTTCAGCATGGCTATTAACATCGATTGTAGCGACCATTGCTTTCGGATTAACTCAAGTAGCCTCAAACACCGCAACAGCTAACATTTTTTGCCCAATAGCAGCTACGATAGCTTTAGGTGCAAAGATTAACCCAATAATACCTATCCTTACGACAGCTATGGCATGTTCGATAGCATGTACTCTACCTGCATCTACACCACCTATGGCTATAGTTTATTCAACAAGAAAAATTAGAGTAAAGAGCATGTTGAAAGTAGGAGTACTTGCCGGATCTATAAGGCTAATATTCCTACTCTTAACTGCTCCCTATCTTTTATCCTTAGTGATAAAGTAAAAATACGATTAAATATTGGATTAGACACTAATATCTGGTACTACCCCAGTCCATACTAAGGGGAGAAGTAAAAGTGAGTAATAGAGATAATGAGCTATCATTAGATTATGTACCCGAAGATGTACTGGAGGAAGTGTTGAAAGAAACAAGTAGGAAAGAGCTAAAACAAACCAAAAAACCTTACCCCTCAGCTAGAGACATAGTTGAAACAATTATTATAGCATCAGCGATGGCTAGAAGCATTCATCCAGATGAATTTCCACAACTAGTAATTAAAATGTTAGAGGATAAAGGATTTGATACACGACATGTAACAGTTAAAAGAATATGGAGAACTTATGAAAAGCTTGTTCGAGAAGGTACTATACGTGATGTTCTAGGCGTTGTCGAGATGTAAAATACTTAGCCTAAAGAATCATAAACTTAGACAATAAAGGACATTACGAATGAGAGTACAATAACCCCTAGAAAGTCAACGGCAGTGGTAAGTATAGGTATAACCACATTATCTGGATCTATACCTCTCATGAACGTTATTATGGACAGATAATATGAAATAACCATTGACAGCGTTAATGTAAAATATCCTGTAAAATTAATTAACATAAATAATACTATTATACCTGGCATATCTAACCCTACAATAATAGATACAAACAAGTCAATAATGAACAAAACTAAAAACATAATAAAACCTACAAGGTATGCTATGATTATGAGTCTTCTAGCTTTACCCTTAAATGTAAATTTAGGCTCTATCTCACCAATATGTAACATTGTTGAAAGCCTAGCTGAAAGTATACCTGTTAGAGCACCAAGAGAGCCTATAAATGATGGGATAATGAATAGTATACTTGAGTACTTAATGAACTTATCAAGGGCTATCCCTAATCCTACTCCTGGTAACATCTCTATTAGGGCACATATTAAGCAGGGGGTTAAGTTCTCCTTAATAATCTTTAACGATATGCTATGTTTCTTCCTATCCCTGCTTAATTTTACAATAAGTAAACCCAAGATACATAATGCAATAACATTTACTATTATTAAATGATGTGAATTCACCCTCTCTAATGCCCTTAATACTAATAATAGTATAGGCAAATTGCTGACATCGCTTACAAGCGTGATCAAAGGAGTTGTAAAGTTATCGGGATCAAGACCTCTTTTAAATGTTATGATTGAGATAAGAATAGTAAAAGGGGTTAGGAAAAGAAATGTTATAAATGCTGAAATAAGGATGACACTAAGTAGTTTTATTAATGGAAAACCTAAACCTATAGTATATGCGGTAAGAGAGCCTAAGAACCCTATATATAAATGAACGGATAACACAATTATAGCCATAGAGAATAAGTTCTCATTAAGGTATTTTGAGCGTTCAAGTGATGGTTTTATTAAACCTAAGTGTAAGAGTGTGTTGAGTCTGGAACCTAATGGTGCATAAATATTTCCTTTGACATCATTTATTGCCGGGATGACTATTATTATTGCAGGAAATATTTTAAGTAAATCTACATTAGTACTTAGGGCTAACCCTGCAACAATGCTACCTATGACGTATAGTAGAACTGAAGACAATATTTCATTGAAGTCTCTGCCAATAACCTTCACAGTATTAACCATGGCTAATCTGCTATCTGGTTAGATGGTACTGTTATATATAATGTTGGTGTTTTAACTTCAGTCTCTTCCATATACTATGCCATAGATTCAGCCATTTCAACCATTCCAACTACTGGTAGAGTATAAGGGAACTCCTCATATTCTTGTATATTAAGTTTTTCTATCCATTCACCTAGAGCTACATATAATCTATCGGGGTGAACGCAGGTTATTTCCTCAACACTTTTTCTCTTGATAAGCCTTTTAACTACAGGACATGGACCTCTACATTTATACGCTAATCTACATGAAATTAACAATCTGCCCTCAACTTCTGCTATTATTTCCCTATAATCATCAATATAGACCATTACATGATTTCCCCACACACGAGTGGTAATGTACTCGGAATGTAGTACCCTTTTTACAACTCTTTCAATTTAATATGTTTAGACTTTGCAGAGTATATATATGAAAGGGCTCAATCTTACTTAGATAAAGTTAAGTAGTATACCTACGCCAGTGATGAACATTATTATAGAGCCTGCCAGAACTACATATTTAATGTTAAATCTCTTAGATAAATTGTAGGATAACATTACTCCAAGAGAATTTACTAAAAAATAGCCTATAGCACTACCTAAAAGTACCAATATTGCATTGTAGTACTTTAGTGATAGAGCTAGTACAGTTAATTGAGTTTTATCACCCATTTCAGCTAGGAATATAGCAACAAATAGTCCTAGAAGAGACTTTGATGAGCATACTTTTTCTGTGGCTCTACTTTCCATATGCTTAAGACTGTACAGTAGTGATATAGCTAATATTATGAATATCAGTCCTGCTGTAACTTTTATATAGTTTAGGTACTCCTTGAATAGAAGTCTACAAGTAAAGCCTAGTGTCACCATTAATGCCCCAGAGGCTGTAAAAGCAAGAGTACTAATAGTAAGTGTTATGTGAGGTCTTCTTGTTGAACAAGCTAAAACTGAGGTCGTAATCATAGTTTTATCTGCTAGTTCCATTAATGCTACATATGATATTGATGAAATTAATTCTCCCATTATCACTAACTTATGCCCTTAAGAATACGAGGTATGGAAGCGTTATAAGTATTACGTTAGCTTACAAGAAATTTAAAGATGGAGTTTCTTCTGAATGAAAGATAAATAAAATTATGGTTTTAGTAGAAACCCCTCCATTGTGGGAGTACGTAGTCTTCTAATCCAGCTAGCTTTACTCCAGTCATTGCTGCTGCTTCAACGGTTATTGCTCTTAGGTCTTCTGGGTTAAAGTCTTTAATGCTCTTGTGTCCTACAGCCGCTGCTATCATTGCAATCTCCTTGGTTACTGCTTTAATGTAGTTTGCTATCCATTGTGCTGCCTGGTCTATGCCTTTACCGCCACCTAGTTTCTTCCTTAACTCTGGATCCTGTGTACATATACCTACTGGGCACCTACCTGTTGAACACATACCACACATTATACATCCTGCAGCAATCTCGATAGCTGATACCATTGCTACAGCATCTGCACCTAGGGCTAGCGCTTTTGCTACATCTCCTCCATTACGGAAGCCTCCTAGCATTATTAGCTGTACGTCGCCATATACTCCTGCATCTTTAAAGGCCTTTATTGCTGGTGGTATACAGGCTATTGTTGGTAATCCTACGTTTTGTATCGCAGGGTCTGGGCTTGCACCAGTACCTCCATACTTACCGTCAATAGCTACGTAGTCTATGTCTGCTTGTACTGCCATGTATACGTCTTTGTATACTCTTCCTGGACCGAGCTTTAATCCTATTGGTATCTCGTAGCCTACTATATCTCTTAGTATTTTGACTACCTTCTTGAGGTCATCTGATGATCTTATATCTAGGTGTCTTGCTGGGCTTAGACAGTCCGTTCCAACAGGTATACCTCTTGTCCTAGCAATCTCCTCTGTTACCTTCTCTCCTAGTAGGTGACCTCCCATACCAGGCTTAGCTCCCTGACCATACTTAACCTCTATGGAGTCACTATGTACTAGGTAGTCTACACTTACACCCCATCTTCCAGATGCAAATTGTACAACTAGATAACCGTTTGGCTTAGTGTATTCGTATTCTGTCCACTCTATACCTCCATCCTTGGGTGTTGTTACCATTCCTCCCTCTCCAGTGTTTGTAGCTGTACCAGCAAGATTTGCTGCCTTAGCACAAGCTAATTTGAACTCACGGCTAGTTGCACCATAGCTCATAGCACCAATTAGTACTGGCGTCTTTAGTACCATTGGCTTCTTTACTCTACCTTTGCCTATGACAACTGTTGTATCAACTTTCTCTCTGTATATGTCTACTGGTACAGGTGGTGCTATGTGGGCTGGTACAAATAGGAAGTCCTCGAAGTGAGGTAGTCTACCAGCGTAACCAAATCCTCTAATTATGTATTTTCCTGTTTCAGCTCTATATCTGATCTCGTCAACAACAGCTTTGTATATGTTCTCAGCGTATCTCCTAGTGGCTATTTTTGGATATAAGGGGTGTTTGAGGGCCATGACTTACACCTCCTATTTTTTACCATAGAAGGGTCTTAATGATGCAGGAATAATCTTCTTAAACTTAGATGGGTCAGCATTAATACCATACTTTTCAAAAAGTGCCTTGAGTTTCTTAACATCTTCCTCTGTCATCTCTTCAACCTTGGTATTGTTACCATAACTCTTACATTCTCCTCCAAGGTATATTGTTCCTCTTATCATCCAATCGCCTAGTCTCTCGCCAGCGTTACCAACTATGATTATCTCGCCGTTTACCATGTAAACGCCTATACTGTCACCAGCATCTCCCTTTATTAATACTGTTGCACCCTTAAGTATCTGTCCAACAGCATCGCCAGCATTACCTTCTACAACTATTGTTCCACCATAGGCATACATGCCAACGCCGTAACCTACATTACCCTTTATTATGATCTCTCCTCCCCAGGCCCCATCACCAACATAATTGCCTGCATTACCATTGACTATGATTTTTGCACCCGTATTTAACATACCTAAGTAGTCTCCTACATCACCTTCTATTATTATTTCTCCATTCTTTAATCCTGCTGCAATCCCATAGAGGTTCTTAGCATTTTTGACTACAACTTTTAATCCTTTAGCAATGGCATCCTTTATTTTCGCGTTGACTTCGGAAATATCTAATCCTTTGGCGTCTATTTCAAGAAGTTCGCCCCTTGACATAAGAAGATCACCGCGCGTGATAATAATAAATAATTTACACTTAAAAATATTACCTAACGAGATACTTTATTAATAAAAAATCCCTCTGAAATAATATTAAGTATTATTCATTTTAAAATTGAAGAAGAATATTATTCTTGGTAATATTATAAATTCGTTATATTAGAAGAAGGTTAAACTATTATGATCCTCCCTTTTATATATTCCTAAATTTAATTCAAATTCTAAAGAGGAGTTTAGTATGCATGTTTTTAACATTTCATTAATTATATAAACGAGTATCAGATTTCTTTAGTAATGGTTTAAGTAATATTTTAGGTTAATGTTATGTTAAAGATTAGTGTCAGTATCATCACTATAGTTGATGCCATAAGTGAGCCTAGTATTATTGCTTTTAATGCTCTGCTTATGTCTACCCCGAAGACGTATGCTGCAAGAGAACCTGTCCAAACACCAGTTGAGGGTAATGGTATCGCTACGAATAGTGCTAGACCCCAAAAACCATATTTTTCAATGTATTTTCGGCTTTTACGTCTAATGTAGTTAATGTATTTTATGTAGAATTCCTTTGTTACACTAATTCGCATGAGAAAATGTTCAAGCTTATTAAGGAATATAAGTATGAAAGGGGCAGGTATAATGTTGCCAAGGAATGAGATAAAGAATACTAGTATTGGATTTATATTGTAAACTATTATTCCTAAGGGTATGGCTCCTCTAACTTCAACAACTGGCAAGGCAGCGACTATGAGAACCTTAGCAATCCTTATTAGTAAATTCTCCATAACCCTACCCTACACTATTACACACCGAGATGCTCTCTCAGCAATATTTTGTATCTAACGAATTTTTCATCTGTTGAAACGAGAGGAATTATATCAGCCAAGTCTTTTATGCTTATAAGATAATCCTTCATACCACCTGTGGATCCAAGTACAGCTTTAATAGCTTCTCTTACTTCAACTATACCCATTTTCTCTAGATTTTTAATAGCCTTTAGCACATCATTTCTAGAATAATTCTTTTCTATACCCAGACTAATATTAAACGCGTTAATTTCACCAACTAACTCTGAAAGCCATATACTACCAAGACTCATAGCTAAAACTCTTAGTACATCTCCTTCAATTGTATCTCCTTGTAAAAGTTCTCTTATATCCTCTCTTAAAGCCATTTCTACCTCTCCATACAGATTTTATGCTACCTCTCATATATTAGTACAGTACTACATATTACTTCCTATACATAATTACTTGAAAGACTAGCGATAATATTAAAATGCTAAGATGATTAAGGTAATAGTGGGTGCTATTTATGTCTACTAAGGCTAAAATAGACAGTGTCATCGTCGAGGTGGTAAAAGGGGATATAACAAAGCTCAGTATTGAAGCTATAGTCAATCCAGCAAATAGTCTAATGGTTATGGGTGGTGGCGTAGCTGGGGCAATAAAGAGGGCTGCAGGAGATATGGTAGAAAAGGAGGCATTAAAGTATGCACCTGTACCTGTAGGCTTAGCCATAGCTACTAGTGCAGGCAAGCTAACTAACATAAAATACGTGATACATGCACCCACAATGGAAAAACCAGCCATGAGGACTAATGTAGATAAAGTAAGAAAAGCTGTTAGAGCTGCATTATCAAAGGCAAGGGAGCTAGGGGTATCAGAAATCGCTTTCCCTGGTATGGGTACAGGCGTTGGTAGCCTATCATATAGTGTTGCTGCAGAGGCTATGGTAAATGAAATAAAAGAGTTCTTAACCAAGGCTGGTAGTGGAAGTATCAGGAGGATAGTACTAGTGGCATACGGCGATGAATTATTTAAGGAATTTTGCAAAGCAGTTGAAAATATTAAATAGTTAACATTAGATATATCCGGTGGATTAATTGAATAAAATAGAAGCTAAAGGAACACTCTCAAAAGTATTCTATACCCTATCTATAGTGTTGGTTATAGCCCCCATACTATCACATTTTACATCATATAGTGATAGCTATTGGATCTTTATAACAAAACTTGGTGATGAAACATTCTACGTAGCTCTCTTACCAATAGTATACCTGCTTATTAGCCGAGAATTAGGATTTAAGTTAATATTACTATTTATGACAAGTGCTTGGATTAACGTAACATTGAAAGCGATATTAGCTATGCCACGTCCTCCTCAGGAGTTATGGAAGGTAGAAGCTAGTGGTTATGGATTTCCAAGCGGGCATGCACAGAGCTCAACAGTTTTTTGGGGTTACTTATCTTACAAGGTTAGAATACGAGCTTTCATCTTATTTGCTACGCTTATGGTACTTTTAATAGCTTATTCTAGAGTTTACTTGGGTGTACATTATCCTCATGATGTAGCCGGCGGGATCATTATAGGTTTAGCACTTATTCTCATATCTCACATAATTGAACATAGACTTTCGCATCATTTTATGAAGACACATTATTCATTTAAAATTCTGATGCTGTTTTTTTACTCTCTATTTGTATTATTATTACTCCTCGTAGTGAAGGATTTAATAATAGTTAAGATTGCAGGTTTAATTCTAGGTGGGGGTTTAGGCCATATTATTGTTAATGAAAAATACGGAATAAGAGAAATATCATCATTTAAAATAAGAGCTACAATGACTATTATGGGTGAGATGCTTGTCTTCATATGCTATATGTTGGTAAGAAAGGTCTTGAACCCTCTAATACTATATCTAGGGTTTATGGTACTAGGACTCATTATAACATTTACACCACTACTAGTAGTACTGCTCTTTAAGAAAATAGGGTCATCGGGGTAGGAGAATAAGATATAGCTTAAAAATGTTTAGAGGGAGAAAGTGACTTCAGGGCTCTCCTTAACCGTATACTCACCCTTCTCTGTTGAAAGTCTTATATCCATTTGTTCTATTCTTAACGTACCCTTTATGTCATCGCTACCTTCTATTAATGTATCATATGCCTCTTTATCACTAGTGTAGATTTCTACCTTCTCTAATGGTGCATTTAGTGGTATTCTCTTATCATGTTTAGCTCTTCTTATTTCAGCTATTACCTTTATTACTAAGTCTCCACGTTTAACCTCTTTCTCACTTATCTCTATCGGCTGAGGCCATGGGGCTATAGTAATACTCTTCCATGGTTTTCCATTGAACAATCTATAATATATCTCATCGCAAATGTGTGGAGTAAACACTGATAACATAGTTAATGTCTTCAATAGTACTGTATAGAGTGTGTAAGACACTGCTTCCTTACTCTTTCCAGTAATGTTCATTCTATACTTTATAGCTTCTAAATAATGGTCACATAGCTTATGCCATATGAAGTCTATTAGCTCACTACTAGCTCTTATAAAGTCATAGTTATCTAGTGCTTCAGTAACCTTTCGTATTGTTTCATTTAATTCTCCTAGAATCCATTTATCAGTTAACCTGAGATCACTTGGGGCCATTTCTTTGTATTCATAGTTCTCTAGAAATATCTTTGACAACCTTGCGGCATTCCATAGTTTTATAAGGAATTTCTTCGTGAACTCTAATCCATCCCAGTTAAATCTTACATCACTACCTGTTGCTGCTGCTTGTGCAACCCAGAGTCTAAAGGCGTCTGCACCATACTTCTCAATAACCTCAAGTAAGCTTACGTAGTTACCGTAACTTTTATGCATCATTCTACCATCGGTTCCACGAACCATACCGTTGATTAGTGCTGTTTTGAATTGTGGTTTATCAAATAATATTAAACCTCTAACTATTAGGTAGTAGTCCCATGTTCTAATGATGTCATAGCCATTTGGCTGTAGATCGGCAGGTAAAAGCCTCTCGTCTAGATTGTCAGGCCATCCCGCATGGACTGCTGCTGTAATACTAGAATCCATCCATGTATCCATAACATCAGTTTCCGGTATTAGTTTGGCTCCGCAGTGTGGACATTTGTCTATTGGTGGTTTATCCTTCCTTGGGTCGATAGGCACCCATGATGGATCAGCTACTATAATGTGACCATTCTCGCAGTACCAGACTGGGAAGGGGGTTCCAAAAACTCTTTTCCTAGATATTGTCCAGTCCCAGTCTAAGCTTTTAACCCAGTCTTCAAGTCTTTTATAGGCATGTGGTGGAATCCATTTAATGTTCTTCTTTGATTCCTCTAGAATTCGCTCCGCTAAAGCTCTAGTTTTGACGAACCATTGTCTTGCGGGTATGATTTCTACTGGTGTATGACACCTCCAGCAGGTGCCAATGCTACTGGTAATTTTCTCAACTTTAACAAGTAATCCTTTCTTCTCTAATTCCTTAACAATTCTCTTTCTAGCCTCGGATATTGTCAGTCCCTTAAGGAATCCTGTGGCCTCAGTCATAACGCCTTTTTCATTAATGGCTTTTATTACTGGTAAATTATACCTCTTTTGCCATCTAACGTCAGCTTTATCACCATAGGTACAGACCATGACGACTCCAGTACCGAAGCTTGGATCAACTTCTGGATCTGTTAAAATCGGTATTTCTCTATTGTATAATGGCACCTTAGCTTTCCTACCTATAATACTCTTATACCTCTCATCTTCTGGATGTGCTAGCAGAGCTACACATGCTGGTATGAGTTCAGGTCTAGTCGAGGCAACTGTTATAGATGTTCCATCATCAAGTTCAAAGTTGAAGTAGTATAACTCTCTAACGACATCGGTGTACTCTACTTCTGCCTCTGCTAGTGCTGTTTCACAACGTGGACACCAATGGACGGGGTGTTCACCAAGGTAAACGTAGCCTTTTCTATACATTTCAATAAAGCTTAATTGTGTTCTTCTCCAATAGTCAGGATCCATAGTCTTATATTCTGTAGTCCAATCGATACTGCAGCCAAGGCTCTTAATAGCTTTCTTCATTGGTTCGATCCATTTCTCGGTAAACACTCTACATAGTTTTAAGAACTCTTGACTAGGTAGTTCACTTTTAGTTTTGCCTATGGCTTTCTCAACTCTAACCTCTGTAGGTAGGCCGTGGCAGTCCCATCCTTGGGGGAATAGGACATTGTATCCTCTCATCCTTTTATATCTTGCTACAAAATCTATGTATGTATGGTTTAAGGCATTACCTACGTGAAAGTCACCACTAGGATATGGCGGTGGCGTGTTTATAGCGAAAGTTGGTTTTGTTCTATCCTTTCTATCAAACCTATATATCCCCCACTCTTCCCATAGTCTTTGCCACTTTCCCTCTATGTCTTTATGGTTGTATCTCTTTGAAAACTCAATACTCATAATTTCACCTTCTTCCTTAAACTGAGATTTACAAGAAGGGTTATCCTTTCTAAAAACTTATCTTTACTGAGACCAGCAATAATACCAATAGAACTAGGGATAGCTTTAACAGATATAGGTTCTCTCCTAATAGCTTTGGGCTTATGTTTTAGACTACTTCCAAGGGCATCACGCCCATAAGTTAGATACGTTACATACTATACTACAATACGGAGATATAAAAATTATTCATTTTTACTCTAAAGATTTCCTGTTAGACTTGCCTATTACATAGAAATATACTGTTCTAAACCTGTAGCCATCCCATATGTATGCTTTCTTTACAGGATTCCATCCAGGTATTTCAAAATCTAATGTGACAACACGTGCACCAGGTTTTAACTCCATTTGCAGCTTCGGCTTTAACTTTTCATTAACACTAGTTAAGAGGTACATATAGACGACGGTAGCATCATGTAAAGGTATAGAGTACATGTCACCTTCAATTATTTCAACTTTGTCACTTACACCTTCCTTAATTACTCTTTGGCGGGCCTCTTCCACAAGATCA